>Ga0208392_1000016_pt1 | contig 37471 bp, 27 predicted proteins | sample LakWasMeta3_LOW4_2_FD_183855 | JGI IMG/M metagenome (GOLD analysis project Ga0208392, IMG submission 183855) | Freshwater sediment methanotrophic microbial communities from Lake Washington under simulated oxygen tension - Sediment Metagenome... | ecosystem: Environmental > Aquatic > Freshwater >... | reverse complement strand
AGTACACCAATATGATTAATACCAGGGACAAAGCCAATGATTGCTGTCAACTGCAATTCGGCTTCTTTAATCTCTGATGCATTTTTAGCACTGCTGATTTTAAGGGAAGCGGTTCGCAACGCATTGTTGGCAGAGGCTAACTGATGCTGAATATTTCCAGTCAGAACTCGCGCCTGAGCTTTAAGTCTGTTTGCTTCACGTTCTTCGGTACGGACGTGATCAATGTAGAGGTTAAAAGAAATTAAAATACCGAAGAAAGCCAGAACACCAGCCAGCAGAGTCCATTGGCCTATAGAGCTTTGGTTTGAAACTTTATCGATTAGTCTCATGCTGTTTTTTTTACTATTGTTGTATTTATATCCCCATTGCTTAGATTTTACACACTATGCCTGATAAATATACAAAATCTTGAGGTGCGCCAGTGTCGGTACTTTAATAAAACAATCATTAAAAATAAGCAAATGTTCGCTTAGCGAGCAGGCAGGTAATAATCGGCAACTACCTTGCCGGCAAAAGCGCATCACGCGAATAGATGCCTACCTGCATATCGAGATATGGCTGAATGAAATCTGGCTTGCCAGTACCTTGCGGAACATCTTCATCCCCATCTGGGTAAAAAATGGCGCGGCCATCAGGATGCTCATCAAACCAGCGTACTAAATCCTGCGTTTCAACCTGCTCTACTGATTTTTGCAAACGACCTGCAAATTGATATTGGCCATGGTATTTACCCACATTGGCTACCGGCACACCGGCATCCTGCAGCTCTCGTACTTTATGGCTGATAGGTCGAATATCATAAACCAGGCCAGCAGCATGAATAACAGCCAGGTGTAAAATCAAGGCCAATGCCAGGCTGGCTGATGATAACAGCCACACTTGTTTTTCAATGTTCATTGTTTTCCAAGCCATCAGTGCCAATGCACAGGCCATCAGCAAAACGCCGCCGTAAGTGGGGACATGCTGCAGCCATTCAGGCATTTTGCTGTGGGTCATTGCCCATTGCGGCAAAATATACAGGCCCGCAGCAGCTGCTATCAGCACCAGGCCTGCAACGAGACGCGAGAGCCTTGCCGGAGGTGCTGTCAGCTGGCTTAAGCCGCGGGCGACCACAAGCGCAAATGCTGGAAAAATAGGCAGCAGATAATGGACTTGCTTGCCGCTGATGAGACTGAAAGCTAGGAATACCGGCACTGCCCAAGCGATACAGAACTTGACGCCGGCGTCATAACGACTGCCCCGCAATGCAATGAAACCACGCCATACCCCACCCCACAGCAGCCAAGGAAACAGCAATACCGGCATCAAAGGCAAATACCACCAGAATGGTCGCTGATGCGCGAAAGAATTGACCATGCGATCTGCAGTCTGCCCCCAGAAGATAGCATGCTGATAAACTTCACCGCCCCGCATGCCTGCAGGAATCGCCCAGGTCAGCGCAATAGCAGCGCCTAGCAGCACCGCACCCAGCACACCTTTATACCATCTTGCCCAGCTAATACCGTTGTCTTTAGCCCACCATGGCGCCAGTAAAGCGGCCGGAAGAATCTGCAATAAAATAGTAGGCCCTTTTGCCAGAAGACCAAGGCCAATCGCCAGGCCAACCAGCATCCAGCCTTTTTTCGCATTGCCGCGCCATGCAGTGAGAATGCCGAACATACCAAGCAAAGTAAAAAATGCAACAAGCATGTCGAACATGGTAGCGGTTGCAAATATCATCCAAAGCAGGCAGCTAAACAGAACTACTGACGACATGCGCGCAGCATCAAGCTGCTGCGGCCACAAAAGCCTGGACAGGCGAGCCACAAGGAATACGCCACCAAGTGCAAACAGCGACGGCACCATACGCGGCCACCAGTCATTTACGCCAAAAACCGCCCATCCCAACTGCATCATCCAGAAGAGCATGGGTGGTTTATGGCTGTAGGCCACATCATTCAGGTATGGCACTAAAAAGTCACCGCGCAGCCACATATTCCATGCAACGGTTACATAGCGTGTTTCATCTATGGGGATATAGTCGCGGCTTATTAAAGATGCCGTGATGATCAAAAACCATATTCCAACTAAAGCTGCTGCATGGCGATAATTCATGAACGCTAGACCTTATCCTTAATGGCTACTATTCTGTTTTCATACCGATGAAAACACTTCAAATGCAATATAAAGCCATTATCGATGGTTTTATATTGCATTTTCATCAACTCATCCAATTAATACTAAAAGGATTGATTGCCGGGCATGATACTTAAAACCATTCGTACCGTCTATCAATGCAGAATGGGTAAACAAAATTGGGAAATTCAGCTAAGGAATAACTTAGTGTTCCGTCGCAGTTTTATCCGATATTCACCAGATAGAACTTAAAAAAGTTTTAAGCGATTCATAAAACATGTAATCAAAGCAAAAATACACAGACTATCCCCGCTATCAATTACATATTAAATGGTAAAAATGATAAAATTTAACTTAAAGTGATAAATTTGAAACAAATACCTGATGCCTTACTGGGATGAACATGATTACTAAATCAGAAATTGTACAGAGATTGAGTGAGCGATTTAAACAACTTACGCCAGACGACGTAAAGCTGTCCACTAATATCATTCTGGAAGAGATAAGCAATGCATTAAAGAATGGGGATAAAGCAGAGTTTAGAGGCTTTGGCACATTTAGCACATTTGTAAAGTCAGCACGAACCTGCCGAAACCCGAAAACCGGGGAAGTTATTCAGATTAAAGCTAAGGTATGGCCGCACTTCAAGCCCAGTTCATTTTTAAATAAAGATCTTAATAAAACAAAACAACCAGCTTCAGCAGATCGCAAAATAAAATACAAGACTAATAATGATGAAAGCGTATCCCAGTTTGTTTAAGTGAAAACTGAGAAATTTTTAAATTGCATATGTCTAAACAAGACATATAAACAAAGATACTTAAAAAAATAGCCTGATTTAAATCAGGCTATTTTTTCAGGCTGTTTTTTATTTTTTGTGAATCAAATCGTTAACAATAAGCTCAAGCTGCTTGAACGAGAATGGCTTGAAGAACACTTGAACATTCTCAGGCAAACCACCTTTTTCGTCGATGTCAGCCTGAGTTAAGCCGGTCAATGCAACAATCTTAATATCTGCGTAAGCCTCACAAGAGCTAAGGTGACGTATCATTTCAAAGCCGTTAATTTTAGGCATATGAAGGTCGGTGATAATGATATCCGGAGTCTGCTTACCTAAACTGATCAGGCACTCAAAACCGTCTGAAACAAAAGTAATGTTAACCGGCACGCCTAGATTTTTAAAATAAAAATCCAGCAAATCACGATAAACCTCGTTATCTTCAGCAATGAGAACATTCAGGCAGTTTTCATCGTTTTGATTTCCTGCTGACCGGCCTTTGGCGTTCCATTTTCTGTTCAGTATCACATCTCGCTCTGCAAGCACCTGCTCAACAGACTCAGCCGAAATGCGCCTGTGTCCGCCCTGGGTTTTCCAGGCGTTAAGCACACCTGCCTCCACCCATAACTGAACGGTTCTAAGTGATACTCCAAGTAAGACGCTAGCCTCCCTTGTCGTTAGAGTTTTATCTGCATTAGATGTCATATTTGGTTCTTTACTGTTATTAACCTAGAGCATTTATGAAAAAAATGGAATTCATTTTAATGTAAAAATTAACTATTTAATACTAATATTGCAATATATACATTAACGATGACTTTCGATGGTAAAATAATGAAATAAAATTATCATTTTATTTTTATAAATGGCAAATGTGAAACACACTAAGCCTTCACACCAGCGACAGCGGAGTATATTATGACTATAAAAATATCAGATTCCGACTTGGCAACCACTTCACTTTGGCTAAATAAAATCAAACAATCACCAAACAATCATATCTACAAGCTTCTCATAGTAGATGACCAGCCAGAGATCAGAAACCTGCTCTCACTGACTTTGGACGCAGAAAACTATGAAGTACATTATGCCAATGACTGGATTACCGCATTAGGCATGGCAAGAGCAATACGCCCTGACCTTATGCTACTGGATATCATGATGCCAGGAGAATTTGATGGTCTGGAAGTATGCAGGCGCATCAAAAACGATAAAGAATTATCTTCGATTATCATCATGATTATCAGCGCACGCGCTCAGATTGAAGACCGTAACAAAGGCATGGCATCGGGTGCCGACGATTATCTGGCCAAGCCATTTAGCCCACTAACACTGATGGAAAAAGTGTCTCAACTGCTGGCAAAAAAGACTGCAAATGATGAGCCAAGCCGTTAACGATTTTGCTGTTGGTACTGATGATTGCATCCAATATACTGGACAGCTTTATTCGCTAGCAAAAGATGTCAATACGCTTAAAAAAGAGCTGGACAATACACGGCTGAGAATCGCGCAAACTGAATATGAAGTACTGATGAAGCTGGCGCTGGTAGCTGAATACAAAGACACGGACACCAGCGTGCATATTCACAGAATCGGTTACATGGCGGAGCTGCTAAGCAAATTACTTAACCACCCTCCAGAGTTCTGTTTCCTGATGCGCCTGGCAGCTCCTATGCATGATGTTGGCAAGCTGGGCATACCCGACAATGTTTTACAAAAGCCCGGTCAATATACTGCTGAAGAACGCCAGATCATGAACCAGCATCCGGTTATTGGTGCAAAGATTCTGGATATTTCCAACAACACGCTATTCCAGCTGGCTTCAAGTGTCGCCCTCTCCCACCATGAGAAATATGATGGCAGCGGCTACCCATATGGCTTATCAGGAAAAGACATTCCATTGGAAGGCCGCATCGTCTCGCTTGTAGATTTTTTTGATGCATTAACGATGGATCGCTGCTATAGAAAAGCGTTTTCTGATGACGATGCACTAACTATGCTTGCAGATTTAAGCGGGGTACAATTCGACCCGGGTATGGTGAATGTTTTTGTACAAAACAAACATCTCTTTATCGAATTGAGGGAAAAAGTGAATGCATCGAATTGCAATTACAATAATTTGATTTCCCTTGATATCATCAGCACGCTTAGCACCTTGAAATAAGGACAGCATACTGATTCAAATACGCCTGATTCGCATTGCGCAAGCCAGGCTTAAGCCAGCTCTTATTTAGTGCAAATCAGCTCACCGGCCACTGATGAGCCGGACTGGACCTTGATAGAACTGTATCTGATCTTGCCATTGACATTAGAACCTGCGTTCAGTGTCAAATCCTTGCATTCCACTTCACCTTCCAGTTCACCAAAAACGATTACTGCATCAGCCTCAAACTTGCCGTTAAAACTGCCATTCCGGCCTATCGTGATTTTATCGGCTTTAATATTGCCTTTAAATTTACCGTCCAAATGCAAAATGCCATTAAAAACAAGATTACCCTCAAAGACAGCACCCTCGCTGATGATGGACGGCTTTTGCGCTACCGTGCCTGTGTGATTGCCGGGTAACGCTTTTAAGGTTACCAGCTCAGCATTTTCAACGTCGCTGACTTCCTGCTGCTCGGTTTTATCTGCTTTGTTTTGTATGAATTTATTGAACATTTTTTGCCATGGCCGTAATAATTGAAGGGTTAATCTTGATGTTATCTATAGATATTTCGTAATGCAGATGCTTGCCTGTAGATGAGCCGGTGTTACCTATCTTGCCTAGAATCTCTCCTTGGTCAACTTTCTGGTCCTGCCTTACATCTATACTATCCAGGTGCGCGTATATGGTTCTAACCTTGCCAGGATGCAACAGAACGACCATATTGCCGTAGCCATTGTCTGAGCGCTGTATCTTTTCCACCACTCCAGGCAGAACAGACTTGGCGTAGCCATCGAAAGTGGGGACGTAATCCAACCCTTCATGCACGGTAAGTTTGTTGGTTATAGGGTGCACCCTGACGCCAAATTTAGATGAAGTAATTGCCTTGCTGACTGGTGATTCACTAGGCATAAACTTGTATACCTGCTTCAGCTGCTCAAGCTGAACCAGACTTAACCTGTAAGACTCAAGCGCTTTATCCGCCGGGCCATCAAACTTGATTTCATTGGACACGCCGCCCATGGCCGGCCTGGCTGAAACTGCCAGCATTCTTATCTTCTGTAGCTGATTATCAGCAACACCGGAAGCCTTCAAGCCCTTCTCCAGCGCCGAACTGGCAAGCTTAAGCTCCTGAGATGAAAACTCTATCAAGGTCTGCATTCTGTTCAAACGGTCACGGTACCCGTGTGCAACCTTGATAAGGTCCTCATGAGACGCCGTACCCTCATTCACGGAAATCTCTTCAGAAAGCTCGGCCAAAGCACTGAGTGCTTCTCTCCTCTTCTCCTCGGCCTCCAGCTTTGATGCTTCCAGATTCTTGTAACGCCATACGGATACAGCGCTATGCATGACCAATGCCGCTATCAGGCATAGGGTGGTTATCAATACAACGATAAAAGACCTGGATAATAATCTTTGGGTTCTGGATGAAACATAAAAATAATGCAGGACATCAGACTGCTCAAAAATCAATCTAAAGTCCTTGTAGTCGTAATTCCATAACTCACTCACCAGCTTTCTGGGTTTAAGTATCGATTTACGTAGTGTTGATAACAAATCAATCACTATTTAACGCTCTCTTTTTGCGCAACTGAAGCGGCAACTGCCATATAGTCTTGCCCTGCCGCGACTTTTTCTATCTTGCCGTCAATCACGCCGCCATGTTCTATTTCCAATGATTTATAACTGATATTGCCTGATATTCTGCCTGTAGACCTAACTACCAGCACTTCCTTAACCTGAATGGAATTAACAATCTCGCCTTTCACATCTGCCAGATCAACTTTAACATTACCAGTCACTTTTCCAGACTCACCCACATGGATTTCACGCGCCGTTATCTCGCCATTGACATCCCCATACACATAGATAGTGCCCGGCAAGGAAATATTTCCGGTAATGCTTACACCTTCACCGATCAAAAGGCAGTCTTTTTTATCTTCCATAATTCACTCAGTAAAAAATACATTAAAAATACATCATCTACAGCCTAATAATTAAAAATAAATTTAATTATTAATTTAAAAACAAGTAGTTATCACAATAATTTAAACTTTGATATTAACTTGTTAACTTAGCGACTAAGTTTTTAAACACATTGTGCACGAGGCTGAATTCTATCATTTATATCATTTTTATCAATAAATTTAGTAATTTAATTAAAAATATAGTAATTGCTGCATGTGGTTAGGTGCAAATACCAAGGCCTGATATCGATCTACCTGGCACTGGTGTTATGGATGGAAGTAAAGGGAGAATCAACTGTGACTGAATAAAATGCAGAATTTCAAATGACAGATAATTACGGTATATCTAACAAAAAAGGCGTTAATGCAAACGCATTAACGCCTTGGTTTTATACATAACTGTCGTGAGATCTACGCTGAAAACCTGCCTGAGCGACTTATAAAGTCACTCTCGGTAGCCAAAGAGTCACAGTTGTTCCCATATTCAGCCTGGATTTAATCTCCACATAGCCACCATGGAACTCAATGATCTCTTTAACGATAGACATACCTAAACCAGTACCCGGTGTACTTCCGGACATGTCTGCCCGCCAGAATCGCTCGCCAACGTGGGACAACTGCTCTTCCGTCATACCTATGCCATGATCAGTTACCGCAACACCGACATAGCCATCAGTCAGCAAAAGCTCAATAGCAATTAGTGCACCTGCGGCTGAGTATTTATCAGCATTGGTTAATACATTCATGATAGCCTGACTTAACTTTTCTGCATCTGCACGTACTGCAAACTCAGATTCAGGCAAACTCAGCTGAACATTCCAGTCCTTATTTTCCAGCTTCAGGTCTGCCATAATCTTGGCCAGCAGATCATTGATATTCATATTCTCAAATTTAAAGTTCTTTTCACCGCGCGCATCGATGCGCGCAAGATCAAGAAGCTCATTGACCATATTAATAATCAGGCTAGATTGCCGCTGTATTGCTTCAAGCATCTCATGGCGTAACTTTTCATCAAAAGTCTTATTAAGCAAAAGTTCAGTATAGCCATAGATGGTAGTCATGGGGGTGCGCAACTCGTGCGCCGCATGAGAGATAAACTCACTTTTTATACGCGCTACTTCTGATTCTGCGGTGACGTCACGCATATACAGGATACGTGACGCATTGGCAGAGTCGCTATGCATACCGATGATTTGCAATACAGCCTTGCGCGGCTGCTGCAACACCAGAATGCTTTGCATCTGGGTCAGGTCATCCGTTGCAAAATATGCAGCAATCCCATCGAAACTATCAGGAGACTGCGCCCTGCTTTTAAGCTGCATGTTCAAAACATGCTCGTCTTTAAAGAGAATATCCTGATTATTGATGCCAGTGATTGCCTGAAAAGCCGGGTTAGCAAACTGGATGATTCCCGTATGCGAAATAGCCACAAAGCCATCAGGGCTCAGCGTGAATAATGCATTCAGTTGCGTATTGCTATCTTCCAGTGCATCACCCCTGATCTTCAGCTCTTTTGTCTGCTCACTGACCTTCTTCTCCACAAGATTGGTACGCCCCGTGGTCACCAGCATCAGCACCTGGAATAATGCTGTAAAAAACAGACCTATCACACTGATGACCCAGGCCACAGGTGTACGCTGCTGATGCAAATATTCATCCGTAGGAAACACTTTAATATCCCAATTATGGTCTGCTGCTTTCATATTTGAATGCCAGAGATATTCAGAATTTTCCGGATTCATATCTGCTGGACCGGATTTAAATAGCAACTGCCTATCTGCAGCAGCAGATAGGTCATTAACATGGTAAACAAGGCCAGTTACCATTACAGAATGAGTTGCAATGTCAATCATCTCGTCAACCTTGATGACTGCTACCGCAAAGCCCATGACTTTCCCCATGGTTTTTATATCGTCAATTTTAAATCGGTTAACATAAGCCGGATGCAATAACAGCACGCCTGTTCTATTATCGCGCTCCTGAGCAAGTTTGATTGGTGCAGTAATTGCCGTGTTGCCAGAGCTCCCTGACTGCTGTACAGCTTCAAATCTGCTCGGTTCTGAATTGATGTCAAAGCCTATGGCCTCTGCATTGCCTTTTAACGGTGCAATGTAACCTACCGGCGTGTATTCATCACGTACACCAGCTGGAACAAGGTGCGAGTATTGGTCTTTTTCGGTGATTGTATAGTTATCGCTAACGCCTGAAGCTGCCATTCGCCTTTCAAATGCATCACGTTGCGACAGAATGACTCGCGGGTTAAAGCTCAGCGCAAATATATCCGGGTTATCTTGAAGTGTGATACGCGTGAAATACTCAAATTCCCCGTAACTCATGCCCGGAATCACTTCAAAAAGTCTGGCAAGCGATGCAATAGCCTCTCTATGGGCAATATAGCGCTGTTCCAGTCTTTGCTTGAAAACTTCACCATGCTTACGGATATCTTCTTTTCTATTCTGCTGTTCCCACATACTGGTTTGTGAAACCAGCACAGTGACTACAAGCAGCACAATCAACATCGGAATACCCACAGTTTTCACTCGTTTGCGCCAGGCTGGGGTTTTTCTATAAAGAAAACCGAGCACAATTGGCATTGCAATCAGCACTCCCAATGTATCGCCTACCCACCAGTTCCACCATGAGTTCATGTATTCATCAGGGGTAATTACCCCAGTGAATAACAATGCAGAAACACCGGTGGTTGCAGAGACCAAACATCCTACAGCCCCTGCGAGCAAAAGACTGCGGACTATATCTATCTCGAGCAGCATCTCTTGCCACGCATCATCAGTAGCCCAGACCACAAGGCGGGAAGCAACAAAAGCTTGCGTAGTAGCGCCGGTAGCAATAGCAAAAGCCACAATCAAACTGAGCTGGCTTAAATTACCATTTAACCAGCTGACACTCACATTAAGTAGAAAAGAACCTAGCCAGATACCCGGCCACACGCGATTGCGGGACCACAGCATAAGTGCAACCGCCAAGCCTGCTGCAGGGAATATCGGACTAGCGTAGCCAGGCGAAATTGCAAAGCTTAGTCCCATTGCTCCAAAAATAAAGTAGCATAACGCCACGATGCCAATACTATGACCGTGCACTTTCTTTAAAAAATATGTGTGGTGACTTGTGCTCATTTGACTTTTGAATTCTTTTTCACATCAGCCGGCAACCATAGCGTCACTGTAGTTCCTGAGCCATATTGACTGGCAACCTCGCAATACCCATGATGCAACTCAACAATTTCCTTAACAATACTCATGCCAAGGCCCGTACCCGGGACGCTTCCTGATGTATCTGCACGATAGAACCGGTCAAACACACGAGCAAGCTGCTCAGGTGTCATGCCGATACCATGGTCCGTAACTCGGATGCCGATATAATTTACATCGCGAGTGCCATCATCCTTAATTAAGCTAATTTCCACACCACCGCTATCAGGTGAGTATTTATATGCGTTTGACAGCACATTATTAATCACCTGTATGGTTTTGCTGCGGTCGGCATATATCAAACAAGCTCCGCCCGGCAACACAAGCTCCGGTGCAGAGCGCCCTTCTGGCAGGCTGAACATGGATATCGTTTCTTTTAAGAGCTGGGCAATATCCAATTTGGCAAAAACAAAATCTTTGCCACGCCTTGATTCTATGCGCTGCAAATCAAGCAGCTCATTCAGTATCTCTGAAATCAGGCCAGCCTGCCTATGTATGATTTTATGAAACTCACGTTGCTGTTCTGAAGGGAAATCACGCGCAAGCAACAGTTCAGAATAGCCAAAAATACTTGCCATCGGGGTACGCAACTCATGTGCGGCTGTTGACAGGAATTCACTCTTGATTCTTGAAACCTCAATTTCGTAAGTGACGTCTCGCACATATAAAATCTGCGATACTGTTGGCGCCTCCGAAAGCCGCATGCTGATTTCCAGCAATCGATTACCAGCTGTAGCAAGTTCTATTACCTGTTTGGGCGCGCTATCCACATTACCCTTATCATTATCTGAATTACCCGTGGATATTGCCAGCTTGGCTCGTAGTGCTTTTACGCCGATAAAGTGCGAATTTTCTTTGCATTTCTGCGCTAGCAGATTGCTAAACTCATCCTCGCTCAGGCCACTTAATGTATTGATATCCAGATTGGTCAGGTGGTAAAAAGCTGGATTGGCGTATTTAAAGATATGGTTCCGGTCAAAAGATACAAAGCCGTCAGGGCTTAACGCAAAAATAGCATCAAGCTGCTGGTTTCGGTCCCTGATGATGTCTTCTACAATCTTGCTTTCACTGATATCGGTATGCGAGCCTGTAAAGCGTATAGGCACCCCGTTCTCATCGATAAAAGCCTTGCCGCGGCTCAATATCCACTTGTAGCTTCCATCTTTACAACGCAGTCGATGCTCATTGATATAAAACTCGGTCTCACCCTGCAGGTGAGCATCGATGAGTGCCTGTGTTCGCTGGAGGTCATCCGGATGTATGCGTGAATACCATTCCACATGCTCATCTGCAATTTCTCCAGGCTGATAACCCAGCATGGTTTTCCAACGCTCGGAGTAAAAAGACTTGCCAGTTTTCAGATTCCAATCCCAAACACCGTCATTTGCACCGCGCATCGCTAAAGACCAGCGCAACTCGGCTTCCGCCAATGCCAATTCGACACGTTTACGATCACTGATATCACGCGAAAAACCAACCGTTCCTAACACTTTACCATCATCAGTCATGACGGCTTTTTTATAGGTTTCGACCCACGTAGCACCATAACTGGCATCCATGAGCTCTTCAACATGTTTCTCAAGACCGCCGGCAATAATTTCAGCATCGTCCTTGCTGTATTTTTCTGCCGTTTCAGCAGGCCACACATCAAAATCAGTTTTGCCTACAGCATATTCAGGCCCGGGTAATCCACAGGCTTCTGTAAAGGTTTTGTTAACAGCGAGAAAACGGCTATCCTGATCCTTCAACCAGAACAGGAAAGGCAAGTTATCCAGTGTAGCTCGCAAATAAAGCTCGCGCTGAGCAAGGGCTTTAGTCGCGTTCTTCAACGCTGTAACATCAATACGGCTAGCTACCACATATCCGCTTGGGCTACGTACTTCCTGCAGCATGTACCAGCGCCCATCGGCTCGCTGCAACTCCAGAACTTCCCCATTGGCTCTCTGATGATAGTCTATGCGCATGCGCACCCATGCTGTTTTATCAGCCGAGGCCTCTGGCACAATCCCGGAATCAGCTATCTTGAATAAAATTTCTTCATATTTTGTTCCTGGCTTAACCCAGTCGCCCAGCCCGCAAAACTCTTTATAAGCCTCATTAAAGGCAATCAGGCAATCATTCTGGTCGTAAATGCCAAACCCATGGCGGACACTGTCTACAGATTCATACAGCAGATTTCTGGAATTGTCAGCATCAAGTTTTGCCTGCAAGAACTCCTGCGTGCGCTCCCTGACAAGCTGTTCAAGACCATCATATACCTGGCTCAAGCGCTCAAACATGGTATTAAAGGCGTTGGCCAAAGTGCCATACTCATCTTTACCCTCAATATTGATGCGTGACTGCGGCTTGCCAGACGACGTGATTTCGCCCGCGACCTGGGTCAGATGCTCTAAAGGTTCTGAAATGTATCTTGCGCCAACTTTTGCAAAAATCAGCAGCACTGCGATTGCAACCATGGCAATACCAAGATAACCGACCAGTAGCATATCCAGCTGGCTCAGCACGATACTGCGATCGTATGCCAGGTAATAATTGAGGCTGACGCCCTTATTTGGCAACTGCAGTACATGGCTGAATGAGGTAATGACTTTATCAAGTGCAGGCTGCTGGCCTGCTACAACAACACCCTTAGCATCAGCAAGCCAGCGGTAAGCGTTTTCAGTATCCACTTTCAGCAAAGATGCCAGGGGAATATCAAGCACAACGCCGCCTTCTACCTGATTGGTTAACCGGTAACGAACCGGCTGCACCATGACAAGCGCGTAACTCTGGCCATAGCGTTTTTGCAGCGAAATTTGTGATTGGCCGCTTAGCATCATCGCTTTAAAAATAGCGCTATCTGTGTAATCCGGCTTTATGTCACGGTTGCTTGCAATTGCTCGCCCCCTGTAATCGGCCACAGTAAGGCTGGTCTCAGCAAATGCGTGTTTCTGGTTTTTAAGATACGGTTCAAGATATAACTTGCTCTCCTGCGTATCCGCAATCGCATTCGCAGTCACATAATTGCCAGCCACCTCGGTTGCAATCTGCATCTCGCCTTCAAGCTGTATCTCCAGGGCACGCTCATCAATATCAGCCTTGGCATTGAGCAGCTCATAAGTATGCTTCACCACCAGGTAATGCGTGCTGGCATAGGACGCTACCATGACTAGCCCGCTGACTACAGATACGCTGACGATAAGCGCTGTCGCGACTTTGCTGCGCAAGCTGAAATTCCGATAGCTGGCGTCCAAGACCGAGAGTAGTTTTCGATATAAACCCATAAATCGTTTCAGTTAAACCTTTTCACATTGCCGTACTGGTCAAACCTGCCCAGAAATAATTGACTGCTTTCTAATGCTTCATGGTCGGTACTTGTAAATGGATGCTGGTAATGGCTCACCAGGCCATCATATGAATCCGATTGCTCCATTGCCTTGCGCACTGCAGAACGCTCGCTGCTGCCCGCTTTAGTGATGGCACGCGCAAGCAGATGCGTTAAATCATATGCATGCGCAAAACCAACCTGTGCATGCAAGGTGTTGATGTCATGCCCAAAAAAGTGTCGGAAATTTTCAGACACTTTTTTTGCCTTCATTTTATGGTTGCCGGCAAAGGTAAAAGTCTGCACCACGACAATGTCAACAGCTCTGAGTGCATCTCCTGCATTTTTGACAAAATCGCCACCTACAATCCCCCAATGTGAAATAACCGGAAGACGTTTTCCCTTGGGCATGTCTGCAATCTGCTGAACGAGGGGCACGCCTTCCGACTCATTGGATACAAGAATAATCGCCTGTGCACCATAATCAACGGCCTTCTGCAGCTGTTCGCGAAAATCCGTGTCGCCAAGGTTATATTTGAAAGTGGTACGACTGATGCTCGCCTTTTTTTTCTGATAAGCCTGCAGCGCTGCCTCGCAGCTTCGTCCCCACGCTGTATTTGGTATAAACAGCGCAATGCGCTTGAACCCATGTAAGTTGGCATAATCAAGCATTTTCAACATTGCCCAGGTATCAGTAAGTGCAAGCCTGAAAACATAATTAGGGGCTGGCTGGCTGGTGATGCTATCGGCGGCAGACCATGGAGCCAGCAGCAAAATACCTAATCGGTTGGCAACAGGGGCAAGCTCTAGCGTAACCGGGGAAAAACGGCCGCTGAATACTGCAACAACATCTTTATTTGCAGCCAGGCTGTTGAGATTGTCTAACCCGCGCGCCGGAACTCCGCGGTCATCTCTTTTTTCCAGCACCAGTTTGCGACCGCCTAGCAGGCCTCCTGCCCTATTAATCTCATCAATAGCCAGCAAGATGCCCTTTTCTATAGACTGCGCCGCGACGCTGTTATTAACACCAAACTCGGCAGAAAGCCCGATGACAATAGGCCTATGTTCATCTAAAGTCTCGGCTGCATTAAGCGTGTTTCCAAAAACAGCAATTAGCATCAGAACAATGTACTTCAATAAATGCATATTTAGCATCCAGAATCCAGGCTCATCATATTTACAACATCTCATTTCCGGTATGTAGCTACAACCAGTACCCACAATATAAATAGGACTTTCACTACATTCTACATTTTAAAAATCGAGTTTCAAATTTAATATTTATCGCGCCAAATGGGCTCTTAATGGCATATTTCCGGCCGACGCAAGGGCCCCAAACAAGCATAATCAATCAATAGACTGCCTTACAGGCAAGATCAAACTTACCTTGGTGCCCACATCCTGCTCACTCTCTACGTGCACTCGCCCGCCGTGAGCCTCCAAAATGTCTTTTACCAGCACCATGCCTAAACCCGTACCGGGAACATGCCCGGATCTGTCTGCGCGGTAAAATTTCTCAAAAATTCGTGAAAGTTGTTCTGGATTCATACCTATACCCTGATCCTCAATCTCGATTACAAATTCAGACTCATCTGACTTGCTGAAATAACAGCGCATCTTGACGATTCCCGTGCTGCTGGAAAATTTATACGCATTGGTAAGGCAATTATTAATTGCCCTTTCCAGCCGTTGGGAATCATAGTAAAAATCCGGGACGTTCGGCATAGCATCAAGCAATACTCGATTGTTATTTCTCGGAAAGATAAATGTTTCGGCAATTGAAGCGATAAAGGGAACGATAGGCTGCAGTTCCAGTTTCAGTGTTTTTTCTGCCCGGTATTCAATAACGGCTACATCAAGCAAATCATCAAGCAACGAAGCTACCAATGAGGACTTGGCATGAATTGCGTCTATCATCTCTATCTGTATTGCCGCATCGAAATTTCTGATCTTGAGCAGTTCTGAATAACCCAATATCACTGACATAGGAGTACGCAACTCATGTGCAGCGGTTGTAATGAACTCGCTCTTCATGTTTTCCAAAAGCTCCTTTTCTGTCACATCCTTAAAGTAAATCACACGGGATATTCGTTTTTGATTCGTCTCGATACAAGATCTCTCAAGTGTTTTTACTGTGGGTGATGTGATCTGAAATTTAAACTCCTTTTTTGCCGCTCCCGTAAACACTCCAGGCTGAATATCAGCCCTGGCATCACCATATGCAAAAGCATCAACAGATTTATAGTCTCGAGGTTCTGTACATATAGTCTTGATAAGATCATCCAGACCGTCTTCAGAAAGCCCCAGCAGACCATCACCATTTAGACCGGTGAGCGCCTCAAACGATTGATTCACGTGAGAGATGCAATACTCACTATCCAGCACCACAACGCCATCGGGACTCAATGAGAACAATGCATCCATATCCTCCTGACTACTCTTGATTGCCTGAATATAATTGACCTGCTTGGTGATGTCGGTCTGAATAGCGATAAAAACACGTTCTCCCAGGGAATTTACGATAGAACTTATTTTCAGGTCTATCCAGTGTTTCTCGCCATTCTTTTTATAATTAATTATCTCGACTTCTACCGCTGCAAAATTCTGAATCGCTTCATGCATCAATCGAACAGATTCCTGCGACGTTTCAGGGCCTTGCAGCAAAGCACCGGGTTTTTTGCCCAACATATCTTCCAGAGTGAATCCAGTTGTATTGATAAACGCCTGATTAACCCACATTGTCAGGCCATTCACATCAGTGATAATTACCGAGTCTGTGGTATGTTTTGCAACCATTGCCAGACGTTCCAAGTCTTTAGCGTAACGTCGTATCGTCTCTTCAGCCTGTTCAGCCTGCACTTTCGATTGAATCAAAGACGTTTCAAGCGCTACTCTTTGTATCATCTCGTTTTTCAAACGCCGGTTAGATATATAAAAAACAATCAATATAAAAATGAAAACCAGTAGTATCGAGCCAATCAGCTCATAATTAACCTTGTTGGTGTAGGAAATCTTCGTCCATTTCCCCAGAATCTCTTCTTTTTCCTGCTGGGTAATGGCACTAAGCGCTTTGGAAAGGATGCTGTTGAATATAGGCCAGTCACTGCGAACCGCCATATAGATCTTGGAGTTATAAGGTGTATTAGCCGCAAACTCAATGTTTTCAATATCAGCATTTTTTAATACATATTTGATGATTGCAGAGCTGCCGACGTAGGCATCCACCTTGCCGGTTGTGACAGCATCCAGTGCCTCTTCTGCAATATCGACCAGATAAAGTTTTATTTCCGGGTGATCCTCAGCCAGCCGTTTTGCTATAAACCCGGTTTTAAATACGGCTACCTTCTTGCCACGCAGGTCATTAATGCCATCAAGCTTGCGAGAGCCCTTTTTGGTAAAGATAGCAATGGGAGAAATCAGGAAAGGCTCGTTCAGCGCCGTGAATCTGGTTCCATCGAGCGAGGCCGGATTAGGTACGGAAGAAAGCATATCAGCATCTATCTTGGCGATATTCTGGTCTGCAATGGTTTTGTTAAATTTAATTCCGAGCAGAATTTCCAGTTTTTTCAGATAGTCTACTGAAATGCCCCTGAACTCTTGCAATTCAAAAATGAACTCTATAGGTGAATAACCGTGCTTAACCGCCACACTAATCTGAGGATGTGCATCAAGCCAGGCTTGCTCTTCTGCGGTTAAATCTATTTTAACGAACGGGGTGGGCGCTTTTGATACATTGTCTGCTGACGAAACAAGTGATGTACCTGCAAAAAAAAACATCAAATACAGCACGCAAAGAATTGTGACGCGATGGGTTGATTTCAGCATGTATAGTTCTTTGGTGTCAGGTGTCTGAAATATTAAAATGAATTAAAAATGATTAACGCTAGTTGATTATATACTGCTCCACCTTCACAAAATAGCTCATTTAATATTAAAGATGATAGGCACAAAAAAAAGAAGGTAGCCGAAGCTACCTTAAAGGGGGGGGCCTCGCATGACGCGAGGATTCTACAGCCCATGACCGGACCATAAAATTCTGCATCAGTTTTAAACTTAGTTGATTTTTTCATTTTTACTTGTCGCCGCAAACCTGGATTCTTTCGCGCCAACGCATGGTATCAACCGGAAACTTGTTAAAACTGATATGAATTCGTATGTGATTAGTATATTTATCATTTTTATCATTTGCAAGAGTTTTTTTCATTTAATTGATTAATTCTGGCTTGAATAGCAATAAGGGTATTCAGCATATGCTGCCTGAAAAGTTACAGACACTGTATATGCAAATGTATTCAGTTAAACAGGGATATTTATTCGGCAGCATACAGATGGTCACCGCATTTTCGATACCAGCTAAGTCACAGCAGAATTATTGGTTAGGATTTTATCCAGACGGGGCAAATAAGATGATTTAACTAGGGGCGTTTTCTTGGTCGCCATGGCAATGATGAAATAAAGTTAATATCGGCAATATTCACTTTCTTGCCACCCTCGCTATCTAAACGCTGCAAAGCATCGATGATGCGTTGATTGGCCAAGCGGATAATCGGCTCCCTGGGAAATGCAGGAAATTTCTCTTTACTTGCGTCAACAGCACCCATGGTCGGATTGGTATTGATTTCATAAACCTGAGGAAGGCCATCTACAATACCGAAATCCATACGGCCGAACTCAAGCCCGCCCAGCTCGAATGCGGACATTAAATGCATAGGGTCATTCACCTGATCAACAAAGCTTTTTTCATCCGTACGCATTCTGAGCCATGCGTCATCATCAAACTGCAATTCAGGGTTGCCATACTTTGCCACCCAGTTATCTTCCCTCACAATGTGATGGTAGATGATTTCATCGCCTACGCGGTAAGCTGAATACTTCCACCACAGGCCGTCAAGCTTCTGTTCACCACAATATTCAACGATCAGCAGCGCACTTAAAGGAACGGCTTCAGCTTCATAAAGTGCAAGTGCACTCTTCAGCTCATCAGGGTTTTGCAGTAATTTTGAATTAGGGCTGCGGTGATTATTCTCATATCGAATGAATACCGGCCATTGCTGCGGAATACGGTGTTCGTCAGCTCGATATGACTGGAACTTGTTGATGCCGGCATTAAACAGCTTGCGCTGCAGCTCATAACGAGCTGCCGCATGAGCCGGATGGTTCAGCACTTTAGCCCCTTGCGATTCCAGCCTTGCTGCAATCTGCGAAACACGCATGCGTTCGGCGAAGGTCAGGCGCTCAATATCCTGAAAAATCCAGGTACCGGTTTTAGCAGACCGGCTCTTGAGCAATGATTCATAACTCCAAAGTTTATGTTTGAATCCAAGACTGCCCAAGGCACCATTCAACAATTTCGTCAGTGTATAGCGGTGATCGCAAGTGACTACAAAATTAATCATAATTGATGTTAAACACTCTTGAAATGTTGCATGTAAGTGTAAGCGCCGTCCATCAGGCTACGCCCTGTTGCTGACATGTTAGCATGCGCCGCAACAGTTTCATAACCGCAGAAGAAATTGCGGCAGTCCGCATCGCGTGCGGCAAGTGCGATAGCAACCTCATCAGCTGCAAGCTGGCCCGATTCTATCAGCGCAGACATGGCCAAGTGCATGCGGGCAGAAACATAGGTGGCATGATAAATACCGTCCATCGGCCTCAAGTCTTGACGTAAAGGCGAGGCAAACAACTCATCATCGCTATTATTCACCAGCGGTTCATCAATCGTGTAGGAAAAAAGCAGGCTATGTGAGCTTTCATGCACCAGCGCTTCAATCATTTCAACATCATTCCTGTCAGCCTCGGCATTAATAAACAATGCCCCCCATAGCATATAAAAAGAACCACCATCAAAATCATACGCAGCCCCAAGCTTATCGCTGCCAACCAGAATAATTTCTCTGATCAATTCCGAAAACTCAGCATAAGTTTCGGGCAGCACGGTTTTAAATCTTTGCAGCACAGCTTCAAAACGCGTCAAGGCGTATTCTGCGCGGTCGTCCGCAAGTGCAACTATCCTGATGCTGGTTGTAGGGTCGCTATTGATGAATTTCTGGTAGCGTAGAAAATCAGCAGGTGAAGCTTGCCCCAAGCTGATAACTGAAGATTCATTGCTGCGGCAAGGCTTTTGCTGTATCAGCTCGGCAATAAGGGTTCTGGCAGCGGCATCATCCCCGTTAAACAATGCGAATGCAATTTCGTAATAAAGCCCGAAGGTTGAAGGTGGATAGCGCAAACCTGATTGCATATTACTGACAACAAGATCAAGGCCAGGAATTTCCTCACCCCACTGCTCCGCTATCGAAGTCTTGATGTAAGCCAAGCTATCAGCCAGCTGCAAGCGCATTCTGCCATCAAGCACCTCTGCACGCGCTCCATCGGGGTGTAACGCAAAAGATATAGTCATCAAAAGAACCTTGGTGGATAAAAAAACCGGCGAATCAATCGCCGGTTTTTTTTAAACAGCTATTACAAAAACTCATAACAGCTTAAGCATTAACAATTGGCTTTGTGCTTTCACGTATTGGAGCAGGCTTAGTTAAGCCTATTTTACCACCCATTTTTGCACCGGCATCAGCGCAGCTCAATACTGTCTGCTTGGAAAGAATCTTAAAACCCAGAAGTTTGGATTGATCGATTTTCAAATGCTTAGTCATAAAGGCCTCTTCTTGATCTGATTTAATTTACAATTTAATTTAGAAAAACAAGTTTGATTATTAGTCAGTTTTAGTCTAGTGTCAATCTTCAATATCCCGGCAACGCCCAGCTTACCAGCGGCTGCGAAAAAACAAATATCTGAAATGAATAAAACAGAATAACCTGATGGCAAAAAAACCGCACAAAAAGGCGCTGATTATCAGCCAAGCTGTAGACCTTACGCTTGCCCTGCCCAATCTGCTGACGCAGGCGGGTTTTGAGGTGGATTGTATATCTACTAAAAAAATCCTGAAGCAGGACAGGCAGATACATAGGTTTTATTTAGCCGAGAACCCTGCAGACCTCATCGAAAAATCATCAGGGGTTTTGCATCATCAATATGACCTGATTATTCCCGCCGATGATTTAAGCATCAACCTGATACTTAAATCAGACTTGCCAGCAGAAATGAAGCTGGCATTGCTTCCTGTCACTGACCAGAAATTCTTTAGCCATCTCACATCAAAAATCGGGTTGTCATTGATACTTCAAACTTCAAATATACCGACACCGGAATTTGCAGTCATCAACTCAAAAAAAGAATTAGAAGATGCTGCTTTAAAAATGGGTTTTCCGCTGATGCTTAAGGGGGACTTTTCAGGCGCGGGGGCAGAAACCTTTGAATGCTTATGTGACGAAGACCTGCAAAAAATCCTTATTGATTTCACTCACTACCCGGCCATATTACAAAGGAAAATAACTGGTGATTTGGTCGCCATTGAAGCATTTTATAAAGATGGGAAACTCATACACTACAGCTATTCAACTGTAGTTGAAAATTTGAACGCCAGCCCTTTTGGCGTTTCAGTCCTAAGAAATTACATGCAGGCCGCAGCAGCGGGGAAAACCGTTTTTGACGAACTGACCAGCATAGGAAAAGCCCTGGGAGCGGATGGCTTTGCCAATATCAGCTGCATACGGACCCACCCTGATAACAAAAGGTATTATTTTGAGGCAGACATGCGGCCAACAGCATGGGCTTATCATTCAAAGTACATTGGCGAACCGCTAACTGAAAACATTAGAAATTATTTCGATTGTGGGCAAATTGCAAATTACACCGGCATAGTGAACAAAAATTACCCAGAACAGTTAATTATCCCGCTTTTTATCAGAATGAAACTTTGGGAGTTAATCATCAATCGTTATTCGGTATGGAAATACAGGCCGGACAAGTCAATCATCAGTAGAATTCATATAAGACGAATCAAGCTCAAGATATTGGGCTTGCTTACCTTAAAACCTTTGCGGAAAAAGTATCAGCAAAAAACACCCGAAACCAATTAAAGCAAGCAGGATTCTGTTAATGAATTTGCAGCTTGATTGCACTCGATACGACTGCATTCATTAAAAAATTTATCATTAGCTCAAATCTGACATGACACTTTCTTATTTATTCCAGTATAATGCGCGCCGGTTCATAACGCCGGATTAGCTCAGTTGGTAGAGCAGCGCACTTGTAATGCGAAGGTCGTCAGTTCGATTCCGACATCCGGCACCAATTCTTTCCCCCAAACAATAACCCCAGCTATCTGACAATGCCAGCTTCGCCTCGATCGCTCCCTTCCGGCACTGCAAAAGCGCTTTCGTTAAAACAACCCTATGCATGGCTGATTGCAAACGGCTACCTGCTGGTTGATGACCGTACCTGGGGCACCCAATACCGCGGCCCTATTCTCATCCATGCCAGCAAAGGGCTGTATGAACAATATTACGACTATATAAAATCCAATTCCGGCATCCCAATACCCGCAAAAGAGAATCTGCAATACGGCGGCATAGTGGGTATTGCCAACCTGGTGCTATGCAGCCGACCTGGAGATTTACCCAAAAATGTCAGCCAGTTGCAGCGTGCCCACTTCGGTGGCATTCATCAGGAATATTTTGGCTTTTTATTTGCAGAGGCCACTCCGATAGAGTTTATGCCATGCCCGGGGAAACTAGGTATTTTCGAGATTAACGTAGATGCACTTCTGGCGGCGCCGCCGCCGGCGCAAACCGAGTTGTTTTAGGCAGGCAGCAAAGTAAACCATAGCTGCATTGAAGCCAGCAGCAATGAAATATAGTCTGGAAACTTCACTGACAGATACCCGCCAATCAGCCGCCCTGCTCTTTTGCTTTTTCCTGTTGGGCAAGCTCTTGCAGAAACTCGGCAATATCCCATTCACAGCCGCCGCAGCCCGATATAGCACCAGTGTTTCTTGAAATAGCATCGATATCAAGGCCCTGCTCAAACAGTTTTTGGATATGGCCGCGTTTTGTGCCGCTGCAGTTGCACAAGACCTCATCTGCAGGGTTCGCATGCTGCGAATTCATAATATTAGGGTTACTTTCATAGTTTGCTGATACGGCTAGATTGTAACATTGAGGCACCATAAAAATGGATCAATACCCATGACTGCCACTAACTGGTACTGATACGAACTTCGTTTACCACTCTTTCGGGTGGGCTGCATACATGGCGATTAATGCTAGAATTACCACTATTCTGGAATTATCTCTACACTAGCAAGCAAGTAAAATTTAGCAAACAAGTGACATTTCATCCTTGAAGAATATGATTTCATGACATTGCCGCAGCTTCAATAACGATGAGGAATATAAATCACATTCCCCGTGAGTTAAATTTATGAGGAAAATCTCCATCAAATCTGCCGGTTCGGATGTGCTGTCAAAAGAGCCAGCATATGGTGCCATTACGCTGCTGGCTTTCATCATTACGCTATTGCTGCTTAGCTACCACCTCTGGCAGACTCGCGTACAGGTGCTTGATTTAGCTGCCATTAATACTAAAAATCTGGCATGGGTCCTTGAAGAGCGCCTGGATTCAACTTTTCGTCGCGTAGATGCCGACCTCGCACAAATTGCATCAAAAACTGGAACCATGAATCTGGCCGCAGCGACCCAAGAAGACCTCTCGGCATGGACAAACTACCTTATCGGTTTTAAAACAAACTTCCCTGAAGTTAATGGTTTTTATATTTTTAATGCCCGCGGGCAAGAGATAACCAGCTCAGAGCCTAATGCCCCGCTAATCAACATCGCCGACCGCGACCATTTTCAACACTTGCGCGATAACGCTGATTGTGAACTCACATTTTCTGATGTTCTTATCTCAAGAACCAACAATCGCCCCATGATGGTGGTTGCCCGCAGGATACAAAACAAGAACGGCCAATTTGCAGGGATTGTATCTGCAACGGTTGATCTGGATTACCTGCAGAAGCTGTTTGACTCTATTGAGATTGGTGAGCATGGTGCAATTGGCCTGATGCGGACTGATAACCAAAAATTGGTATTCAGGCACCCGGCCAGCACTGCGGATTACAATCGGGAATTTATTTCAATTCAAGCCCAGCGCATTTCTTCCGGTGAAAAAGTCGGTGTTGAGCGCTACCTGTCACCTGTTGATAACATTATGCGCATCGGCTCTTTTCACGTACTCAACAGTTACCCATTTTTCGTAAACGTTGCAATTGCTGAAACCGATGTTCTGGCACAGTGGCGCATACTTTCGCTGAGGTCTACCGCCGGGACAGCTTTACTTCTGGCCGCTTTAGCATTTTTACAGTTCAGGCTGCAGCAAGCAGAGGCGTTGCGCCGCAGTGCGATACAGAAACTGGATCAAATCGCGCAGATTGATGAACTGACCAGCCTGCCAAACCGCCGTAACTTCATGATGAGGGCCGAGGTGGAGTTATATCGCACAGTACGTCAGGGTGACAGCATGTCGGTGCTGATGATGGACATAGACAATTTCAAAACCATTAATGACACTTACGGGCATAAGACAGGCGATGAAGTTCTTAAATGCCTGGCTCAATTATGCCAGCAATCTTTACGCCAATACGACATTGTTGGCCGCATCGGCGGTGAGGAGTTCGCATTTCTACTCCCCAAAACTGAAATCACTCTTGGGGTGGAGATTGCTGAGAGAATGCGGAAAAACATTGAAGCTACAGCAGTCAAAGCAGAAGATGGCCAACTTATACAATTCACTGTATCAATCGGGGTTACAGCATTACGCAATGAAAATGACTCAATTGACAGCTTGCTGGGGCAGTCTGATAAAGCTATGTATGAAGCAAAACACGCGGGGCGTAACCGTGTTTATGTGTATGAGCCCAAGACTGCCGTATAAAACAGACTGAAATGCCTGGCGCCAGCCTATGCACCGCAAACTGGAAAGGTGCATCGGATTAAGTATTTATCAAGCTTCTCTGACCTGTAACTCAAAACCATCAACCGGCATAGGTTTGCTGAATAAATAGCCTTGAAAAGCATGGCAGCCATGACTTAAAAGGAACTGCATCTGCTCTTCGGTCTCGACTCCTTCTGCCAGCACTTCAAGCCCCAGGCTTAGGCCTAAGGCAATAATAGTCGTCACAATACTCGCATCGTTACTGTCTATCATGATATCCCGCACAAACGACTGGTCTATCTTCAGCTGGTCAAGCGGGAGGCGCTTAAGATAAGAAAGTGAAGAATAGCCGGTACCAAAATCATCTAGTGAAAATCCGATTCCCTTGGCCTTGAGTGCTGTCATTTTTGCAATAATATCTTCGATATTTTCTACCAGCATACTCTCCGTCAATTCCAATTTAAGTTTCGACGGATCCGCACCACTCAGCTCAATAAGCGCTGTGACCTTATCTACAAAATCTGCCTGCAAGTACTGGCGTGGGCTTACGTTGACCGAAAGTACCAGGTTCGCAGTATGCGCATCTTTTGCCCACAGCAGCAGCTGTTTGCAGGCAGTGGCTAGCACCCAGTCACCAATCTGCAGTATCAGCCCGGAATCCTCCGCCATCTGTATGAAATGCCCAGGCATTACCAAGCCCCGATGCGGATGGTTCCAGCGTATCAGTGCTTCTGCACCTACGATACGCCGATCCTGATCTAGCTGAGGTTGAAAATGCAGAACGAACTGTTCATTCAGTATGCCAAGGTGCAAATCTGCCTCAAGCGCAACACGCTCACGGACTAAAGCTTCCATTTGAAGGTCAAAGAAGCGGAATGTATTACGTCCGGAATCCTTTGCCTTATACATGGCTAAATCGGCTCGCCTTAACAGTTCATCTACCGATGTTGGCGAATCATGATTAAACAATGTAACGCCTATGCTTGGTGTAGTGTGGTGTACGTAACCATTAAGCTGAAAAGGCTCTTTAAAACACAATAAAATTTTCTCGGATACAGTACTAGCCTGAACCGCTGCATCCCTGAGGTTTTCATCAAGCTCATTGATAATGACCACAAACTCGTCACCGCCCAGCCGCCCTACTGTATCGCTATCACGTACACACTTAACGATACGCCGCGCCACCTCAACCAGCAGCATATCGCCTACGTCATGGCCATGGGTATCGTTAAGCGATTTAAAATTATCAAGATCGATAAATAGCAATGCACCTGAATGATGGCTGCGCGAACTTGAAGCTAAACGCTGTTTGAGTCTATCAATCAGTAATTGGCGGTTTGGCAAGCCTGTCATCGAGTCATAGAACGCAAGCTGCTGGATTTTGATATCGGTTTGCTTGCGCTGCGTAATATCCCGCATCACTGCCACCCAATGCGTATTAAGGCCTACCTCATCGCTGATTGGCACAATATCGAGCTCCATCCAGATTTCCTCACCAGACTTTTTGTAGTGTATGAGTTCAGTATGTACTGGCTTGGTTTCTCTAAAAGCCTGGCTGACCTTGGCAAGCTCTTCTGCCTGCGTGCTGCTGCCATGCAGAATGTTAGGCGATTTACCTATCACGTCCTCATGACTGAAACCGGTGATGCGCTCGAATGCTTCATTGACGTATATGATGCGGTGCCCCAGATAGTCTGATGGTATCGATTCTGTAATCATCACAATGTCATTGAGCCTTGAAATCCCGCTTTCCAGCAGCCTCAGGTGCTCCTGCGAATTATGGCGTTCGATAGCGATGCCCAGAATATGCGAACATGCATCTACCAATTCCAGCTCTTCATCTCCTGGGATATGCGGTTCCTGATGGTAAACCGCAAAAGTGCCAATCACGAGATGATCGCTGGATAAAATTGGGGATGACCAGCAGGCACGTAAACCGTATTGCATTGCATCTGCCCTGTAGTTATCCCATAACGGGTCAGTTTCAATATCAGTGACAATAATCCGTTTTTTTTGGTATGCCGCAGTGCCGCAGGAGCCGTTTTTGCTGCCGATTGCAGCACCATCAAAGCTCTGCAGATAAGCGTAGGGAAGCTTGACCGCTGCACCTTTGCATAAATGCAGCCCGTCACTGCTTATAAGCAAAATTGAGCACATGCACCTTGGAAACTGTGACTCTATGAGCTTAACTGTGGCATGCAGCACTTCGGGTAATGGTGAATTCACGGCAATCCGTTCCAGAATCGCGTTCTGGCCTGCCTTGAAGGCTTCAAGACGCTTGCGTTCTGAAATATCCTGAAATGCGCCTTGCAGGCGAACAATAGTGCCATCTACATCACGAACCGCCTGGCCGATAGTACGCACCCAGATGCGTTTGTCCTTGGCGGTTATTTTTTCCAGCTCAAGGTCATATGGAATGCCACTCTGAATGCAATTGCGGATTGCAGCCTCTATTTTTGGCTGATGTTCCGGCACAAAAAGTGAAACACCCTCTTGCACGCTAGGCGAGTAGCCGGGAGGCATGCCATGAATAGCCGCCACTTCGTCTGACCATGTGACCTTGCCACTTTCAATATCCATGATCCAGCCGCCCAGATGCGCAGCACTGCCAGCTATCTTAAGCAAGTTTTCGGCATGCTCGCGCCGCTGTATTTCTTCTTGCAGCGCGATAGTTCGGCTTTTTACATTACGCCGGATTTGCAGGTTCCAGATAAAAACCAGCCCCAACAGAACCAATGCTGTTATTGCTGCAGATCGAATCCAGCGCACAATCCTGTAATCAGAGTAATTGCTGTTGTAAACAAATCCTGCAAGATTGTAATTTTCAGGAATAATCTTAAGTACGGCCATTGTCTTAGCTATGCTTTCCCAGCGCTCGACATTCATATGGCCGAATTCGACAACATCGGAAAGAACATATGGCTCCATGATGCTTGCTTCTTTAAGCAGCATGTCATAAGTAATTCCGCGCTCAGAAACACCATGCATGCCGGCAATCAGGTGGGCGACCTCTTCACGGTGCGCAAATGCATAAGCCCAACCTTTTTTGGTGGCGCGTAAAAATGCATCTACGCGCTCAGGGTGTGCAGATATCTCACTCTCGCTTGTAAACAGGATATCTCCGTAAAAATCTACACCATAATCCTGATTACTTAATATCGAAGGGTGGTAACCCATCGCTTCAAGCTGCACAGGTTCAGCTGTTGCATAGGCAGAAACAACATCGGTATTACCTTTAATCAGGTCTTGCAGATTCCATGTATGCGGCAAAAGAGTGACATGCTCCAGGCCGATACCTGCTTTATGCATCATCGCTTTAAACTGGGTTGCGCCTTGATCGTTAGAAAGCATGATGCGCTTGCCAATCAGGTCTTGCGGGGTGTTGATTTTCTTCTCACGCAGACTCATCAGAACATACGGTGAGTGTTGAAAGATAGAAGCAATAGCTACAACCGGCTTTCCATTCGTGCGCGACAGAAGAATATCTGAATCGCCGATACCATATTGCACGGCACCTGAAAGCACTTGCGTGAGCGCAGGCACATCACCGCCGCCCTCCACTATATTCACATCTAGATTTTCCTGCTGATAGAATCCCTTGCTCTGGGCAGCATAGTAGCCTGCAAACTGAAACTGGTGATGCCATTTGAGCTGCAGCGCAATTTTTTCAGCAGCATATGATGAGCTGGATGAAAAAGTACAAAAACCAAACAACAGAATCGCAGCAAGAACGACCCTGAATTCAATTATTGTTTTCACTTTTTGCTTCGTCACTTTAAGCTCTATTCTCGACAAAGAGTCTAAACTCTATACTATCATCGTTGCCTGACATCTTTTCATGTAATGGAGATTAAACAGCGTGAAACCTATTGGCGCATGCATGCCAGACTAGAAGCTGTAACTCAAAACTGTGTTTTCACTATAGGGTGTGCCACCATACAGAAAACCAGGGGCCAGAAATAGCCGCATGATGATGAATTGCTAGCAGGTTGATTTATTCAAGTATGACGACCATGCAGCCATTGGCTTACATAAGTCTTTGATTTGATTGGTGGGGGATGCGAGGCTCGAACTCGCGACAAACGGATTAAGAGTCCGCTGCTCTACCAACTGAGCTAATCCCCCATCGGGCTCGAATTATCAGGATTACAGCTGCCGATGTCAATCCATATTAATGACGATATAGCAGCAATGATGGCCTATTACGGTAATGCCTGCCTGACACAGTCTTCTACACCGGTATTGCCGCCCTTGAATTCCGGTTCGAAGTAGAACTTATGAAACCCCCACTCGCCGTTTTTATTTCTTTTCATTTCAGCAATGCCGGTGCCGTAATCTTTGGTGGTTTGGTCTTTTAACGCAAAATGCATTGCAAAATGGTTACCGTTAGCGGCGGCATGGCCCAGATAAACGCCAAAGCCCGGCACTTCCAGCTTGAAGTCGTAACTGGCGTAGCTGCCATGGGTATGTTCTGGTTTGAGTTTCAGGGTCACGGTGCCTGTATATTTGCCTTCATGGGCATCGTCGCCTTTGCAGCTATATACGCCGCTGAAGTTATGATACTCCGCCTTTGCTGCGTAGGTGTTGAAGCTCACTATCATCAGCAGCATTAAACTCAGGTATTTCATGATGGGCCTTTTATACTAAAAAACGTGGTTTCAAAGATTCGAGATTCAATTCATGCAAAATCGCATCCAGGCGTGCCTGGGCGTTTTTACGCGGCTGGCCTGTATATTTTGCAATAATCAGTTCATTCTTCATGGAGTGCTCCCAGCCGACCAGTTCGGTTACGGTCAGGCTGTAACCGGCGGCTTCCAGCTGCAGGCAGCGCAGCACATTGGTAATCTGGCTGCCAAACTCGCGGGTGTGAATCGGGTGGCGCCATATCTCGCTAAGCGGCGTTTTGCCGAAACTTTCATTCTTATGCTGCCTCAGCACCTCTGCCACTTCTGCCTGACAGCAAGGCACCAGCACCATGTATTTGGCCTGTTTTTTCAGCCCGAACTGAATCGCGTCATCGGTCGCGGTATTGCAGGCATGCAATGCAGTGACAATATCCACCTTAGCCGGAATAACCTCAGATGAAGTAGATTCTTCCACCGTCAGGTGCTCAAAGCGCATGCGTGAAAAACCAAGCTGCGCCGCCAACATCCTGGACCTTTCAACCAGCTCGGCACGGGTCTCGATACCGATGACCTCGCCTGCATCCAGCTGTTTTAACAGCAAGTCATACAAAATAAAACCAAGGTAAGATTTACCGGCGCCATGATCAACCAGCACCGGGTTAGGGTTGCCAGCCAGCACATCGTTAAATAAGGGCTCAATGAAATTTACCAGGTGGTACACCTGCTTTAATTTACGGCGGCTATCCTGGTTTAGCTTGCCGTCGCGCGTGAGTATGTGCAGCTCTTTGAGCAACTCAATGGATTGGTTGGGTTTGATTTCGGGGATATTGGTCATAGCTGATATTTTAAATGCAAAACATAAATTAGCCACAGATAAACACAGATGCACACAGATAAAATCTTTAATCGAAGCACTCAATGCTAAAATAGCATGTGTATCAAAAAGTTTGCATTTCGCTTCATCATCAAGAGATGACGAGGCGACAAGCCGAAGACAGTACGCTTTTGTACGGCGAGGCGCAGGCAACAAAGTCAGAATTGATGAGGAAACGAAATAAATGGGTATTCAATGGTATCCGGGTCATATGACCCAAGCACGCAAAAAAGCCGAAGAAACCATGGAATTTACCGACATGGTGATTGAGGTGCTGGATGCGCGCGTACCTGCCGCCAGCCATAACCCGATGATTGACGAAATGCGCCTGTTCCGCCAGCGCCCGCAGCTTAAAATCCTGAACAAAGCCGACCTTGCAGACCCAGCTGTTACCCAGGCGTGGCTCAATTACTTCAATGCGCAGCCTAATACCAAGGCAGTAGCGCTGTCGTGCAAAAAGCCGGGCGATGCTAAAAAAATTCCTGCACTTTGCCGCAAAATCACGCCGCATCGCGGCTCACATTTAAAACCGTTACGCATGATGATCATGGGCATTCCCAACGTAGGCAAATCTACGCTGATGAACGCCCTGCTTAACCGCCGCATTGCCAAAGTGGGTGATGAGCCGGCTGTGACCAAAAGCCAGCAGCGTTTTGATATTGATGACACCATGAGCATTATCGACACACCGGGCATGATGTGGCCCAGAATCGAATTTGAATCAGATGGCTATATGCTGGCAGCAAGCCACGCTATTGGTCGCAACGCGGTGATCGATGAAGATGTTGCAACGTTTCTGGCCGACAACCTGCTGAAAAACTACCCTGCACTACTCAATGCACGCTATAAACTTGATGCCATGAAACTGGATGTGACAAAGATTGATGGCGTTGACCTGCTGGAAGCGATTGCCAGGCGCCGCTCGTACAAACGCCATGACGGCCTGTGGGACATGGAAAAAACGGCTGTAGCCTTTTTGACCGATTACCGCAGCGGCGCGATTGGGCGAGTCAGCCTGGAATCCCCAAGCTCCAGGGCTGAAATGATTGCACACACACAACCTAACAAACCAGATACAGCAGAAAGTGTTGCAGATACTGACAGCGCTGCTGATGTACCACAGTAAGACCCTGCAATGCTGAACTCCATGAACGCGCCTCAACGCGAGGCAGTGAAATACCTTGATGGCCCGCTATTGGTGCTGGCTGGCGCCGGCAGCGGCAAAACCCGTGTCATTACACAAAAAATCAGCTACCTGATTAACGAAGCCGGCTACAACCCGAAAGAAATCGCCGCCATTACCTTTACCAACAAAGCCGCGCTGGAGATGCAGGAGCGTGTTAGCAAGCTGATGCAGGGCAAGAATACCAAAGGGCTGACCATTGCCACGTTTCACTCGCTTGGGCTGCAAATGCTGCGTGCCGAAGCCACCCTGCTGGGCTATAAGCCGCAATTCTCTATCCTGGATTCATCCGACAGCTTCAAGATTCTGGCTGACGTGCTTGCCACTACAGATAAACAGCTGTTACGCAAAACCCAGTGGCAGATCTCCAGCTGGAAAAACGCCTTCATCAACCCCGACCAGGCAAAAGCCACGGCAGATGAAGATTTGACGCAGGCCGCTGCAAGGGTTTACCAGATATACCAGCAAACGCTCAAGGCTTACCAGGCCGTGGATTTTGATGACCTGATCAAGCTACCGGTCGAGCTGTTTGAAAAACACGAAGAAGCCCTGAACAAATGGCAGCGCAAACTGCAATACCTGCTGATTGATGAATACCAGGATACCAATGCCTGCCAGTACAAGCTGGTAAAAATGCTGACCGGTGTACGCGGCCAGTTTACCGCCGTGGGTGATGATGACCAGGCAATTTACGGCTGGCGCGGCGCAGATGTAGAAAACCTGCGCCAGCTCACCAATGATTTCAGCAAACTAAAAGTCATCAAGCTCGAGCAGAATTACCGCTCTACCGTGCGGATTCTGCGCGCAGCTAACCAGGTCATCAGCAACAACCCTAAACTGTTTGAGAAGAAACTGTGGAGCGAGCACGGCACCGGCGACATGATTCAAGTTACCGCAGCCATGAGTGAAGAACACGAGGCTGAAAGCGTGGTAATGAAGCTGCAGGCGCACAAGTTTGAGAACCGCACCTTCTACAAGGATTACGCCATTCTTTACCGCGGCAACCACCAGGCACGCATTCTTGAGCAGCATTTACGCAACCACAAGATTCCATACACGATTTCAGGCGGGCAGTCTTTCTTTGATAAAGCGGAAATCAAAGACCTGATCAGCTACCTGCGCCTGATTGCCAATGAAGATGATGACCCTGCTTTCATCCGCGCGGCAACTACGCCAAAAAAAGGCATAGGCAACACCACGCTGGAACGCCTGGGTGAATATGCCAGTGCGCACAAAATATCACTGTTTGCAGCTGCTTTTGAAGGTGGATTCCAAAGCGAGATTGGCAGCAAACAGCTGGAAGACCTGCTCAATTTCTGCCAGTACATCAACAAGCTGCAAGACCGCGCTGTGCGCGATCCTGCCGGTGATGTGCTGAATGACCTGCTGGCAGCTATCCAGTATGAGGCGTTTCTATACGATACCGAAGAACAGCGCGGCGCCGAAGTGAAATGGGCGAACGTGCTTGATTTTATCGGCTGGCTTACCAAAAAAGGCGAGCCCGGCACCGAGTACGGTAATGAAAGTGAAGGCAAGAACCTGCTCGAGCTCACGCAGATGGTATCGCTCATGAGCATGCTGGAAGGCCGCGAGAATGGCGAGCCGGACGCAGTAAAACTTTCTACGCTGCATGCCTCCAAAGGGCTGGAGTTCGGGCATGTGTTCCTGATTGGCGTTGAAGAAGGCATCTTGCCGCACCGCGAAAGCGTAGACAACGACAAGATTGAAGAAGAGCGGCGCCTGATGTATGTTGGCATCACACGCGCTCAAAAATCACTGAACATCTCATGGTGCAAAAAACGCAAGCGCGCCGGCGAGATGGAAATGTGCGAGCCCAGCCGTTTTATTGCAGAGATTCCTAAAGATGACGTGCGCCACTTCGGTAATCCGTTTAATAAAGATGCAGAAGCCAGCAAAGATTTTGGCAAATCCAAAATGGCAAACATCAGGGCCATGCTTGAAGCGAGCAAACAATCATCAGGAATTTAGCCTGATTGAATTACAATAAACTGTGAATTCACCTATCAATAAACCTCATCGCAAGCATCACCATAACAACCTGCGCAAGCTGGGGCCGGGGCTTATTACGGGTGCGGCTGATGATGACCCTAGCGGAATTGCCACCTATTCACAGGCTGGGGCGCAGTTTGGGCTGAATTTGTTATGGACAGTGGTGCTGACCTACCCGCTCATGGTGGGCATTCAGATTGTCAGTGCCAGAATCGGCATTGTGACCGGCAAGGGTTTGGCTGCCAACATTCGCGACACTTTCCCGCGCTGGCTGTGCCTTAGCGTTGTATTGCTGCTGCTGGTTGCAAATATGATTAATATCGCCGCAGATATCTCGGCCATGGGTGCCGCATTGAAACTGGTAGCCGGCGGCGGGCAGCATGGCCACTCTGTCGTTTTTGCCATCATCTCGCTTTTGCTGCAGGTATTCATCCCATATCAGCGCTATGTGCGTGTGCTCAAATGGCTCACGCTTTCACTGCTGGCCTATGTTGCCGTAGTTTTCATGGTGCAGGTTCCATGGCATCAGGTACTCATCAGTACGGTATTCCCGCACATTACACCAAGCGCAGAATACGCTGCCATCGTGGTTGCCCTGTTTGGCACCACCATCAGCCCTTACCTGTTCTTCTGGCAGGCAGCCCAGGAAGTCGAAGACATCCGCGGCAATGACAAACGCACTCCACTAATGCAAGACCCCAGTCATTCACGCAGGGAATTACGCCGTGTCAGGTTTGATACCTACGTAGGTATGGGGTTTTCCAACATGGTAGCCTTCTTCATCATACTCAGTACCGCCATGACCCTTCATGTGGCAGGCATCACACACATACAGACCTCAGCACAGGCTGCCGAGGCGCTAAGGCCACTGGCAGGCGAAGTGACTTTCATGTTATTCAGCCTCGGCATCATCGGCACAGGCATGCTTGCTGTACCTGTGCTGGCAGGCTCTGCAGCCTATGCCGTTGCCGAGTGCTTTAACTGGCCTGAAGGCCTGGATAAAAAAGCACATGCTGCAAAAAGGTTCTATGCCATCATTGCCTTGGCGACATTGGGTGGCGTTTTGCTGGACTTTACCTCGATTGACCCGGTGCAGGCCCTGGTCTGGAGCGCAATCATCAACGGCGTTATCGCCATACCGATTATGGCTGTGATGATGATCATCGCATCAAAACCCGAGATCATGGGTACGTTCATTATCAAGAAAAAGCTGCGCATCCTGGGCTGGTCTGCCACCGCCCTGATGCTGACTACCGTCATTACCATGGTTGTATTCCAATAACTGCAAATTAACCCAGATAAAAATTAACCCTTAAGAAATTAGCCTATGCCATTCATTACCCTAGATAACGCCTCACTTGCCTTTGGCCACCATGCCCTGCTCGACCATGCCTCTTTTCAACTGGATGCAGGCGAACGTGTCGGCCTGATCGGGCGCAACGGCGCCGGTAAATCCAGCCTGCTTAAAGTGATTGCAGGTACAGCAAAGCTTGATGATGGCAACGTATGGCGCGAACCTGGCGCCCGTATTGTCTATGTGCCGCAGGAGCCGGAACTGGACGCTGCCCACACGGTGTTTGAAGCGGTGGCAGAAGGTTTAGGCACACTGCAGCAGACCCTGGTTGATTACCACCAGGTCACCCATGACATGGGCATGCCGGATGCTGACATCGATGCCCTGATGGCACGCATGCAGGCCTTGCAGCACGATCTTGATGCCCAAAACGGCTGGGCAGCACAATCACGCGTTGACGCAGTGCTAAGCCGCCTGAATCTGGATGCAGATGCACTTATCAGCACCCTCTCCGGCGGCTGGCGCAAGCGTGTTGCGCTTGGCCGCGCACTGGTGGCTGAACCTGAAGTGCTGCTTCTGGATGAGCCGACCAACCACCTGGACTTGAGCGCAATTGAATGGCTGGAAGACCTGCTGCTGGGCTTTAACGGCAGCGTATTGTTCATTACCCATGACCGGCGTTTTTTAGACAGGTTAGCAACCCGCATCACCGAGTTGGACCGCGGCAAGCTCACCGACTTTACCGGCAACTTCACGCAGTATCAGGCTAAAAAAGAAGAGCTGTTAGCCGTTGAAGAAACCCACGCGGCTAAGTTTGACAAATTTCTGGCACAGGAAGAAGTATGGATACGCCAAGGCATCAAGGCACGCCGCACCCGTAACGAGGGCCGCGTACGCCGTCTTGAAGCTTTGCGCCTGGAACGTGCGGCCCGCCGTGAACGTCAGGGCAATGTAAAACTCAATGTTGATGCAGGTGAGCGCAGCGGCAAGCTGATTGCAGAGCTTGAAAACGTCAGTAAATCCTACGGCAGCAAAGTGCTTATCAAGGATTTCAGCACACGCATCTTGCGCGGCGACAAAATCGGCCTGCTTGGCCCTAACGGCGTGGGCAAAACCACCCTGCTTAAACTCATTCTGGGCGAAATTGAGCCAGATAGCGGCCATATTGAGCAAGGCAGCAAGCAAAGCGTGGCCTATTTTGACCAGATGCGCGAGCAGCTTGATGAAGAGGCAACGCTGGCTGACACTATCAGCCCGGGTTCAGATTTCGTCGAGATTGGCAACGAGCGCAAGCATGTCATCAGTTATCTGGAAGACTTTCTTTTCCCACCGCAGCGTTCACGCTCGCCTGTCAAATCACTTTCAGGCGGCGAACGCAACCGCCTGCTGCTGGCACGGCTTTTTGCACGCCCTGCGAATATTCTGGTATTGGATGAACCCACCAACGACCTGGATATTGATACGCTGGAGCTGCTGGAAAACCTGCTGCAGGACTTTACCGGCACGCTGTTCCTGGTGAGCCATGACCGTGCATTTCTAGAAAACACAGTGACCCAGGTCATCGCGTTTGAAGGCAATGGCAAACTTACCGAATTTGGTGGGGGCTACGATGACTGGCAGCGCTTCACACAAAAGCGCATTGAAGACCAAAAAGCAGCGGACAGTGCACAGCAAGCCAAAGCCAAGCAAGCCGCAGCAAACTCAGGCACGCAGGCACCCAAAACCGCCGCGCCATCAAAGCTCAGCTTTAAAGAGCAAAAAGAGCTCGATACCCTGCCATTGGCTGTTGAGACGCTTGAAACTGAACAAGCCAATATCAATGAGGAGCTGGTTAAGCCGGAAACCTACACAAATGCAGAACTGATTAAAACCTTGCAGGCACGGCTGGAAAAAATCGAGGCTGAAATTGAAACTAAACTGATGCGATGGGAAGAACTAGAGAAAAAAATGTAAGCTCGTCACTTAAATGCATTAGAAAAAACCTGACTAACACACATTCTCTGTGGATAAAACTGTTGGTTGGGTGGGGATACATGACCTAAACGACTGAAGCATAAGGTCTTGGCCGAATCGTAGAAAATTTGAACAATTGGCGCTGTTCACCGGCACCACTGCGATGATTACAAAAAGTCTTTGTTGAATAATGGCATCACCTGATCAGCAGGTATCGGACGGCTTAAATAATACCCCTGCACTTCATCGCAGTTGTATTGTTTAAGCACGGCGAGCTGTTCTGCAGTTTCCACGCCCTCGGCAATGACATTAAGCTGCAGGATATGTCCAAGCTGGATGATGGCATCGACAATCGCAACATCTTCCGGGTCGACTGAAAGATCACGCACAAACGATTGATCTACTTTAATCTTATCTACAGCCAGCCGTTTTAAGTATGACAGGCTGGAATATCCGGTACCAAAATCATCGATAGACAGTTTCACACCCATTTTTTTCAACTGTTGCAGGGTTACCATCACGCCATCAACATCCTGCAGCAAAATAGACTCTGTAAGTTCCAGCTCAAGCAGATGCGCAGGTAAACCAGAGTTTTTAAGTGCCCTGGCGACGGTTTCCAGCATATTGCCGCGTTTAAATTGCACAGAAGAAAGATTGACAGCGATGACCAATGGGTTGCCACTATCCATCCAGGTTTTTGCCCGCCTGCAAGCCTCATTGATGACCCACTCACCAATCGGAATGATTAAACCGCTTTTTTCTGCCAGTGAGATAAATTCTGCCGGTGGTACCATGCCGCGCTCAGGATGCTGCCAGCGTAACAGTGCCTCAAACCCGGAAATTCTGCCTCTCGCCAAATTAACCTGTGCCTGATAGTGCAGCACAAATTCGTTAGCTGCCAACGCATCATGCAATTGCCCCAGCAACTGCATTTGTGCAAGCGCATCGGTGTTCATTCTTTGTGTAAAAAACTGATAATTGTTACGGCCGCTGTCTTTCACATAGAACATCGCGGTATCAGCCTCTTTAAGCAAAGTGTCAAATTTATCACCATCATCTGGATAAACACTGATGCCGATACTGAATGTGGTATTAATAATATTGCCTTCAACTTCAAATGGCTTCGCAAATTGATTTATGATCATTTGCGCTCTTTCAGCAATAGCGTCTTGCTCCTGCAACCCT
>Ga0208392_1000014_pt1 | contig 37658 bp, 54 predicted proteins | sample LakWasMeta3_LOW4_2_FD_183855 | JGI IMG/M metagenome (GOLD analysis project Ga0208392, IMG submission 183855) | Freshwater sediment methanotrophic microbial communities from Lake Washington under simulated oxygen tension - Sediment Metagenome... | ecosystem: Environmental > Aquatic > Freshwater >... | reverse complement strand
AGAGCTTCAGCGGAAGCGTGGACATCAGAGTAGGGAGGGGGTAGAAAACGGATAGAAAAAACAAACAAAAAACCCACGGAAGCCACGAAAACTCTGATATTAAGCCATAAACAAAAAATTCTTGAATTCCGGACAGATTGGGGGATATATCAGGAAATTTACAGCTAAAAATAGGATTAATTAAATCTATGATTGGGGTATTAATCCTATTTAAATAGCATTTAATTGATTATCTAACGCGATTTAAAACACGGGTTAAATGGTCAATAGTCACATCAGTAACAATCTTTTTATCAGAATCAGGGAAGCCAATTAAGTCCCGTTTTGGGATGCCAGGATGACGACCTTTACGCTCAGTACCAAAATGATGAATCCCCGGCAACTTGCCTTGAACTCGTGACTCATCAAATCCTAAAATCAACTCGTTACCATTAACTGAATAATGAAAGCTTGCCAGCATGCGACCTGTTTTTTTAAGCGGACCACCTTTGCGCTTACCTTGAGCCAATGTTGCTAATGATAATTCCGTCCACGCATTGCCTTCAGGATCTTTGCCAGCATCATGGCGCTTTTGATTAGCGTTAAATAACGACTCACCGATACTACCTAACATCTCTTGGGGCGTTGCTATCTCTCTACGAACTGCCTCCATAATCCGGCGCAGATGGTCATCATTAAACTCAATCTCAAATTGCATCGATTACCGCCCATATATATAGAGTAGCGCTGGTCATTTTTTATAAACCAGGCGGCCATTGCGCAGGCTGTCGAAATAGTCGGCACCCTCAGCAGTTGACAACACGGTGGCCGATCCCGTCCAACCGGTGCGCCCCCACTCGAACACCGGTACAACATAGGCATTTACACCATTAATCGTAAACGCCCGCAAATATCGGCGCTTTAGCCGCCATAGGCCATTGTCAGCATGATCTTTTACCCAAACCCACCAAATTTCGTCAGGCTCAATTATTGCCATCGCCATTAAATTGAGATATTGAAGATGCTTGCTATCAACATCTGCCAACAATGCCTTAGTGATTGCCAGCGTACTACCTGCAGCATCCTCAAATGCGACACCGGCATCAATTGTTGCACCAAACACGCTTAAAAACTCGTCAACTGCATCTTTAGTAGCGATATCTGGAGCTAATAAAATATTAGGCGATACTTTAGTCGGTGCAGGCGCATCGGGCACCTTAAACCCGGTCGGCCACGACTTATCACGTTGCTTTAACACTGCATCGTAACCCGTCAATGGCGGCACGGTATGCGGCTCCAGATAGGCTTTGCCGGGATTATAAGCAAAGCCTGGATCAATGCCCTTCGGCACTCGCACCGTTCGTGGGTTACTGCCGTTTTTACCGACTACCTTATCTTGCCACTCGATCGGGGGCGCTTGGTCGGGGCCGGATTTACCGCGCAACTGCCACTTTTGCTCAGCCTCAGTTGTAGTCAGTGAGCGCAGCCTGCATTGGCATAACCACCCATTTTGCGGTGAATGAGTATCCAGCCATGGATCATCAATAGACAGAACTAGACCATCCCAGGCTTTATGCTCTAATCGAGGGTGTTCAATAGAGGTGTGGTCGTACTCGACATACGGCCGTAGATGCTTAACCGCCTGCATCTGTTGCCACCGCCCGGCGTTATATGATTGGGTGATATTGGTATCGTAGATAATCTTGCTACGCCAGCCAGGCGCGCCGTTGTATGACCAGCCATGCTTAGTGGCAATGTCTTGAAACGACTGCTTAAACTCCTCATAACCACCGCCCACTGTTTTGGCCTGGATGATCGCGTTATAAAAATCCTCAACCAAGGCGTCTTGCGCCGCCCCAGCTACAACAAAGGCATGACTGTGTTGTTGTTGCCAAATGTCCGTCCAGCCGGATGTTGGCAGCTTAGTTTTGTTTTTTAAGAAATCGATTGCCTCTTGGAATGGCAATTGGGAGGTGTTAGTAGCCATAGACTTCAGCAGCCCTGGAGTTGTACTCAGATAGAGACAAAAACGCTATTTTCAGACCAAAAAAAACAGGGCCTTCATCCATTGATCTTTCAAAATATACAGATGGACCAAGCTCAAATTTTTGGCAAAATGAAATGTCGCTGACTAATTGATCTAGCGCTTTATTAACATTTTTGTATGCTATGCCATCGACTATATAAACGGGTTTTTTAGGCTCAGCTTCCCGGCGCTTATACTCTGCCGCGAGAGCATGCCTAATGTCCGTTAACTCATCATCGGTCATAGTTGTATAGTCATTTTTCATGATTTTTACTCCGATGTTTATCTGGTAGCGGTAGATTAAACTTTGGCTGTTTCCACCTATCAGGATAGGCGGCATCGATTTGATAAGGTCTTCGGACTTGGTAATAACCTATCGAGGTCTTTGTAAATTCATATTCATTTCCACATTTCGGACAATCCGCAGCCAAAGCGACCGGGTTACTGGTTTCCCTTGCCTCACATGGCAAGGGAGCATAGATCCACGCATTACAATGCGGACATATAAAATCACTCATCACCTACCCTCATTAACATCATCCCGCCCCGCCAAATTAGCTGCCGCTAACCCCAACGCTACCGACTCGGCCCATGCCGAACCATCCAGCTTTAACGCCTCAATCCCGGCAATCGCCTCATCAAACGACCCAGCCTCAGCCACCAACGCCGCAATCTGTTGAATTACTGCTTGTTCATGCGGTACACATAGCGCGGCCAATTGGGCGCTATAGGCTGCGGTAATGTCGTCAGCCCCACCTTTTTGCGCCGCCAACGCCGCCAGCTTTGTCAATGCAGCATTAGCCGCCGGAACAGCCGTCTTACCGCTCGCTGTTAAAATCTTGGCATCTTTACCCGCTCGCGGTATCTGTAACGATTGATGCGCCCAATCAACATCGATCTCCATGCCCAGCTCAGCGCCAATTTTTAGCACATCAACCATCGCTTTTTGATCGACTGACTCGGCGGTGTCGTACTTAAGCACCGGCATACGGTCAGGCGCAAACATGCCGTTCAACAGCACAATCGGCTTGATGATCTGGCTGTTCATGGTTGGCTCAATCTGCCGAACGTCATGCAACATAATCTCGCGGCGCACCTTGTCATGGATCAGGCCCAGCGCATTAGTACTGGTTTTGCCGTCAGCCTGGCTGGTCAACGTGCCGCCTAAAATAGCCAGCGACTGCTTGCGCTCCCAATACTCGGTGGCGTTTAAAAAATCTTCCACTTTACCGGCCTGCGCGCTGACAAAATCAATCGTCATCGTGCTGGGGACAATGCCCGCGCCATCGTTGCCCAAATTGCGCACGGCCCTAAGCAGCTGGTCGCGCTCCGGTTTACCAATACCGCTGGGATATTTACCTAGGCGCAACGGCATGCCGTACACCTCTAAAAACCGCTGCATGTCGCGGATGTTGTAGGCTTTATAGGCATACGTCCAGGCCAGTACCCTAAACAATGCAGCTTGCTCAATATATCCAGACTTGGCGCGGTGCTCATGCACTACCCAGCCCCACTCGCGGAGCGGCTCCGGCAGGCTGTTTTTTAAATACATCAACTCGCCGGTCTTGATGTCAATTCTGAAATCCCGTTGCGGCACCCAGTTGAGCGCTTTGGGTAGCCACTCACTGCCGGTTTGCCAGTCAAACTCCAGGATGGACAGGCCCTTGCCAATCGCATCGGTTAAATCGTATTGCGCATCCTCAAATCTTGGGATGTTATTGAGCATATCGGTCAGCTCTTGGGTGCGGTCAATCTCGGCTTGATTAGCATCATCACGCGGGTGCAATTGCCAACCCAGCCCAGTCACCGCCCGCCGCCGCTTGCCCAATTCGCTAAAAATATGCGGGTCTTGCTCCTCTACCAACTCAAATAGGGTAGCTTGGTCGGTGATATATCCCTGGTCGGCCTGAGCAAACGCCGCCGCCAACCTAGTGGGGTCAAGCGTGGTAACGCTCATATAATTAAGCGCTGTGCTTTGCGTGGAGCGAGCACCGGCTTGCAGGGTTTCCAGGCCTTTTTTGCTGACCTGGGTGAGCTTGGCCAATGCGGCCTTGGCTTGTTTAATCACTGAAATTTACTCCTTCGTACCAACCGCTAAACCAATCATCATGAGCCAGAGTGTCTTTTATATAGGGATTGTCAGTTTCGTCTAATCCATTTCTATAGGCTTCTTGGCCCTCGTAATATTCACGATCATCTGTTTCAATCATTGCTAAACGCCTATTGAGTTCAACCTAAAGAAAAACAAAAGAACAGATCAAACCACTACTAATTACAAGCAAGGCGGTTTCAATCATCATCCCAATCCTCTTCATAAGTGCTTCGACGACTCGTCGAACGCCGTTTGTTGCGGCTATTACCCGCCGATGTATATTCCCACTCGCCGCCAAATTGCTGAGCCAGTCGCCATAGCATTTCCAGCGCATCCGGGCCGTCATCGTGGTCGGCCTCAGGGTAAAATTTTAATTGCTCGATTAATGTGCTTTGATTGCGATGCAATCTGATCAGGCCGTTGGCGATGTGCGGCTGCATGCTGGATATCCGCAACGACTTGTCGGTATGCGGTGTGTCAGGAATCCCTGGAAACGCAATGCCGCGCAGCGCAGCCAGCTTGATGAGCTCGGTGTACATAAAATATTGAAATTGCACAGCCTCCACAGACCACGCTACGCAGTTGTATTCCGCCTGCAGATCGATGGCGCGGCTGATGATCAAATCCGGCACGCGGCGGGCGATATCAGCTTCCAACACATCCAGCACCATCTTTTTACGATCCAAACCGCCCACTAAAATGGCTGACGGGTCGCCTTTGACCGTGCCTTTTTTGCCTAGGGACGGATCAATCGCACCGAAAAAAACCCAATCAGATAGCCTGTTAACCCAAAACTGAATATCCTTAAACGGCGCGTTTTCGTCGTTGCCTGCTTCGTTTTGCTGCTCTTGACTAAAACTGTCGTGATTGACCGCGCGCATGCACATCAACCGGTACAGTGGCCGCACTTCTGGCCAGCTGCATACCGCACCGGCATCCATCGACTTCTTGTGCTTTTGGTAAAACGCCAGCGCCTCGGCTTCGAACTGTTCTTTTTCGTCATCTTCGCCGCTGCGGGTGTACAGCGCTTCCCACTGGTCCCAAAGATCCATCCGATCTGGCCATTTCAGAATCGAGCGGAACACCCGACGCCGCCAACCCGGCGCACGGCTCACCCGATTGATCGCCGCGTCATAATGCAAACTGGTGCCCACCCAAAACACGTCCATACCGCCTTGCGGCCCGGCTAAGCCAAGCACCGCGCTTAATACATACTTTTGCACCTTGTCGCGCTGGGTTTTGTCTTTAACGTTCTCATCGTTCTCAAGATCGTCTAAAAAGATCAAGTCAGGCCGGTGCGGGCCGTGCTTCATACCCCGGATTTTCTTGCCGGTACCGCCGATGCGCACCTTGATATTGTTGGCAGTAATAGCTGTTGTCGATTGCCACACCCGGCCACGACCGCAAGCGTCCGGAAAGTCCATCGCCAGGCGCGGGTTGGTGTCCAGCTCCGCTTTGATGCTTTCCAGCATTTCCGCAGCCTGCTCTTCGGTGTTCATGATGATCCCGATCATGTGCTTGCGACCGGTGACGATGCACCACAACGAGCCCAGCTGGGTTTCGTAGGTCGACTTAGCCTCACCACGCGGTGCTTGGTGTACTTCGCGGCCGTCAGCAGCACCGTCTATGATTGCTGGGAAACGCTCAAAAATGAATTGGTGGAACAGGCTGAAATGCGCCGTCGGTACATAGTGCGGAAAGTAAGTTTTGCAGAAGAAGCCATAATCAACTTTGGCTTTATCACGTCGAAGGGCGCTTTCGGCGGGGTCGGTTGCAAATGCCTCGCACTCCAGCTCGATTTGATTACGGATCTGTTCGCCGAGTAACGCCAGCTCTTTTTCAAACTCGCGCCAGTTGCGGACGTCTTGGATATCGATGGTTTCGGACATGAGCTGTGACTATCCCAACTTAGCCCGCACCAGACAGTCTTTAGCCTCTAACAGCTTGCGCAGGCCTGCGCTTTTTTCTGCTCCGTCTGGCAATGCTTCATCCATCTGCCTGGCTAAGTCGCCAAAGGGTTTGCTAATTTCCTGCAAATGCTCTGGCAGGTGTTCATATTTAAAATATTTCATAATTGGCGACATACACACCTCGCGTTTTTGTCAAAGGATTGGTGGGTTACGCTATCGCTAACCCACCCTACATTATTTGATTCAGCCATACCTTTTCCCCAGCACAGCCCCAATGTCTTCAAGGTGTTCCTGCAGCACACGCAACGCTGCCGGGTCTTTTTTAGCCAGATGATCAGCGATGGTTTTTAACGTATCTAATGCCACCGACAGCCCGCTAAACTGCGGATTAACTCGGCTGAAAGCCTTGCTAAACTTGGCATAAGCATCGGCCAACTGCGCTAACAACTGTGCCTTGGCTTGTGCCGGAATGGTCGACTCTTGCAGCTCGCGCGTGGTGGTAATCACCTGCCGTGCAAAATCCTCCACCAGCTGCTTGTTTAGATCATCAATGCCAGATTCGCTGATGCGATACGCTGCGCGGCCCGCATCCCAGCAATCACCTTTAGCTTTAGCCGCCGCTTTCCACTGCCTGGCGCTGTCGTAGTTAACACTGCAGCTGATAGCAGCACCCGACAGCGGCATGCCTTCAATATAGAGCCTACGGAGTTGCGCACGGACCTCGTGAGAATGTGCCATTAGATGCGCTTCAGCAGCTCAACCACGCCAGCCACCAGTGCTGCCGAGGCACCGCCACCCATGGCTGAGTATTTGGCAATCTCACGGATCATGATCTTGTCTTCTTTTTCCAGCGATGACACCCGATCGCCCAAGCCATCAATGCGTTTATTGGTGCTGTCGCCTTGCTCGTGGATTTGCCGGACCATGTTTTCTTCAATGCGGTCCATTCGCGCGTTGCTTGCGTTGTCCAGGCGGCGAATGTCGTCTTTAATATCTTCAATACGCGCTGTTAAGCCTTGGTGCATGGACTGTATTGCGCCGGTCAGCTGTCCGATGCTGTGCATAATTTGGCCGTTATCGACCGGTGCTTGCTCGCTCATTTGCGGTCATCCTGTGTAGTTTCAAAATCGATTAGCGTGTTTAGCCTGGCACGGCAGGTCTCGTAACTGCCTTGGGCGGCAGCAATCCATCCGGCGACGTCGGTATCGGTGGCAATGGCGGTACTTTCTGCAACAGATGCGCCGGGGGGCTCGGGCACGGCAGTAGTAGTAGTTTCGCGGGCGCGGTTGAGCAGCCCGACAGTAGCGCTGTTAAGGCAAGCGCGGCCGGTAGTAAGCTTTTTAATAGCATCGGATTTTTCCAGGGTGGTTTGGGTTAACTGAAATTCTGTTTTTGCCAGGCGGCTAGACAACAGATCCGCCTTGGCTTGGGTGGCAGACAAACGTTCTAACGACAATTGCGCGGCAATCGCGGCATCTTCAGCTTGCTCAGTTTTAATCGCTGCCATTTGTACGCTGTTGATCCAGCCACTCACCAACCAACTAAACCCGCCACCTAGCAGCGCGCTACATAGGGCGACAATCGCTAATAAATTCATTTTGTTACCTCTGCTTGTTTAGCGCATCTGTCCCGCAACTTGTAATCAAACTGCAATGCCTCATCGATTGAGTAGCGCGGGATCTTTAAATAGCTGGCGACCAGGTTTTCAACGCTGGCACCTTTTGATGCTCGGTAACCCGGCAGCAACACCACGCAATCACAGGCCAGCATCTGTGTTAATGACAGCCGCATATAGCCTTCCCAGCTACCGCACGGCGGTTGTTGGTTTTCCGCAGGGTTTTCAACAATAAAGCCACGCGCTCGCAACTGCGCTGCGGCCTCATTAAATGCCGGGTAATTAAACTCGGGCAGGCCCGACATCGGTCCGGCTAAATAAATGCGTGTCATAACAACTCCCAAAACGAGCTTGCAGGTTACGCGCGCGCGAGGGGTTTGATCAGCCGGGAAACGTTTCCAGCGAGGGCAATTAGCGGGGGTTGGCGTATTGTTTTTGCTAACAAAATAGGATTGCCACATGGCCCCATTACACGCACTTATCAAAATCGGCTTGGCGCTTGGCCTAATCATCGGTAGCGTGCTGTTAATTAAAGCGGCTATTTTTGGCGCGATGACCATCGAAAAAAAAATAATCGGGTTACTGCGTTGCAAACACTGCCCACACAAATAACTGACAGCGACTGGCTAAAAGCCCGGCTGGACAAAATACAACAGCGCTTAACCAATGATGATGCCCACCGCTTTACCGAGCGTGTCGGCATTAAAACAATGGCGGGCATCTCAGAGACTGAGGCCCGTGAACAAACTTTTAGAGACTACTACTGTGGAGGTTACAAATGATGACGATATTACATAGATTGCGCGGTACCTGGAGCTGGATGGCTAAAGTGGTGGGCGTGTTACTTGGTTTGCTGTTTGGCTTTATTACCGACAACCCGTATCTCGGCTTGGCAGTGGCCATCGGCTACATTGCCGGGGAGTCATGGGGCTGGGGTGATTGGATCGGCGGACTCATCGACGGCCGCGACTTTATCGGCGCAGAGGGCCGCAACAATGGCATCGCCTGGTTGGCCGAAAAAATAGTGGCGTTTAACTACCCATCACAGGGGCGCTCATTAGCTGACAACGTCAGGCGCTACAACATTACCGCCTTAATCATCCGGGGCGTTTATTGGTGGGTGCCAACACTCGGGCCACTGGCCTGGGCATTAAACCCCATTGAGGTCACCGTCGGCATCGTGTTTTTAGCCCTGTTTTGGCCGGTATCTATTTGGCTAGCACAAGAGACAAAATTCACCATCCCCGGCTTGGTATCCGATACCTGGTCGCGCAGTGAGCTTATCTACGGTGTCGCGCAAGATTTTGTTTTGATCATGTTGATCGCACACTATTTATTGGGGGTTTGATATGGACAAAATAGGCATCGACTGGAGCCAAAGCTCCACCAAGCGCGGCGCGATTTGGATTGGTGTTTTTGTATTGGGGATTATTGGTTGGTGGCTAGGCAAAGATATTCAGCCGTTATTAGCATTAGGTGCGGGTGTTGCCGGCGGCCTTGGCGTGTTATTAAAGGACTGACCATGAGCATGCAGACCATATTCATCATCGCGACCATTATTAGCCTGATTGCATTAGTGATGAGCTAACCATTGTGAGGATGTGCTCGCAATGGTTTTTACACAATGCAGGCTCCCCGTGAGCCTGCCCAACGAGGCAACCATGAACAGACTAACAGCCACTGTTAACGCAGCCCTAACCGCCAGCCAATCAGCAATAGAGCCCGCCATATTGTTAGCATTTATCGCCGTTGAATCAGGCGGCCGTGGCTTTGATGTAGCCACCGGCAAACTCATCATCCAATTTGAGCCCAAATGGTTTAAGAAAAAGGCCCCTTTTGCACCCAGTGGGTTATGGTCAATTAACAAGGTCGACGTGCAAGCTAAAGAGTGGCGCGCTTTTAATAACGCCTTTGCACTCGATGCCGATGCAGCGATGCAAGCCACATCAATCGGCCTGCCGCAGATCATGGGTTTGCACTGGCAACGCTTGGGGTATGCGTCGGTAGGCGCAATGTGGGACGACTTTAAACGCAGCGAACTGCAGCAAATCAAAGCCCTGATTGAATTTATAAAAACCGATATCGCCTTGCATACCGCGCTGATAAACAAAGACTGGCACCGCGTGGCCACCATTTACAACGGCAGCAACTACCTAGGCATCGCCGCGCAATACGGCCGCACGCCCTACAACATTGCCATGCAGGATGCTTATAACAAATTGATAGCGTAATAACGTAGGGTGGGCAGCGTTTTATTGCCCACTATTAAATTCTTGCTTCATTTTTTCTTATGCAGCTTAGGTTCCTTATAACGCTCTAATTTTTTCAATTGCTTGAGGGTAGCTTCAAGCGCACTAATCGAGGAGGAGAGATATATCGGATTTATTTCAGTAAATTGCGTCAGGTAATCCTGTTCGCTAATAGCGAATTGATCCCAAATATTCAAATTTGGTTCAGCGCCATCCAACAAATTCAACAATGCTTCGGATTGTGTCCGCAGCAAGTTTGAATAATCAATAACCTTAGACTTACGAATAATCGGCATAGGAGCCTCCTTATGAAAATATCAAAAAAATTTAAAGAAAAAATCCACAACGAACTGCGCGATCGTTGTCAACACATGATAGAGAGCCTAGATACCGTACAACCCGGCACTGATTTCCACGCTGACTTTGATCTTGAACACCAATGCCTAGAGCTAGAACTAGCAGCAAAATGGATGTTCAAATGTCTGACCAACGATCCTAATAGTGACGAAGATGATGAAGATGACGATTAGCTAATAAATAGGCAGGCAACGCTTTATTACCCAAAAATTTATTCCGCGTGGGCATGAACAGCGACGCCCACGCTATATAGTTATCCTTTTGTGCATGACTTTTTTGATTTACTTACCGTGCCATCGTTGCAAATAAATTTAGTCCCGGCGCAATGCGATATCCCTCCTTTCTTTCCTGAGCATGGCTCTCTGCCCTTAGCAAATGCGTTAGATGATAGGAAAACTTGAGCAATTAAAATTAGTGTCGTTAGCTTAAGTAAGTGTTTCATTTTTAGGTATCTATAGTTATCGAGTAATGTAGTGGTCCATGCTTTATTGCCCACCGATTTATTCTGCGTAGGGAACAGCGTTACTTACCTTGCCGGAATTAACAGGTTATCTCGTAAATGGGTCGCTATCACCTCGTTGCATCGTGCCAGTTTTTGTATTTGCAGCCGGACGCATGTGCAAAACGATATGACCACCCTCATAAACCCCTACGGTATAGCCGTTGGGGGCCTCAATACCAAACCAGCGCTCACCGGTAGGGGCATATTTATCGCTGACTATTTGATATGGGATTGTTTCGCCAGTCCCCCAGTCATTACTGGTGGGGCTGGTATGCCATATTGTCATAGTGCCATCTGCCTGGATATCCCATTTAATCCACTCAAATGGGAATGGGTCATTGCTAAAATCCAACGGCTCAGCGTATGTCCAGACACCAACCATTTTATCTTTGGCATCCTCAACACTGACTGGCGCAGCGCGCAGAGCAATATACTTTTTACTCGCGTCATAAATTAAATTGACAGCAATCATTAGGATTAAAAACAATCCGATGTGTTGCCAACTAGGCCGCTTATTTATTGGTTGCGTTGCTTCTTGAGTCATTGTTTATCTCCAGTAGGATGCTCTACCCATCCTACTTACTATTTTATTCCATGAGGGCACGAACAGCAGTGCCCACCCTACTAGACTGGTTCCTTTATTTCGCTTTCTGTATGTGATGATACTCGGCACCGACAATCTAATTGATCGCAATGCCATGGTAGGCAGCCTGTATTCCAAAATATATCATCAGCTGCTTTAGTAATAATTGCATCATCAAAACGCTTATCAGACGACGCACACCGACCAGATAATTTCCAAAATGGGCGCAAGTGTTTTAACGGTTCCATTTGCGATTTTCGGTATATCGCCATCTTGTTGGTACGGTACTTATGATAAATCTGTTCGGCCATATCCTTTAATCGGTTGCCGCTATATGTGAATCCATCAGCTTCCAGATAAGCATCGTAAGCAGGCCACGACCACGCTTGATGATTCACGCTATCCAATATGACTGGAACCATTTTTTCCGCGCCTTCGTTAGCGACCGCAGCCAGTTTCTCAGCTGCATTCGAGAGCATGCCTTCCGGCAAACAGGCCCATGCTTCAAGCCATTGCAATTGATCAACAAACGTATGCCCAGGCAAAGTAAGGGGGATGCTGTTTTGCATTATTCTTTTATCCCTTCGGCGTCTCCATACTCCGGCCCATCCTCATGCACGGTGTATGTCCCCGCTATCATGCTGACCTGCTGGACCGTCTGTTGGTAGGTATTGGGCATGTCATCAATCGATATGCCGTTAGACTCACGCAAAAACACCAATCCGTTCAGCCCTTGAATCTCCAGCCCCTTGGTTGCCAATAGTCGACAGTGTCGTAGATAGCCCAATTCCGTTGGCGTGTGGGCAACGTTTTCAGCTCGTATACCAGTTATTACATATCCAACATCAACGCCAAGCAAAGCCACCTTCGCTAGATAACTTGATTTGGGTGGAGAGCCGTTCCCCTCATATGAAATTTGTGTGCGTGAGGTTGTCCCGGCTGCATCAGCAATAGCTTTTTGCGTGAGGTTTAATCGCTCCCGCTCTTCTTTTAATCTTTCGCCTGCATTCATGAAGAAATATTCCTGTTTGTATGTTGACACGTGAAGATTTCTTCACTACGATAAGCACCAGTAAACTACATCAACGGAGATTATCAATGACTAGAGAACAAGTAAAGAAACAGTTCGAGGAAAGAGGCGAGAGGTATTCAGAGTGGGCTAAAGCGAACAACTTCAACCCCAAAACAGTGGTTGCCGTGGTTAATGGATTTAATAAAGGCAGGTCTGGAGAGGCTCATAAAGTCGCTGTGGCATTAGGTATTAAATCAGGAGAAGCGGCATGAGTGATTTAAATATCGCCTCTTTAGTAGCGGATGCAAAAAGCCAAGCAATAGAAGAAAAGAAGTCCTTATCACACTTTGCTGAGTGGCTGAATATGCTTGCCAGTACCTGCGAAGAGAGCGCCTCTTTTGAAGAGGCTGCAAATGAGTTGATAGACCGATTAGGTGATTCAGCTGCTTTGGTTAACAAGCTTTTTAAACTAGCAAGCTTTCAAACGAAGCACCTCCAATTAAAAGTTAGACAAGTCCAGTTAGATAAAGTCATTGAGCAATCACTACTTAAAAGAGCAAAACAAGGAGACAGTAATGGCGAGTGAATTAGAAAAAGTTCCCGAACGTTCGGGAACTGTAATTAATGACTTTAGTCATGAGGATGAGAGCGTCGCTCAGTCGTTAGGCATCGTGTTATCAGGCACCGTTTCAGATTATGTTAACCGCGCTGTTGTAGCTCAAAACTCTGCCGCAACTTTAATTCTTGAGGCGGGATATTTGCTGCTTAAGGCACATGCAGAAGCCGAAAACGGTCACTTTTTAAAAATGCTTAAAGAGCACGGTGTTGAAAATCAACGCGCTTATGAACTGATGAAAACTGCAAAGTTTTATACCAGCCTGCCTGAAGAAAACCGCCGAAAAGTGTTTTCAATCGGAAAAACAAAACTACAACTTTTAGCTAGTGCAGACCCGGAAGTAATACAGGATTTTTTAGACGATCCAAGTGGCGATGTACACACGCTTAGTGTGCGCGATCTGCGTCAACGCTTGCGTGACATGGAAAGCAGCAGATCATTACGGGAAAAAAGGCTCGAGGCAGAAATAGAGTATCGAGATACTTTGATAGCAAAGATGAAGCACCGCGAAAAAGCCTATCAGTTTTTACCGCAAACCCATCATGTCCGCGAAGAGTGTCTTGCTTATCAAGCGGAGTGTGAATTGGCTTTAAACAGCATTTGGGCGTTATTTGAAGACGCTGAAAAAGAAAACATTAACGAACCTGAATGGCGGTTGCGCACAGAGCAGATATGGATAACGGCACATGTGGTCGCCGCACGCGCCGCTGACATGCTGGATAAGGTAAGGCGCAGCGTTTATATGCCTGACGACATGCCCACCTCAATTACAAGCAAGCACATTTTGACGGATGACGAGGCCAGCGGCTGGCTGTTGGAATATCCCATGATTGAGCGCAAACACGAGACTGCCAAGGCCACGCGTGAGCAAAAGCGCATTGATAGCCAACCTAAAGGGCCGGGCCGCCCACGTAAATAGCAGGTTAAGGATGAGTCATGAGAGCCAACACATTATTACAGCGCGTGGATAAAACAAGCGTTGCCGTCAGGCCAACTGCTCAGGTGATTGCGCTACGTCAGCGCAACCCATGGAATGAGGCCAGCCACAAACAGCGCGCCATTGCCGTGGCGCGAATGGATATTTGCGACGCCATTATTGCCATGGAAAACGAAGGGTTTAGCACTAACAAAGCCATCGCTACCTTGCTTAATAAAGCAGAGATAGGCGCGTTAAATACCCATTTGCAAGCGGCGTTAAAAACAGCGGCCAAATCAAACCGCGACTACCCAAATCGCTCTGCACTATTCGAGTGGCGCCGGGTAGTCAAATTGGGCGGCGGTAAAGTTGAACTGTTAGATGAACACAAGGGCAAAGTGCTGAAAGAGACACCCGCTTGGTGGGGCCCAGCATTGGAGTATTACAACGCGCCCAGTAAGCCGGAAATGTCGGTGGTGCATCGGCTGTTAACCGAGGTTGATAAGCATGCCTGCACCTATGAGCAAGTGCGCGGCTACTTAAGCAGCGTACCGGCCATGCTGGGCCGCAACAGCCCGGCGCGGATAGGTAAAAACCTGTACCGGCTGACCGAAAAGCAATACATACGCAGGTGTACGGATAACGCCTTACCTGGCGATGTCTATGTCGCTGACGGTTATTGCGCTGACATCTTGCTGGCCAACCCACGCGACGGCCATTGGCCTTGGCGGCCTGAGCTGACCTGCTCTATCGATTTACGCAGCCGGGTGCCGGTGGGCTGGCGGGCAGATGAGCACGAAGGCACCGTTGCCGTGCAAAACATGTGGGCAGAAGCCTTCGCCCGCTGGAACCATGTACCGCTGTTTTTATACGTGGATAACGGCTCAGGCCATAAAAACAAACTGATGAGCGATGAAATGACCGGATTTTATGCCCGCCATAACATCACGGTTATCCACGCCATACCGGGCAACCCACACGGCAAAGGCTGGATAGAGCGGTTTTTTGTTGAGGTTAAGCGCGACTTTTTGAAGGTATGGCGGCCTGCGTTTTACTGCGGTGACGACATGTCTGATGAGGCCCGCGCCCAAACGGCAAAGGACGTTAAGAGCGGCAAGTTGATCCCGCCGACTTTGGCAGAGTTTACCGATGCATTTAATGCCTGGATTGCCCGCTACGCTAACCGACCGCATCCGGAAAACAAGCATGTCAGCAAAGCCTCTTTATGGGCAGAGCTGGCACCACTGCCGCCAGTCAGCAGCGAGATCGAGATGAAGCGCCAATCGGTGGTACTGACGGTACAACGGGCCAGCATTACCCAGGGCAAGCGTGTTTATAAGCATCCTGACCTGCATGCCTACAATAAACAAAAAGTGGTGCTGGAGTATGACCTTATGGATGACCACGTCGCCATCATCCGCACTGATGACGGCCGTTGGATCTGTGATGCCGTACTGGTTAACGCCATTGATGTGATTGCGCCTAACCGTCTGGAAGAAAAGCGCGAGGAGCGGGTAGTGGGACAACAAAAACGCATCCAAAAGAAAATGGACGAACTCAATGCCCGCGCCGGGCTGGTGATCGATGTCGACTCAGTCGTCGATAACGCGCAATCACTGATGCAACCCGTAACACCTGAATTACCTAACCCAACACCCAGCGCTGATTTTAGCCTGGATGATTTTTTAAACAACTGAGGATAAACCATGTCTACCAACTACCCAGAGCATTACAGCAGCGACGACATCGCGCTGATTGAACAGATTAAAACCTGGCTGGCTGAGCACAGCTATACCCAGGCCGCACTGGCCCGGCTGTCCCGCGTATCGGCCAGCAGCCTGAACCAAATCATCAAGGGCAGTTACGCTACCTCGCCCGGCAAGCTATTGGTTAGCGTAGTCAGCGCCATGCAACACGCTGAAGAGGCCGAGACCGACGCGGTAACAGCCGTTGAAACCAGCGTGTTTAGATTGGCGACTACTGCTTTCCAGATGGCCCGGCGCAATCGTAACTTTTCGATTTTGTCAGCCTACGTAGGTACCGGCAAAACCTTTGCAGCACGCCATTACCAGCGCAACACGCCCAACACGTACTTAATTGAAGCTACGCCCACCATGACCATGCAGGCGCTGATTAAGCAACTGGCGCGCTTGGTAACCGGTGCCGATAGCAAAGGATCAATTGATGATAAGTTCCGGATGATTATTAACAGCCTGGCCAATACCGACAGCCTATTGATTGTTGATGAGGCGGAAACGCTTACCCCACATGTGCTGGATACCATCCGGCGGGTGCGTGACATTGCCAATATCGGCGTAACGCTGTGCGGCACTGAAACGCTGTCCGGCATCATCAAACCCGCCCAGGGCCAGTTTGACCAGATCCGCAGCCGCACGCTGTTTTGGCCTGCCACAGTAACAATTATCACCATCGAGGATGCCGCCGCCCTGGTGCAAACCGCCTTTGGCACTGAAGAGGTGCCGGACGATGTCATCGCCCGCCTGTATGCCTACAGCAAAGGCTCGGCGCGGATGCTGGTTGAGGGATTGATTTCAGCGGTTAAACAGCTTAGGCAGGGCCGGGCGTTAAGCGTGGAGATGGTCGATTTTGTCGCCGTTAAGGGCATGAGTTTACAAGCACTGGCTAAGGCCTAGGGGGGCACATGAGCACAAAAGAAACAATAACTTGGTACCCAATAGACGAGCAACTGCCTGATGAATGCATCCTCGTGTTGATCTATGCGCCCATCCTCAGCGAGCCTATATGGCTCGGACATTACGAGGATGGCGAATGGTGCTCTCTGTATGACAATCATCTCGGTCTACAAATAGTTACGCACTGGGCGGATTTGCCCGCAGGCCCTACGGAGGAAGCGGCATGAGTATTTTTACCATCACATTAGAAGACAACGATAAGGGCATTTTAGTTAAGGCCCATGCCGTCCATACCCCCGAGCAAATGCTGTCGGGCAATACCACCACAGTCGCTACTACCATCGGCACGGAAATAGCCAAGCACATCCTCGATCGGCTCGAAGAATTAAGCCGCGCGGCCGCGACTATTGAGCACTCGACACTACACCACTAGGAGGACCTTATGTTTACCCATAAAAAACCCGCTGCTTACACGATCGACCAGCTCCGCAAGAGCCTGGATGCTAATCACAACTTTATCAACAAGCAGATGTGGGAGCTGCACTGGACAAGGTGGCGCTTGCGGATTGCCCACATCGGGCTGGTGACGCTGTCGATTACCCTGGCTATTGTCATTTACTGTTGGCTAGAGGGTACAGCGCCGGAAGCCTTAGCGGTCTGCACGTTATGACCAATGCCTGCACCATCCCCTGTCCGTATTGCAACAAGGATATCGACATCATCCAGGGCATGGAGATGTTGGCGGGCAACGAATGGACGGCCCTGCTTAACAGCCTACCCAACTCTGTCATCGGTGCGTTGCTACGATATTTGGAGTTGTTTAAACCACTTAAACAAGAGCTGCGCTGGAGTCGCCGGGTGGTGTTAACCGCTGAATTGGTGCCGATGATGAAAGCCGCCCAGGTCAAACGCAACGGTATTACCTACGCGGCTCCCTTGACCATGTGGGAAGCGGAAATGATGAAGCTGGTCGTTAACCGCCCAGCAACGTTAGTGCTGCCGCTTAAAAGCAACGGCTATCTACTGAGCATGATCGCCGGGCGCGGTGAGCAATCGGCCGCCAAGTTGGAGCAAGACGCCATTGAGCAAAAACGCAACAAAAGCAATGTCGGTGGCGGGCTGGTAGCCGTTGCCGAGCTGCAGCAAAAAGCAGCAGAGAAAACCCCAAGCAAACCCCCACCTGATTGGAAAGGGGCATTAAAAAAACACCATCAACCAACAACGGAGTAATAACAATGACAACTGCAATTAACCCTGAAGATCTAACTGAGCAACAGTTGCACGATCTGTTGGCTAATAAAGCTAACACGAAGGCAAAAAACCGCGCGGCATATAAAAAAATAGTCTCTGAAGTAGTGCCTGAAGCCGTGGTGCTACTACGCAAAACCAGCGACGACTTGACCGATGTTAAAGCGCATATTTTTAATTTGTTTCGTGATGTGCTGACCTTAAAAGCCAGCGCATTTGACATCAAAGACCAGCAGCAAACGCATACATTTAGCAATGCCGAATACAGCATCACCATCGGCTACCGTGTTAACGACAGCTGGGACGACACCTGCCATTCCGGCGTGCAAAAAGTCAACGCGTTTATTAAGTCGTTGGCTAAAGATGCTGACTCCGCAAAGCTGGTCAACACCATTTTTCGGCTGCTAAAAAAAGATGCTAAAGGCAACCTGCGGGCCAGCCGTGTAATTGAGCTGCAAAAAATGGCGGACGAATTTAACAGCGCTGAGTTTAAAGACGGTGTGGACATCATCCTAAAATCTTACAAACCCAGTCGCTCGTGCTGGTTTATCGAAGCGTTTTACACAAGTACAGCAGGGGTAAAAACCAACATCCCATTATCGATATCAGCCGCTGAATTTCCAGCTGATTTTGAGTTTGATTTTGCCCAGCCAACTGCGGCTGCAGAAGGTTAACGCCATGGCCGACCTAATCCGTCATTACCGGCAACTGGTAGGCATCGCCAAAGGCTGGGCAGAGAAAAACCTGTCCGGCTGGGATGATGACATCCATCGCCAATTATTGTCCCGGCATGGCGCGATTGAGGTCGCAGGCCGCATTACTGCCAGCAGCCTCAACCTGGCGCAACTGGGCGCGGTACTGGATGACTACGTGCAACGCGGCTGGCCACGGCACAAAGCGTTTTACCGGGATAGCAACCCAACGGCCAAGCCTAAAGCGGTATCGCCGCAAATAGCGCTGTTGGTCAAGTTGTGGGGGCGATTGGGGCAAGCGGGCAAGATTGATAACGCCAGTCGTCAAGCCTTGCTGGCCTTTTGTGCCCGGCAAACCGCCCACAACGTACCCGACCTGGACAGCCTGACCGATGCAGAACGCCAGGCAATTATTGAAGCACTTAAAGCATGGATGGCTAGATAAATGAACTTTCCCGACGTAGACCCTGAGTTATTAGCAACACTGCCGCCCGTATTGCGGGCGATAGTAAAAGCGCTGGGCTATGCCCGTGCGGCTGAGTGGCTGCAGGATCACGGCGGGATCAATATCCACATCCCACTGCATAAGCCCAAAGCACTGGGGCTAGATGTAGATGAGCTTAATCGGCTTAGACAAGTATTACAGCCCCACCTGGACAGCAATAACCGCCTGTGGTGCCCCAAAGCCGACAAGCTGCTAGCCAAAGCCCGCAACGCCTGCATTATCAATAACTCTCACCGGGAGAGCATCGCCCAGCAGGCCCGCATTTACAAACTATCCAGCCGCCAAATCACCAACATCCGCAGTGAGGGCGTTAACTGGCAACAGGCCGATTTATTTGGAGAGCCACAATGACAACACAAACACACGTACACGAAATTGAACAAACCATTGAGCAACTCGCCGACCTGCTGGACCTATGGCGCGCTACCTCTACCCAAGCCAAGCCCTATTTGCGCCGCGCGGTACTAATTGAGTTGCGCCGCACCACGCAAAAAATGGAGCTGCTCTGGAGCAACGAACAAATCCAGTCATAACCCTGGACGGCTCCAGCGGGCGGTGAGTTGAGACGAAAAACACCCGCAGTCACCCTGGTGCATCCTCACCAGCGCATGACCGACTAGCCCCACGAGACGGGGCTTTTTTATTTTTAGGACAAAGCAATGACCGACAACAGACAGCAATTAATTAAAAAACGCTATACCTGCAACGTTTTAAACTGTGGTAACGGATTATGTGTACATAAGACGTTAAACGAGACCTGCCCAATTTGCGGCTATAACCTGGTTCAGGTAACCACGACACTATTCAAATTTTGCTCAAACCATCCGCTAAGTTGTGATTTTGAAGTAGATCCGTAGTCGTAGGGTGGGCAGCGCTTTACCTGCCCACGCGGAATAGATTAACCAACAATACCAACCCACCAACAAAACGCCCCGCAACACCGCCAGCAAGCCATTTAAAAAAGCGCACACGCGTTTGAAGATTTTTAATTAAGCCTTTGTATAGCTAAGCCAAAAAACGCCTTAAATCGCCTCTGCTTCAATCGCCATATCAGCCCGCCGGAAACGTTTCCAGCATTATTGTTTTGCCCCAATCCCCGGACAATCACCTCAACAAATTTATTGAGGCTGATATGTCCACACCCCGCGCTCTCAAACTTGCCGCCTTAGCGTTTGAAATTACCGCTGGTAACGGCGTGCCTACCGAAGCACATCTGTTGCCGGTTGGCCCATTTCGCGCAACTGATGGTCGTCCGGAAGATGCCGACGCCTGGCAATTAGACGCCACCATTGCGGCGGCAGTTATTGCCCGCATGGCCGATGTGCAAAACGACACCTTGATCGACTATGAGCACCAAAGCCTTCGCGCCGAGTGGAATGGCCAGCCGGTGATTGCGGCGGGCTGGTTTCATGATTTGGAATGGCGGGATGGTTTAGGTTTATATGCAACCGGCGTCGACTGGACCACCAAAGCCAAAGCCTACATTGCTGCTAAAGAATATCGCTACATCAGTGCTGTTTTTTACTACTACGAACGCACTGGCGAGGTGCTGGAGATTATCTCCGTCGCCCTCACTAATACGCCCGCTTTAGATGGCCTAAACAGCCTGGGCGAGCAAGACATCGCCGCGCTTTCAAAACGATTTTCCCTGCCCACACTTACCAACCCGGAGATTGACATGCCAGATACAGCCCAACTAGCCGCGCTCACCGTCGAGCGCGATGGCTTAACTAACAAAGTCGCCGCGCTGACGATTGAGCGCGACAGCCTATCCACTCAGGTGGCTGCATTAACCACTGAGCGCGACACGCTTAAAAGCAGGGTCGATGCATTTGATGCTGAAAAAGCACAGGCGGCGTTAGCAGTTGAGCAGACTCAAAAGGCCGACCTGGTAAAAGCCGCTTTAACTGACGGCCGCTTGCCGCCTGCGCTTAAAGACTGGGCGGAAAAACGCAGCCTGGCGGATTTAACCGAGTACCTAGGCAGTGTTAACCCGCTGGCGTTGTTAAACAAACAAGCGGGGGATGAGCATACAACTAACACCGCGGCGCTATCAAAAGAGCAAGCCGACATCGCCACCAAACTGGGCGTAACGGCAGAAGAGTTTTTAGCGACCCAGAAAAAAAACGCTAACTACCCTTAACTACCCATTAATTACCCATTAGGAGCAGCACATGGCATTAACACAAGCGCAGATCGATGCTTTAAAAACATCGCTGCAAACCAATTTTGATAAAGGCCTGGTCAATACGCCCAGTAATTGGAAAGCGATTGCGAAGCTGATGAAGAGCACCAGCAAATCTAATACGTATGCCTGGCTGAGCCAATGGCCATCGTTTAGAAAATGGGTCGGCGCTAGGCTGCATAAAGCGGTCGCGGAAAAAGCCTATACCGTTATCAATGACAAATACGAGGCCACCATTGATGTGCAACGTACTGAAATTGAAGACGACGATTTTGGGCATTACGCGATGGTCGCCAACGGCCATGGCGAGGCCGCGACTCGATTGCAGGATGAGCTGATCTTTGCTGCATTAACAGCGGGCTGGTCAACCAACTGCTATGACGACCAATTTTTCTTCGACACCGATCACCCGGTTTATCCCAATGCTGACGGCACTGGTGTTGCAGTTGCCAAGTCAAACGTGCAAGCGGGTGCGCTTGCCGAGTGGTATCTATTTGCTCCTAATGCCCCGGCATTGATCTTACAAGAACGCCTAGCAGCAAAACTGGAGTCGCAGAACACAGCAAATGCCACAGGCGTATTTGAAAACGACGTATTTAGTTTTGGCGGCAGATGGCGCGGCAATGCAGCGTATGGTTTTTGGCAGTGTTGCTACGGTAGCAAAATCGCCCTGACTGCCGCTAATTTTGACCTGCTTTATAACAGCATGTTGTCCCAAACCGGCGATGGCGGCATCAAATTGGGCACTATTCCTAACTTGTTGGTTTGTGGACCGAGTAACCGGGTCGCAGCTGAGGCGTTGCTATTAAAAGAGCAGCTGGCCAATGGTGAGAGCAACACGAATTACAAACGTGTTGAGTTGTTAGTCACTCCATACATTGCATAAGGGATTAACCATGGCTATTTACGTAAGAGTTAACCCACGCAGCCAGCTTGAAAGCCGCCATCGTGCCGGGCTGTTATTTACCGCCCTTTGGCTATTGATTGATGTTGATGACGCCGACCGTGCCGCGATTGAACAAGACCCTTATCTTGAGGTAAGTGAGAGCGACCCGACAGAGATTGAAACGGCGGCAGTTGAAACTGAATTAGAGCTGCCAACAACTGATGGCAAACCATCTGGGCAAGCGCCAGACGGTTTTGAATGGGTGTTAAAGCCCAATTTAGACGACGTGCCGGTAGGCCTATTGAATAACCCACCCTCGACCAACTCGGATGGGGCATTGGCACAGGTAGATGCTGTTATTGACAGTGCCGAATCAGCCACAGTGGACAGCAGTGGCGATGCCCCGGAGGTTGTTGAGGTTGCTGAAGCTGTGCCTGAGACTGACCCTAATCAAGCCCCGGAGGTTGTTGAGGTTACTGAAGCCGCGCCTGAGACTGACCCTAACCAGGCAATTAAAGACGCTATCAACCAGCTCGATAAGGGCAATAAAGCGCTTTGGCTAGTCGACGGTAGGCCCAGCACTAAAGCCATTGAAGAAATTGTCGGCGTTACCGTGTCGTCTGGTCTACGTGATTTGGTATGGGCAGACATCCGGACGGAGGCCGCTGAGTAATGCCTTTTGCAACCCGCGCCGATTTGTTAGCTCGCAGCAATGCCATGCGATTGGCACAGCTGGCGGTACCGGCTGATAAAGCCATGCCGCCGGATGAGGCCATGCGCATTGCCATTGAAGGCGGCGTTATCACTGGCTATACCAGCGATGAGCAAGTGGCGATAGGTTTGGCGATGGATGCCATTGATAAAGCCTTGGCAGATGCCGAGGCTTTATTGCTCAGCTACGGCATACCCGACACGGCAGCCACTACATTGATTGCCCGGCTGGCCTCAACGGTAGCGCTGTATTACCTGCAAGGCGCTGAGCGCATGACTGATGATGTCAACAACGCCTACAAAGGCGTAATTGATACATTAAAAAGCCATACCAAGGGCGAGATCAACTTAATCCCGCCTGCACCCGCATTACCCACTGACCCCGTTATCTCCGAGGATTTGGTGTTAATGAGCAGCAGCCCGCGCCGTTACAGCAGTGCCGATACGGCAAGCGACTGGTAGTGATTTCGTTAACGCCACTCATCCAGCATTTAACGCCCAAGCCGGTCGGGTTTGCCCGGTTGTGGTTTAGGCGGGTTGATGGGGCGGCGGAATACGCAAAGATACAGCCTGAAGCATTGCCATTGCCAGCAGCTTGGGTGGTGCGCAGTGCGGATAAAGAGACCGATGCCGGTGAGCGGGCAGCCAATTTAACATTGGGCTTTGATGTGGTAATCGCTATAGAAAACGCCCGAGGCCATTATCCCGGCGAAACTGACGACATCATGCTGGCATACCGGGGTGCAGTGCGCAAATTGCTTCAGGGCTGGGAGCTTGAGCCCAATGTGCGGCCCGTTAAATTTAAAGGCGGACGCGTGCTGGATGTTACTAACAAAGATCTTTACTGGGCCGATCACTATGAGTTTGACGCCCTTATCACCAATTATTTACCTGACCCAGTCCCATTTAGCGAGCTGGTTTACACCGGAGCAACATTATGACTATATCGTTTAATAACATTCCGCAGGCGTTGCGGTATCCCGGTGTTTACATCGAGATTGACGGCTCGCAAGCGGGCCTGGGTAATGACATCCCAGCGGTGCTGTTAGTCGGCCAAAAGCTGGCGACCGGCACCGCGCCGACCGGCGAGGTGTTACCCATCTCCAGCGTATCGGATGCCAAAAATAAAGCCGGTGCCGGGTCCATGCTGGCACAAATGGCCGCACGGTACCGGGCAATCGACCCCACCCTGGATGTTTACATTTTGCCGTATGCCGACAATGGTGCTGGCGTCGCGGCAACCGGTACCATCACGGTGACTGGTGTGGCCACAGTTGCCGGCACCTTGGCGTTGTACATTGCCGGCAAGCTGGTCAGTGTGGGGGTGACCTCCAGCATGACCCTGGCACAAATTGCCACGGCAATCGCGGGGGCCATTACTGACATCGAAATACCAGTGACAGCTGCAGCAGTGGGTGCAGTGGTTACGCTGACGGCCCGCCACAAAGGCACATGCGGCAATAACATCGACATCCGCCTTAATTTATACAACGAGCTGATGCCCACCAACTTGGGCCTTACCTTTGCCATGATGGCAGGCGGTACCGGCGACCCGGCACCGGGCAACTTAGAGGCCATCTTAGGTAATAGCCGTTGGTATCGTTACGTGGCCCTGGGCATTAATGACGCCGCCACGCTGGCCGCATGGCACACCGAAAGCCAACGCCGTTACCAGCCACCTATTCAAGCGGGCTTTAGGGCATTTACTGCGCACCGTGGTGATTACACAGCGGCCGCTGCATTTGGCGTAACCAAAAACTACGAGCACATCGTTGACCTGTCGCTGGAAATAAATCCAACCAGTACCTGGGAGTCTGCCGCCATTGTCGCTGCCGCCGCCGCGCCAAAGCTTTACAACAGCCCGGTGGAATCGCTTGAAGGTCTGCAATTGACCGGCATGATCGGCGTCAGCTATCACACATGGACCAATGCCAACAGTCTATTGTTTAAGGGCATGAGTGTCTTGCAGGTTAACAAAGATGGCTCATGCAGCATCAAGCGCTTGATCACCATGCACCAATTTCGGCCGGATGGCAGTGCGGACGATGCCTATTTGGATGTTAACGCGCCGGAAGTACTTGAGCGCATCCGTTACGAGCAGCGCATTGGCGCGATTAAAAAATTTGTTGGCACGGCAGCGGCAAAAACCAACGAGGGCTATCGGCCCGGCTTACGTATCACGACCGAGGACTCAGTCAAGGCGTTTTTGCTGAGCTTATACCAGCACACCTTGCTGCAAGAATTCGGCTGGGTGCAAAACTACGCGTATTACAAATCGACGCTGATTGTCGAGCAAGACCCGCTCAACCCCAGCCGGTTTAACTATATAGATACGCCGATATTGTTATCGCCATTTTATATCTTGGCTGGCCGCGCGCAGTTTTTAAAATCGGTGTAGCGGTCATGGTTCGACTGTTCGACAAGCTCACAACTCACCACGAACGCGATTAACCGTTCACCCTGAGCTTGTCGAAGGGTATACAAATTAGATTTAAAGACGATTTTAAGGGGATTTACACATGGCTCAATTAAACAATATCCGCACCGTGTCGGTGCCCTCACTGGGCAAACTGCCATTGGCTGCAAGCCCTGGTACATTTACACCCAGCGGTCTAAAACGCGACCACAAGCCGGGTCGACTGCCGGAAGATGGCGGCTACCTGACCTCATCCATGCCGTCCAAGCTGGAGCTAAATATCAATCTGCAAGCCGGTGTCGATATGGATGCGATCAATGCCATTGAAAACGAGGACATTACAATCCGGTTAACAGATGGCGCGGTGTACATGATGTCGCAAGCATTTGTTACTGAGCCGGTCGGGTTTGGCGATGGCGAGAGCAAAATCGTCATCATGAGCAATACATCTGAGCGCATAGGGTAACTATCATGGCCATCGTTTACGTCCGCGTTACCCCGTCATCGCAGCTCTCTGAGCATGTGCGCGTTGGTGTTGTGTTTACTGCCAACTGGCAGTCTGTCGATGTTGATGCACCTACCCGAGCCGCCCTGTTTGCCGACCCGTTTTTGCAGGCGAGCGATACCGATCCAGGGGGCAGTTCTGGCGTAACGATTAATGAGGATAATCCCACTAAAGTCAGGACCTATAGCGCGTTAATTAAGCGCCCTACAGCTGCAGAGTTTGGGGTGGGGATTTGTCAGATCGGCGGGGTGTTGTCGGTATCGGATGGGAGTACTTGGAGTGATGTTGGCAATATAAATACAAACCTATCACCTATTCCGCAATTTTTTGATATACATAATCTATCCATAGATGAGCCGTTAAAATTTATGGATAACCTTCCATCGCCATATTATCCAGCGCTGTCAAAAGAGCATGTGTATTTAGTACCTGTCTATATCCCAGCAGGTTTTGCAGGCTATAAATTTTGGGCGTGTGCAAACCCCTATCCTGGATCAGCCGCCAACAAAGAGACGCCATGTATTTATTGCAGCAATGATGGTGATAATTGGATTGCAGCCCCTGGGGTGACTAATCCGCTGTTTACGGCGGAGGTTGGTAATGTTGGAGATGGCTCACTATCAGTATCTAAAGACGGTAAAACATTATATGCATCATGGTCGTGGGGGGGGGCGGGCGGTACTGCGGGTGGTTATAATTCGGCCATTTATATATCTAAATCAACAGATGGAGCGACTTGGTCTACACCAGCATTAGCATTTGGTACAAACTTAACAACAGCAGTGCCTATGTGCCCCTCTGTTTTTTGGAATAACAAATCTAATAAGTGGCAGATGATTTATTTTGTTGCTACGGGTAGCGCAGGGATATATTTAACTGAAAATGCTAGTAGTGACCCAACCACGGGCGTGTGGTCAGCAGGTGTATTGCAAACAGTACCGCATCCAAGAGGGTTCGGTTGGTGGCATGGACATTTTATAGCGACCAGGGAAGGCGAAATTATTGGGATGTTACAAGATCAAGGCAACGGTGGTGGAACTTTGTTTACTGCCAATCTGCCGTTAGGAGGTACTAAATTTAGCGTTAATCAATTTTCTCAATACCCTGGTGCGGCAGCAGGGGGTAATTGGTATAAACCCGCTTTTACCCCAATTTGTACCGATTTTGGCGCAACAACAGCGTTGCTATGCCTCTCTAGAATAGGAGCTATTGTTGCGCAGGGGTCATCGCCGGCATTTCTGTGGGCTGTCCAAAAATCTATAGCATCAACAACAGCAAATAATAAGAAATTTCGCCGGGCGTTGATAAGAGACATGGTAAATCGACAAGTAAAGCCTGGCGGCGCAATTGCATATGATTCGTTTAACCGAGCTGATAGCGCAACTACATTAGGCACAAGCGATAGTGGTCATGTATGGACTCAACAATGGACGGCAATCCTGGGTATATCTGGAAATAAAGCATATCAAGCTACTGCAGGAAACGCGTTATGTACGATAGACCCTGGCGTAAGCGATTTTTATGCAGAGGTAAAACTTAGCGGGAATATCGGCGGCGAATTTAATTTAGTTTTTAACTATCTTGATATAAATAATTATTGGAAATTGGGAACAAATTACGGAGTCAATCCATATTTGTGTTTAAGGCGCAGCACAGCTGTAGCTCCAAACACGTGGTATCTTTACAATGCTCCTCTAGTAACGGGCGATGTTATTGCTGTTGAGCGTAACGGCGGATGGATAACGGTATACATTAACGATTTGCCTGTTGACTCAATTTTTGACACGACGTTAGTAGGACTAACACCGATTGGGATACAAATCCCAACTACTAACGGACAGGCATTTGATAATCTAATCGTGTCAGCCGGTAAGTTTTAGGCACATAGTAAATTTTGGATTTAAATGATGAATAAATTAACCCTAAAACACCCCCTAACCTTCGGCAAAAAAACCATAGACCAGCTGAGCTTCCGTGACTACACCACCGCAGCTGATTACCTGTCTTTCGACAAGCGCGGCGGGGTAGCACAACGGATTGCGTTGATAGCTAGTTTAACCGGCACGGATGAGGCGTTGATTGAGCAGCTGCATGGCCCTGATTATCGGGCTGCAGAAAAGATTGCCGAGGCGATGTTGATTGCTGATGATGCTGATCCTGATGATGGTTCGACGGGCTCACCACGAACGGAAGAAAACCCCGAGCAGGCCGCCGAAAAAAAGTGATACGTATCATCACGGCAGTTGGGCTGGTCACGAAAGTAATGAACCAGCCGCTGCCGGTGGTGAAGGCTCTGCCGTTAACAGAGCTGTTTTTATGGGCAAAACTGGCTGCCAGCATGGATGGTCGAGAGTTCCAATAAATCCCCAGATGGCCCTACCGGGAAACAGTTCCCGCGTAACAATTCCCCGCCAAAAACAATAAACTCCGGTTACATCCCAGTCACCGGAGTTTTTTTATGTCTAATGCCGCCGCCGATGTCGAAGTCCGGCTCAAGTTTGTTGATAAGGGCGCAAGCTCCGGCATTACTAAATATGCTAAAGAAGTTGAGAAGTCGACTAAGCAAGCCGAAACTGCCGTTACCCAATCCAATACCCGCCAGCGTAGCAGTTACGAAAAGCTCTCCCACGCCCGCGAAACCCTAGGCATCCGCTCTGAGCAAACTATCCAGCGCGAAATTAAACAAACCGAAAGCGCCTATAAGCGCCTTGAAGCTTCCGGCACGATGAGCCAAGCGGCCTTGGCCCGCGCCGCTGATAAAACCAAAAGCAAAATCACCAGCCTAACAAATGAAATGGGCAAGCTGACCCATGAGCAAGAAAAAGCCGCGCGGGCTGCTAAGGAGTTTGAGAAAACACAAAGTCGCTTGCGGTTGGGTGGTGCGTTAGCGCTTGGTGGAGCAGCTGCCGCCTATACATTAAAAGCGCCAGTGATGGAGGCAATGAGTTTTGAGGAGCAGTTAGCCTTGCGGGCTAATACGATGTACGCCGAATATGACTATGCCGGTAAAAAACAGGGCGAAGATGCGATGCGTGCCGGTATAACTAATGCCGTAAAAAACGGCATGACTAAAAATGCAGCCTTGGATGCGCTAAATGTGTTGAGCTCTGGCAACCAAGTGGGCGGCGCGGCTAATGAACTCGATTTGCTGCCGTTTATTGCCAAGGTTTCTACCGGACAAGGCGCGGCGGGTAATGATGTTGCCAACATGCTGAATAGCTTGATGTCTAGCGGCTTTGCTAAAAACATAGAGCAAGCCAAACGCATGGTCGAGCAAGGCGCGGGTGCGGGCAAAGCTGGGCAGTTTGAAATGCCTGACATGGCCAGAGAGTTGCCGGCACTTTTACCAGCCGCCCGTGCTGCAGGTTTGACAGGCGAAGGCGGCTATAAAAAGCTGTTAGTTTGGTTACAACAAGCCAGAGCTAAGTCGGGATCTTCAAGCGAGGCCGCTAATAATGTTGCCAATGCGCTGGACAAGTTACAGTCGGGCGATACCGCTAAAGATTTTAAAAAAGCAGGCCGGGGCGATCTGGCAACAATGCTGATGCAAAAACAGGCGAGCGGCATCGATCCCTTAACAGCATGGAAAGAGGTGATTAGCAGTGAAGTTGCCAAAAACCCCAATCTAAAACCCGCGCTAGAAAAGCTAAAGTCAGCGAAAAACGTAGATGACCATAATGCAGCTATTGAAGCGTTAAACGGCATGGCAGGTGGTCAGGCGCTCGGCAAATACTTTCAGGATAGACAAGCAAAAAGCGGCATGATTAGCTCGCTGGATTTAGATTTCGGCAAGGTAGTTAGCGAATCCATTGCCAAAAGCTCTGGAAGTATTGGTAATGATTTTGGTTATATGGAAACCAAACCGGGGTTTAAGGTTAGGCGTGCTGGCGAGCTTAAGGATTTGGGCGAGAATACAGCAGCCGATACCTTGACGCCTATCATCGGTAAGCTGGCAGATAATTTTTCTGAGTTGTCAGCTAAATATCCCGCGCTTATTGGTAGCACTACTTTAGCAACTACCGGATTGACTGCATTGGCTGGAGCTGCTGGTTTGGCGTCAATAGCATTGGGTGGCGGCAAGGCCAGTCTTCCTGGAGTTGTCGGCTCTGGAGCCAGCATATTTTCTAAAGTTGCACCTCCGCTTGCTGTTTATGGTGGTGCGTATAGTGTTATTGATCAATTTATCCGCCCTGGTCTTGATAAAACTCTGCAATGGGGTTCCGGTGATAAAAACAAAACCCTAGATAGCACTGTTTACCCGATTTATAGCGCCATTGAAAACCTATTCAATAGCGACAAAAACCCCAACAACAGCATGATCAAGCCCGACTGGGCAAAAAAGCAAAATGCCGAGATAAAGATCACCGTGGATTTAGCGCCCGGCCTGGTGCAAAAGCAGCAATCAACTAAGTCTGATGGTGTCGATTTAACGACTAACACCGGCAATATCCACACAGGAGCACCCGGCTAATGGCTGAGCAAACCTATCAAGACCGCTGGGCCACGGCCTCTTTCCGGGGCTTTGAATTTCGCACCGATAGCCATGATGCCAAATATGGCCGCCGTTTAGTTGTCCATGAGTACCCAGGTGCAGAAGATCCGTTGGTTGAAGATATGGGCGGCAAGGCCCGCGAGTATCAACTGACCGCCTATTTTACCGGCCCGCAGTATGACCTGGAGTGCAACGGGCTGTTAGCCAAGCTCAACGAATCCGGCCCGGCCTGGCTGACGCATCCCTGGTTGGGACAATTATGGGTGCGTGCTCAGCAATGGTCGCGGACTGAGTCCAGCGATAAAAACGGTTATTGCACGTTGTCTATCAGTTTTGTGCCGGGCGGCGAGCAGCCATTCGGGGTTGAGCCTGACAAGGTTGATGTGGCTGTCGATCGCACGCATGTGCTTGGTGATGCGGCCGAGGATGATTTTAATCCGGAGGAAATGAACGACGACGGCATGACAGCATTTATCGCCGCCGTGCAACGCCAGCTGGAAGTAGTGCGCACGGTGATTGCCCTTGCCAGCTTGCCATTGACCTATGCCCAGCAAATTATGGGGGTGATCACCGGCATTAAAGGCGATATCGGCACGCTAATGGGCATGCCAGGCGCGTATGCCAACGCACTGCGTGGGCTGATGAACAGCTTTGGTGCCAGTGCCGACGATGTTGATGTTGCTGATACCGACCGGCCGCGCGTAGTGTCGCGGCTATGCACGCTGGCCACGACTAATAGCGCTGTTACCGCTGGACTAACCGACGGTGCAGTGCGGCGTAATTTACAACAACAATCAGCGTTGCAAAGCCGTTTGTTAGTGATGGCGGCAGCGCAAGTGGCGTTGACTGATTACCGCTCTGAGGCGGATAGAGACGCAGCCCTGGCCAGTGTCGATGCTGCTTTTGAGGCATTGTTGCCTAGTCTGCCCGATGCAGTATTTCAGGCGGCGGTGGATGCCCGCGCTGCATTGCGTGAGGCGCTGTTAGCACAAGAATTAAACCCGGCCGTGGTGCGCGATGTGATTAACCCCCTGCCTGCCACGCTATTGGCGCATTTGCTGGAGGTTGATGAGGCGGTGTTGTTAGCCCGTAACGCCGTGCGGCACCCGCTATTTATGCAGGGGCGCGTCAATGGTTGAGTTGCGGTTTAATGGCAAGCGCTATGGGTATTGGCAAAAAGTGTCAATTAGTGAGTCGGTTGATGATATGAGCGCGACGGTACGGCTATCGATTACCCGCCCTGGTACCGGTGAGTCATTGGGGTTGTCAGCCAGCACCGTCGTTGAGGTATTGATTGATGGGGTGTTGGTGGCCACGGTGCGGCCTGATGTGGTGCGCCGGTCGGTTGATGCCAACAGCCATACCATTAGCATTGATGCGCGCTCGTTGGCCCGCGAGTTGGTGGACAGCCAATACTCGGTAACGCTGTCCGGATTAAAGCTGGGCGAGATTGCGAACAAGCTTTGTAGCGCGTTTAAAGTGCCTGTAAAGATCGTTGGTGATACGGCGGTGGTGCCTGATTTTGCCATGCAATCTGAAGCCCCTGCCAACGCGCTGATTAATGCCGCGCGGGCCTCTAACATGCTATTGCACCCGTCTCCAGATGGCGGACTGGTATTAACGCCGCCGACTAATGCCGCGCCGGTCGCTACTCTTATATATGGTGTGCATATCAAGCGTTATGACGTAGTTGATGAATTTAAGCTCCGGCACTCCGAATACTGGGTTAAGGGCTATGACTATGAAAACGATGTAGCCATCAATGGCAAAGTAAAAGACGAAGGGATTACCCATTATCGCCCGATGCAGATTGTTGCCGATCGTTATGGCCAAGGCCAAGGCGGCAGTGATCGGCGCGCGTTGCTGGAGCGTAATCGCCGTCTGGCCAGAGCGCACCGCATCGAGCTGGATGTGGTGGGCTGGACGCATGCAGGTGGCCTGTGGGCGATTAATACTCAAGTGCGGGTGATCATCCCTGAAGAGGGTATCGACGGTGTGTTTTTAATCGGTGAGCGTAGTTTTACCCAGGACGACCACAACGGCACGACCACCCAATTGCAGGTAATGCACCGCCAGGCGTTTGAAGGCGATGCTAAAAAAACCGGCAAGAAAGGCGTTAGCAAAAAGCGGGTGAAAAAATGAGACAGATTTGGAATAGGCTGCAATTAATGATTGGCCACGGTGTGGCCACACTGGTAAGCGCTGACAAAGTGCAAGTAAAAGTGCTGGATGGCGAGGTGCTAAACAACGTGCGCCGGGTTGAGCCCTACGGCTTTAGCAGCAGGCCATTGGCGGGTTGTCAGGCGTATATCGTGTTTCCGTCTGGTGATCGCTCGTATGGTGTGGCGTTAGTGGTGGGCGATAAGCAATATCAAATGGACCTGGTCGGCGGCGAGGTAGCCCTGCATGATGACCAGGGCAATTATGTGGCCATAAAACGTGATGGCAATATTGAGGTTAAAGCGACTACGAAAGTGCTGATTGATAGCCCGCTGGTAGAGACTAAACAAAACCTGAAGGTGGGCGGCGATGTTGAGATTATCGGCGGGCTGACCGTTAACGGTAAAAACGTCAGTGATACCCATACCCACACCAGCGCGGCGGCTGGCTCACCGACTAGCGGGGTTAATTAAATGCTGAATTTAGTGCAATTTGATAATGGCGTGTTTGACCTGGTGTTTGCTGATCCAGTGCAAACCGACACCGATACTGCGGTAGCCACTCTTATATATACAGTGCTTTTTACCGATGCTGAGGCACCTATTAACCGAGCCCCTGACCGATTTACCCGGCGCGGCTGGTGGGCGAATGCTGACGCGGGGTGCGGCATTTGGCATGTGCGCAGACAAGGGTTAAGCCCGGCCGCTCGACGTGAGGCGCTAAACATGGTGCAACAAGCCCTGCAAAGTCACAGCCCGGCGTTATCCGATGTTGTTGTCACAGAGCGACTCGCCCCGCCGGGAAGCGTTTCCAGCCTGTTTATAGACATCGCTGGATTGCACAATGGCACAAAGTTTTTATTCAGCACGGCATTATGACTATTTACGCCCGCCCCTCTTACGACGCATTAAAAACCCGCATTGAAACCGATCTGGCTGCTATGCCAGCGGTATTGCGCGTCCCGTTGTCTGCGGCATGGGCACGGGCCTGTCATAGTCAGCATGGCTATTTAGATTGGATTGATGCGCAGTGCAGCCCGCTGACGTGTGAGCTGGAGCGCTTGTTTGATTGGGCGGCATTATATGGCGTGGATCGATTAGCGGCCTCATTGGCCAGCGGTGTGGTATTGGCTACCGGTACCGCAGGGACTGATCTGCTGGCTAATACACTATTGCGCGGCCAAAACGGGCTGGATTACACGGTATTGGCGGCAGTAACGTTGGGTGCTGGGTCTACTGCGGCCACGGTGCGTTGTCTTACCCCTGGTGCAGCCGGTAATTTGCTGGCGGGCCAAACTTTAGCGTTAGTAGATCCGGTACCGGGTGTTAATAGCACATTGACTGTTAATGGCTCTGGATTAACCGGCGGAGCGGCTGAAGAAACGCTGGAAGCATGGCGGGTGCGGGTCGCCGATGAGTGGCGCGTGATGGTGCAACGCGGTGGACGATCCGGCAAAGCTGAAGACTATCGATTTTGGGCTAAAACGGCCCATCCATCTGTCACCGGCGCGCTGGTACAACCGCATGTTTTAGGCATAGGCACTGTCGTTGTGCGGCCTATTTGCAATGGCTTGACTGATCGCCTGCCAACCCCGGCGGTATTAGCCGCTGTTGCAAGCTATTTTAATGGCATTGCCCCGGCGACTGCCGACTGGCGAGTCACCAGCCCACTTTTAAAAGCCGTCGATATTATGATTGCCTTATTGCCGGGCTTTGATAGCGGCGCTAATCGATCAGCTATTTCAGCCGCGCTGCAGGCATTAGTATTATCCGAGGCTACTGAGACATCACAACTAACAATGGCGGAGATTGATGCAGCCATTGCCACAGTTACCCAGCAATATACCCGCCTGTTACCGCTGGCTGACATAGCTGTTGGGCCGGGCGAGCTTTTTGTACTCAATCCGGTGCAGTGGTCGTGATGCAGATCAATCCGCATGATGCCGATGAGTATGCCAAGGCGCTAAAAGCCTTGTTGCCACCGGGCGCGGCGTGGGACTGGCCCGACGGCGGCGTTGGTTTTGCGATGCTGCAGGGCACCGGTCAAGAGTTGGCTCGCGTTGATGCTGCAACACAGGCTGTTTTAGATAATGCCGTCGAAACCCATCGTCCAACTATTGCCAACTGGCATATCAGCACCTATCGGCAAGTGGCTAATCAAGCAGTTGCGGGCATCGCTGAGGCTATGCCCCGTAAGATGTTTGCAGTAGGTAGCTGCGTTGGAGATAGGCTTTGGAGCAGTGCCGCACCCGCGACAACGTTTCCGGTGCCGTTGGTGCAAGTTGATCATTTGGTGGGGCCGTTTCGGGTAGGTAGTACGGTCGGCAGCAGTTTATTTAGCTCACGGAGCCGTTATATTTTACGAGTGCGTTATTACCGCTCCGTAGTGCCACCCCGTTTGTTATGGGCAGTACTTAAAGCGTTTAAGCAAGCGCATGTTTATTTATGGTTTGAGGACATCACCGGCAGCGGTGGAGAGGTTAACTATGCACAAGATTGATGGCGCGGGGCATCTCGGGCACATGTTTGTAATGGAGGATGCGCTGATAAATCGCCCCCCTACGGAAATTACTGCCGATTTTATGAATGCGTTGCAGATGGAGTTAAGCAACGTCATTGAGTGGGCGGGCTTGGCGCTAAGTAAAGCAGATAACAGCCAGTTGCTACAGGCATTACAAGCCAAATTCGCATCCATTAATCCGGCTGGTGACTATGCGACTAAAACAGCTGTGCAGTTTGATGATTATAAAATTGCTGATGCCAGTGTTGTGGGTTCTGCCAATGCCATTGTGGCTGGATTTTTCCCGGCCATTACAGATTTGGCGGCGTCACATGGCATGGTGTTGTATGTGCGCTGCTTGGCTGCTAATACAACAACTACGCCAACATTTACACCTAATAACGGGACTATTGCTGCTAAAACAATTGTCAAGGGTAACAACTTGCCAATAGCTGTAGGGGATATTGCTGGGGCGGGCTATTGGGCATCGTTGCAATATGATTTAACGTTGGATAAGTGGGTTTTAAATAATCCAGCGAAGGGTGTAATCGTAGTACCAAAGCGGCCTGCTGGCGAAGTAATTGCGTTTGCGGGCGGAGGGGCTCCGGTGGGTGATTATTTGCAGCTCGCTACTGTAGTCATGAATGTTTCTCGATCTACGTATGCGGATTTATTTGCAGCGATAGGTACTGTATGGGGTGCAGGCGATGGTGCGTCAACGTTTGGGCTGCCATTTTTTGAAGATGGGCTTGCTGCGATTGCTGTAGGTGCTGGTGTGGTGGGGGCGTTGAGTGTAGGTCAGGTTATTTCGCATGCTCATCTAATGTTTAACCGGTTGACATTTGCTGGGCAGGGTTTAACGCATGATGGCTCTGATGAGGGGGATGCTGGTGTTTCTACTGTGCTGGGTACCGCAACATCATATACGGGTGGGTCATACAACCTGGCTGCTGGTCGCCGTGTAAAATTTTATGTTTCATTTTAAGGAGGGCTTTTGAAAACTTTTTATTTACATAATAGTAAAAACGAATTTACTTGCGAGTACGATGCCCAGGAAAACCCAAAGTCTCCTGGGGATTACATAACGCCGGAAAAATCGTCGCCTAAAAAACCTATATTTACTGCTGGGACATGGCCTGTATTAACAAACAATGATTGGTTAAATGTTGCAGACCATCGCGGCACTATTTATGACACGGCAACGGGTATCCCATCTGATCATGCCGATCTCGGTCCGTTGCCATCTGGATTTACATCCATTAAAAAGCCAAGTGCATTGCATTCATGGGGTGGTATCGACTGGGTACTCGACGCCGTTAAAGTACGTAGTGCAAAAATTTCACAGCTTAGCCAGGCTTGCGAAGCGCAAATTATTGCGGGTGTCGATTGCGGTGCGTTAGGTAGCGTGCATAAATACCCATCAACTCGCAACGACCAAAATTTTTTATCAGCACGATTTGCTAAAGCGCAGGCGCTGGGTGCCAGCGGTGAGCCTTATTCGTTCAAGTGCCAAGATGCTGCGGGTGTTTGGTCAAGGGTCGATCATACGGCTGCGCAAATTATCGCGGTGGGTTTAGCGGTTGATGCGCACATTACTGATTCGCTCAATCATTTAGATACTAAGATGGCTGCGTTAGCGGCTGCAGGCGATGATTTGGTCGCGCTTGAAGCAGTTGTTTGGTAGGTAAAAAACGGTGTGACCGTTGTTAGTGTTAGTGCACTTTCAACGGCCACCATCGGCAGCTTGATCCTGCGTTTGGCCTAGACACCGCACTGTGTACACAGCGATGTTAAGGATAGAGCAGAGTAGCAATTATGTTAGTTGTGCGTTGTAAGCAGTGCTGTAAAAAATTAGCAGAAGCGGAATTTACCCGCCTATCTATAAAGTGCTCACGTTGTGGGCATTTAAATCAACTGAAGGCCACCGAGCCTCTAATTCAGAATGCCAAGAGCATCGAACAATGAGGTTTAACATGGCAACTCCAATCATTCCGTGGGTCGGTGGTAAGCGCCGCCTGGCTAAACGCCTTTTACCTTTGTTCCCTGAGCATCAATGCTATGTAGAACCGTTCGCAGGCGGCGCGGCATTATTCTTTATGAAAGCGCCTTCTGACGTTGAGGTGCTAAATGACATCAATGGTGAGTTGATCAACCTTTATAGGGTTGTTAAACACCATTTGGAGGAGTTTGTAAGGCAGTTTAAATGGGCGTTAATAAGCCGACAAATTTACGCCTGGCTGAAGGCAACACCTGAAGAAACGTTGACGGATATTCAAAGGGCGGCCCGCTTTTATTATCTACAAAAGATGGCCTTTGGGGCCAAGGTGACTAGCCAGCATTTCGGTACCGCGACAACAAGCGCGCCCAGGCTAAATTTGTTGCGAATTGAAGAGGAGTTGTCTGCAGCTCATTTAAGGTTATCGCGGGCGTATATTGAGCACTTAACTTGGGATGGTTGTATTAAGCGTTATGACAGGCCCCATTCATTGTTCTATCTTGACCCACCGTATTGGGGCACTGAAGGTTACGGTGTGGAATTCGATCTTGAACAATACGATGTTATGTCTACGTTGGCTAAGTCTATCGCTGGCAAGATGATTATTTCCGTTAACGATATTCCCGAAATGAGACAGGCGTTTGATGGTTTAACGATGGAGAGTGTGGGGATTAATTACACGGTAGGTGGCGCGAAGAATGTTAAAGCAGCAAAGGAGTTAATTATTCGCAATTGGTAGCGTTTATTCCTGTCCGATATTCAAGACATTTATGCGTTTATTCCCGTCCGGAATTCAAGCGCATTTTGTCCGGAATTCAAAGCCGCTTTACTGCAATGTATGGGCGACAGTGT
>Ga0208392_1000013_pt1 | contig 39014 bp, 42 predicted proteins | sample LakWasMeta3_LOW4_2_FD_183855 | JGI IMG/M metagenome (GOLD analysis project Ga0208392, IMG submission 183855) | Freshwater sediment methanotrophic microbial communities from Lake Washington under simulated oxygen tension - Sediment Metagenome... | ecosystem: Environmental > Aquatic > Freshwater >... | reverse complement strand
ATTCGGAAATCTGGATTGAGCGGCTGCTCAGGGTCGAGTACTGACATTTGCCGCGCATTTACGACAAATGAGAGCGTAAACCATTAGGCTTAACCCGGTTTTCTGTTCCATTGAGCCTCAAACCCCTAATACGCCTGGCGTAACGAACAGCTGATAAAACTGGTGCAGGTTTTCATCGGGATCGTTGCGTTCCAGGTAGATGTGGATCATGGTTCGCCGCCTCATATCTTGGTTAATGCAACTGCCGAGTTGAGCCGGGAATAATCGATGATACGGATAAATGCCGGTCAGTTGCGGTTTCTGTCAGCTTGAAATCCCTGACTATTCGATTGTCGTTTGGATAGAGTTCCAGTTTTCGCCGCATCAATTCCGACAACATTTGCGCCATCACAATCTATGCGGGTGGTTCCCTTTGTTCGTTAATGACCGTATCTAAATCCATAGTCATTTCATCCGCTAACCCAGGCATGGCCTTGAGAAATCCAAGTGCCTGTTCGGCGCGTTTCTCTTCGGGTTGGTTGGCTATATTCCAAGCGGCGATAGTCATCATGATCAGCTTTTTATAGTCGTCTAATGACAAATCGTCATAATCGTAAGGTTCGCTGATATCGATCAGGGCTGCGGATAATTTAACGCCACCGTATTGATCAAGATTGGCGGCCTGTTGTTTTTTTAAATGTTTGTTACGGCTGGCTTTGCCCATAATCAATGTTTCCTATCACAAGGTTAAATATCCGCCACCAACTTGCTTAACCGTTCCTGACCGGCATGGGTGTAAATCTGCGTGGTGGCAATGCTTTCATGGCCAAGCAAGGCCTGAATATCGACCAGTTGCACGTCTTTTTCCAGCAATCGAGTGGCGTACGTGTGCCGGAGTTTGTGCGGCGTCACTTTCTTGGCAATGCCGGCCTTGTCGATCAGCTTCTTTAAATAAGCGCGGGTCGCATGGGGGCCTGGCGGTTTGCCGCCGGGCTTCTTGGCGAACACGTAATCATCCTGGGTCTTGCCGGCCAACGACAGGGCCAGTACCCGGCCGAATGCTTCCGGCAACGGCACTTGCCGCTCCTTGTTGCCCTTCCCTATCACCCTGACATGCTTGGCCACGCCATCGACGACCCGGATATGCTGCACTTTCAGGCCCAGGGCTTCGCTGATCCGCAACCCGGACTTCTGGATCAGCTCAAACAGCAATTCATAACGCTGGCGTACCGCCATCGAGAACTCACGACTGCGGCCGAAGACGTTATCGGGAATGTCGTCATAATTGCGGGTGGCTTTTTGCAGCGCGGCCTGTTCTTCGGTTTCCAGCCACACCGGCATGCGTCGCGGTCGTTTGGGCTTTTCGATCTGGTAGATGGGATCTTCGGTGGCCTTGTGGTTGCGCTTGGCCCATTTATAAAAGGTGGCCAGGCAGGAAATTTTTCTGGCCACGGCATGCGCCCCGACCCCTTCTCGGGACAGATGCGAAACAAAATGCTCGACATCGGTCGGTCCGCAGTTGCGCCAGTCCAGTTTTGCCTCAGCCAGCCAGCGGTGCCAGATGCCGAGATCGGAATTGTAATTGTAGCAGGTGGTGTCCGAGTGACCCTTGGTGTATTTCAAAAAACTAAGGAAATCCTTCCGGGTTTGCTCGAAGGAAGTTTCAGTTTGCTCGGTCATCGTTCCTCCATACCGTTGTTCAAAACCTGTTTGAAAAATTCGGCGATTTCCGGGGTTTCGGCCCGGTTACTGAATTTACTAAAATTAGTATTTTATAGGTTTTAACTGAGAATGGCAAAACGTAAATTACTAGGCATGGCGCAAAAAATCGCCTATTAAGAGCCACAAAAACACACAATAGGATGTCATGGAGTGAATAAATTTACTAAAACTTTTGTTTTAGTAAATAGTTGAGGCAAAAAGCAAAACCCATAACATCGGCTAAGCTTATCAAGGTAACTGCTGCGTGTTATCCACAAAATCTGTGGATAACTATGTCATTAATCCGTCATATTTCAACCCAACTATCGGTAAGTTATGGAGTTAAGTTAAATTGACTAAAAATTGGACGACTTTTTTGTAAGGTCATTTCAGATTGCCGGAAACCGTTGTTGAAGCCGTTGACCGGCTTATGGTGATCCTGAGTAATGAACAAAAAGTTTACCTTGCGGCCATGCAAGAAAATGACTTGATTGATTTGCACTTCAGCCTTGGCTTGGCGATTCGTAATGCTTTTGGGCTGCATGCTCCAGGAAGTAAATTGCTGGCCTCGTGTAATAAGACCACTCATCCCGATGATGTTTCTGGGGTGATTATTCAGGCATTGTGGATAAAACTAAACCAAGGCACTCTATGAACTTAAACAAACTTCTGATGCAAGCTTTTGGCCCGTTAATAAGCGAATTTTGGTGGCTAATACTGCTATTTATTACCGTAGCGATTCTGAAGACACCTTTTATGAAAGGCATTGTCGGCGAGTTCCAGGTTAATTTGGCAGCCAAGTTATTTCTGGATAAGCATATCTACACACTATTCAAGAACGTGACGTTGCCAACAGAAGACGGCACCACCCAGATCGATCATGTCATTGCGTCGCGGTACGGCGTTTTCGTAATCGAAACCAAGAATATGAAAGGCTGGATATTTGGCAGCCCTCATCTAAAAACCTGGACCCAGAAGATTTACCGGCACACAACCAAATTCCAGAATCCGCTGCATCAAAATTACAAACATACCCAGACGTTACGGGCCGCTTTAGAACTTGATCCTGACAAAGTGTTTTCTGTTGTCGTCTTTGTCGGTGACAGCGCCTTCAAAACCGCCATGCCGGATAATGTTGTTTATGGCGGCGGTTATATCCGGTATATCAAAAGCAAGACCCATCCAGTTCTAACCGATATTGAAGTACAGAATATTTGCGCAAGAATTCAATCCGGCCGATTAAAACCATCGATCAAAACACATATTGAACATGTGAAGCATGTTAAAACAATCGCCGAAGAAAAACAGCGGCAAGATGATAGTTCATGCCCGAAGTGCGGCAAGCCAATGATTTTAAGAACTACACGGACTGGTAATAATCAAGGGCAGCAATTTTTTGGGTGTTCCGGTTATCCGAAATGTAGAATGGTTAAGCAAATTGCTTGAATGGCGACTGGCATTCTAATGAAGAAGCAACTCGGCTTTAGACCTAAAGAGTTCACAAATGTTGTTTTTATCAACCTGCTCTTCAGCGACATCAAACAATTCCGATTCCATTATCAATTCCTTCAGGGATTCGTACCCCCATTTCTCCTTTACCAGCGCAAGGTCTTCAGCTAACAATTGCTCAATTTCCTGATCGGCTGTATTTAATACAGTCCAGCCATCTGCTCTCGCTGCTCTCCTTGAAATATCAAGCAATGACTTCATTAAGCAATTAAAAGCACTATTTGCCTTTGCAATATCAGGTTTTGGACGATAGAGCACACGAACGCCACCTTTATTCGTAGGCTCTTCGTGAATGTCAAAAAACTCAGAAGCTAGCATCAATTTCTTAAGAGTTTTATAACCATATCGGTCTTTTAACTGCCCCATCTCTTCAGGCAGTGTGAGTCGAAGTTGTCGATCAGCATTATCCAATAATGTCCAACCATCTGATCTAGGTTGTTGGACAGAAATATTGAGTAGTAATGAGACCAGTGGGCTTTGTTGCAGAAAAGACAATTCAATTTGGTCGGAACACTGCTTTATACCTTCCTCAGACTTAAGAAAATCAGCAGAGCTTTTCAAACTTTCGATTAGCAATTTGAGATGATCATACTCCGGTTTAAGCCTTTCACGCTGCTCGTCAAGGTATTTTTCAATCTCTAAACAGCTTTCAATTGAATCCGGATTAAATCGTGGTAAGAGGTGATGAATCAAGTCATTACGATCATCAACCAGAGATTTCAAAGCTTGTCTTTTGTTCTCGTAAAAATCATGATCAGCATTTACGGTAAAGGAAAAAGAGAAATAGAGTTCTTTATGCTCAGTTGTTGAACATGGCGTATCGGCGAGTCCTAGGAGGGTGTTATCAATAAATTGCCCGACCAAATTCCCCATCGTTTGTTTGTGAACTGTCGCTGCCCGTCGCTCCTGGTTTTCCTTTAATTCGCTCATATAGCCAGAAATTCGGCCATATGTGATTAAGTGCTTGAGCATAAATTCTATTTTCTGAAAGTTCAGCAAGTTTCTACCAATCTTTTTAAAAACTTCATCTCGTATTGTTATAAGGTCTGATTCTGATTCCATAGCAAGTAAATATTTTTTCCTCGGAGTTTACCTGTAAGCTGAATTTGTAACCCCACCAAACATTGGTCAGGCTTACAATTAAAAATAACAGCCGCCCGTAATTTATAATCACTTTTGTATTAGATTTTCCGAAGTTTAGTTCACATTTACTGACAAACGGCTTAGATAATTTACGTCTGGCTGGGATATACACTAGAACATCCGGTTTCAGCCGACAATTGGCTTCTGAGCTCAATGCGCTAACCCGCAAATCGTCCGGTCGGCTTAAAAGCATACATCCCTGTACGCTTTTAAACACTCCCTCCCGAATTGCTCGCATCGAAGCATACCTAAATTTCAGTGAAAAGCCATCCCTGGCCTCGCGGCACAGGCATCCATGCAGTCCCGATTCGGGCGTCCCTGCCCTCAAGTGGTGTGCGTTCCGCACGAATTATTTGATGTCCGCCACCTCCCCCGCCCACCAAAAACCCCCTCGTCGCCACTGGGTAGTTCATCGGCCATCAACGCGCGTCATTCCCGCGCACCGTCCTTTTTTACCGTACATGGGGCTTTTGGCGGTCGGATGTCGTTGGCGGGCGTTACATTCGGTAACAATGGAATGATATAGTATGATATGATTTCATATCATACTATTTGCAAAGTATCGATGGCCAAACTCAAAATCATTTCCGGAGGCCAAACCGGCGTTGACCGGGCGGCGTTAGACGCCGCTTTACAAACTGGAAACGAATGCGGTGGTTGGTGCCCGGAAGGAAGATTGGCCGAAGATGAAACCATACCGCTCCTCTACCCGCTTTTGGAACTAAAAGGTGCAGGTTACAAAGAAAGAACGTTACAGAATGTCATCGACAGCGACGGGACCGTGATTATTTATTTCGATACCTTATCCGGCGGAACCGAAAAAACCTTGTTGTTTTGTCTAAACCAGAAAAAGCCCTACTTGCTTATCGACGCCACTGAATTATCGCCGGAACGGGCGGTAGAGCGGTTTCATAAATTCGTTGCCGGCAACTCAATCACCACCCTGAATGTTGCAGGTCCAAGAGCCAGCGAAGAAATACTGGCTTATGTCTACACTTTAAAAGTAATGACGTGTTATCTAAACGCCTTCCATGATAGGTAGTATCATATGGTATGATATGATTTCATACCAATTATGAAGCTATGCTGTGCATAAACCCAGTATGGATATGCAGCGATAGTAAATGATTACAGTGGAATAATCTTCCCATGATAGCTCCGTTTCCATCGAGTGAATAAGCGGAATATTCCGCCAAAGAAACGAACAGCAGCGAAGTAAATCCAACGCGGGCCGAAGTCATCTCTCGTGAGTAATTCAAGGAAGATTCTATCTGCACCTGCGCGCGAAATTGGAAGACCCGCATCGAGAAACTGATAAAACGCATCGTGCATGAGTGATGCATAATATGCTTTAGGTCTTTTTGTCTTGTTGTTTGGGACTCCATCCGGAGTACCTAACAATATGTCCCAGAGAGCAAATTTTGGGGTACAACCATCCCAGGCATACTCGGCTAGCACCTTGGCCGTACCATCCGGATGTATTTCAAGTCTGCGTTTGCCGCTTCGATCCTCGAAGGCGCACCCATTCTGGAAGTCTTTCGGCAGATGCGACAGAACGTTATAGGAAAAGTCCTCATCAAGGACATAAACCCACTTCACTGCAAATTGCGACATAAGCATCTCCAAATGTTATAAGCGATTATAAAGCTTCTACATTTTTACCATGTTAAATGCTTTTCCGAAAGGCATAAAAAAACCGGTCGCCCTTTTGAGGCTAAGCCGGTTCTTGGAATTTGGTGGAGGCGGCGGGAATTGAACCCGCGTCCGCAAGTACTCCGCCATAAGGTCTACATGCTTATCCCGCTCTTTTGATTTAGTTAATGACTACCCGTCGGGCCAAGAAAATCATCAACGATTCCGTAAGGTTTTAGCGCATCCACACCGGACAGATTTCAGCGCGATCTTATGTAATATGACCTCTGAGCGTCCAGCGAACTGAACTCCACCCGCATAAGCACAGATGGTCAAAGGAATGGTGCTGTTTTTAAGCAGCTAAAGCCATTGAGTAGTTTTCGTCATTTGCGAATACTTTTTTTCTGTAGATTTTACGAGGTGTACAGTCCTCGGCATGCACTCAAGGTTTCGCTACCCACGTCGAAGCCATGTCACCCCCTTGTGGTTTACGGACTATAAGAGTTAGTCTTTGCAAATAAGTTCAACGGCTAACATATAAAATGGGTTGATTATTGTTAGCGTGAATTTTATTTTTAATATCACCTACAGTGCCTAATTTGCCCTGTAGGTGACGTAATGTACTTAGATGACCGTTACATTTTCAGCTTGCTGGCCTTTTGGGCCTTGCGCTACGCTGAACTGTACGTTTTGGCCTTCATCCAGTGACTTGTAGCCGCCGGAGTTTTTGATTTGTGCAAAGTGTACGAAAACGTCGGGACCTGATTTTTGTTCGATAAAACCGAAGCCTTTGTCAGAATTAAACCATTTAACGGTGCCAGTAGTGATTGTAGACATGATGAGTCCTATAAATATTAAGTAATAAAGCCATTAAGGCGGGTAAAGCAGGTAAATTGGAAGTTACAAAATGAAAAACAGGACGAGGTACTACAGAAGAGACATCGAAATGGTAAACAGAGGGTAAATCTTATTTTCAAGCTGGCGCTCATCGTAAGCGTTTACTTATGGATGTCAATTTATATCTTTTTGTTTAACAAAAGGCTAGTTCTTCACTACTGAATTTATTCAGAAAAATGCAATATGGTATTATATGATATGATATGATTTCATATCATATTATTAAGCTATAAATGGACATCCTGAAACTAACCGTTGGCGAAAAATTCGATCACAAGTTGCCCGCAGGGGGCATGAGTATCGCATTAATGAATGGTGTACCTTTGCTGGCGCTTAATTTTTCGGTTACGCAAAAAAATATTGCTGACTTTCTAAATGGTTCACCCTCTTTTGGCTTATTCTACGAACAGAATATTCTGTTCTTCCTATTTAAGATCAACGGATTTCTGGACTGGTCAGACCTGGCTTTTACAATCCATCTGACAGAGTATGAAAAAATTCGAGATAGCGGCAGTGGCTACCTGCCTTTCATTATTGTTTTGATAGAGTCAAGCACAAACATCATTAAAGCAATACGTACGGTTACGGTGTCCCCTGCTTTCAGGTCTATACTCGCTCACATTATTCAACAACAAGCCAGGGAACAGTTTGATACTATCGATCACTATAAAAACATCGGGGCTCTCTACGAAAGATACCCATCGACCGCATCGATGTTGAAAAAGGCCGCCATTATAGAGCAAGGTGGAATGACCTTGCCTGGCTAATTACAATAGTATGATATGACATGGTATGATTTCATATCATACCTAAAGAAGAGGCCATGCACGAACTTACAAACCGCGAGCTATACCAGGCTATTGCCTTTGCAAAGAGTCTTGACGAAGAACATGGCAAACAGATCATGGGGCAATTCCAGCTCGATCAACCAGGCCTTTATCAAACCATTTTTGGAATATTCCCAGCCATCATTGCAGAACAAAATCAGGAAATGGCTTGCCTGTTCATGGATTTGTGCTTCGATGTGATTTGTGTTTTTCAACACGCCTTTAGTGATCCGCCGCATTACGGCATGGATCCTGTTTGGCTGGAAAAGCAGGAGGCCCTGCTTGACGCCGAGCTGCAATCTTTGATCCACGGCAACACAATGGATGAAAAAATCCGGAAAAGCCTGCAAGACCGTTTTACCCAACGCGGCGCTTACGATGTCTTTCAACCCGGACTGATTAAATTCTTGAATGAAGCCATAGATGAGCATGCTTCTTTGAATACAAGCCGGATACCGGCTATTAAGATTACGCAGGCCATGATGTACGCGGTTGTCAGATTGTTCTGCAACCTATACAACAGCTCCACCAAGCAATGATATACAATGGTATGATATGATATGATATGACTTCATATCACATGAAATGAGATGATATAGTATGATTATTCTGATAGGCGGTGAAAAGGGTGGTACCGGCAAAACAACGATTGCGACTAATCTTGCAGCCATGAGAGCTTTGGCCGGCCGTGACGTTTTACTGATTGATACCGATCCACAAGGCAGCGCGAACTATTGGGCGCAAAGCCGTGATGAATTACAAATTATGCCGCGGGTCGCCTGTGTGCAGAAATTCGGGAAAGGCTTGCCGGTGGAAGTCAAAGACCTGGCCAAACGGTATCAAGACATTATTATCGATGCCGGTGGCCGCGATTCCGTGGAATTGCGTTCGGCAATGGTGGTGGCGCACAAGGCTTATATACCGATCCAGCCCAGCCAGTTTGATATTTGGACATTAAACCAGATGGATGAGTTGGTTGAAACAGCTAAAGGGTTTAATCCTGATTTGGAAGCATGGGTGATCATCAGCCGATCTTCGACCAACCCATCGGTTCATGAATCAGATGATACCGTCGAAATTCTGAATGACTTCCCCAACCTCAGCTTGGCAAGCACGGGAATCAAAGACAGGATTGCCTATCGAAAAGCAGCGAGCAGTGGTTTAGGTGTTAGTGAATTAAAGCCTAAAGATGCAAAAGCCGTAGAAGAGATGGACGCATTGTATAAAGAGGTATTTGGAGATGAGTAGAATGAAAAGCCGGTTACCTGGTAAAAAGAGCTTGGATGATATTGATGCCTTCATTTCCGGCGCCGAGGAAAAAACAGCTAACAGCGCCGCCGTGGAAAAAGCCGAATCTTACCCATGGGAGGAGCCCGGCGTTCGCGAAGATGTTACCAAAGTTTATAACTTGCGCCTGCCTGAACCCTACTTGTTAAAGCTCAAATACATCGCCGAACATACGCCGGACAGCATGCACAAATTCTGTTTGAATGTCCTGCAAGAGGCTATAGATGCAAAAATTGCAGAACTGACATAATAATATGATATGAAATCATTTCATATCATATAATACTTTTATTGCCGTCAACCATGACCTATCCTGGCCGTTCGCAGTTACGGCTCCACCAGCTTCGCGATAGCTTGCATGGGCAGTATCAGTCGAAGAGAGTCTGGCAAGCGTACAAAGCCATTAGCCTCATAGAAGCGGGCGGCCTGCTCGCTGATGGCGTCTACAATGAGCATCGAAGAGCCAATAGAACTCGCGCTGACGTAAGCCCGCCGCACCGCATCCGCGAGCAACAGCGCACCCAGCCCCTGTTTTTGCTGATGAACAGCGACGGCCAGACGGCCAGCCAGGGTTGCGCTGACCAAAGGATAACGCGGGACAAGTTTACGGGCGGCCACCGGCACATCCCCTTGAGCGAGCGCGGTCGCGCATAGGGTGTAATAGCCGAGCACTTCAGCTGGTTCGAGCGGATCGACGAGAACGAATACGCCATTGACCTTGCGCTTTACATCCTGATTGGCTTGCGTCCTGAAATAGCGGTCCAGGCTTTCGACGCCGCAAGTAAAACCGGAACGATTGTGATGGGCGCCGAACGGCTCGATTTTCAAGTCTGGCGCTGTCGCCTCAGCCATTTATGAAATGATCCGCCGTTTATGCTCTGCCAGTGCGCGGACAAGCCGCTCACTGGCTTGCGGTGGATTCATAAGCGTATCGAAAAACACCTTTCGGTCAAGCTCGGAAAGCATCAGTGTCTCATGCTCAGCAATGGTTCGCCGCGCAGCATCGGCAAGGGCAGTCACGCAAAAATCAGTCAGTTTTCGGTGTTCCAGCCGTGCTGCGCGTTCGATCAATTCCTTCGTCTGTTCATCCAGACGAAAACCAAGTCTTTCCGCGCGCATAGTTTCTGATACAGTTTTTATTTTCTTGCTGGGCATAGGAGTGCCTCATGGATCACGTTCATCATATTGACTAATATTGTACGTCAATTTGACGAATATTATAAAACCTATATTCAGACTTGCCGGTTGATAAAATGAGTGCTTTGTCGAACTTTAATAATTCTGCTGTTAGCTGGTACTTGGGAGCCAGGTATAATATGATATTAATTCATATCATATCATTCCATATCATACTTTTATTACTGCCTGGTACCTCGCTAGCGACCATCTATTACCCCATCCTTGAGTAGATAAAGCCGGGCACGATAACGATCATTGGAGAATCCCACAAAAAAGCCGAGCCCGTTGATTTGTTCCAGAATCTGGCTTTAGATGTTGTCAGACGCTATCAATGTGTCATTGTTGGGCTGGAAATTGCCAGCGACCAACAAATAATTCTTGATGCTGTCATGCAGGGCAGGGCATCCGTTAATGAAATTGAATTGTGGCCACCGCTCGACCATCCTCCCTATCGGCGCATGATTGAAAGCTTTGCCAGGTTAAAACGACAGGGTCAGTGCATCAAGGTGGTTGCCATATATTCAGGTATGGACAATAACATTGACCGGGATTTATGGATGGCGTTGTCGCTGGCGGAGCAGGCGGGAGATACGCCTGTTCTGGTGTTGTTGGGTGCGCTGCATACGTTAAAGCGGGTTAATTGGACTGTCCGTACCGGGCGGCCTTCTGTTGCTGAGATACTGGCAACCAGGGGCATTCTCGTGAAATCCTACCCGCAGCGTTGGCTCCCCGAGCAATGCGCCGGCAATAAGAATAGGCGTAGCCGATTTGTGAGTCCAGACTCTCCAGAAGCTTTGACGGTTCTCAATCATTCCATGACTTGATTAGCAAGAATCTTCCGCCATACGCAGCCAAGCTTCGGGCCGTGGGTCAGTGCCCACCGCAGCCACCAGCAGGCGCTCGGGCAAGGTTTTCAACTGGAACCGGCGGTTAAACCGATAGGCGATCGCGGCCAAGTAGCGTCCGGCGTACTTACCGAAGTCAAAAGCATGATAAGCCCCGCTCAGGCTGGTCTTAACGTTGCCCAGCACCGTGTTAACCCAGCGGAAATCCGGCAGTTCATCGGGCTTACGCCCACCAACGACGGTGGGAATATGGAAGCAGTCGGCGGCGCTGACGCCGCCAAAGCAGGCCAGCCCGTCGGAACGCACGGTGCAGCCGGGGCTGAGGTGGCCTTTCGACCATTCGATAATCGCCTCGGTGGTGAAGCCAGGTACTGGCGTCAGCTTGACTCGGACAGGGTGTCCCTCATCATCCACCGAGACCGCCGCCACAAACGGTACCTTGTTCTCTGAACCACGTCCGGCCTTACCCCCCCTGTGTCAGGATACTTATCGCCTCTAATTTTTATAATTTAATAATTAGAGGAACTGAAATTGAGTCAGAAAAAAATCTATACGAAGGCATTTCGTCAACAGGCCCTGGAGAAAGTTTATAATCGAGGCGATCGGACAGTGCAAGTGATTGCCGAAGAATTAAACCTGAACCCCTGGACCCTGAAAAATTGGATGAAATTACCTAAAGAAAGCGTTGGCAGTCGAGCCGACATGATCACCAAACGTCCTCAAGACCGGAGCCTAAGCGAACGGCTCCAACTGATCCTGGACAGTCAGGGTAAGACCGGAGAAACCCTCAATGCCTGGTGCCGGGAACAAGGGATCTTCCCCCATCATTTACAGCAGTGGCGTAAACTATTTGAGACCGGCCAACCCCAGGTAGGGGCAGAACTCCGCGCGTTGAAAGTCAGTCATCAAGAGCTCCAGCGGGAATTGAAACGGAAAGAAAAGGCGTTGGCAGAAGCCGCAGCTTTATTGGTATTACAAAAAAAGTATCAGGCGCTCTGGGAGGAAAAGGACGAATAATTTCAGTACCAGAGCGCCAACAAATTATCACTTGGGTAGAGGAGGCCCGCGCGGCGGGTGCGCGCCAAGCTCAGGCCTGTCAGCTATTGGGCATCACCTTACGCAGTTTGCAACGGTGGCAGCAAACGGGGGAATTGTCAGAGGATGGCCGCAGTCGGCGGCATTTTACGCCCACGAACAAGCTCAGTGATGAGGAACGTCAAGCCGTATTGACCGTGGCCAATTCTGACGAGTTTGGAGCTTTGTCACCCAGCCAAATCGTCCCGGTTCTGGCCGAGCGTGGACAGTATTTGGCATCAGAATCCGCTTTTTATCGGATTTTACGTGCAGCCCATCAGCTCCAACACCGGCAAGCCAGTTGCCCAGCCAACCCACCTCATAAACCGAAGGTGTTAACGGCAACCGCCCCCAATCAGCTCTACAGCTGGGATATTACTTATTTGCCGACAGCGATCAGGGGTGTGTTTTTTTATCTTTATCTATTTATGGATGTCTACAGCAGAAAAGTTGTCGGTTGGCAGGTCTATGAATGCGAAAGCAGTGACTGGGCGGCGGAGATTGTACGGGATATTGTGTGTCGGGAAGGCATTACCCGGGATCAAATCACCTTGCACTCGGATAACGGGGGCCCGATGAAAGGGGCGACGATGCTGGCCACTCTGCAGGCATTGGGCATCCTGCCTTCGTTCTCAAGGCCGGCGGTTAGCAATGATAATCCCTATTCAGAAGCCTTATTCAAGACTCTCAAATATCGTCCGGATTATCCGGCCAACCCTTTTGCTGATTTGAATCAAGCACGACTCTGGGTTACGGGATTTGTGACGTGGTATAACCACGAACATCGTCACAGTGCGATCCAGTATGTCACGCCACATCAGCGCCACAGTGGACAGGAGGACACTATTTTGAAACAACGACAACAGGTGTATGAAGCGGCCAAAAAAAGCCACCCAGAACGCTGGCAAGGCAAAACTCGCTCATGGGATCCGGTAACCGTGGTCTATCTCAATCCCGACCGAAATGGTGAAAATATAAATGATGGGAGGGATAAAAAAGCAGCTTAGAAGTTAACATTGAGGCGACAGATATTTTGACAATTACCGATTATGTGAGGCAATACGATCCGGCCAGGATAGTTGACGCCGGACACACACCAAAATTATGTCTATCGGAAAACGCACTCTTTTGGTATTGAGTATGTCGAGTTACACCTTTTATTGAAAGGTGCTTAGAATAACCGAATTTGCTGCTCGATGGTTAATGCGACAAAACCCGAATTGTTTAGCACTTCCTTAGTCGACAAAATCACGTCCTCTCATGCACAGTTCCTTGTAGCCAGTGCGCAGGTAATAGCCCGATACACCGCGATAGGCGAAACCGCTAGCGAAACAGCGTGCGAGTGGGTTATGTTCGGCTGCAGCGAGTACTGGCAGCCAGAAATGGAAGACAGTCATCGCATTGAACAATGGTGCACGTATCAGTTCTCTCGGTAGTAGTTTGAGCAGCCCGGCAAGGCCGGCTTTTGGCGTTGCGATCTTGTACAGCGGCAGGACGAAATCCGCCGGTATGGTTCCGAGTAGCATGTCGAAATTACGCCCGCGTTCGTAGGCGCGTTTGCAGATGCCGTCTAGTGTCTCCAGGTGCTGGTGAAACGCGGTGGCCGTTTTGGCGAAGATCAGCCGCATTCCGCGTTGTCGAAGGCGATAGCCAAGTTCAATGTCTTCGTGTGCCACGGCACGCCGTTCGCGAAACATTTCGCCTGCCAGAATGAAATCCCGTTTTATCGAAACATTGCAGGCAAGAAAATTGACCGCATCGATCTCAGTCCCGTCGACGAAGCGATTGTATTGAAATGGATCCCAATGCTGGTGTAGCACCGTAGGCGGCAAGTCATGGGACTGGCTAACTCCGCCCAGCACGGCGACGTTGATATCCGGGTATTTCTGGTGGGCGGCGACGTGCTCGGCGAGCAAAAATGGGCTTGGCCAAATGTCGTCAGCGATCAGCAATAGCAACGGATGATGGGCGGCGCGAATGCCGACGTTTTCCGTATATCCCGGGCCGCGATTCTCGTGGAAGAAATAACGCAACGAATACTCGCATTTGCCAATCATTGCCTCAACCATTACTGCAGTATCGTCTGTCGAACCGTCATCGACTACCACCACTTCGAAGCGTTCGTGCGATAGTGTCTGCCGTCGCAGACGGGAAAGAGTTTCGCGAAGAACTTCGCAGCGATTGTAGGTCGCGATAACGACGCTGATTAGCGGTGAAATCGTCATAAAAGTCATCTCTGCCTGATATTGCTTGCATCGCCGGTATGTACAATTGCAAGTGTGTCATGGTTACGATTTTACACTCACAATCCACATGCCCTTGTTAAGGCTTTAGCATAAATTTTGAAGTATCCTACAGTTCTCAGTAAAATTGCAAGCGAGTGTGCACTCCAAATAACATGCAATCCTAACCTTGATCATACCAACCTAGTGGTTAAAATTTTCCTTATCTAGGTTTTTCATTTTACCACACCCTACATCAGTTCTGTCTCATTAACTATAAAAAGTGTATATTTTGGGCGAGCAAGAATACCAGTCCTTCAAACAGGACGGATTTATCATGCCAGCGCATAAAATTGCTCTGCAAAAGGCATCTGATTTTCTTCTGCCATTTGGCCTTTGCGAATCATGTGCATCAGTTCGATACCACCCCTGAGCGCCATATTTAGTAGGTCTTCTCGGCCATTAATTCTGGGTGTTTGTACTTTGTGCGGCTCCCTCGCAACTCCAGTTTCGATAGTTCTCGCTACCCCTTTAGATTATTGCGGACACCGTTATCGGTTTGGTGGCCTATTTAATGTACCGGTAATCCTGTTCAATCAGGTTGTTCAATTATTTGACCTGGCAAATTTCTATTTGATTACCCATAATCCTCAGCTAATTTCAAAAGTCTGCCTGGCATTAAAATGAGAGGAAACGGAGGATAAATGCAACGATTATCGAGGGTGGATTTTAAAAAGTTATTACTAAAAGTGGATTCTATAGTAGTATGATTTCATATATACATGAATCACAGGCGTAGTGTACGCGATAGATTCAAATCTACCTGGGGAGGAAGTCGATTTGCCGAGCAGTGACAGAGAGAATGGTGTAAAACGCCACTGGTCTGACGAGTACATGAAGGTGGCTTCGTTTGGTCATCTCGAATATGCCGATTGTGCGCTGTGTGGTTCGCCTGACTACAGCCCCCTTGTGGTTCAGCATTGGTTCGGCGAAGACTTCCAAGTCGTGCGCTGCCAACATTGCGGCATGATTCGCACTAACCCGCGACCCACCCCGGAGTGGAAAGCAAACTTCTACAATCCGGCACTGAATAGCTTGGCTCAAACCACGGGTAATGACTTTATCTACGCCCCGCAGCCTGATCGTTTGCCGTCTTATCGACGCCTATTGCAGTATATCGGCAAACGCGCCAAACCCGGTCAGAAGCTGATTGATGTCGGCGCGGCTTCATGCGTGTTCACCAAGATGGCACAGGACGCAGGCTTTAACGCAACCGCCTGTGATTATTCGCAGGAGGCACTTGCCTACGGTATCAAGAACTACAACGTCAAGACACTGCGCTCACCGGCCGAATCCATCGACGCCCCTGATGCGAGTTTTGACATCGTGACCATCTTTCACACCATCGAGCATTTGTCGGATCCGATGATTGTGTTGAGGGAATTACACCGTATCCTGAAGCCTGGCGGTTTCGTGTTTCTCGAAACCCCGAATTATGCCCCCCATTTTCTTGCGCAGACCAAATTCAAGTTCATATTGCCTTTTTATCGGTACATGACTAAGCGCCAGGAAGGCCTGCCCTGGGTGCCGTTTGACCACTATTATCACTGGACGCCAGGGCATCTGATCGAGGCCTTGCGTGAGTCGGGTTTTCGTGACGTCAAAGTCCATCACATTCAGGGATACCGCTCTAACACCAAACCAAATTTACTTTTCTGGTGTGCGTACAACGCCTTTGACGCACTAGCCGAGCTCATTTACCTGTCAAGCTTGAAGCGGTTTGACTTTCGTCTGGTGCTGCTTGCATCAGGCACCAAATGAGAATAGGCTACGTAGGAACTTCATGATCGCATTGTGGACTAATTGTTGTATGTGCTATATTTTAGACATTTGCAGAACTAAATTTGAGTGGCCGTTTTCGATGTTGAATCAGGCTATGATTATCTATAAGAACAGGATCGTATTTAGTTCAGAACGTCACTGCACTCGGATGCACGCCCAAGGCTGCTAACCGTTTTACGCTATTTCCATCAAATAACCAGCCGCGTCCGAAGGAACAAAGTCTATGAATGTGCTGTATCCGCCTATTGTCAAACATCCCAGTTTCTTGCTGATGTACTCGGCATTACAGTTCGCGCCTGAGGAAATGGCCAAGCCAGACGGCTCGCTCAGCTTGCCTTATCTCGCCGGCGCGCTTCGTGAAGCTGGATATGATGTCAAGATTCTCGACGTTTCGGTCGGAGACGAGAAGGACTCGCTCGCCGATACCTTCTTCCATCCGACGCGTCTGCCATCCGGCCTGATCCGGTGCGGCATGTCGCGCGAGCGCATCGAGCAGGAGATCAAGAATTACGATGTCATCGGCGTGTCCTCGATCTTCACCACCCAGACTACGATGGTGCTCGACTTAATTAGGACGGCGAAAGAGTGCGCACCAGAGAAACTCGTGATTTCGGGCGGAGTCAACGCGCGAAATCTACGTAATCGCTTTTTCGCCGCAGGCGTGGACATGATCTGTCTTTCAGAAGCGGAAAACACCATCGTCCAAATTGCCGAAGCGCTGCGCGGTATCGGGTCCTTGACCGGCATTGCCGGCGTTGCCTTTCTCGATCAAGACGGCAATGAAGTGATCAATCCACAGGGGCCGGTGTTGATGGATCTGGACAAGCTGCCGTTCCCGGCTTGGGACATGCTGCCGCTCGACAAATACTGGGAACTATCACGGCCCCATGGCGGCCAGTTTCCGGCTGGCCAGCGCATCCAGTATGCCTCTCTACAGACTACGCGCGGCTGTCCTTTCCAGTGCTTATATTGTCACATTTCGAAAGAAGAGGAAGGCAGTCCCTACGGTGAACTCGGCACTTTCCGCAGGAAGTCGATTGGCAGGGTTATTCAGGAGATGGAGCGGTTACAGGATCTCGGCGCGACCCATCTATTTTTCGAGGACGACAGTCTGTTTGCGAAGAAGAAGCGTGCCTATACACTCTTCGAACGCGTCTCTAGCATGGGCTTTGAGCTGGCCGATGTGAACGGCATCAACATCTGCCACCTGATGAAAAACGAAAGTGGCAAACTGGTAGTCGACAAGGAATTCCTAGAGAACCTTGCGGCAGCGGGCTTCCGTTGGCTTCATCTGCCGTTCGAATCGGGCAGCAAACGCATGATTGAAAAATATTCCACCAATAAGTGGAATATCGAGAGGACTGACGTTGCAGCCATGATTCGCGGGTGCTCAGATGCCAACATTCACACAGCGGGTAATTACATCATCGGCTATCCGGACGAAACGATTGAGGAAATATACACAACGATCCTAGCGGCGAAAAAACATGTCGAACAAGGGCTGAATCATGCTGCGATCTTCGCCATGGTTCCGTTTCCTGGCACCAGAATATATGACATGTGCATCGAACTCGGCATGCTTGATCCCGATTTTGATACTGACATCATGAAGTGGACCAAGTCTTCTTTGAAAAACACCAAGGTTCCGCCCGAAGCACTCGAATACATGCGCCAGTTGGCATGGCTCACTGTAAATAGGAGTGATTTCGTCGAGTACAAAATTGGAATGCGGGTGAACTCCCCAGTAGAAGGGTGATATTATTGGCTCTGTCACATTAACTATAATAAAGTGTATATTTTGGGCGAGCAAGAATACCAGTTCTTCAAACAGGACGGATTTATCCTGCCAGCGCATAAAATTGCTCTGCAAAAGACATCTGATTTTCTTCTGCCATTTGGCCTTTGCGAATCATGTGCATCAGTTCGATACCGGCCAACACACTTCGGACTGAGCGAAAGGATTTAAAGTTGAGCATCGGTTTGGTCACGCGCTTGATGGCACGAGGGTCTTGCTCGACGATATTATTGAGATACTTGATCTGGCGAACCTCGATAGGCGCGTCCCGATTATTATTGATCCCATCGATGGCTGCTTGGTTAGCTCTACTTTTGTCCATCGTGATCTTCTCCGGATCACCGCTATGGCGCATCGCTTTGTCGAAGAACCGCTTGGCTGCTGCCTTATCGCGCTTTGCTGTCAGAAGAAAGTCGACGGTTTTACCTTCCTTATCAACGGCACGATAGAGATATTTCCAAACGCCTTTCACCTTAATGTACGTCCCGTTCATTCGCCAGCTCCTACCAACTGGGCGTTTGTGCTTGCGGAAAGCTTTTTCAAGTAATGGTAAAAAGCGGATCGCCCAGCGATTAATCGATGAGTGATCGACGAACGCGCCGCGCTCCTCCATCATTTCTTCAAGATGCCGGAGCTCAATGGATACGCCGTGTACCAACGAATACACACCAAAATTATGTCTATCGGAAAGCGCATTCTTTTGGTATTGAGCATGTTGAGTTACACCTTTTATTGAAAGGTGCTTAGAATAACCGAATTTGCTGCTCGATGGTTAATGCGATAAAGCCAAATAATGTACTTGAATGCTGAAAAACTGATTTATTCAACAAAGCCATTTTCCGCGCTATAATGATGTATAAGAATATACTTCTCCGCCACTAATGGTCGGAAAATTTTCGTAGTATCGCCATGTAAACATGGCTACCAAGGAGCACCAGTCAGATGAAACAAGCTAAGCCAAGCACGTTTCGATTCATTGGATTCATAGCAATCCTTTTTGGGGTGGCGATTTGCGAAACCTCTTGTGGCCCGGCCCTCCATGATAAGCATAACAGTGCCCCCGAATTTCAGCGGCTGATAGTGGACAGAGATGTACGACGAAACGGCATTTTCGATGTTTCGCTGGAATATGGGGATGACGGCATCGGGTGGATGGCCTATTCCTCTATCGAAATCCCGAAATTTGTCGAGACCCATATTGCCAAATCGGTCGATCACGGCAAAACATGGAACTTCGTTGGTAAGCCTAACACCTCCAATGAATTCAAATTGATGGTCAACAACAAGAGTGTCGACAGTGTCTGGAGGCATGAAACGCCAAGCTTGTTGTTTGACCCAACCGACAAACCCGATCGACGTTGGAAGCTGTTCACCAATCGCTATTTGGTCGTGGAGCCGTTCGATCCGACCGATCGTCACATGTCGGACGGTACCATAGAAATGCAGTATTCCCCCTCACCCGACAAAGGATGGTCAGAGCCGGTCTGTGTGGTCGGTCCGTCTAAAGACTGTCGCATCCACATTGCACTCGCGGACCCCAGTCTCGCCGATGTAAAATTCATGACCGAACCGGGTACCATCGTGGAAAATGGCGTAATTTACATGAGCCTGGATGTCGGCACCACTGAAAACGGTATGGGTAACTGGGAGCATTACCGCGTCATTCTGTTGGCCTCGAAAGATCACGGCGAAAACTGGCGCTATGTCGGAACCTTGCTGGACCACAACGATGCGATGCGTTTCAAATACCTTGTATTTACCGGAACCAGTTTGGTGCGGGAGAAGGGCAAGCTGTATCTGTTTGCAACGCCATCCGGGGCAACGCACAAGGAGCGCCAAGATCATGACGGGACAATGGTGATGGAGTTGGCAGACATTACCCAGGCCAAAGTGGCGCGTGACAACATGGGAACACCGATTGTAGTCAAGCGCATAGATGTCGACAAGCAATCCGGTGGTTTAGCTGATTACGACGAGCAGAACACTGCGGGCGGAATCGTGTTTCCGCAATTCACCTTTTTCGGCATACCTGAGATGTTTCAAATCTGGAATACGGGTATGACTATTACTGATTCTCCGCAACTCAAATAGCCGTGTGACTGACAGATATTTTAAATCTCGATAGTCCACGCCGCTATGGCGCTCACGTGAATAGAACGATTTAGTCGCATGCCTCTCCGATTTACAGCCCTGATCGCCACTATTGTCTCCGGTGCCGTCTTGGCGTTTTTATCGTACAAGCTCTGGTCGTTGGATACCCAGTACATTATTGCGATAGTTGCTGCTACTCTGCTGGCTTCGCTTTCGATGATTTTCCTGCCGCGCTATTCGGATTTCTTATTGGTAGCAATGCTCTGCAGCATTCCGTTCTCATCTTTCAATAAATCGTTCTTTCTTAATTCATGGCAACATGCTGCCTCGGCAAAGTCGGCCATGCGATTCTCCGGCGTGATATCCATCGCCCTACCCGATATCCTGCTGGCAGCGCTCTATTTCATTTGGGCATTGAAGGTCGTAGCCTTGCGTACAGCCACGATACCGCGACCGCAAAAGTCGGATTTATTTCCGATGTTGCTGGTATTGGCCTATGTCTGTTCAATTCCGGGCAGTGCCTACCCGACGGCGGCAATATTCGGGCTTTTCTATCTCCTAAGGTGCGTTCTTTACTATATTTACCTTTCCCGCCACATCGAAATGCGGCATTTCCCGTGGTTTTTGCTTGCTCTCTGCTTTGCCATCATACCGGAGTTCGTGCTTGGCGCTATCCAATATGCCACGGGCAAATGGCTATCATTGGCCTGGGCGCGTGGTAGTGGCGGCAACCTTTATGAGCAATACGTGGTCCCCGGTATAGAGCACATCAAACGTGCAACTGGCACATTGTTTGATTCGCACTCTTATGGCATCTATCTTGCCATGATGACTGGATTCCCTTTTGTTATGGTGCTACGTCGGTATGCGGCACCCATCAGCCGAATCTTTTGGGGGTTTATTTTCGTACTGGCGATCATGGCAAATGTACTATCCTTCTCGCGGTCTGCATGGCTCAGCGTTGCCATTTCACTGATCATTCTTTGGGGGATTCATTTGATGTGGGGACAAAAGCAAATACTGCTACCCAGCGCCCTGTTCGTCTTGTGCATGCTCGTGCTCTCGCCTTTCTATGCACCCCTTATCTATGAACGCGTGAGTTCAGCAGGCTCGAAGATTATGACCGGCCGTTTCGACCAATTCCCTGTCGCATGGGATATGTGGAAGGACCACTTCATGTTCGGTGTGGGTGTCGGAAATTACATGGATCTACTGAAGAAATATAACCGTCCGGGTGTTCTCGAATTGCCAGTGCACAATGCCTTTCTTTGGGTGGGGGCTGAGTCTGGAATTCTGGGGGTCATAGCATTTTTCGGTACGCTGTTCGCCGCGATGGCCCGCTGCTGGCGGGTAGTTGCCAGACATCGTGAGCCAACGTGCATCCTGGCGCTAGCGGTCTTCGGCGCCCTGGTTGCCTACTTCATCGACGGTCTCACCGATCCGTTGTTCCGCGAGCCTACCGTTTACACGATGTATTGGGTATGTATCGGACTAAGTGTGGCCGTCTCTCGAAGCGACGCCAGATTGCGAGATGGCAGTGTGAAGAGTGCTCGCCTCGACGAAGATACTAATCGCGTCCAGAAAGCATCAGCATCAGGCCCCAATGCGCGTTTTGGTGTGGTGCCTTGAAAACCGGCAGTCCGGTGTCGCTAATCACAATCTTCGGGCATACAGGCCGTAGACATTAGAGCCTCGCAAAACAGGTTCCTGTTCGGTAAATACTTGATCGATACCATGCGCCATCAGGAGATCCCGAATCTTCGCAATGCGGCCATCGAGATCGTGCACCTCCATCACAAGTTGTTGTATCTTGGGCCAGTCGGCAGACTCGATACCGAGCAAGACATCGTACTCGCTCTTTTCGACGTCGATTTTCAGCAGGTCGATTCGTTCGACACCAAATTCGCGGATGACCTCGGAAACAGTCTTGAGACTGCATTGAACCATCTCGGTGGCGAACATCTGCCGCACAGTCTTGTCGAGCACTCGCGAGCGGAGGAAGCCCGGCAGCCACTGGAGCCAGCGTACCCGCCAATGCGTCTCGCGCAAGTTGCGCAGGATAGCGTCTCTGACTTGCTCCTTTAGTTCAGGCTGATCTTCGACGTAGGCTGTCGATAGCGTCGGCATATTGGGGCAATAGGCGAACTCGGCAGTCCCGGAGCGTGCCGATAGTCCGCAACAGATGGGTTTCAGTGAACCGTGGCCAAAGCGCCGTGCATTTTCTTCGAGGGCGGCAAAAATGGCCGGGATCGGTTCGAACATATAACTCACCACATCGCCTTGGCACATTTTCTGCAGTTCCAGCGAGAACAATCCGATATTGGCGCCGACGTCAAATACCGTGTCGCCGGGCTTGACCGAGATGCCATGCTTGAAGTAGTGCTTTACCTGTCCGTGAATGTCGGAGACGTGGTCGGCTCGGAGACAACTGACGGTGCCGATTCCCGGAAGATAAGTGTCGTGGAGGGGCATGGTCGTTCCTGTTCTGAGATTGATATTGCGCTAGGGGCGTTTGGCATGGCTTTCCTGGCCGCAAGTCGATGATGCAACCATCGATTCAGCGGCGAAGAAGTTCGCGTGATTCGTCGAAGCTCGACCGCGAGTACCCATCGCCAAGCGAGCGGATCGCCATTTCAGCTATTTCTTCAGCTGACCGGTAGATTAAGGCTGTGCTAAGTCGGCGAAGAATGGCTTCCAGAGCTGAGTTGATTCCTTCTTTCACGATTATATCATTCCGGTCGAATAGGGCAAGAAATAGAGACTATGTTCAGCAATTTTCATATACCGTTAACATTTTGTCTACACCCTCTTAGTCGACAAAGTTACGCCCTGTCATGCACAGTTCCTTGTAGCCAGCGCGCAGGTAGTAGCCCGACACGCCGCGATAGGCAAAACCGCTAGCGAAACAAGGTGCGAGCTGGTTATGTTCGGCTGCAGCGAGCACTGGCAACAAGAAACAGGAGACAGTCATCGCATTGAACAAGGGTACTCGTATCAGTTCTCTCGGCAGCAGTTTGAGCAGCCCAGCGAGGCCGGCCTTTAGTGTTCCGATCTTGTACAGCGGCAGGACGAAATCTGCGGGTATGGTTTTGAGTAGCATGTCAAAATTACGCCCGCGTTCGTAGGCACGTTTGCAGATGCCGTTTAGCGTCTCCGGATGCTGGTGAAACGCGGCGGCCGTTTTGGCAAAGATCAACCGCATGCCGCGTTGTCGAAGGCGATAGCCAAGTTCAATGTCTTCGTGGGCCACGGAGCGCCGTTCGCAAAACATTTCGGCAGCCAGAATGAAGTCTCGTTTTACCGAAACATTGCAGGCAAGAAAATTAACCGCATCGATCTCAGTCCCGTCGACGAAGCGATCGTATTGGAACGGATCCCAATGCTTGTGTAGCACCGTAGACGGTAAGGAATGGTAATTAAATAAGTTGAACAGAAGCAAATTTAAACCGACACGGAAGCTCCTTTATAATCTTAACTTGGATTTCGCCCGCTTCCCCGTTTACTCAATAATGATAACACCGTGTACCAACGAATACACACCAAAATTATGTCTATCGGAAAGCGCATTCTTTTGGTATTGAGCATGTTGAGTTACACCTTTTATTGAAAGGTGCTTAGAATAACCGAATTTGCTGCTCGATGGTTAATGCAACAAAACCCTATCAGCTTAGTCCCTGGCTTTATAAGTTTCTGATATCAGTAAGATGCGCTATTAACCGCTTATTAAATTTTTCGTCTATATTCAGATAAAGCGGCTTGTCATCCTTCGATGTATCAATCGGAGCAACGTAGTCGCCGATTTCACCTGTGATGATCACGGTTTTTAAAGCATTGTCTTCTTGTATGGCTACCCAATTATAGCCTGTCATCAAGGCTTTAACAGCTGCGTTCCAATTATCAGTAATCCCTGGCGGCATCACTTTAATCTGACTGATGTCGGTTTTGACATTGAAGCTGATATCTGACAGTGTTGTGATTTTATTGAGCGCTTCTTGAAGATAAACAGTTTTCTCGGCATGTTGTGCTGCTGATGCCTGAGTTTTTGGTGCTGTATTTGAAAAAGGTTTTTCTTCATCGGCCGCCATAGTATTGAAAACAAGCGGATTATCATCCACCGCTGTATCGAGCGGCGCTGTATAGTCGCCGATTTTACCTGTGATAATTACGGTTTTTAAAGCATTGTCTTCCTGTATGGCTACCCAGTTATAGCCGGTCAGCAAGGCTTTAACAGCGGTACTCCAGTTATCGGTAGCCACTGGTGTCATGATTTTAACCTGACTGATATCAGTGTTGACTTTGAATCTAATTCCAGCCTGAGCACTTATTTGGTTTAGTGCTTCCTGAAGAAAAACAGCTCGATTAGCCTTATGGGCTACTAATAACTGAGCTTTCCTTTCATCAATTTTCATGGCCGATTTATTGTTGGCATAAGCCTCAAGCACTTCGTGGCTTATCAGTTGCCCCAAGCTAGCCTGATTTACGACATCATGGTCTCTTAGTTCACCCGCCATTACCATACTTGACGATTCCAGCAAGGCTAAGCAAAAGGTCAGGACGAAGGCGATTTTTTTGCGGCGATTGTCAAATTCGTGGCTGGCATCCCTTGTCCGCTTGTCTTCCTTCAGATAAATATGATAGCGATCGGCGATTTTCCGAAGTTCGGCAAACGCCTCAGCATTGATATTACTTAAATTTCCTTGGCAGACCAGCGCCGCTTTACCATCGATAATGCTGGGATGGAGAAAGTTGTTCTCTGGATAGGTAAGATACCATTGGTTTAAGGCTTTAAACAGTCCAGGTATATCATCAATTCGGCTTGATGCCTGCCGATAGATTTGTTCGATAATCAAAATATCGTTCATCGCCGAAAGCTCCTATAACAAATATCAAATTACCCTCCTAGCAGGGCAATCGCGCTATAACTCAAGGTTCGGTATGCTATAGATTTGATAACGCAAATGAAAGCAGGGATGTTACTGAACCCACAAGCCTAATTATAGGACATTGCCAAAAATAACTTCCCCAAATTTGGATAAGAAAACTGGGTTCTGTCGCATTAACTATAAAAAGTGCATATTTTGTGCGAGCAAGAATACCAGTCCTTCAAACAGGACGGATTTATCCTGCCAGCGCATAAAATTGCTCTGCAAAAGGCATCTGATTTTCTTCTGCCATTTGGCCTTTGCGGATCATGTGCATCAGTTCGATACTGGCCAACACACTTCGGGCTGAACGAAAGGATTTAAAGTTGAGCATCGGTTTGGTCACGCGCTTGATGGCACGATGGTCTTGCTCGACGATATTATTGAAATACTTGATCTGGCGAACCTCGATAGGCGCGTCCCGATTATTATTGATCCCATCGATGGCTGCTTGGTTAGCTCTACTTTTGTCCGTCGTGATCTTCTCCGGATCACCGCTATGGCGCCCGCTTTGTCGAAGAACCGCTTGGCTGCGGTTGTGTCGCAAAATTTTTCGTAATCAGTGACAATGCGCACCTTTTAGCAATTAAAAAGCCGATGATTAGTTTTAAAGGAGCGCATTTCCCAAAGGATGTTATTTTGTACGCCGTATTTTTCTATGTTCGCTATGGCGTCTCTTATCGTGATCTAGAAGAAATCATGGATGAGCGTGGCGTTAAAGTTGACCATGCAACCCTTAATCGCTGGGTTATCGACTACTCTTCGTCCATCGCAGCACAAGCCAAAAAATGTAAACGTGCTATTGCAACGTCCTGGAGGACGGATGAGACCTATGTGAAGGTCAAAGGTAAATGGGTCTACTTATATCGTGCTGTCGACAAATTCGGCGACACCGTTGATTTTATGCTTTCTGAACGTCGAGATGAAGCGGCGGCTACAGCGTTTTTCAAACAAGCTATCGACGCCAACGGGTTCCCAACAAAAGTAGTCATGGATAAAAGCGGCGCCAACTATGCGGGCATTGAAAATATCAACAGGCTGCTGATGTTAGCAGGGTTGATTTGTTTTATAGAAATTTGCCAGGTCAAGTATTTGAACAACTTGATTGAACAGGATCACCGTTTCATCAAGAAAATCACGAATCCCATGATGGGATTTAAAGCATTTCATTCGGCAAAGGCAACAATCGATGGCATTGAAACGGCGCACATGATCCGAAAAGGGCAGCTTTCTGATGAAAGCATACCCGCTTATAAGCAGTTTATGGCTTTAGCAGGATAATTTTGCCTGCAGATAAGTGCGGGTTGCTGTTTTCGGAATATTTGCGACAGAACCGGTTCTTTTGTGCATCTTTCAGAGAACGGACTCAAAACGCATCATGTCCGCCCAAAAATCCCACGATGGTTGAGTCTACATCCTCAAATACCGAAGGCACAAATATAAAGTCTTGCCAAAAAGATCAGCATCGGGTATGGTTGATCTGAAGATAGGTTGGAAAGCGGCTTTGAAATTCCTATAAATTCCTATCCATAAAACCGATGCTGAGGTGCAACTCCTCGTGCCCAGATTCGTTAGGAGCAAAGGTGATCTCCTGAACTTGCCAGGGCGATTGCAGACCAAGAGCCATGCTGAATAAGGTTTCACTGTTCATACCTATAGGATCGCATTTACCCACTACAAATCACATAGAGCCAAAATTCTTTGTTGAAATGTTTTACTACCGGTCCAGGCCCCGCGCGAGGTTCTCAGCGCAGCAGCCGATTACAAATTCGCCGCAACACCCAGCGCGCGCGATTGAGCCACAACATCAGCGGCGCGATGGGCGCCGACTGCGCGCGCGCGGGGCGGGCCGTGACCAGCGCATCGGAAAACGCGGCGACGAATTCCATGCGTTGGTTGCTGTTATTGTAGGTACTGTGTACCACCCCCGCCGGCAGCAGAACCGCGTCCCCGGCCACAACTTGGTGCTGAACATCGCCGATGGTGATGAGCGAAGTCCCGGACAGAATGACGACCGCTTCCTCGGCGTCGTGGGTATGGGGTGAGTGCTGCGCGCCCGGCTCTATCCAGCCACGCAGCAAGGCCACGCTGCGCGCGCCATTGGCTCCGTCGACCAGACCGATACCAAACAGGCCGGGTTCGACTTCGACGGGCTGCGGGTTGTTACCAGGGATGGGTTTCATGCGGACTTCGAGCGCTTAAATAAAGGTCAGGACGGGTGTCGCAGAGGGTTTGCGATCGCACCGCTCGCGGGGCTTGCCTTGCCGAGCAACAATTAAGTATTATAAACGTATTGTAACATGGTATCTATATGACATGGTATCTATATGACATGGTATCTATATGCGTGGGAGTTGGCACGGATTGGCTAATGAAGGACTGACGCAGGATAGCTGGCTCGCCGATTTACTGGCGGCGCGCAGCGCCGACACCGAGATCTTGCACGAACGCTACCTCAACCCATTCCACGTGCGATCCGCGCGGCGCAATGGCATGAGCGCCGATTTCGTGCGAGCCGGTGGCGCCCATCTCTACGATCGCGCCGGCAGGCAATATCTCGATCTCGACGCCGGCTCCGCGGTGTTCAACATCGGTCGCAACCATCCGCTCGCACGTTCCACGCTGGCCGAACTGCTGGCCAGCAATCCGCCCAGCATGGTCGGCCGGCATCTGCCGACCCTGGCCGGTCTGCTCGCGGAAAAGCTCGCCGAGATCTGCCCGGGCAGCCTCGACCACGTGCTGTTCACCAGTTCCGGCAGCGAGACCGCCGAGGCGGCCATGAAGCTCGCCCGTTATGCGACACGCCGCCCGCGCTTTCTCTATTCCGCAGGCGATTACCATGGTTCGACCTATGGCGCCCTGTCGGTCACGGATCTCGGTGTGATCCCACCGGGTTTTGAACCCATGCTGCCGGGCTGTTGGCGTTTCGCGCGCGAGAATCTCGATGAACTGACACGCGAACTTGCCAAGGGCGATGTCGCCGCGCTGCTGGTCGAACTCATCCAGGGCGCCGACGTTCACGCCATCTCGCTGGACTTCCTGCGTGCCGCCGCCGAGTTGTGTCGCAAGCACGGCACGCTGCTCATCGTCGATGAAGTGTTCACCGGCCTGGGTCGCACCGGTTCCATGTTCGCCATCGACGGCACCGGGCTGGCGCCAGACATGCTGATGCTTTCGAAATCCTTGAGTGCCGGTTATGTGCCGGTCGGGGCCTTGATGATCGACCGCGCGCTCTATGGCCGCGTGTTCGACCGCTCCGGCGTGTTCATCCATGGCTCGACCTTCGAACACAACGACATGGCCATGGCGGCCGGCCTCGCCACGCTTCGCGTGCTAGAACACGACCAGCTGGTAGAACACGGGCGCGTGATGGCCGGGCAGTTGCGCGCCGGCCTCGAGGTGCTGGCGCGGGAGTCCGACATGATTGCTGGCATCCGCGGCCGCGGGCTCTTGCTCGGCATCGAATTCAAGGCGCCGACATCCCTGAGCGGACGTTTAAGCGGTGGCCTGCTGGCACGGAAGGGCCTGCTCGCGCACATGGTGATGCTGAAGCTGTTCGCCGATCACAACATGCTTACAACAGTGGTGTTGCGCAACAACATCTTGCGCCTGACGCCGCCGCTGGTCATCGACGCGGACGACGTGCGGTGCTTCCTGGCCGCGCTCGCCGAAGTATTGACCGCCGTGCGGCGCTTTCCCCAGGGCATACCCAAGTTCGTCGTTGAACAGCTGGTGCGCAACGCGAGGCATCCGTGACCCACCAGTGTGGCGACGCCGGCCGCGGCCGTGAGTGTTGATGAACGAGATCGAACTCAGCATCGTCATACCGACCTTCAATCGCAAGGCGATTTTGCGCGGCCTGCTCGAGCGTCTCGCCAGGCAGAGTGCCGGCAGCTCTTGTTTCGAGGTGTTGTTGTGCGATGACGGTTCCAGCGATGGACTGCCGGAGATGGTCGCGGCCATGCTGCCAACGTTGCCTTATCTCTTGCGCCTGCTGCCCGATACGCATCGCGGCCCCGGCGCTGCGCAGAACCGCGGCATCCGTGCGGCGCGCGCCGAACTGGTGCTGCTGCTGGCCGCCGACATCCTGCCGAGCCCGGAATTGGTCGCCGAGCACCTCGTCAGTCATCGCGGCCATCCCGCCGCGCAGGTCGTGGTGTGCGGCGGGCTGACTTACAGCCACGGGCTGCCGAACAATGCCTTGCAGCGCGCCACCAATAAGTTGAACGAGCTGGTCTTCAACGACGATTTCTGCTCGGCTCGGCACGGCGGCTTCCTGGTCAGCAACCTGTCTTTCAAACGCGGCTACATGCTCGAGCACGGCATGTTCGAGGAATGGCCGCCGGCTTCTGGCGAAGATCTCGAACTCGGCTTTCGGCTGCGTCGTCGAGGCATGGACTTGATCCGCAATCCGCGCGCTCTTGGCTATCACCACCACCCCGAAACGCTCCCCAGCCTCATGCAGCGTTCTTATCTCAATGGCTACAATATCCACCATCTGGCTGCAACGGTAGACGAGCTCTGGTCTCGCCGTCGTTTCGGCGGCGAGACCAGAGCAGGGGCGTGGCGCGACCGGGCGCGCGACGCGCTTCGGCGGGTGGTGTTGAATCGCCTGTCGGCACGCTGGCTGCTCGAGCCGCTCATCGGCCTGGCAGAACGTCGCCGCCTGCTCGAGCCGGCGCTGCCGCTGCTCTGCCAGTCGCTCGGCTCCTATTACTTCGCGCGCGGCATGGCCGATTATCGCGCCGGTCGGCCTTTCGACCTGGCCCATGGTGGGGCTACCGCGCTGCTGCGCCGAACAGTTGACGATGGCAATGAATCGGCGTAGACTGCCCTTAGCGTGTTTGTGAGGAATGCAAGACATGACACCGATCTCTTCCGCCTTTGTCCCAGCTTGCAGTGCGACAGCCAAGCTCGGTGCCTGCCATGCCGTCCTGATTAGCTTTTCCGACGACTTCGCGCTCGGCACACGCGCCATCGCGGGCCTGGTCGTCGCCCATGGTTATCGTTGCACGCTGATCTTCATGAAACGCCACAACGCCCACCACTATCGGTTGAACGAGCGCAATTACGACGATCTGCTGGCGCTGCTCGGCGAGCTGGCGCCCGACATCATCGGTCTCAGCGTGGCGACCAAGATCCTTCCGCAGGCCGAGGAAGCCACCCGCCGCATACGCGCGGCCTTGCCCGCCGCGCTGTTGCTGTGGGGCGGCTGGCATCCGACCATGAATCCACAGCGCGTCGCCGACAGCGGCATCGACATCGACGGTCTGTGCATAGGCGAGAGCGAGGGCACCATGTTGGAGATCATGGAACGTCTCGCGAGCGGTCGAGCGCTCGATGCTTGCGCGGGGTTGTGGCTGCGCGCTGGTGCGGGGTTCCAACGCACCCCGCCGCGCCCGCTGATCCAGGACCTCGACAGCATCCCCTTCTTTCGTTACGAGCGTGTGCCGAGCTACCTGATCGACGACGCTGGAGTGCACAGGGCCAACGCGCTCGCCACCGGCTTTGGAGCGATGCATCGCGGTTACGCGCTGCTCAGTTCGCGCGGCTGCCCCTACAACTGCTCGTTCTGCTCGGTGCCCTTTACCAAGGCCTTGTACCAAGACCAGCAAGGGCGCTTCATTCGCCGCCGCTCGGTGGAGTCGGTGATCGAGGAGCTAATCTACGCCCGCGACCAGCTGGGCGCCAACTACATATGGTTCTTCGACGAGGAATTCTTGTTCGATCGCAAATGGGTGCAGCGTTTCATGCCGCAATATCGCGCGCGGGTCGGACTCGACTGGTACTGCGAGGCCCATCCCGACAGTTTCTATGACCTGCCCTTCGTCGATCTGCTGGTGGAGAGTGGTATGAAGGATCTCGAGATCGGGTTGCAGAGCGCCTCCCCCCACACACTCGAACTGTTCAACAGGCCCTTGCGACGTCGCGAGGATTTGCTCTGGGTGTCGCGGCGCCTAGCCCGCTCGCGGGTGGTGGTGGTGTACGACGTCATTCTCGACAACAAGCTCGAAAGCGCCGACGACGTCCGGATTACGCTCGACTATCTGCTCGGCCTTCAACGCCCTTTCAAGCTGCATCTGTTTCCGCTTGCGTTTCGCGATAACTATCCGCTCACTACCCTGGCCCTGGCGCGTGGCGACATCACGCTGGACGAGCTGGAGACCGACGATCTGGTGAGGCGTGGCAAGTTCGACGGCGCGGCCGAGCAGCGCGCGCGCAACGACGTCGGTGAATTTCCGTTCGTCGAACTCACTCAGCTCAACGCGCTGGTCTACCTGACCCAGGTCGATTTCTTTCCCAAGCGTCTGATTCGTTGGTTGAGCTGCCGGCCGCCCAGCGCGGGCATAACGCGTGTGCTGGCGACGCTGGTGCTGTTTGTGCACCGCGCGCGACTTGACCATCCGCGCTTCCTGGCGCGTCGCGTCGCCGCGCTGTTGCAGGCGCTGCTCCGTGACCCGGCGCACGGGTGGCGCATGCGCCGTAGTCATACGTTGTGGCTGGATCGACCGGACACCTCGGTGAATGGCTGATGTCCTGCCCGACGCTGTTGTCGCACGATGAGCTGGCTGCCTACCGCCGCGACGGATTTGTGGCCATCCATCGCCAGTTGCTGGACGGCGACAAACTCGCGCGCCTGACTCGCATCGGCGAGCAGTATCTGCTCGATGTGCGTGCTGGTCAGCGCTCGCCGGCCCTCAATGTGCCACACTTCGACGATCATCGGCTGTTCGAATTTCTGATGGACGGTGGCGTACTCGATCATGCCGCGCAGATCCTGGGTTCCGATCTCGCACTGTGGACCAGCCAGTTTTTCTGCAAGGACGCCGGCGACCCGACCCCCATTCCCTGGCACGCCGACAGCGATTACTGGAACGCCTATATCACTCCGGTGAAGGTGGTCAGCCTCTGGCTCGCACTCGACGACGTCAGCCGCGCAAGCGGCTGTGTACGCATGCTGCGCGCGGGCCGCAGCCACGGTCAGTTCCACTACGAAAGCCGCGCCGCGCACGACAATCCGCTGTTCGCACGCCGCATCCGCGCCGCTGACATCGATCCGGCGCAGGTGGTCGATATCGAGTTGCGGCGCGGTGAATTCGTGATCTTCGACGGCACGCTAGTGCATGGTTCGGAGGGCAATCGCAGTAGCGGGCGGCGCCTGTGCTTCACCATGCGCTACATGTCGACCGCCTGTCGCTTCTCGGCGCTGGGCCTGCATTCGCTGCGCCGGCGCCTTTATCGGCTGGTCGACCCGGTGCGTGGCCTGCTGCTCGGCAAGAAGATGTACCGTCATCACATCTATCTGGCCCGTGGTCGCGATCGCGCCGGCAACGAGTACACGCCATGGAATTGATGCGGCGCGCCCTGAGGCGACTCGCCTGGTGGCTGACCCGTTATCTCTATCGCGCGCCGGTGTTCGGCGACGTGCCGCGCAGTCGTTTGCTCTATCTCGCCTGGTATGCCACGCCGCACAAGCTCGCCAACTCGCTGCGCGCGCGCCACGCCTATCGCGCGCGCGCGCTGGTGGTGAATGCCTACCCGACCGCGCCGCGCATCGATCCGACCAGCGTGTGCAATCTGCATTGCCCGCTGTGCCCGACCGGTGCTGGCGAAACCGGGCGCGGCCGCGGCCGCATGTCGGTCGAGACCTATGAACGCGTACTCGACATTTTCGCCGAGCATGCTTTCTGCATCCATCTATGGGCCTGGGGCGAACCGCTGTTGCACAGCGATCTGTGGCGGATGGTGGCGATGAACAGCGCGCGTGGCGTCGGCACTGAGATTTCCACGCATTTGTCGCGGCACCTGAGCGACGAGGAGATAAACGCCATGATCGATTCCGGCCTCACCTGGCTCATCGTCTCGGTCGATGCCACCTGTTGCGAGACCTACGAGCGCTATCGCATCGGCGGTAACTTCCACTGCGTGATGGACAACCTCGCGCGTATCGTCGCCGCCAAGCGAGCGCGTGGCGCCATGTTGCCCTTTGTCGAATGGCAGTTCGTGCCATTCAGTCACAACGAACATGAAATGGCCGAGGCCGCGGCCATGGCGCGCAGGCTCTGTATCGACGGTCTGCGTTTCAAGCCGGCGCGCGTCGACAAGACCGCCAATCTGACTTTCGAGGGCGAGCCCGACGCCGCCCTGCTTGCCTGGCGTGCGCGTGACCCGCAGCTCTATCACGCCAGGAACACCCGCGCCGGCACCTACCTCGACATGCAATGCCCGTTTCTGTGGCGCAGCGTCACGGTGCATTACGACGGTGCGGTCGCGCCCTGCTGCGAGACCTATCGCCCCGAGCACGATATTGCCCGCCTCGAAGATTTTCCGACGGCCTGGAACGGTCCCGCCTATCAGAACGCGCGTCGCATTGCCTTGGGGATTGATCTCACGGCGGCCGACCAACGCTCGCCCTGTTATGGCTGCAAGGTGTTCAGCAAGCCACTCGCCGCGGCGCCGGGCGGGAGTGCCAGGCCGCCCGTGACGAAGGCCGCTAACTCGCTATGAGCATCGTGCTGGTGACAGGTGCGGCCGGCTTTCTCGGCAGTCATCTGGTGCAGCGTCTGCGCGCAGACGGGCACGAGGTACGCGCGCTGGTGCAGAGCGCGGCGCAGGCGAGCGGCGTACCCACCGGCGTCGCTCATCATATCGGTGACGTCACGCTGGCCGACACATTGTGTGCACCGCTCCAGGATGTCGAGACAGTCTTTCACTGCGCGGCCCGCCTGCCCGGTAAGGCCAGTGAAGCGGAGATCTGGCACGCCAACGTCGATGGTACGCGCATCCTGCTAACGGCCTGTGTCGCGGCTGGGGTCACACGCCTGGTGTTTATGAGCACCGATTCGGTCTATGGCGACGGCCATCAGCGCGCGGCCGATGAGCACACGCCGCTCGCGCCGGATTACCTGTTCGAGGACAACTACCCGCGCTCCAAGGCGGTCGGTGAGCAACTGGTGCGCGAGGCGGGGGCGACCCAGGGACTGGGCGTGAGCATCCTGCGCACCTGCATGATCTATGGCCCGGGCGCCTCGACCGGCAGCGAATTTTTGCGCTGGTGGGCGGCCAAGCGCGTGCATCTGCTGGTCGGCAGTGGCCGCGCACGACTCAGCATGGTCTTCGTCACCGATCTGGTCGAGGCGATGCTGCTCGCGGCCAGCAGCCCGCAGGCCGTCGGCCAGACGTATAACGTCGCGAGTGGCGCGTACATGGTGCGCGACATCCTCGAAACCAGCGCGCGCATCACGGGCAAAGCCAAGCTCTTGTTGAACCTGCCGCCGGCGCCGACGCGCTTCGTTTGTCAACTGCTGCAACCGATCGCGGCGTGGGTCTCGGCGGCGGCGGCGCGACGTCTCGAGCCGCGACGCGTCGACTTTCTGATCAACGACCACGTCATGGATTGCGCCAAGGCAGAGCGCGAACTCGGCTTTCGTCCGCGCGTCGATCTGGCCCAGGGGCTGGCCTTAACGCTAGCCTGAGTAGGGCACACGCTCAGACGGATCTTCCCCTTGCTTTTTCAGGTAACTGAAGGATAAATAACAACAAACAGACAAATGGGCTTTAGATTGTAGGCATGTAATATGCGGTATATAAAGATAGGAAATTCGGTTGTGTCGCAAAATTTTTCGTAATCAGTGACAATGCGCACCTTTTAGCAATTAAAAAGCCGATGATTAGTTTTAAAGGAGCGCATTTCCCAAAGGATGTTATTTTGTACGCCGTATTTTTCTATGTTCGCTATGGCGTCTCTTATCGTGATCTAGAAGAAATCATGGATGAGCGTGGCGTTAAAGTTGACCATGCAACCCTTAATCGCTGGGTTATCGACTACTCTTCGTCCATCGCAGCACAAGCCAAAAAATGTAAACGTGCTATTGCAACGTCCTGGAGGACGGATGAGACCTATGTGAAGGTCAAAGGTAAATGGGTCTACTTATATCGTGCTGTCGACAAATTCGGCGACACCGTTGATTTTATGCTTTCTGAACGTCGAGATGAAGCGGCGGCTACAGCGTTTTTCAAACAAGCTATCGACGCCAACGGGTTCCCAACAAAAGTAGTCATGGATAAAAGCGGCGCCAACTATGCGGGCATTGAAAATATCAACAGGCTGCTGATGTTAGCAGGGTTGATTTGTTTTATAGAAATTTGCCAGGTCAAGTATTTGAACAACTTGATTGAACAGGATCACCGTTTCATCAAGAAAATCACGAATCCCATGATGGGATTTAAAGCATTTCATTCGGCAAAGGCAACAATCGATGGCATTGAAACGGCGCACATGATCCGAAAAGGGCAGCTTTCTGATGAAAGCATACCCGCTTATAAGCAGTTTATGGCTTTAGCAGGATAATTTTGCCTGCAGATAAGTGCGGGTTGCTGTTTTCGGAATATTTGCGACAGAACCCTTCATATTCTCTCACGTGTTGCCGCGCGGACCGAACTTCCAGTATCCGAGCAGCATCAGGCCACCTGCCAGGACCGAGCGACCGATCATGGCAACGAACCCAGCGCCATCGGCAAATCCAAACGAGCGTGCGATCACGAGGACAAGCAACCAGACCACCAGTCCAATGGCGATGCAGCGCAGGCTCGAGCGTCGCAGGGTGCCGACATGAATCAGACGCCTGACGTCGCGGATACGTTTCAGATTCATCACGCACAAACCGACGGAGGTTGCAATGGCTGCGCCCTCTGTGCCCAAGCGCGGAATCAACATTAGGTTCACCAACACGTTTACCACCACAGCGATGATCGCATTTATGGTTTCGGTGTGCTGGTGTTTCGTAATGATCAACAGAATACCGGCACTGCCCACGCAGCCGTTAAACAGCAACCCGATCGCCAGATAGGTCATGGTCGATGCGCCGACCGAGAAATCCGGACCGAGCAGCGAGAGTATATCCATCGGGCTTAGGACGACGAGCACGAAGAGGATCGTAACCACCGCACTGGTGATGCGGATGACGTTGCCATAGGTATTGCTCAACTCCGCCAGACGCTCTTTGCGGAATAGAACAGGATAGATGTGAATCGCCGCCGCGTTAAATGCGACGAGGGCAATGTCGAACGCTGGCCTGGTCTGGATACAGGCGCGATAAATACCAGCTTCGGTGGCGCCCTTCATGTTAATCAGCATGAAGATGTCGGCGGCCCCCATCAGCGTGTACAAGAGCGAATTCAACATAAGCGGAAACGAATATGTGTATAACTCGCGATACGGCGGCTGCGGCCTCTCCCAGATAATGTTACGGCGAACCAAGCGGGTCACGACCATGATTCCGACTAGGCAGGCAATCACCTGTGCGGTACCGAAAGCTCTGGCCACCAGGAGGGGGCTGCCATCCGTCAGGAACAGCGGTGTTAGCAGAAACATATACATCAACGGTGGCGTGATGTTGCGGATCAGCACGTAGAATTCAGCGCGGCCGAAACCGCGAGTGATCACTCCCAGCACTTCAATGGTACACAGCAAGGGAATAGGGAACGCGAACAGGCGCAGGTAGGGTGCGCTCGCTGGCTCGTTCAGCACCGCCGTCGCGATCCAAGTGGCCGAAAACCAAACGAACAGAGCACTCGCGATACCGAGCACCAATGGCAGCAGCAGCGATGCGACAATGGTGCCGGTGACCTGGGCGATGCGGCCTTCATTCAAGTAGACAGGTAGGAAATGCAACATGCCGGTGGTCAGGCCGAATACCGATACGGTCTCGCCCATACGTGCTACGACCAGGCTCAGCGCATACAGGCCATAAGTCGGTACGCCCATGATTCGTGCGACCATAATCTCGTTGCCGAACACCATCAGTGCCCCACCGACGGCTCCAAAAAAAGTAACCCAACCGCGCAGCAAGACCCCTGCGAGATTTTTTTTCTCTTCAGCGTTTTGCTCAGTCATCTGCGCCAAATGACAACAGGTTGCTCAGTCAAGATACCACCGCACTGACAACTTTGGATCGGTAGGCGAAGATATCTTCAGAGAAACTGCTGGATCAGTATCTTGCGGGAATTCCGGCCGAACACGATTCATTTGGTCGCCTAGGTACGCCTGACCTATGTGGGTGGCGCTTTGGACCAGTGCGCTAATTGGTTTTGAGGCCATTGAACCAACCGTAGGTAAGACTCACCGAATGCGGGATGATGTTGTTGATATACAGCGTGACGAATTCGTTGATATTGCCGATCAGGCTTTTTGGAACGTAAACGACATCCTGGCGTTGCAAGTAAACATCGGGCACTTCGTTGCTCAGAATTTTTTCGATGTCCATCTTGAACACCATGAAACGCCCGTCATCCTGGTGTCTGAGTAGTAACACCTGGTTCTTGTTGGCCGATGGCAGGAACCCACCAACCATAGTGATAGCTTGCGTCATCGTCAGCGGCCCTTCCATTGACTGCATCGACGGATGCTGAAGCTCACCGCCGACATAGACTGATTGCGCCGCTGTTTTGGTGACAATAACCGTGATATCGGGATTTTCGACAACTTTGCGGTAATTATCCATAATTATGTCGGCAAGCTCTTTCGGTTTATCGCCGACCACGCGCAAGTCCCCCATCAGCAGCAGGGATATGCAGCCGTCCGGGCGCACCACGACCTCCTGGTTCATCTGCGTCTCAAAGTAGGAGCGGATGGCAAGATGGTCGCCTACCTGTATACGATAGCCATTCTCCACCGGAGGTGCGTAAAACGCAGCGTCCTGCGTGGGCAAAGGTACTTCCGGAACGGGATAATTGACTGTTACACAGCCGCCAAGCCCAAGGCAAGCGGTGACCACGCCGATGAGGCTCACGAAGCGAGATCTGTATTTCATTGTCTTTGGTATGTCAAGTTCAAACTGGTATTTTATCTTGTTGTTCGGTGCCATCCTGTCATAAAGAAGCCAGTCCCAATATTTCACCCATTTTCAAGTCATTGCCCCGCAAGAAATCCTCCTTTTTAAATACTAAATAAAGCATACTTAATGCAATATTCGCGTTTTTGAGCCATTATCATTCTCCAGAAACTTATCAAACACATCCCTGTGACCGCTTCGAGCAGACCTGTTGCGTTAGTAAAGTAAGCGTTGTTCTGGTAAGCCAACATGCTACTGAGGATTCTTTCACAGTTTCGTGAGCCGTGTCTCAATCGATTTCACGGAAACACCACCCCGCGGTTTGCCAGACGTGACTGGTATGAGCTCAAGACCTCCGCTTGCTCAGGAAAGGCCAATCGCTCCGGCGCTGCAAGAAGTTCCTCGACCGGCACGAAGAACATCTCGGATGCCTCGCTCGACACGCCCCTCACCGCCGCGGCCGCCCCACGTAGCCGCGCGAGGTAGGCTATCTCGACGATGCAAATATTTCGGCCGCGATAGCTATAATCGATCAGGCTAGCGCACAGCACGGAGCCAATGTCTACTTCCGAGCCAGTCTCTTCGTATGCCTCACGCACTGCGGCTTCCGTCGGCGACTCGCCATATTTGATGAAGCCACCGGGAATACACCACAGCCCGAGGCCCGGCTTTGTGCTGCGCTTCAAAACCAACACTAAATTGGGATGTTTGGGGTCGGGTATCACGGTCACAGCCGATGGCAGTGGGTTCTGATAGAAATCGAAGGTGCATACCGAACACAGGTAAAGACAATCGGCGGCATGGAAATCGCCGCTTTGGAATGCATGTCCACAGCGCGGGCAATAGGCGAAATCGTGGTAGCGTTGCAGCGCGACGGTCATGGGTAGATTCAACTGACTAATGTAAAATGGATAAGTTTGGTTATAGGTAGTCAATCGCAGAAATGATTTGACACTGCTTTACAACTAAGTCGAAGGTACCTGAAATAATATACATACAATTGAACTAAAATGCGAATTTAAAACTAAAAAATTACATACTTGTAAAATCAAAGTCTTACAAAAAATACTTGTAACTTCTCATTAGTCGCAGGCAGCACCTTAAGAATCTGATGTGGCTACACTAAACCGGACACATTATTTAAAATATCCGGAAAAAAGTGTGAGTCCAAATGAGCCAAGAAAAACCGAAAACTTATACAGCAGAATTCAGAGCGTCAGCGGTCAAGCTGGCGAA
>Ga0208392_1000010_pt1 | contig 41828 bp, 34 predicted proteins | sample LakWasMeta3_LOW4_2_FD_183855 | JGI IMG/M metagenome (GOLD analysis project Ga0208392, IMG submission 183855) | Freshwater sediment methanotrophic microbial communities from Lake Washington under simulated oxygen tension - Sediment Metagenome... | ecosystem: Environmental > Aquatic > Freshwater >... | reverse complement strand
TTGCTTGGTGACCATAGCGAACGTGAACCACCCGATCCCATCCCGAACTCGGAAGTGAAACCGTTTAGCGCCGATGATAGTGTGGCACTTTGCCATGTGAAAGTAGGGAATCGCCAAGCGCTTTATGCAAAAACCCAGGACTCAACCCCCTGGGTTTTTTTTTGCCCAAGGAAACGCAAGAGGGCCGTAGATGAGCTATGATGTCGCGATTAAGCCGCGCGATAAATAGCCCGCTAACCGCGCGAGTCATGGAAAAGGTGTCTTGGGCTGAGCGTGAATCGATCGTAAGCGCTCACAAGCCGGAGCAGTCATTTGAAAAAACACGTAAGATTCATTTTAAGAGTTTAATGGGCTAGAGCAGTTGGAAAATAACATCGACGATAATGACGCTGAGTTTAGGCATGAAAATTAATAATTTTGATCCGGTTCAAACCACATTATTAAAAGGCCTAAACCTGATTGAAGCTAGCGCCGGAACAGGAAAAACTTATGCTATAGCAATGCTGGTGCTGCGTTTTGTAGTCGAACAAGGCATTGCGATTGAAAAAATGCTGGTAGTCACTTTTACCAAGGTGGCAACAGAAGAGCTTAAAGATCGTGTGCGTTGCCGGCTGACTGAGGCCAGACGGGCTTTAGACGGCGATACTGAAGACATTGATGGCAATATTATCGATTGGCTGGCTAACCTGAATATAGATCAGGAACTTATTCTGCAGCGTCTGCAAATGGCATTGCTGGATATAGACCAAGCCGGAATTTTTACCATTCATGGTTTCTGTCAACGCGTGTTAAGAGAACATGCGTTGGAAAGCGGGCAATTATTCGATGCCGAATTAACCAGCGACTTGGCAGATATTAAACAGGCTTGTGCGGATGATTTCTGGCGCAAGCAAATCTACCAACGTCCAGCGTGGGAAGTCGAAGTATTAACAGGGGTCTTTAAAACCCCGGATGCATTGCTCGCCAGTGTTGTTTCATTTCCCGGCAACGCCGAACAAACTATAGTTTATCCAATTTGTGGCGGTCTGGATGAAGCATTAAAAGAATTGCAGATGCAAGCGGACTTGGCAAAAGCATCCGCTGAAGTGTATGCAAATGCTTTGCGTGGTTGTTTTGTTGACGAAAAATTCAAGGGCGGTTATTCAGATAAATTTGACTATCACTATGAAGCATTAAATGCATGGCTGAATGGCGCAACCACATGCATTCCCGATGCTGAAGCATTTACCTTGTTGACTAAGAACGGTCTGATGGAAGCTTTGCATGGCGGCAAATTCAGAGCTAATAAAAACCAAACCAGTGAGCAACGTAAAGCTGAATATCTAGCTGAATTGGCTATAGATACCTCTGGTTTTGATGCACTAGCTATGGCGTTTAAACAGACCGCTTTGGTCTTTCGCAAAAATCTGCTCGATCACTTGCGTGAGGAGCTGACTAAACACTTGCACCAGCTTAACGTATTGTCGTTCGATGATTTGATCAGCCGCTTGGCTGAGGCATTGCAAAGCGAAAAAGGCGAACTGCTGACGGCCGAATTGCAGCAGCGTTTTGAAGTTGCTTTGATCGATGAATTTCAGGATACCGATGACAGCCAGTGGTTTATTTTTTCCTCATTGTTCGCCGTCCCAAGCCATTATTTATATCTAATCGGGGATCCCAAACAGGCAATTTATAAATTTCGCGGCGCGGACATTTATTCGTATCTGAATGCGCAAAAACAGACCCAGCATCTATTTACCTTAGGCAAGAATTGGCGTTCTCATCCGCGACTGGTCGATGCGGTGAACGCATTGTTTCAGCGAGATCGGGCTTTTTTTTTGGACGACCTGGAATTTATAAATGTAGAGCCTGGCTTATCGGCAAATAACGGCGAACTGTATCATGCAGCTCATGTTGCTGAGCCGATGGTGCTGTGGCAGTTACCGGAAGCTGACAGCAAAACAGGGTACTGGACGGCAGGCAAAGCGGCTGAGGAGATCAGGATTGCCGTTGTCAATGAAGTTATCGAATTGTTGAATGGCGAGTATACCTTGCAACCGATGAACCGACGGTTACATCCCAAGGACATTGCCATTCTGGTAAGAACCAATACCCAGGCCAGAGACTATCAAACGGCATTGCGCTTAGCCGGCGTACCTTCTGTGTTAAACAGCACGGAGTCGGTTTTCGCATCGAAGGAAGCGGCCGATTTATATAGCCTGCTGCAGGCCGTAGCACATCCCGGAGAAAGCGCTCTGCTAAAACAAGCGCTGACGCTGGATTGGTTTGATCTGAATGGACAAACGCTCTATCAGCTTAGCAATAATGAAACTGAGCTCGATGCCTGGACGTCACGGTTTCTCGACTATTTTCAGACTTGGCAACAAGCCGGATTGATGACGATGATGCAGCATCTGCTTCGTCAAGAAAAAATCAGGACCGGTGTATCCAAAACGCTGATGGCGGAAAGGCAACTCACCAACCTGCATCATCTTGTCGAGCTGGTACAACAGGCCGCCATTGATGAGCATCTGGGCATCAATAAAACGCTAGACTGGCTGGGTAATGCGATTGTTAAAGCGAGCAGTGCTGAAGATCAGCAATTGCGTCTTGAAAGCGACGACGATGCGGTCAAAATTGTTACCATGCACCGCTCCAAAGGTCTGGAATATTCAATTGCCTTTTGCCCCTACCTTTGGCAACGCAATGATCGTTTACACAGTGAACAGTCGTTGATTAGATGTCATGAAAATGGCCGGACGATAGTCGATTTGGGCTCGGCAGATTTTGAGCGATATCGCGAGATGGCGTTAAACGAAGAACTGGCCGAGGATTTGCGGGTATTCTATGTAGCGGTTACCCGTGCCAAATACCGCTGTTATATCGTTTGGGGCGATGTGCGCTCACAGGATACAGCAAATTCATCAGCAATGGCTTGGCTACTTGAATTTGCGGATGCCGATTTTTTTAGGCAACAGGCAAAACTGCAAGCTTTTCAGGATAAAGCCGCTTACCGGTTACTGGATGTGCCGGGTGAGTTAAACGGCAGTTATCAAAAAACGGTTGCAGACAGCCAATTGCAGGTAAAAAAGCGCAAACGATCACTATATACTATCTGGCAAATGAGCAGTTATACGGGCTTGTCGGCATTAAGCCTGCATGATGCGCCGGAACTGCCGGAAGATAAAGCCGGAGAGCAAACGCATATTGCCGAGCTCGTAAGCGCAGCAATAGAATTACCCCGAGGTGCGCATACCGGTAATGTCGTGCATGATCTGCTTGAAAACAACGCGTTCATTGACTTGGCGCAACGCAAGAATATCTCGGCGCAACGGGACAAAGCCTGCCAACGCTATGGTTTAAAACTGGAACGGCCGGAAATGCTTGATGAGCTGTTGCAGGCGGTAGTTGCAACGCCGCTGTCCGCAACCCTTGTGGATTTTTGCCTGATGAATCTGGTGGAGCATCAGTGCCTGAAGGAAATGCCGTTTTATTTATCCATGCAAGCGATGGATGCCGTGCAAATCAATTATATCCTGCAAGATACACCGGCTTTTCAGCCATTGACCGCCAAGCAGATGTGCGGTTACCTGACCGGTTTTATCGACCTTGTCTGCGCGTTCCCAGGCTCCGGAACGAGCCGCTATTACGTCATGGATTACAAAACCAACAGCCTTCCGGATTACAGCCCGGACAGCTTAACCCACGCCATGCGCGAACATAACTATGGCCTGCAATACTGGATTTACACGGTCGTGCTGCACCGTTATCTGCAAACACGCTTGCCGGATTACGACTATGAAACTCACTTTGGCGGTGTGCGCTATTTGTTCGTGCGCGGTATGCGGCCGGATCAGCCTATGAGCGGCGTTTATCAGGACCGGCCCGACCTGGAGCGAGTTGAAGCACTGGCTGCACTGTTTGGAGATGGTAAATGACAGATGAATTAGATGCGGCAGAGCAGACCGTACCCAGACCGTTCAGCAGGCTGGACATGGCCTTTGCCAATTTTCTTAGCCAGCGTACCAGCTTCGATCCCAACCAAAAACAGGCCTTTGAAGCTATCGGCATGCTGGCCTCTTTCGAGCAAAATCAGGGACATAGCTGCATTAAAATAGACGGCGATGCACGAGCATTGCTGCTCGCTTCCGGGCTGGTGGCAACAACGCCCGACAGTCAAGTCAAGCCCTTGCCTTTGGTAATAGAACAGGATCGTTTGTATCTGCACCGTTATTGGAATTATGAAAATCGGCTGGCGACGCAGATCAAGGCGATGACCCAAGTCGAACATCCAGCGGAACAACTCGATGCGATGCTGGATCGCTATTTCGAAGCAAGCGATGAAACAGACTACCAGCGTGAGGCAGCCAGAATGGCGGCCCGGCAGTCATTTTGCATCATTACCGGCGGGCCGGGAACCGGCAAAACCTTTACCGTCGTTAAGATTCTGGCACTACTGCAGGAATTGGCCGAGCAACCTTTGCATATTGCCCTGGCCGCGCCGACTGGGAAGGCCGCCATGCGTCTTCAGGAATCGATCGGTAAGAGCAAGGAGAAGCTGCCGAGTTCTGAGACAATAAAAAATCGCATCCCGGAGACGGTGACTACCTTGCACCGCCTGTTGGGCGCTATGCCGCCTTCCCCGTATTTCCGGCATCATGCCGATAAACCGTTGGTTCATGATTTGGTCGTGGTTGATGAAGCGTCGATGGTCGACCTGGCCTTGATGAGCAAACTGATTGACGCCCTAAAACCCGGCGCACGTCTGATCCTGTTGGGCGACAAGGATCAGCTGGCCTCGGTGGAATCCGGTGCGGTGTTGGCGGATTTAGCCATGGCCGAAACGCTGCAAAATAATGTTTATACGTTAAGGCAATCGCATCGTTTCGGCGGCACCATAAAAATGCTGGCCGAAGCGGTCAACCTCCAGCAGAATCAACTCGCCTGGCAGATTTTAACGGACGCAAGCGACACTGCCGTGCAATGTCTCACGGAAGATTTGATCGATTATATAGCGGCACAGCAAGCGGATTATTTGCAGTTGATTAAAGCCGATGCCGACTTTGACAGAGTCATGCAGACGTTCAGTCGTTTTCAAGTGCTGTGTTCCAACCGGCAGGGAAAAAACAGCGTTGCCGATATTAATTATCGGGTTGAACAAAAGCTTGCCGAGCACAAGCGGATCAATCTATCAGGCTTGTGGTATCCGGGGCGGCCGGTCATGGTCACGCAAAACAATCCGTCGCTGAATCTTTATAACGGCGATATCGGCATTTGCATGCCGGACAGTCTTTCGGCAGGAAAACTGATGGTGTATTTTCAGCGCCCCGACGGCAGCGTTAAAAAATACCTGCCTGCGCGCGTGCCGCCTTGCGAAACCGTTTTTGCGATGACCATACATAAAAGCCAGGGTTCCGAATTTGAAGAAGTATTGATCGTGCTGCCCGAAGCCATCAATCCGGTATTAACCAAAGAATTATTGTATACCGCCATTACCCGGGCCAAGAAAACCATCAAAGTGGTGGCCGGAGAAGCGGTATTTACCGAGACGGTCAGGCAAAAAATCGAAAGAATTACCGGATTGGTTGATAAGTTTAAGGCGTGATTTATGTGGTTCGTCATCCCGGCATTCCCTGTGGGATGACGACTCTGAAACAGATTGGCATAAAAATGTTCTGCATGACAGCATGGCAACGATGTAATGCAGAACGGGTCTTCGTTTAATCGTGCGTCGGAAATGCCTGTGCTCGCTGACGCTCGGATCTACTTATCCCTTGATTTTCTTTTCCAATTCTTCCTGGGTCAAATGCCGCACATCTTCGCCTTTGACCATGTAAACCAGATGCTCACAGACATTGCAGGCATGATCACCGATTCTTTCCAGTGAGCGGGCAATCCACAGCACATCCAGCATCCGGGTGATGTTTCTTGGATCTTCCATCATTTTCGTGATCAGCTGGCGGATAATGCTGCCGTATTCGCGATCGACATTTTCATCCAGGCCGGTAATCGAGGTCACGTCTTCAACATTCATACGGGCAAATACGTCCAGAGCGCCGTGCAGCATCTCCTGAACCAGTTCCGCCATGTGCTCTAGCTCATAATATTGGTCACGTTTATTGTCGGTGCTGGACAATTGGATTGCCATCTCGGCGATGCGTTCGGCCATGTCGCCGACGCGTTCAAGATCATTCACCACCTTGATTATCGTGATCAGCAATCTTAAATCGAATGCCGCAGGTTGCCTAAGGGCTAAAATCTGCATACATTCCTGATCGATAGCCATTTCCAGCGCATCGACCTGATTGTCCTGTTTGATGACCAATTCGGCCATTTCCACGTCACCGGTCGAGAAAGCCGTTACCGCCAGTTCTATCTGTTGCTCAACCAGCCCGCCCATGGTTAAGACCTTGTTGCGGACGTCTTCCAGCTCTTTATTAAACTGGCCTGATATATGTTGTCCTATTTTGCTGTTGTCCATTATTTGCTCCTGGTTAGCCGTAGCGACCGGTGATGTAATCTTCGGTCTGCTTTTTTCTTGGATTGGTAAACAACTCGCTGGTTGCGCCCATTTCGATCAATTCGCCCATAAACATGAATGCCGTGTAGTCCGAAACCCGCGCGGCCTGCTGCATGTTGTGCGTCACGATAACGATTGTGTATTTTTCTTTAAGCTCGTTGATCAGCTCTTCAATTTTCAGGGTTGAAATAGGGTCCAGCGCCGATGCCGGCTCATCCAGCAACAGCACTTCAGGCTCTATCGCAATCGCCCTGGCGATGACCAGACGCTGCTGCTGTCCGCCCGACAAGCCCAAGGCATTGTCATTCAGGCGGTCTTTGACTTCATCCCACAGCGCCGCGCCGCGCAATGAATTTTCAACAGTTTCTTCCAAAATCCGCTTGTCATTAATGCCCTGAATTCTAAGTCCGTAAGTGACATTCTCAAAGATGGACTTGGGGAAAGGATTAGGCTTTTGGAACACCATGCCGACGCGCCTGCGCAACGCAGCCACATTAACGGCCTTATCATAGATATTTTCATTATCCAGCAGGATCTTGCCTTCGATGGTCACGTTATCGACCAGATCATTCATCCGGTTGATGCAGCGCAGCAGTGTTGATTTGCCGCAGCCGCTGGGACCGATATATGCAGTGACCTTTTTCTTGTGCATTTCCATGCTAACGTTATGCAAAGCCTGCTTTTCGCCATAGAAAAGATTTAAATTTTCTATTTTGATGCAGGGCTCGTTTGGCTCACCAGTATTTTTCTGATCGCGTAAAATTGAACTTACATCAATGGCATGTGTACGTGTGTGTTGTGCTGTCATTTGTTTAACCTTCCAGTGCCCGGTATTTTTCTCGCAGATGGTTTCTGATTAAAATGGCCGATAAATTCAGCCCAATAATGACCAGTACCAACAGTAATGATGTCGCATAAACCAAGGGTCTCGCCGCCTCGACATTAGGGCTTTGAAAGCCGACATCATAGATATGAAACCCTAAGTGCATAAATTTTCTGTCTAAATGCAAAAACGGATAATTGCCGTCCAGCGGCAATGTCGGCGCCAGCTTAACCACGCCCACCAGCATTAACGGCGCCACTTCGCCCGCCGCCCGTGCCACCGCCAGAATCAATCCGGTCATCATCGCAGGGCTTGCCATCGGCAATACGGTCAGCCATAAGGTTTCCAGTTTGGTGGCGCCCAACGCCAGACTGCCTTCGCGTATGGATCTGGGAATGCGCGCCAAGCCTTCTTCTGTTGAAACAATAACGACCGGCAAGGTCAGCAACGCCAGCGTGATAGAAGCCCACAGCAAGCCCGGCGTACCGAAGACCGGCGCAGGAGCCGCTTCCGGAAAAAATAGATGATCGATGTTGCCGCCAAGAATGTAGACAAAAAAGCCCAAGCCGAATACCCCGTAAACAATCGAAGGCACGCCGGCCAGATTGTTGACTGAGATCCTGATCAAGCGGGTGACAAAACCCTGCTTTGCATATTCGCGCAAATAGACCGCCGCAATAACGCCAAACGGGGTCACGATAACCGACATCATCAGCACCATCAGGACGGTACCGAAAATAGCCGGGAAAATGCCCCCTTCAGTATTGGCCTCACGCGGCTCGTCAGTTAAGAATTCAACCACCTTAACGCCATAATGCACGGTTTTATCGAACAGGCTCATGGTGTTCGGCTGGAAAATCCTGACTACTTTGTTTAAAGGTATCTCGATTTCATTCCCGTTTTCGGTTTTTGCGACCAGGCTATCCCGTCTTATTTGTTGGTATAGTTCGCTTAACTGCGCTTGATATTTTTTATAGTCAGCTTCCAGCCCGGCCTTCTCCGCAGCCATGCTCTGTTCTGCTGCCGCATCCCAGAGATTTTCCAGCTGCAATTTCTTCTGCTTAAGCCGTAATTGTTCCAGACTGTAGTTAATTGCGCCGACTTCCTTTTTTTCCAGATGAGCTATTTTCTCAAAAACGGATAAGACTTCATCGATCCTGGCCTGAACAGCAGGCCAAGCTTCATTGCCTTCAGCGATAATGTTGCCGTTTTCCTTGACCGCTACCAGCCGGCCGTAAAAATTACCCCATTCCCGGCGCTCTATCACCACCAGCTCGGCAGGAGTCTGTTGCTGTTTAATATTGCGCTCCACTATCCAGAGAAAATCGGTGCCGGTAATATCCCGGTTGCCGGCTTTAATCAGGTATTGCACCAGGGTCTCTTCGTCATCAGCCATGATATGGCCGGATGATTTGGCCATCGCGGCCGGCGTAATACTGGTATCGATGTGCTCACCGATAATAGTCCGGATCTGTCCGTCCTTTTCCTGATAGCTGAACTCTATAACCGGCGACGGCCAGAAGTGGCTCGCTCCGCGTACCAAAATCAAGCCCAGCACGCCAATCACCATAATAAGGCTGGCACTGACGGCGGCTGCATTGAGCCATACCCAGGGAGTACCGCTTTTAAACCATAATCTGATCATAATGAGCTATATTTTTCACGTAGGCGCTGACGAATGACTTCAGCCAGCGTATTAAAAACAAAGGTAAACATAAACAACACCAGAGCCGCTAAAAACAAGACCCGGTAATGCGTACTGTCAACTTCCGATTCGGGCATTTCCACGGCAATGTTTGCAGCCAGGGTACGTAAACCCTGAAAAACGCTCAAGTCCATCACCGGCGTATTGCCCGTTGCCATTAGCACAATCATGGTTTCCCCGACCGCACGGCCGAAACCGATCATGATGGCGGAAAAAATTCCCGGACTTGCGGTCAATAATACAACCCTGGCCATGGTCTGCCAGGGTGTAGCGCCCAGTGCCAAGGAACCTACAGTCAAATGTTTGGGTACGCTGAAAATGGCATCTTCGGCGATTGAAAAAATGGTCGGAATAACCGCAAAGCCCATCGCTACGCCGACGACCAGCGCATTGCGCTGGTCATAGCCGATGCCTAATTCAGTTTTAAACCAATCGCGCAGAGAACCGTCGAATAAAAATGTTTCCAAAGGCACACTGACCTTAAAGGCCAACCAGCCGCTGAGTAAAATAACCGGAACCAATATCGCCGCATCCCAGCCTTCGGAGAGCTTATGAACGATGCGCTTAGGTACAAACTGCCAGGCAAAGGCGAACAGCATGACGCCGATAGGCACAATCAGCAGCATGGCAAAAAATCCTGCCAGATGCTCTTCCATAAACGGAGCCAGCCAAAGACCGGCAAGAAATCCCAAAATAACCGTCGGCAGCGCGCCCATGATTTCAATTGAAGGCTTCACGTACTGGCGCATCTGCGGTGCCATAAAGTAAGCCGTGTAAATCGCCCCCATCAACGCCAGCGGGATAGCGACCAGCATCGCATAAAAAGCCGCTTTCAAGGTGCCGAAAACCAGCGGTGTTAAGCTGTATTTAGGCTCAAAATCATTGTTTGCCGAAGAAGACTGCCAGACATAATCCGGTTTCGGATAGCTTTCATACCAGACTTTCTGCCAAAGCGATTTGATCGAAACCTCGGGATGCTCATTATCGATGCGCCAGAAATGCATTTTGCCGTCTGTGGACTGCATCAACAACGCATTTGCTCTCGGCGATAAAACCGCAGCGCTTGGCAAGGCATCGCTGACGCGCTCTTTAATCATTTCCCGTTCAGCGGTTGAATGATAAATGCCCATGACTCCGTCGGCGTCGGTAGTCATAAAGCCTTTGCGGCGCTGTTCGGCATTGATCGCAACGACCGCTTTATCAGACACTTTAAAGGACCTGATTTTTTGCATGGCAGGACGGTTCAAATTGTCCTTAACCATGCTCCATTGCGAAACCAGGCCGCTGGAATCGCCGATCATCAGCGAGATATCGCCGTTTAAAAAAGCCACGCTGGTGATTTTTTGGCCGGCATCAACCACATTTTGCTGCTGCCTGATCGACGGACTGCTTTTGTCGTTAATGTCAAAAAAGCCCAACTGTCCGTCATTGCTGATCAGATACAGGTTGGACTCGTCCTTATCGATTAAAATGGCGGTAATGCCTGTTGCCGACTGATCCAAAACTGAATCCGTACGCGTTAAGGCGGCTTCATCGGCAAATAAGGATTGTTCTTTTTGAAAATAGATTAAGCGGATTTTACCAGGACCCTGCGCGGTATCGGCTGTCTTGGCGACTATCGTCGTCGCATTCTCGCCCACTTTAACCGCGATTTTTTCCAAAGCTGCGCCGGAATCCTCCAGAACCAAAGGTTGTTGGCCTAATGGATATTTAAGCGATGGCGTGATAACCCGTTTATTGTTTGGATAAGTGACTTTATATTGATGTTTAACGATGACCGCCCGGCCATCGGATAAACCGTAAATGACGGCGCCTTCATTGATAGGGCTGCCCTGGGCAAAGCTGCTGATATGGGCGCCCTCCGGTATTGCCACGGCCTGCGTCAATAGGGTTTTGCCGGTAGCGGCCTCAAAAAACACCACTTGACCGCTATCGGTAAACCGGGCCCCTATTTCATTTTGCTCTTCCATCTCCAGCAGCAAGGTGTTGCCCAGCGCCTGCTCCGGCACGGCGTATTCACTGACCGGCTCCGCAGTAGCCGATATAAACAGCGGGTAAACCACATACAGCAAATAAAAAAAGATCAGCACTATGGCCAGGATTACACCCAGGCCGCCAGCCACTACGCCATAGCGGGCCAAGACATCTTTTATTAACCGCCAGCGTTCGTGATACTCACCGGAACTGATTTTTATGGATCGCATCGGTTCCTTCGGCAATTGCTCTACCTTCGCCATCCGTGGAGTCGTACCTTCTGCATCCTTGACAGTCGAAAGAGGTTGTTTTATGGGTGTGTTTATTTCTGACATGCTGAAGCTACAAGAAATTAAATGTGATTAGGATATAACAAAAAAAACAACAATACGGCCAAGATCCACTTTGTGAATCTCAGCCGTATTGTTGTCCGGTGTGTTTTACTTCTGAGGGGGAAGATAACACCAACAGTAGGCGCTTTTAAGCGACACATTAAAATCAACGTCCTTGTTACGCATCCTTGCGCAACACTTAACCCTCCTTAAATCTTTATTTAAGCGTAGCCAGTACCTTATCAACAACTTTCGCAGGCAGTGGGATGTAGCCGTCTTTTATAACCACTTGCTGACCGGTTTTGGACAGCACCATTTTAATAAACTCATTCTCTAGCGGTGCCAGCGGCTGATTTGGCTTCTTGTTGACATAAATATACAGGTAACGTGTCAATGGATAAGTGCCGGCCACAGCATTCTCGGGTGTTGGGTCAACAAAAGTTTTGCTGCCTTTTTTTGCCAAAGGCACCATTCTGACGCCCGAAGTCGTATAGCCCATGCCGGAATAACCAATACCGTTAACCGATGAAGTCACTGATTGAACGACTGAAGCTGAACCGGGTTGCTCGTTTACGTTGTTTTTGAAGTCGCCTTTGCATAAAGCGTGCTCTTTAAAATAACCGTAAGTACCGGAAACCGAGTTACGTCCGTATAACTGTATGCTTTTTGCTCCCCAGGCGGCAACGCCTGCATCGCCCCATGTTTCAATGCTCTTTTCACCGCCGCATTTATTGGTTGAAGAGAAGATCGAATCAACCTGTTCCATGGTTAAGCCCTTGACCGGGTTGTCCTTGTTAACAAGAACCGCTAATGCGTCAACAGCGACCGGAATAGCGGTCGGCTTGTAGCCGTATTTGCTTTCGAATGCCTCAAGTTCGTCATCTTTCATTTCGCGGCTCATAGGGCCGAGGTTTGACGTGCCTTCGGTCAGCGCAGGAGGCGCAGTAGAAGAGCCCGCAGCCTGAATTTGAATGTTGACGTTAGGGTAAGAGCGGTTGAATTCTTCAGCCCATAAGGTCATCAGGTTAGCCAATGAATCGGAACCAACGCTGGACAGGTTGCCGGAAATGCCGCTGGCTTTTTGGTATTCAGGCACGCCCGCATCAACAGTTTGTACGGCACCGGCAACGCTGCTGGTTAATGTCGCGATACCAAACCCCATCGCAGTAATCAGCGATTTGGCTTTAAAAGATAGGTTCATAATCAACTCTCCAAATAATTTAAACTGACATTATTATCTGCATATAATATGACAAGAGTATTACAATGCATTTTTTGTTATGCTCGGCTTGCGACACAAGATAGTCATTAGGAATAATAGCTCCATGCGGCCAGTCATGCCGCTCAATTGATACCTTGTGTCATCAAAAATTAATACTGACCTGTTACGCTTAACGGTTTAACAATCAGATTAGCTCCCGATTTACATGCCTGGAAAAAATATGTCTTCAGAATTTGAATTTCCTGCAAATTTAACGGCTGAACAGTTTATCGCCGGTCTCAGTCATGAGGTAGGCATACAAACGATTTCAAGGCGGCCTTTCTGCAAAACCTATTACGATAGTTTTGACTGGCGTTTATACTCAAACGACATCACGTGCGAGTTTAATCAGTCAAAAACCGCCTCATCCTTAACGTTAAGATCGATTAAAAACGGCTTGGTTACTGCCGATTCCGAGCTTAAGAAAGTTCCTTCCTTTTGCAAGGAATTTGGACCCGGACTAATGCGCGACATCTTGGCTCCACTGTTGGAAATGCGCGCATTGTTACCTGTATGTACGTTCGACTGTTGCATTTATCATCTGAACGTTACTAATAAAGATAAAAAAATCATACTCCGGCTGGTAATCGAGGAATACAACCAGTTCAATAACCGTGTTTTGTTGCAACCGGTAAAAGGCTACGATAAGGCCGCTAAACATATTGTTAAGATATTGACCGCGACACTGGGCATAACAGCTGCGGACAGCCCGATTCTGCTAACAGCCCTGCAATCTCAGGGGCGCAAGCCTAAAGATTATTCATCAAAATTGAATATTAACCTGGATCCTGGCATGCGCTCCGATATTGCCGGCAAGTATATTTACAGCCACCTGCTAAAAGCCATCAAAGCCAACCAACAGGGTACTATTGCGAATATCGACAGCGAATTTTTGCACGACTTTCGGGTTGCGGTCAGAAGAACCCGTGCGGGGCTCAGCCAAATTAAAGGCATACTGCCTGCCGACATCAGCGCCTATTATGTCGGTTTTTTCTCCTGGCTGGGTCAGATCACCGGGCCGACTCGGGATCTGGATGTTTATCTGCTGAATTTTGAGCATTACAAGAACAGCCTGCCGGCTTCAATCAGGGAAGACATCAAGCCTTTATACGATTTTTTGCTTGCCAAACAGCAAAAAGCCCGCAAGGAGTTGGCAAAAAAACTGCAATCCCCCAAGTATCTGTCTACCCTGGCTGAATGGGAGCAATATCTAAAAGAACCCTCATTCACAAAACCGCTTGAGCAAAATGCCAGGCTGACCATTAAAGAGCTGGCGGACCGGAGAATATGGAAGGTCTTTACCCGCGTGCTGGAGGAGGGTGATGCCATTACCGACTTATCGCCGTCTGAAGCATTACATGACTTAAGAAAAACCTGTAAAAAACTGCGTTACTTGATGGAATTCTTCCAAAGCCTTTATCCGGAGCAACAAATAAAGGGCCTGATTAAAAGCCTGAAAGGGCTTCAGGAAGTTTTGGGCGACTTTCAGGACTATGCCGTTCAGGAGCAAAGCCTGAAATTGTTCAGCGAGGAAATGATGGCCCTGAATATCCCCGCCAATACCTTTCTAGCGATAGGCGTGTTGGTTCAGGATCTTGATGCTCGTAAATGCTGTGCTCGCAAAGACTTTGCCTCATGCTTTGAGGACTTTAAACAGGAACAAAACCGGTCCGACTTTAAATCGCTTTTCGCGCCGTCAAAGCCACATACTCATCAGCATTGAGTGTGTGTGGCATACATCCACCCAATATTATTGTATTATTTGGAAGTGGAAGACTTTCAGTATCAGTAAATGCTGATCTGTGCTGCAATTAGCAAAGGACAAATACAAGGACGAAGGAGGTAGAATTGCGTCGGGAACAGCAATCGAGAGCACCAGCAGGGATGTGGCGGCCGCGATTGCTCCAGGCAATCTTGCGGCATTTCCTCCATCCCTAGAGGTCAATGCAGCTTACGCATAAGGCCATGGATGGCCTGTAGTAGAGCACCAACAGTAGGCGCTTTGGGCGACGCAGGGAGCAGTTGCCGAGGAGCAAATATCTGTCCATGTAGGCAATGCGGGAGCAATTGCCGACGCATGAAGCGGCGCGTGGAATATTGAAATTTAACGCCGGAACAATCGTTTTTAAACTTATACCTAAATTTATAAAGGTTAAATCTAATGAGTAAATTCAAGTTAATAATGGTTTTTTTATTGACAATGCTGATTGCAGGGTGTGCTGGAGGCGCTAAACATGAAAGCACCGGAGAATATCTGGATGATACTGTGCTGACGACCAAGGTTCAGACCTCAATACTGGGTGATTCCAGGCTTAAATTGATGCAAATCAACGTGGAAACTTTTAAGGGTGTTGTACAGCTGAGCGGGTTTGTGGATTTCCGCTGCCGCCGCCACCAGAGCGGTGGAGCTCGCGAGAACGGTTAAAGGCGTCAAGACGGTTAATAACAGCTTAATTGTGAAACAATAGAAATTGCATGATCCACAAGGATGTGGTGAAAGTCCCGGTTTTATTCGGATCATAATAGATAAAAGATATTGAAAGGCGATCAATGGAAGCGCTTTAAGGTATATTACATTTAATCGCCGCTATATTGGCATCTAGTTCACATCAAGCCAGAGCCAGTTCATGCTCATCTAATGCAAATAGCGTCATATCAGTCGCGTTGGCGTCTCTGGCCTGTCGCTCATCCTCTGCAATTACTCCTGCATTGTGGCACTCGTCATTTTGAGCATACAATAAATTCATAATTTCAGAGCTCAATGCAAAGTCAAAGCTGGTGCTAAGTTCATCGAGTCCGGCTTCTTGTCCCGGTAAAAACTGCTGCGCCTTGGCCGCAAACCAATTGATAATCATCAAAATGCCTTTTCATTTGTTAAATATCGGCTGATGATCCATCATCAAAGTTAAATTGATGTGACAGTTGTATGGCAATACGATGACGGTAAAGTTTCAATGCTGTTTACTTTAAAGCTGAACGAAGAAGTAAACGGTTTCTCGCTTGTATCAGATGTTCGAATATTCAAACACCTGTTTTTAATCTAACATTCCCGCGTGAATAATGAAATCTTCAACAGCTTTAAGACCTTCTTTAGTTTTTAAATTGGTAAACACAAACGGGCGCTCCCCCCGCATCTTACGGGCATCGTAATCCATGACCTCCAGCGATGCGCCCACATAAGGGGCCAAATCGATCTTGTTGATGACCAGCAAATCCGAACGGGTAATTCCAGGCCCGCCTTTGCGCGGGATTTTGTCGCCGGCCGATACATCAATCACGTAAATAGTCAGATCGGCCAGTTCCGGGCTGAAGGTTGCGCTGAGATTATCGCCGCCGCTTTCGACCATGATGAAGTCGAGATTATCAAAGCGCTCGCTTAGTTCATCGACCGCCGCCAGGTTCATCGACGCATCCTCCCGAATCGCGGTATGCGGGCAACCGCCGGTTTCGACGCCCAGAATCCGTTCCTCCGGCAGCGCCTGGCTGCGAATCAAGAACTGCTGATCTTCCCGTGTGTAAATGTCATTGGTTACCACGCCGATTTCGAATTTGTCGCGCATTTGCTTGCACAGCGCGTCCACCAACGCGGTTTTGCCGGAACCGACCGGGCCGCCGATACCCACTCTTAATACGTGTTTAGCACTCATATAATCCCTCAGGAACGAAATAATCTGGAATACTGCATTTCATGCCGGCTGCTGGCTAAAGCCAGGCCGAACGCGCTGCCACCGATGTCATGATCGGCAATACTCAGCGCTTCGTTAACTAAAGCCGGAATTTTACCAGACAACTCAGTCAATAACCGCTGCCCGGCAACTTGCCCCAACGGCACCAGCTTGACCGCGCATAACACCTGGTTTTCCAACCAGCTCCACAAATAACCGATGACGGTTTCGCGTTTGGGAACGCCCCAATTGACTGCGGCAAAAGCGAATATCGTGGTCAGTGTGGTTTCAGGCTTGCGTATCCAAGGCTGCATGTCGGCTATGGCTAATGAATCCAGCAATCGCGCCAACGCTTGGCCGGTGTGTCGATCTTCGGCTCTTAACTCGGAAGTCTCCCGGCAGGCAATCAGGGTTCTGCTCCAATATTCAACGCTTTCGACATTGCCGCATTCCCAAGCGTCGTAAAGCCGCGCCAGAATTGGTAAATCGATGCGGGTTAAACAAGTCTGCATCAAGCCGTTAAGCCATTCATCGGTATCGCTGGCATTGCTTAGCCAGCCATCGTCGACCGCCCGTTCCAGGCCCTGCGAATAACAATACATGCCTATCGGCAGGCCGGGGCTGACCAGTTGCAGCAAACGCAATAAGGACAGATCAGTGACCATGGCCGTGATACGCGCCTTGCTCCGGTTCAAACGGCAACACTTCATGCGTGACCGTCAAGCCCAGCCCTTCCAGCATATGATCCAACACATGATCGGTCAGGAAGCGAAGCTCGCCCGGCAAAATCTGCAACGCGACATGGCGGTTGCCCAAGTGATAACAAGCCTTGGCGAATTGCAGAGTGTCGGCGGTGCGCACTATCGATAATGACTCCGGCGCCGCGTCGACCAGCACCCGGTAATGATCGGGGCCGGTCAGCACCGAGCCTTTGCGCAACACCTGGCCGCGCGGCAAAAACAGCCCGATTTTGGTACCGCCATCGGTTTTAAGCAGCAAGCGGCTTTTCTGGCGCGATTCATACGGCAACGTGACCACGTCGTCAGTAGCGGTCTCCAGCGAAGCCAGTTCAGTGAGTTTCAGCATAATCAAAACAAAAAATAACGTTGGGCAAAAGGCAGCACATCGGCCGGTTCGCAAGTCAGCAGCAGGCCGTCGGCGCGTACCGAATAGGTTTGCGGATCGACTTCGATATGCGGTTGGTAGTGGTTATGGATCAAGTCTTTTTTGCCGATGGTGCGCGTCCCAGCAACGATGCCGATCCTCTTAGTAAGTCCTAAAGTCCTTGCAACATCGGACTCGACCGCAACTTTGGGCAAAAACAACATCGAAGTCGCCGATGCGGTCCTTCCGAACGCACCGAACATCGGCCGGTAATGCACCGGTTGCGGCGTCGGAATCGAGGCATTCGGGTCACCCATCGGCGCGGCGGCGATAAACCCGCCTTTGAGAATCAGGCTGGGCTTGACCGCGAAAAAAGCCGGGTTCCACAATACCAGATCGGCCAGTTTGCCGACTTCGACGGAACCGACTTCGTGCGCGATGCCGTGGCTGATGGCCGGATTAATCGTGTACTTGGCGATATAACGTTTGATGCGGAAATTGTCGTTGCCAGGCGAATCCTCGGCCAGACTGCCGCGTTGCGCTTTCATTTTATGCGCGGTCTGCCACGTGCGGATAATGACTTCGCCGACCCGGCCCATCGCCTGCGAGTCCGAGGAAATCATCGAAAACGCGCCCAAGTCATGCAAAATATCTTCGGCCGCAATGGTTTCGCGGCGAATCCGCGATTCGGCAAACGCCACGTCTTCGGCAATGCCCGGATCAAGATGATGGCACACCATCAACATGTCCAGATGCTCGTCGACGGTATTGATCGTATAAGGCCGGGTCGGATTGGTCGACGACGGCAGCACGTTAGCTTCGCCGCAAGCCCTGATAATGTCCGGCGCATGGCCGCCGCCTGCGCCTTCGGTATGATAAGTGTGAATAGTGCGGCCTTTGAACGCGGCAAAAGTATCTTCGACAAAACCGGATTCGTTCAAGGTATCGGTATGAATGGCAACCTGCACATCGAAGCGGTCGGCTACGGACAGACAGCAATCGATTGCCGCCGGTGTCGTGCCCCAGTCTTCATGAAGTTTCAAGCCCATCGCACCGGCGCGAACCTGTTCTTCCAAAGCCACCGGCAGACTGGCGTTGCCTTTGCCGAGCAAGCCGAAGTTCATCGGAAACCCGTCTAGCGATTGCAGCATGCTGTGAATATTCCACGGCCCCGGCGTACAGGTCGTCGCATTGGTGCCGGTCGCAGGCCCGGTGCCGCCGCCGATCATCGTGGTCACGCCGGACATCAACGCTTCATCGATTTGCTGCGGGCAGATAAAATGGATATGCGCATCGATGCCGCCGGCGGTCAGGATTTGTCCTTCCCCGGCGATTATTTCGGTGCCGGGGCCGATGATTATATCGACGCCCTGCTGCGTATCGGGATTTCCGGCCTTGCCGATGCCTGCAATACGGCCGTTCTTGATGCCGACATCGGCTTTGATAATGCCCCAGTGATCGACGATCAGCGCGTTGGTTATTACCAGATCCATCGCCACCGTGGAATCCATCTGACTTTGGCCCATGCCGTCGCGGATCACCTTGCCGCCGCCGAATTTAACCTCGTCGCCGTATACCGTGCGGTCCGCTTCGACTTCTAAAAACAAACCGCTGTCGCCCAAACGCACCCGGTCGCCGGTGGTCGGTCCGAACATATCGGCATAGGCTTGCCTGCTGATCCTGCTCATAAATTGTCCTCCAATGCGCCCATCACATCCTGGCGAAAACCGTAAATCCGGCGCAGTCCGGCAAACGCCACCAACTGTATTTCGCGCTGCTGGCCGGGTTCGAAACGCACTGCGGTACCGGCCGGAATATCCGGCCTGAAGCCGCGCGTCGCCGCCCGGTCGAACTGCAAAGCCGGATTGGTTTCAAAAAAATGATAATGCGAGCCGACTTGGATCGGCCGGTCGCCGCTGTTCGCAACCACCACGCTAATCGTTGCACGGCCTGCGTTCAATTCGATGTCGCCATTGGCGGCGGCAATGATTTCTCCGGGTATCATGACTACGCTCCTAGTGTGTCTTATATCGTGGACGGACGCGATTTGCATTGTTTTCAGACGCCTTCACCCCAACCCTCTCCCGCCGGGAGAGGAGGAACTAAACGCAATCCGTGTCGAGCATTGCGTAGGGCGTGCCGTGCGCGCCTTTTTTCAGCTTATCGGCGCGCACGGCACGCCCTACTTTGTTATTCGATCGGGTTATGAACCGTGACCAGCTTGGTGCCGTCCGGAAAGGTCGCTTCAACCTGCACATCGGGCAGCATTTCCGCGACACCGTCCATTACATCGTCGCGGTCAAGCAGGGTGCGGCCGAACTCCATCAATTCGGCAACCGTGCGGCCGTCGCGCGCGCCCTCCATAATCGCCGCGCTGATAAAAGCCACGGCTTCCGGGTAGTTCAGCTTCAGGCCTCTGGCTTTACGGCGCTCGGCCAGCAAGCCCGCGGTGAATATCAGCAGTTTGTCTTTTTCGCGCGGTGTTAATTGCATTGTTTTAGTCCAGTCATTATTCCAACTTCTATTCTATTCAGACGTAGGCCGGAATAAGCCCGCCCGGCGACAGCAAGGGTGGAGCGTTTCCGGCAATCGGAGCGCCGGAAACGCCAGTTCGTGCTATCGCTCGAACCGGCTTATTCCGGCCTACACCGTTGGGAGCCAGCATAAGTTATTAAATCTCTTCTTCGTGTCCTTCGTGGTGAATAAAACTCAAGTCGCCCAAATTCGCGGCGCACAAGCTTTGCGTTGTACTGAATCCGGCCGCACAAGCGCCCAAACCTGTTCGAAAAAGCCGCGCAGCCGGTCGCTTCTGTCATCAACAGCTCTACAGACCAGCAGATCATCAATCAGCGTCACGCCACAGCTTTGGCTATTGCCGATTAATTGCCGAACGGCGTCCAAGCTTCCACTATTGGCCGGGCTCGCAAACAAGGTTCCGCAAGCAGAGAACCCCTGCAACCCCCATCGCGCCGCAAAAGCTTTGGCATCCAGATGCAGGCGCTCCAAAAATAAAGGCTGGTTCTCGGAATAAATCTGCCAGCTGGTATCGGCTAAACCGGCATCGAAACGCTCGCCGCAGGCTGGCCGCCCCAACGACAAAATTTCCCAGCCGATAAAGCGCGCGCCTACTGCAAGTTCTACATTAACCGCCGATCTTAACAGTGCGCCTTGATAAATAATGGTTTCCTGCGGAAGCCATTCCAGCGCCGCACCTTCGGCCACTTTGATCGATACGGTCTGACCGGCCTGTTCGCCGCTACTGCGATAAAACTTTCCGGCTGCGGGCGTGGTGATCAGAGCGTGACTGTGTTGCTCGGCATTAATGCAAAGATTCAACTGGTCGCCGCCGACAATACCGCCCGGAGGGTGCAAGATATACACATGGCACACGTCGCCTTCCGGGTAAAACGGACGCTGCACGGTTAAGGGGCCGACATGCCGGCGATTTACCAGCAGGGTTTTGTCTCGGCTTTGCGCAAAGCCCAGCTGCAAGTGGGCTTGCCAACCTTTAGCGTTTGCAGTTGTTGCGTGGGCGGTCAAGATCGTTTCACCCAGCCAACAAAACCACGCCGACTACTGTGCAAACCAAGCCAAAGCTAATCCGTATTAGGTTAACTGTCTTGACGCCAAGCAATCCGGTAACAATGCCCAAGCCATGCAATAGCGCTGTCGCTAACAAAAAGCCTAAGGCATAACCGGCTTGATCCGCTCCTGCATCGATTTCGAAGGCATGAACATAACCGTGACTCAAAGCAAATACGGTCAGTAAGCCGATCACCCAAGCGGTCGAGGCGTGAAAATTCCGCCATACAATCATCCCGAAAACCGGCACCGACAGCGCCACCCATTGCTCGGCGGCAAGCAGGGTAAAACCCGCAAAGTGCAGCCCTGCGCCTGCCGCCGTCATCAATAAAAAACTTAAAGGAATAGACCAAAGCATTTTTCCGGCCTGCGCACTGCTCCAAAAGCCGACAGCAACCATCACCAATAGATGATCAATGCCCAGCCACGGATGAACAAAGCCGTCGACAAAACTATGCATTGTGCCGGTACCGGTATGGGCCGACACTGGAGTTGCCAAAGCAAGCAGCAATAATGCCGAACCTAAATTTTTTACTCTAGTTGTTTTCATAAATGCCTCAATGTTTATACCGTCAAATACCGCTTAACCATGTCGTCGCTCAATTCATCCATCGCCCCGGAAGCCACGCCGCGGCCTCGATCCATAATATAAAACCGGTCCGCCACTTTCCGCGCAAACGGCAGTTTTTGTTCGACCAGCAGTACGGTCACGCCCAATTCGTTTTTGATTTTGATAATGCCTTCGCGTACTTCGTCTTTCGCTTCGTCGCCTTGTTTAAGCAGCGGCGTCGTGATGCCTTTGGCGCGGTTCAAACGAATGATCACATCGCCGATTTCGCTGACGATATTCGGTTGTATGCCTTCGGTCGGTTCGTCCAGAATCAGCAGTTTGGGATTCAGCACCAAGGCCCTGCCAATCGCCAATTGTTGCTGCTGGCCGCCGGACAAATCGCCGCCGCGCCGTTTGAGCATTTGTTTCAGCACCGGGAAAATCTCATAGATATGCTCCGGTATTTTTTTGATGCCCTGTTTGCGCACCGCGCGCAGACCGGTTTTCAGGTTTTCCTCGACCGTCAGCAGCGGAAAAATCTCCCGGCCTTGCGGTACAAAACCGATGCCCAGCTCGGCGCGGTGTTCCGGTTTGGCAAACGTTAAGGCCTCGCCGCTGTAGTCGATAGCGCCGTCGCGCACTTCGATCAATCCCATAATGGATTTAAGCAACGTGGTCTTGCCGACCCCGTTGCGGCCCATTAAACACAGGCAGGAACCGGCCGGTATCTCGAGATTCACATCCCACAAGGTATGGCTGCCGCCGTAATATTGATTCAATCCGCTAATTTTCAGCATCAGTCCCCCAAATAAACCTGTACCACGCGAGGATCGTTCTGTACCTCGTCCATAGTGCCTTCCGTCAACACCGAGCCTTCATGCAGCACCGTCACATGCTTGGCAATCGAGCGGACGAATTCCATATCATGCTCGACGACAACGATAGAACGCTCGCCCTGCAACGACAATAACAGCTGCGCGGTGCGTTCCACTTCCTGATGGGTCATGCCCGCTATCGGTTCGTCAACCAGCATGACTTTGGGCTCCTGCATCAGCAACATGCCGATCTCCAGCCATTGTTTTTGCCCATGCGACAAAATACCCGCCAGTTGCGCCCTATGTTCAATCAGCCCTATCATATCCAGCACCTGTTCGATGCGGTCGCGTTGGGTGCCGTTCAACTTCGCAAATAACGTCGCCCACACGCTTTTATCGGTCGCTAAAGCCAGCTCCAGGTTTTCAAAGACGCTCAGCTTTTCAAACACGCTGGGTTTTTGGAATTTACGGCAAATACCCGCCTGGGCAATAGCCGGTTCGTCCATTTGCAGTAGATCGATGGTTTGCCCGAAAAATACCGAGCCGGTATCGGGACGGGTTTTGCCGGTAATCACATCCATCAGCGTGGTTTTACCCGCGCCGTTCGGACCGATCAAACAGCGCAATTCACCGGCATCGATATACAGCGACAGGTTATTTAAAGCTTTGAAGCCGTCGAAACTGACGCTGACATCTTCAAGATAAAGAATCGGGCCATGACTGACATCCAATTGGCCCGGTTTAAGTGCCAAGCCGTTCATTGTTTTTGCTCCTGCAAACGGCGTTGCCAGAATCCGAGCAGGCCGTCAGGCAACAGCACGGTAACCAGAATAAACGTCGCGCCCAGGAAAAATAACCATATTTCCGGCACCCATCCGGTTAGCAAGGTCTTGGTGTAATTGACCAGCACCGCGCCGACAATCGCGCCGTACAGCGTACCGCGACCGCCAATGGCAACCCAGATCACTATTTCCAGCGAGTTCAACGGCGAGAATTCGCTGGGATTGATAATGCCGACTTGCGGCACATACAGGGCCCCGGCAATACCGGCCAGCATCGCGGCAAACACGAAAATCCATAATTTGAACAGCTCGACGCGATAACCCAGAAAGCGTACCCGCATTTCCTGGTCGCGAATCGCCGTGACTACCCGGCCCAGTTTGCTGTTGACCACCCAACGGCTAACCAGGAAAGCAAGAATCAGGATCATCCCTGAAGCCATCAATAAGCAAGCCCGCACCGAATCGGACTGACTGTTAAAACCGAGGATTTCCTTGAAGTCGGTTAAGCCGTTGTTACCGCCAAAGCCCATTTCATTTCTGAAAAAAGCCAGCAACAGCGCGTAAGTCAGTGCTTGGGTAATAATCGACAGATAAACGCCGGTGACTCTTGAACGGAACGCAAGCCAGCCGAACAAAAAAGCCAGTGCGCCGGGAACCAGCAAAATCATTATTGCGGCAAACCAGAACTGATCAAAACCGTGCCAATACCAGGGCAGTTCTTTCCAATCGAGAAACACCATAAAATCGGGCAGCAGGGGATTGCCATAAACGCCTCGGTTACCGATCTGGCGCATTAAATACATGCCCATCATATATCCGCCCAATGCAAAAAAAGCCCCATGACCCAAAGCCAGAATGCCGCAGTAACCCCAAACCAAATCCAGCGACATGCCCAGCAAAGCGAAAGTCATATACTTTCCCAATAGCGATACCGTATAAGCGGAAAAATACAGCGGCGAACCCGGTGAAAATATCAGGTTGCCCAATGGAACAACCAGGTTAACCGCAGCCAGAACAGCCAGCACAGAGAGCGCGGCTTTATCGTTTTTGTATAAGTTAGCCAGCATCGGTTAGCCTTCCACTGCGCGACCCTGTTGCGGAAATAATCCACGCGGCCGTTTTTGAATAAATAAAATGATAAACACCAATACCAGTATTTTTGCCAAAACCGCGCCCGCGTAAGGCTCAAGTAATTTATTGGCAACGCCTAAGGAGAACCCTGCTACCAGCGTTCCCCATAAATTACCGACGCCGCCGAACACGACGACCATAAACGAATCGACAATATAGGCCTGTCCCAAATTCGGGCCGACATTGGTGATCTGGCTTAACGCGACCCCTGCGACTCCTGCAATACCCGAGCCCAGCCCGAAAGTTAATGCATCGACCCGGCCGGTCGGAATGCCCATAGCCTTTGCCATATTGCGGTTCTGCGCCACGGCGCGCACTTCCAAACCCAGGCGGGTGCGCTTAAGGATTTGCAGTAACAGTACAAACACCAGCAAGCAGAACGCCAGTATGTACAAGCGGTTCCAGGTCAGTGACAGGAAATCATTGATCCGCAACGTGCCGCTCATCCATTCCGGCGTAGCGACACTGCGGTTTAACGGAGAGAAGATCGAGCGCACGGTCTGTTGCAAAAACAGGCTGACGCCGAAGGTCGCCAATAATGTTTCCAGCGGGCGGCCGTATAAAAACCGGATAATGCCGCGCTCGATAATAATTCCGGCCACTGCCGAAATAATGAATGCGGCAGGTACCGCAATCGCCAGCGACAATCCCAAGTGGTTAGGCATCAGCTGTTGCGTGACATAAGTGGTATAAGCGCCGAGCATCATCAGCTCGCCATGCGCCATGTTGATCACGCCCATCACGCCGAAAGTAATGGCCAGCCCGATTGCGGCCAAGACCAGCACCGCGCCCAGGCTTAAACCGAAAAACAGGGTTTCGATAGCGGCATAGGCTTGCAGCTTGGAATTGATGGTTGCCAGCGCGGCTTCGGCCTGGTTGCGCACATCGCTGTCCGCTTCCAGGTAATGGCCGTCGCTGTCTTTCTCGACCAGTTCATTCAAACGGTTAACCACATCCTGGCTGGCCTGGTCTTTTAATAACTCAATCGCGGCCAAACGGACGCCTTTGTCGGCGCTGTTCAATTGCTCCAGGCCCAAAATAAGCTTGATCGCATTTTGTACATTTTCGTCCTGCTCCATTGGCAGATGGCCGCGCAACAGTGCCAAGCTTTGATCATCGATGGCTTTAGCCATCGCGCCGACGGCTGCAAGCCTTATCGCGGGATCGTCGTCATTCAGTTGCAAGCGACCGATTATTTTCCGTAGCGATGTTCGCAAGCTGTTATTAACGGTGATTTTTTGTGTAGCGGATCGATCCGCCATGCCCATACTTTCTCCGCTTTCGGCGTCGGTAAGCTTGTAGTCCGTTTCGACCTCTTCGCCGATGACGAGTTTCTGATCGGCTTTAAGCATCAATAAGCGCCCATCGAGCAGGGCTTGCAATACGGTAATGGCCTGCGGCTTTTGCACGGCGGCCAGTTGTTCGATAGCTTGGCCGCGCTCTTGCATCGACCCGGCTTTAAGATTGGCTAAAGCGGCTGAGAACGCATCCTCGGCGGCGTTTTCCTGACCGATACTCAAGGTTGGCGACATCAGGATAAAACCCAGGATTACCCGGCAACACCATCTGAAAGAATTCGGTTTCATAACAACTCCATAAATCATCAATAAGCGGGCTATCCATTTAATCCGGGACAGTCCACAGTTAAACCGAGCAGCTCATCAGCTTGGGAGCGAGCGAACCTAAGCAGTGAGAGCCCTTTCCGGAGGGAGAGGGTTGGGTGAGGGGAAATAAAATAAGGAAAATTCTGTTTATATCCCCTCATCCCAGCCTTCTCGGCAATTGCTCCTGCAGCGCCTAAAGCGCCTACTGTTGGTGCTCTACTACCTACATCCCTGTAGGCATCCCTGAGGGAGAAGGGGCATATGTCTTCAAGTCAACAATATTGCAAATACGCAGGCCGTAGGGCGTGTGCCGTGCGCGCCAAATTGGTTTAAATACGCCCCCGTTTTGTATTTTTATTTTTGAAATCGTCGGGTTGGATGAAGCTGATAGCTGTAGGAGCGGGCCATGCCCGCGATCAAAGGGCGACAACCTATCGCTGTCCAAATTTCACGGGCGCGGCCCGCTCCTACGGCGTCATAGCTCTTAACTTGAGCCTTGCCCAACCTGTCCGATTAACTCACATCAAAAATTCTGCCCGGAGCACTTCTTGGTTTTGGTGTTGTAATTGCCGCAACTGATAGGCGCTGTCCAGTCGGCAATAATCGGTTTGCTTTCCGGCAAGAAGTCGGACCAGGCATCGCCGTCGACCAGTTTGTTGGTTTGCCAAACCGTCTGCAATTGGCCGTCGTCCTGGATTTCGCCGATCAATACCGGTTTGCTGATGTGATGGTTAGGCAGCATCTTTGAGGTGCCGCCGGTCAGGTTCGGGAACTCAACGCCGATGATCGCTTTTTGTACCGCGTCGGGATCGGTCGTGCCGGCTTTCTCGACCGCTTTGACCCACATATTGAAGCCGATATAGTGCGCTTCCATCGGGTCGTTGGTGACGCGTTTCGGGTTTTTGATGAAGTCATGCCATTGGCTGATAAACGCGGCATTTTTGGTGGTATCGATGCTCATGAAATAGTTCCATGCGGCCAGATGGCCGACCAGAGGCTTGGTATCCATGCCCGACAGTTCTTCTTCACCGACCGAAAATGCGATCACAGGAATCTGCTCGGCGGAAATGCCTTGATTGCCCAGTTCCTTGTAGAAAGGGATGTTCGCGTCGCCGTTAATGGTTGAAACAACCGCGGTTTTTTTGCCGGTCGAGCCGAATTTTTTGATGTCCGCGACAATGCCTTGCCAGTCGGAATGTCCGAATGGCGTGTAGTTGATCATAATGTCTTTCTTGGCTACGCCTTTGGACAACAGGTAGGCTTCAAGGATTTTGTTGGTGGTGCGCGGATAAACGTAGTCTGTGCCTGCCAATACCCAACGTTTTGCCTTTAAATCGTTCATCAGATAATCGACGGCCGGAATCGCCTGTTGGTTCGGCGCGGCGCCGGTATAAAAGACATTTTTCGACGACTCTTCGCCTTCGTACTGTACAGGATAAAAAAGCAGCCCATTCAGTTCTTCTATAACCGGCAGCACGGATTTACGCGATACGGAAGTCCAGCAGCCGAAGATCGAGGCGACTTTATCCTTGGTCAGCAACTCACGGGCTTTTTCCGCAAACAGCGGCCAGTTGGAAGCCGGATCGACAACCACTGCTTCAAGTTTTTTGCCGAGCAATCCGCCTTTTTTGTTCTGCTCGTCGATTAGCATCAGCATGGTGTCTTTCAGCGTGGTTTCGCTGATCGCCATGGTGCCGGATAACGAGTGCAGTACCCCTACTTTAATCGTGTCTTCGGCGTTTGCAGTGCCTGTCGCAAAAGTCAACGTTGCTATCGCGGCGACAATACCGAGTAGGCGTAGTTTTGAAGGTAATCTGTTCATATGAGTCATCCAATAGTTAAAGAGAGGTTAAATCTGCCACTGAAAGCCGACTTTAACGGCGTTGGTTTTTTCGCCTGCGGCTGTCGATGTGTAATTCAGGCCTTTAGTCATAAGATCGCCGTATTCCCAGCTCAACGATACGCGGGCGTTATGACCGTCAATCACGTAGTTCACACCGCCTTCGTAGGAGTCACGGTCGGAACTGCCTCCCGGCATCACGTTCACGTAACGCAGATAAGGCTGAACTTGACCGATACCGATTTTTTGCGGGAACAGGTACATGCCGCTGACGTCATAGGCGTTGCCTTCGAACATCGAGAAACCGCCGCCCGCGTCACGGGACGCCTGGCTGTAGCCGCCGGAAATGCCGTAGTTTTTGTATTCGCCGTTTAAGGTAACGACCCCGCTATTGGGCAGTACTTTCTCCATCAACACATCGACTGCGGTGCCGCGGAAGTTGCCGTGATCCAGCGCGGTGCCCGCGCCGTCTTCCTGATACTGGTTGGACACGCCGACGGTCAAAATATCGCCGCCTTTGCCGTAGTAAGTGCCGGAAGTGTAATAGCCCGGATTTTTCTCGACATCCCAGAAGTTGTAGGCGACACGTTGACTGTACAAAATGTTGTCGTCGATATTGGCGCCGCCTCTTAAGCCGCGGAAAAAACCGACCGCATATTGCAAGCGGCCGTCAAACGCCGCGCCCCAAAAAGTCGCACCGTCATCACGGCCAAAAGAGCCGGCTGAAGTACCGTCCGATTTAATCGTCAAATTGTAATCGGCAGGTTCAAACGGCGTGCCGGAACTGAAAATATTGTAGATCGCGCTATAAAACGGTCCGTTCATTTCCCGTCGTTCAGCAGGCACCAGCATGCGGCCTACCCAAAGATTAACGTACGGGTTGTACTCAATCTTGCCGATCGCATCCAGCACTCGTACTTCGCCACCATTGCTACAGGTTTGGCAATCGGTATTGAATTCCACTTTCAAATATTTGTGAATTTGCCCATTCAGGTATAAACGGATATTGTCCAGATTAAAATCATTGCTCCATTTATCGCCGCTGGCGCCGGCCCCGCTTTCGGCAGCCTGAAAGCTGCTGCGCAAACCCGCGCCGACGCTAACCCACTTGGTATCGTCGATTTTAAATGTGGCTCCGGCTTGGCTTACCGGTGCATAACCGGCCGCCAGCATTAACAGGCCTAGCGCCGTTCGTAGTCCAGCCGTTGTTTTTGTTGAATCACTCATGTCAGGTTCCCCAGAATTTAAAACGTGATTTGATAGTGCATCCGGGTTATCCGGATGCAGCCAGAAAGTTGGCTGGGTTGCATTATTTTGTTCGGGGGAAATTTCCACAATGCGTCATCTGACTCATCAGTCAAATGACGTATATCCAGCAAACGGCAACTCGCCTAAAGTTGCGGAACCTATCTCACATCATCCGGATTCGTATGAATAAACTAATAAAAGCCGCTGTCGGCAGCCTGTTTTTCAGATCAATCGCAATGGCCGGGCTATTAACCGCTTGCGTATCCGGCCTGGAAAAAAAGCCGGTGCAGATCGATACGGCATCGATTAAACAAATTGAATTTAAAATCGGCACGGTTAAGCAAGCATCGTTGAAAACGGTGTTAGCTCAACAGGATGCCGCTGCCCGGATTAGCCAAAACCTGGCCGGTTGGGGCTATCCGGTAGGGGCTAAAGACGATCAGGTTTTTAGTCATACCTTAACTGCCGAGATCGGCTTGGTTGAGCACAGTCAGACGCCGCGCGGTTTTTCATTTTCTTCCGGCAATTCCGATCCAAGAGCCATCGATTTTCAAAAAACCGATGCACTGCCGATCGGCTGCGAGCTGACGTCTATCGTGCAGCCGGCGCAAACGACCTATCTCAGTATGGATTTTGTTGCCGGAAATGCGACTACCGAGGCGCAATTGATCGATCACATCAGCACCGTCTGTTTCAATCTGTTGAGCGAGCTTAACTGGCAGGATAAAGCCCAAAATCAGCCGCCTTCAAGCATTAAGCCAAGCTGGATACCGGAGGTGCGTATCGAAACCGTCACCACCCCGGACAAAGCAGGCAAAGCCGATGCGCCGGGCAAGGGCGATGAAGGCCGTAAACAGATCATCATTCACAATCAGGGGAGCCCGGTGATTTTAAAGTTCGGCCATGAAAGATTATGAGAAAATCGGTCATTATTGGGCAAGTTAAAACGTATTGCACCACATTAGAGCAATGCTTTTGTCGTCGCAAGGCTATTTAGCGCATTGGTTCTGTTAATGTCTTTGGTGTAGTTATTGCTTTATGAAAAGGTGATAAACGAAACAGTTATAGCGAGCCGGATAAGTTAGTAGGGCGTGCCGTGCGCGCCTTAGAAATTAGGGCGCGCACGGCAAGCCCTACGGCATAGGGAATATAAACAAAATGTTTATCGATCAGAGAATAAGCTTTTTATAAAACCCATTGAGGAAGCCGTTATCCGACAAAGTGTCTCAAAAATCCGTCGCGACTATAACGCCTGGGTTGCCAACGAAACGCTGGAAGACTATGCGCTCAGATTTGCTCCGCGCTCGTTCCGCAAATGGTCGGAATTTCAGGTAGCCAATACCGCGTTCGGTTCTACATCGTTCCTGGTTCTGGAAGCCATTGGCGGGTTTCTTACAATCAATTACGGTTTTACCAACGCGTTCTGGGCCATTCTGGCAGTCGGTCTGATCATTTTTATCACCAGCTTTCCGATCAGTTATTACGCAGCCCGCTATAACATCGATATTGACCTGATGACCCGTAGCGCGGGTTTCGGCTATATCGGATCAACGGTAACCTCGCTGATTTACGCCTCGTTTACGTTCACACTGTTCGCGCTGGAAGCATCGATCATGTCGTTGGCTATCGAGCTGTATTTCCACATTCCTATTTTCATCGCCCATATTATCAGCGCGGTTACCGTGATTCCTTTGGTGACTTTCGGGATTACCACGATCAGTCGTTTGCAAATGTGGACACAGCCGCTGTGGCTGGTTTTATTGATTACGCCTTATATTGCCGTGTTCATTCGCGAGCCGGATTCGATGTTGACGCTGCAAACCTACTTCTGGATCGCGGGTAGCGGTGAAGGCTTTAACTGGCTGCTATTCGGCAGCGCGACAACCATCGCTTTTTCAATGGTCGCGCAAATCGGCGAGCAAGTGGACTTTTTGCGCTTTATGCCCGAGCTGACCGAAAAAAACCGGCTGCGCTGGTGGTTGGCTACCATCACCGCCGGTCCCGGATGGATTTTATTCGGTATGGCCCGGCAATTGGGCGGCGCTTTGCTGGCTCACCTTGCCGTTCGTCACGGCATAGCGCCGATCCATGCGCATGAGCCTACGCAAATGTATTTGGTGGCTTACGGCGACTTGTTCGACAATACCGGCCTGGCCTTAGCGGTCACGACCTTGTTTGTGGTGATCTCCCAGATCAAAATCAATGTCACCAACGCTTATGCGGGTTCGCTGGCGTGGTCGAATTTTTTTTCGCGGCTGACGCACAGTCATCCCGGACGGGTCGTATGGCTGGTCTTCAATGTCTCGATCGCCCTGTTGCTGATGGAGTTTGGCGTATTCGGCGCGTTGGAAAAAGTGTTGGGGCTATTCTCCAATATGTCGATAGCCTGGATCAGCGCAGTTGCGGCAGAATTACTGATCAACAAACCTTTGGGATTAAGCATTAAAGCGGTTGAGTTCAAACGCGCTTACCTGCCGGACCTCAATCCGGTCGGCATACTGTCCACCTTATGCGCGTCGATCATTTCGATATTGGCATATTTGGGGCTGTTCGGCACGGTCGCACAAGCCTTTTCAGCGTTTATTGCCTTGAGTCTGGCCTTTTTGTTGGTCCCGTGCATCGCTCTGCTTTACGGGAGAGAGCGCTATCTTGCACGTGACATCAACTTTAATAATAAAGCTCAAATCAGTCGCTGCACTATTTGCGAAAATCATTTCGAGCGGGAAGATATGGCTTATTGTCCGGTCTATGAAGGCGGTATTTGCTCTCTTTGTTGCTCGCTGGATTCGCGTTGCATGGATGCTTGCAAGCCGGGCTTGCGCTTGGATGATTATCTTCAAAGTTTTGCTGAATACTGCTTGCCGGGTTGGGTGAATTTGAGCGTCAGATTGCGCTTGATACGCTTTAGCCTGTTGTTTTTGTTTTTGGTTGTTTTAACCAGCGTATTTGTCGGCATTATTTACTACCAGGATTTATTGGCCGCTGAACACTACCTGCCTTCCTTTAATTTATTGTTGGCAAATTTTGTTAAGGTTTATGCTTCGTTGCTGGTTTTCATCGGCTTATGCACGTGGTGGCTGATTTTGAACGACGAGAGCCGACGCGTTGCGCATGAAGAAATTGCCAAGCAGACCCAGCTTTTGCTGATGGAAATTGACGAGCATAAAAAGACCGACGCGAAGTTACAGCAAGCCACCAAAATGGCGGACCGCGCCAACAGCGCGAAAAGCCGCTTCTTGAGCAGCATGAGTCATGAGATACGCACGCCATTAAACAGCATTGTCGGTTACGCCTATATTTTGCAGAAAGACCCGACGATTCCGGCGCATAGACGGCAGGCGGTGGATATTTTAAAGCGTAACGGCGAGCATTTATCCGCGCTGATTGAAGACATTCTGGATATTGCCCGCATCGAAGCGCGTAAGTTTGAACTGCGCCAGGAGCCTATCGACTTTCCCGGATTTCTTGAGCATCTGGTCAGCGTTTTTAAGCCGCAAGCCGAACAAAAAGGCCTGTCTTTTTATTGTCAGATTCTCAACACCTTGCCACAGCGAGTTCGCGGCGATGAAAAGCGGGTCGGCCAAATATTGATCAACCTGCTCGGCAATGCAATTAAATTTACCGCGGTCGGAGAAGTTGTGTTCCGTATCGGCTACAGCTGCGGGGTCACGACTTTTCAAATCGTCGATACCGGCCCCGGCATACATAAAGATCAACTGCAAAATATATTCCAGCCTTTTACACAATTGCCGAATGAAACCCCGGATTCCGGCAGCGGCTTAGGGCTGACCATCAGCAAAATACTGTGCGAAATCATGGGTGGCGAACTGGTCGTGGTCAGCGATCAGAACCAAGGTTCCACTTTTACCGTGAGGCTGTTGCTGCCTAATCTGGGCGGCGAGCAGCAATACGTTCAGGAAGAAGACATTGCCAATTACCGGGGCAAGCGCCGGAAAATTCTTATTGTCGATGATCAGCCGGATCATCGGCAGCTGATTATCTCTATTTTGGAACCGTTAGGTTTCAGCTTGCTTGAGGCCGGTTGCGGCCAAGAATGCCTGGATCAAGTTGAAAAGGAAACGCCGGATCTCATTTTATTGGACTTATCGATGCCCGGACTGGATGGTGCAGCGGCAGCGCATCTTCTGCGTCAGAAAGGCTGCGCAACGCCGATTGTCGTGCTAAGTGCTACTGCCTATCCGTCTGACCGGCTCAATGCCATTAATGCCGGTTGCAATGACTTCTTAGTCAAGCCAATACAAGTCAGCGAATTGCTTTACAAACTTAAACTGCACCTGGCTTTGGACTGGACTTATCAGGACGACGATCCTGAAACGCAAAGCAACAATCAACCGCCATCATTGGATATTATTAAGGAGTTAACCGGCTATGTTCGTATCGGAGATTTACAGGGACTGAATCAATATCTGACCCAGCTTATCCAGCACCATCCGGAATACACTTATTTTGCGCAGCGGATCATGACGCTGGCCAGCGGATTTCAAATGATTGAAATCAAAAAGCTTTTGCATATCACTAACGAGGAACTAGCGGGCAATGACCAGACAATATAATGGCATCGCGATGATTATCGATGATACGCCCGGCAATCTGGCCCTGTTATCGGATACGCTTTCCGAAGCCGGTTACCGGGTGCTTGTCGCGACTGACGGAGTATCGGCGCTGGAACAAATCGCGTACCTAAAACCGGATATCATTTTGCTGGATATTATGATGCCGGGTATTGACGGGTTTGAAACCTGTAACCGGCTCAAATCCACACCCGAAACAGCCGACATTCCTGTTTTGTTTATGACCGCGTTAAGCGAGCTGGACAACCTGTTACGCGGCTTCGACGAAGGCGCTGCCGATTACATTGTAAAACCGATCCGCCCTCCTGAAGTATTGGTCAGAGTGGAACTGCAATTGACTCAGGCCCGAAATCTGCGCCGTGTTGAAAATGCTTTAAACAATAGTCCTTTTTCTGCGTTGGCAGTCGATTCAGTTGGTAATATCACCTGGTTAACGCCAGGAGGTATCCGCTGGCTGGATGAATTTTTGCAAAAACACGCATTAACGGGCAAACATGAAATCGGTTTGCCGCTACCTAAGCCAATACGCGAGTGGGTTATACAATGTTTAGAGCTTGATGATAAATCTGCAACCTTTGAAAGCAGCCGAATGGGAGCCGTTTTTTTAGTAAAAATAACGCCGTGCCAAAGTACAGGCGAGTATCTGCTGGTTTTGGAAAAGCATTCAGCTGAATGGGATATTGACTGGGTTAGAAATTCTTTGGGTCTTACTGTGCGTGAAGCGGAAATATTGATGTGGATATCCAGAGGCAAAACCAATAAAGAAGTGGGCCTTATTCTGGGCAGCAGCCCGCGTACCATCAATAAGCATCTCGAACATATTTTCGAAAAGTTGGGTGTTGTTACCCGCGCCGCCGCTGTCTCAATGGTCTTGCAGCGCCAGCAATTCTGAGTCTAAGCAAAGCGTCGATTCTTCTATACTGTTCCGGCTCTATCGGGCTCAAATCGGACAATGCGGCAAAAAATGGTAGAATTGGCGTTTTTTTGTAACCTGAGAACTTCTTTTGACCATGTCCAATCGCTCAAAGCTTCCCCTTGAATCACTGAAACTGAATGTCGATTTGACTGGCTTTGAGTTCCCTAACGCGCCTGAATTGCCCGATACCATTTTGGGCCAAGTCCGAGCCCAGTCTGCGCTGGATTTTGGCGTCATGATGAATAATCCCGGCTACAATATTTTTGTGATGGGCGAGCCGGGCTTGGGCCGGTTGTCGATGATTACCAATCATCTGGATGCCCATGCCAGAACACTGCCCGCGCCGCCATCCTATGCTTATGTCGATAATTTCGAAAACCCGAGAGAACCGGTAGCCGTTGAGTTGCCCGCAGAGCATGGCCAAGTGCTTTGCAAGGACATTGAAAAACTGATCGACAATCTGCTGGCCACCTTTCCCGCAGTCTTTGAAAGCCCTACCTACCAGCAAAAAAAGAGTGCTATCGAACGCCGGTTTAGTCAGTGCTATAACAGTGCCATTGACCTGGTCGATAAAAAGGCCCAGTCGTTACATACTGCATTGTTCAGGGAGAATGAGACGATTTCATTTTCACCTATCAAAAACAACAAGGCCTTGAATGACGATCAATTCAGCCAATTGTCGCTACAGGAGCGGGAAATCTTTCACAAGCATGTCGCGGAATTGGAAGAATACTTGAGCGACGTATTGCTGGAATTGCCCCAGTGGCGTAGAGAAATGGTGGAGAAAATCAGGCAACTGGACAATGACACCATCAGTCTGGCGATAGAGCCGTTGTTTGCGGAACTGAACGACAGCTACCAAAATATTGATGACGTCATCACCTATTTGGCAGAAATCAAAAACAACCTTTGCAACACCATTGCCGATTACCTGATGCCGAGCCGGACGCCGGAACAGCAAGACAATACGACTGCAAAACGACAATTGCTGACCGAGCTGTATGCGCCCAAAATTCTGGTCGATAACAAGCAGGAAGGCGGCGCACCGGTTATCTGCGAGCCGCACCCGATTTATCAAAATCTGTTCGGGCGCATTGAATATGTCAGCGATCAAGGCACCTTGGTCACCAACTACCGGCGGATTTGCGCAGGTTCCCTGCACCGGGCCAACGGCGGTTATTTGATTCTCGAAGCCGAAAAGCTGCTGACTAACCCCTTCGTTTGGGAAGGCCTGAAACGCGCCTTGAAATCCGGTTTTATTGAAATCGAATCGCCTTATTCGGATCTGGGCATTAACACCATCACCCTCAAGCCCGAAGTCATTCCGCTGAACGTTAAAGTGATACTGGTCGGCTCCAGAGATATTTACTATTTGCTGGAAGAGATGGATGATGAATTTAACGAAATGTTCAAGATCCTTGCCGATTTTGACGATTACATTCCGCGCACCGATGAGACAATGCAGCGTTTTATACTGCTGATGATCAAGCACGCCGCAGACTCCGGAGCCAAGCCCTTAACAAAAACGGCTATCGAATGCCTGATTGAATACAGCTGTCGCATTGCCGAAAACCAGCATCATTTTTCCGCCCGCATCAAAGATTCGCTGGAAATCATCGGCGAGGCCAACCTGTTCTGCAAGCGGGACAATCAGCCGGTTTGCGACCGGAAGCATATCGAACAGGCCTTGGGCGCAAGAGAGCACCGCAACGGCAGGCTGCCCGAGAACATACTCGAAGAAATGCTGGCCGGCACCATCCTGATCGATACCGAAGGCGAGGCGATAGGCAAAGTCAACGGCCTGACCGTGCTGGAAGTCGGCGGCAGCAGTTTTGGCGCGCCGGTGCGCATTACCGCCAGCGTTTATCCCGGCTCCCGAGGCATCGTCGACATTGAGCGGGAAGTGGAACTGGGCCAGGCCATTCATTCCAAAGGCGTGATGATCCTGACCGGCTACCTTGGGCACACTTATGCCCAGCAATTTCCTCTGGCGATATCCGGCAGCATCGCGATTGAGCAATCCTACGGCTATATCGACGGCGACAGCGCCTCGCTGGCCGAACTGTGCTGCCTGATTTCGGCGCTGACCCGGACGCCGATCAAGCACAGTTTTGCGGTAACCGGCTCCATCAACCAGTACGGCGAAGTCCAGGCCGTGGGTGGCGTTAACGAGAAAATCGAAGGCTACTTCAGGCTATGCCAGGCGCGCGGCCTCAACGGCGAGCACGCCGTAATCATTCCCACCGCCAACAAGCGCAATCTGATGCTGAAACAGGAAGTGATCGATGCGGTGGCGGCAGGCAAGTTTGCAGTTTATGCGGTATCCTGCGTCGATGAAACCCTGGAATTATTGACCGGGGAACCGGCTGGCGCGTTAGATAAAGACGGCTTGTATTCGGAAGGCAGCATCAACTGCAAGGCTATCTCCCGGTTGAAGGAGATTTCGGATATGGCGCTGGAGGAGGATAAGGAGGAAGAGGTTTAGGTTTATTATTCGCTTTCGCTATAAGCGTCGTAGGGTGCGCATCGCGCACCATTTTCCTTATCCGATTATTCTACATTTGTAATTCGTTAAGGTGCGCGATGCGCACCCTACGGGACTTATGGGGAATAAATCAAGCCGGTATGCTGTACGTATCGTGGCTGTCAAACATCAATAATCAACCGGCAGCCGCGCCGCCAGTTCATCCCACCGAATCACAACCTCCGGCAACACGCCGACCTGGGTTTCGCCGTTCAATTCGTAGAGTTCAGGCTTGCCGTATTCGCCGTTCTCTAACCGATACACGGTCAACACCCGGTCGATCGGATGAACCAGCCAATATTCTTTGACGCCGTGGCGTTCGTAAAGATTGCGTTTTTTGATCTGGTCGTGGCCGGCCGTGGCGGGCGACAACACTTCCACGATCCAGTCCGGAGCACCGCGAACGCCGCGACGGTCCAGTTTGCTGCTGTCGCAAACCACCAACACGTCCGGCTGCACGACAGTATCGATGTTTTCATCCGCTTCATTATGCTTTGGCAGGCGGACATCAACCGGCGCAATGAAAGCAAGGCACGGTTTATCCTTGAGCGCTAAGCGGGCTTGCAGATAAATTTCTCCTGCCACATCCTGATGCGCCAGATCAGGCGCTGGTGACATCGCATAGGCGTTGCCATCGATCAGCTCATAGCGGCTATCATCAGGCCAAGTCAGGTAATCGCCGTAGCAATGATGCTGACTGTCTTTTAATGCTAAAGCCATATCCGTTTCCTCGTGTATTTCGCGCAGATGATATTGAAAAAGCATAACACAGCGTTTATGCAGCTGGGTACTATTTCTGTGCTTGGTATTTTCTTATATTGTTGAAAAAGCGCGGTTTTCTGCGTGGGCAAGCGCACAGACGGATGTCTGTGTTGTGGTATAAATTTACAGCGCTGGCAAGGCGATATTAAGGCTAATAGTTTGGTTAAATTAATACTTGGCTATGATTCAAGCCTTGTCTGAACCGCTTATATTTATAACCCGCTCAGATTGAGCTAACAGGAGCAAGATTATGATTAGATCCAACGTTAATACCGACGCAATCAAGCCGGATATGCCGGTTGTCTGTTCTCAAGACGGCCAGTTTGCCACTGTCGATCACATGGAGGGAGAGGATGTCATCAAGTTGAATAAAGACAAGACCGGGCAGCACCATTACATTCCGGTGAGCTGGGTGACCTCAACCGAAGGGGGCAGAGTTAAAGTAGATCGTCCGGGTGATCAGGCTATGAAGGAGTGGTCGACAACTCCCTCGATACATTAAATAAATATACCGGCTCCAGACTGTTGATCTGGGGTTGCCAAAATGACTGTTGGCTGGGCGAGGCTAAAGCTTCTTGTTGTCTGCTTCGTTTCCCGCTCAGTTAACGGTTAGGCAGCAGTATGACCCTCCCATCCGACAAAAACAAAAAAGGGCGTCGTTATGAAAGGTTTTGTGCAGAATATCGAAGATCTTACTGTCAGGAATGAGCAGTTTCGCCGAGTGCTTTACACGGCAAAACACTGCCAGCTCGTGGTGATGGCGTTAAAGCCCAAGGAAGAGATCGGGGCGGAAGTTCACAAGCTCGATCAGTTTTTTCGCGTAGAGGAGGGAAGCGGTGAGGTGGTTCTTGATGGCGTTCAGACCTCCATCGGGGAAGGCTTCGCGATAATCGTCCCGGCCGGGACGAATCACAACATCATTAATACCGGCAGTGTTCCGCTAAAGCTTTATACGCTATATGCGCCGCCGAATCATCGGGACGGCGTCGTCCATCATAGCCGCGATGACGCAGAAGCCGATAACGAACATTTTGATGGTAAGACTACGGAATAGATAAATTGGTTGGGCTGGTATTCGTTAGGGAAACGCTGATTTATTCCGTCCGTGGTGAGCTTGTCGAACCATGAACGGAATAAATCCAATTAAATCCGTAACTTAAAAAGCCCTTCGACAGGCTCAGGGCGAACGGAGTGATTTAATCAGCGCTTCCTTAGGGAGAAGAGGCTTTTATTAACGGCCGACTTCCATAACAACCACGTCGATGCCGTTTTCCCGTAGCCGGCTCCGGATCGTGCTAACGCTGGTCATCTGGGTATAAGGTCCCATTTTGACCCGATTCCAGACCACCGTGCCGACTTTTGCCTTCTCAACTTTGGATTCAATGCCCATTAGAGCCAGCTTGGCTCTTAAGGCGTCAGCGTCTTTAAATTCCCTGAACGAGCCGGCTTGCAGAATATAACTGGCGATTTTCGCCTGTCCTACGCGCTCTTCTCTGGCGCGCGTGTTGATTTCATAATCCGGCACGATGACTTCTTTTTCCGGCAGGATGGTATAAAAATCAAATTGCGGCAGCACCGGTCCCGGCTCAGGTTTTTTCCCCTGCTTGGGCGCTTCGGCTTTTATCTCCTCAGGCTGGGCGGATATATTTTGCTCAGGGCTGACTTGCTTTGAGCCGATGCTGCGCAAATAAACCAGAAAGACTACAAACGAAATAATCAATGCGGTAATCAGCATCCATCGCCACAGACTGAGGCTTTTGGGGCCTGAGTTTTGCCTGTACGAGGAGGTATTCTTACTCTGCGTTCTATGCTTGTAGTCTTTAGCCATTTTACATTGCTTCAGGTGCGTTGATATTCAGCAAGTCCAAGCCGTTTGCCAACACCTGTTTTACAGCGCAGATCAAATTGAGCCTTGCATTGCGAATTTTGGCATCATCAACAAGAAATTGATGCGCGTTATAGTAAGTATGGAATTCGGTTGCCAACTCGCGCAGGTACTGAATCAGTTGATGCGGTTCGTACTGTAATGCTGCCCGTTCCAATGTCTCAGGATAACGCGCCAAGGTTCCCAGCAGATTGGTTTCATGCTCTTCGGTCAGCAGCGTCAGGTTGGTCATGCCCAGCAACAAATCGCGCTCCAGGTTTTTTTCATCCAATTGGCGCAATACGCTGCACACCCTGGCATAGGCATACTGCACATAAAATACCGGGTTTTCGTTGGACCGGGAAGTCGCCAGTTTCAGGTCGAAATCCATGTGCTGCTCGGAGCGGCGCATAACATAAAAGAAACGTGCCGCATCTTTGCCGACTTCATTGCGTAATTGCCGTAGGGTGACAAATTCGCCGGAGCGGGTCGACATTTGTACTTTTTCTTCGCCGCGATACAGCGAGGCGAACTGCACCAGTAACACCTTTAATTTCGATTCATCAGCGCCCAAAGCCTGCATGGCCGCTCTGACCCGGGGGATGTAGCCATGATGATCGGCACCCCAAACGTTGATGATCCGGTCAAAACCGCGGTCCAGCTTGTTCATGTGGTAGGCGATATCGGACGCAAAATAAGTGGATTGGCCGTTGTCGCGGACAACCACCCGGTCTTTCTCGTCGCCTAAATCGGCGCAGGCAAACCAGGTCGCGCCATCTTTTTCGTAGAGATGTCCACCAGCACGCAAGCGTTGCAGCGCTTTTTCCACCGAACCGTCGTCCATCAACTGGCGTTCTGAAAACCATTCCTGATAATTGACGCCAAATTCGCTCAAATCGATCTTGATGTCATCCAGAATATTGTCCAAGCCTATTTGAAAAAAGTCCTGATATAACGATGGTCCCAGCAAGGTTTTAGCGCGGGCTATCAGTGCATCGATATGTTCTTCTTTGTCGCCGCCCGCAGGTTCATCGGGAGGAATGTCTTCAAACACCAACTCTGCCGGTCTGCGATAGTCATTGTCGGTGTTGTTGTGAATGTCATTGGCAATTTCGCGCACGTATTCGCCGCGATAGCCATTGCTGGGGAAATGCACGACTTCGCCGCATTCTTCAAGGTACCTGAGCCAGATACTGGTGGCCAGGATATCCATCTGCCGGCCGGCATCGTTGACATAATATTCGCGGTGCACGTCAAAGCCGACTGCTTCCAATAAATCGGCAACCACCGAGCCATAGGCGGCTCCGCGTCCGTGACCGACATGCAAAGGTCCGGTAGGATTGGCGGAAACGAACTCGACCTGCACTTTTTGACCGGCGCCGACATGACTCAAGCCAAACTTCCGGCCTTCGTCGTGAATTTGCTTAATAATCTGATATTGGGCTGTGGGATCGATAAAGAAATTGATAAAGCCGGGGCCAGCCAGCTCCACTTTTACAATGGCATCATCTTGAGGCAATGCGGCAATCAGTTTTTCAGCCAGTTGGCGCGGGTTTGTGCTTACTTGTTTAGCCAGCGTTAATGCCAGATTTGAAGCAAAATCACCGTGTTGCGGGTCACGGGTGCGGTCAATATTAATGGTTGGGATGATTTCCTGGGCGAGAACACCGTCCGATTTAAGTGTTTCGACGGATTGCAGGATAAGTTCCTCTATCTTTTTTTTCATTGCTTCACTGCGTAGGTTAGATCAAGTAAATAGACGTATATTATCCATTAAAATCATTCGATTATCCATCCAAACAAAATCAATAGCAATTGATTGAGAATCAGAGCGGGCAACTGGCTCTTGTCTGTGCTGTCCCAGCAGGGAAACAAACAGAGTGTGAGTATGTGCAGAAGTAATACAGGGGGGCATTGCCGATGCCCCCAAGGAAAGGAGCTAGAGCCATGCAGGGCAGCGTAAGAGACTGTGAAAGTATTCTGTTTAAGAGACTAACCACGGAGGACACAGAGAACACGGAGCTTTAATATTATGAATTAACAGGATTATTTTCTCCGTGTCCTCGGCAACTGCTCCATGCGTTGCTCTCGATCGCTGTTCCCGACGCGATTCTACCTCCCCCATCCATGCTTACAAGTGTAGGTTTTTTCACATCACATCATCCACAGCACAAGCACCCGAAGTTATCGTATGGGGTCCCGGCAGCTTTGGCCATGCTTCCGGTCGTCCGGGTTTGACGGGAAGAAGCCGATGA
>Ga0208392_1000007_pt1 | contig 47459 bp, 51 predicted proteins | sample LakWasMeta3_LOW4_2_FD_183855 | JGI IMG/M metagenome (GOLD analysis project Ga0208392, IMG submission 183855) | Freshwater sediment methanotrophic microbial communities from Lake Washington under simulated oxygen tension - Sediment Metagenome... | ecosystem: Environmental > Aquatic > Freshwater >... | reverse complement strand
ATTAAAAGTATAAAAACGAAATTAATCTTGTTCATTTGTAGCCACATGTTTTTGATCTCTTGATATTGAATTACCGTTGTATCGTGACGCTTGCTTTTAAAAGAAATCAGCCAACGCAGGCAGTCGTGCTTTTGGCGCTAGACCTGGTTGGCTGATTTTTTTAACGCATTACACCGACTGTTTTACTTAACATTGCTGAAAGAAATAGAAGTCACAGCACCCGTTGCAGAAACAGCAGCACTGGCACCGCTACCCAATGTCACAGCACCGCCGCTAAAGTTAATAACACCGGTATTGGTCACTGCAGCAGTGTTGGTTGCAGATTGAATGAAAGCACCACCCAATGCTGCAGAGCCTACCAGGTTAGTATCGGCAATACTTGCTACTGAGAATGAGCTTACCGCACCGGTTGCACTGATTGATGCTGAAGCACCGGTGCCCGACAGAGTGCCCAAAGTTAAATTGCCGTTATTGGTGATAGCAGCATAGTTATTAGCGGTTTGAAGAATTGAGCCGTTGAAAGTAACGTTAGTACTATCAACTGTTGATCCGCTAGTGCTGTAAGCAGTTGACGCTACAGCACCTGATGCGCTGATCGAGACTGAAGCGCCTGTGCCTGAGATATCACCTGCGGTTAAAGTGCCGGTATTATTGACAGTACCGTTGTTAGTAGCGGTTTGGGTAATTGGAGCGCTAAAAGTAACGTTAGAATTGGTCACTGTAGAATCATTTGCACTATAGGCAACTGAAGCCACTGCACCTGATGCACTGATTGACGCGCCAGCACCTGTAGCAGAGAGATCACCTGCAGTTAAAGTGCCGGTGTTGCTGATTGCACCAGTGCTGTTAGCATCTTGGGTAATTGCACCACTAAAAGTCACCCTAGATAGACCAGTTTCAGTAGCATTAATATCTGAAAAATTTGAGCTGTAAGATGTTGACGCCACTGCACCAGTGGCACTGATTGATGCAGAAGCGCCCCTGCCAGAGATATCACCTGCGGTTAAAGTGCCGGTATTAGTAATAGCACCGATGTTTTCAGCAGTTTGGTCAACACCGACAAAAGTAACTTTAGAGTCCCAAATATCTAATGAATTTGCACTGTAGCCAACTGAAGCTGCTGCACCTGTTGCACTGATTGAAGCGGATGCCCCCGTGCCCGAGATATCGCCTTGCCCTGAAAGAGCAACTACGTTTAAGCCTCCGGTATTCGTTACCGAGCCAGTGCTAGTAACTGTTTGGGTAATTGCACCGTTGAAAGTTACGTCTGAATCAGTAATCCTTGAATTGTTTGAACTATATGCCACTGAAGCTACTGCACCAGTTGCGCTGATTGATGCAGATACGCCGCTGCCTGACATAACCCCCAACGTTAAATCACCTGCATTAACAATATTATTGTTATTTGTAGATGTTTGGGTAATGACAGCGCCAAAAGTAACTCCAGAGTCGGTAATGGTTGCTGCATTTGCACTGTATGCAACTGAGGCCACCGCACCTGTAGCACTGATTGAGGCTGACGCACCGCTACCGATCAAACCACCAACACTCATCACACCAGTATTTGACAACGCGCCGCTACTATTCGCATCTTGTGTAATGGCAGCCAAGGTAAAGGGAGCGGTAGTCAGTGAAGTATCATTAAAGTTAAAGCTAGTTGAAGTTACTGCACCAGTGGCACTAATTGCCGCAGAGGCGCCAACACCTTCTAAGTTGCCAGCGCTCACCCCAACTGTATCGGCGGAACCATTAGCAAAAGTACCGGAAGCATTGGTGACATCAATATTATTGCCTGCATTTTGATAAATATCAGCACCATCTGTTCCAACGGTTCCCAATGCTGCACCGGAGCTTACGGTTCCAAAAGTTGCACTCATGCTGATTGATGCTACAGCACCAGCAGCACTCACCGCCACCGAAGCGCCATCAGCTAAGGTACCTGCAGTTACTCCGCCAGTATTGGTAACTGTCGCCTTATTCAATACAGTCTGATCAATAGAACCGGTGACCGTTGAAAATTTAGCGGTTGAATTAATAGCCGATACCGACAATGAAGCCACCGCACCCGTTGCACTCACCGAAGCGGAAGCACCGTTGGCTAAATTAGATACCACTACGCTACCAGAATTGCTGATATTGCCAATCGAGTCACCTTCAACAATTTCACCATTAGTGACGGTCTGTGAATAATTACCTGCCAGAGCTACACTGTCTGTAACGGTTGCATTGACAGTACTCAAACTAATTGCTGCCAGCGCACCTGTGGCACTAATTGCGGCTGACGCACCCGCGTCTAGATTACTGGTATTAATGGTAGAGGCTTGATTAGTCACATTGCCCAAGTTTGTCACCGTTTGGGTAACATTTTGGAAAGCAGCTGTTTCACCTGCTAATGTACCGCCGTTTGCAGACATGGCCAGCGATGCCACTGCACCGGTTGCACTAACGCTTGCTGAAGCGCCTTGGTCTAAGGGGCCAGTTGTGACAGCTCCTGAGTTGCTCACCGAACCGTCATTGATTGCAGTTTGCGCAACACTGCCAATTATTTGGGTGGTTAATGTAGTGTTATTGCCGTTAAAGGAAATTGATGCAGCAGCGCCGGTTGCACTTACTGAGGCAGAAGCACCAGCACCCAATAAACTTAAGGATGAGATTGATCCGGTATTGGTAATTGCCCCCTCATTACTTACAAACTGAGTAACGCTAAAACCAGATTCAACATCAGGCAATGCCAGAGTATTATTCACGCCGGAGAATGATACGGCAACAACCGCACCTGTTGCACTGACGGCAGCAGAAGCGGCTTGACTCAAATAAGTACTTGCACCAGTAATGGTACCGTCATTTGTAACAATGCCGGTATTATTTGCGCCTTGCAGAATATCGCCTAGAGTCCAGCCTGTCTCCGTTACCAAATTTGCGTTAACAAACGATTGGCTTACCGAGGCTACCGCACCTGTAGCACTCACTGATACTGAGGCCGCATTTGCCATTTCAGCTGACTCTGCAAATGTAATCACACCCGTGTTATTGATGCTGCCTGTATTTTGCGCTGCCTGCACAACCGGGCCAAGGTTAGCCGCAACAACGTTTATCGCAGATACCGGCAGATTATCAACAAATTCTACTGATACGGCAGAAACCGAGTAAGACGCGGCTGCGCCTGCAGCACTGATTGAAGCTGATGATCCAATATTCATCACACCTACACCATCAATGACACCGTTATTGATTACTTCACCTCCATTGGTTATTTGTGGTATGGGCGCACCAACGAAAGCAGCATATGTGGTCTCCGCAATCTGACCATTCTGAAGACCGCCAGCGTGTGACACCATGCCAATGGCTGGCAAATCAAAGCCGGTTAATACTCCACTGGTAGCGTAACTGCCATCATTGATTGCTGATACTGAAACCGATGCCGCCGCACCGGTAGCACTGATTGAAGTAGGTGCGCCAACACCCAAGGAACCGCCGTTAAGTTCGATACTTAGAGGTAAACGGATGATATCCGAGTTCATATCAATAAATAATAAGCCATTGTTAGTAACAGCACCTGAGTTTGTTGCCGTTTGCGTAATATTATCAAGTGGCACGCCGTCCACAGTCGGGGTAGGCAAAGCACCATTGATGGCACTAATAGAAACAGAAGCTGCAGCGCCGGTAGCAGTAATTGATGCTGATGCACCAGTACCCAAGCTAATTGTTACTGCATCATCGGTAATGCCAATGTTATCCACCGCTGTGTTGGTGGTGTTTTTTACAGCAGCTTCGTTGATTGATGTTTGTCTAACATCACCAGGTGGAACAAGGGGCGTAGCACCTCCGAATAAGGGAAAGGCCATCAAAATCGCAAATGCTATCTGCTTGTATTTGAATTGATTATTCATTTTTTCTCTTCTTTAAATAAAATTTATCTGATGTTGTATCGCGCTGCTAATGGCTAGCCGCAAAGATTTAGAAGTTTGTTTTTTTGACAGAATCTTGATGTTATTGCCCTCTCGTTACTTTGGTAGGTTCAATCCTCTCGATCGGCCTGAGCAAATCTGCCACCATGGCGCCACACTCCGCCTGTGCTTTTGGAAACTCCTTCAGAATCACATCAACAATGCCCAGTGCAATCGGGCCATTCAAAGCCTCAAACTGTAAGCGCTCCTGGTTCTGCACGCCGATATTGCCGGTAACCAGTGTTGAGCCGAATGTTCTGCCTGAGCCGAGGCCTACTTGTGAAAAGCGCACCGGGCGCTCAATCATGCTCATCTGGCGGTTAAGCCGTGTACCCGCTTCATCGAGCTGTATCGATAGCGTCAGCTGCGCCCAGCCAATCTGTACCAAAGGACCCAAACCGTTAACGCGCACATCGGCTGCAAACGAGGTGCCGAAATCAAGGCTGTTGAATATGCCGTTCACCATATATTGCGCAGGGGCATTGACTGCCGGCGCGCCGAAATAGGTAGAAATGACGCGGCCGCCAGCTTTTGCCAGCGCATCAGTAATGTAAGAAGCACTGCCGCCTTGCGGCACGAAAGCTCCGGTTGACCCCTGCGATACTGCATTGATCTTGCCGGTACTATCGGCAAACGGCCCAACTACAAAAGTTTTGCCTTTGAGCACGCCGGTCTGGCTGATGCAACTTAATGCCTTGTTGATATACGGATAAGGCTGCACAACACTAGGCAGCACCGCTTCAGTAACCGGAACATTGGGGCTCATCTGAGTGGAATGCCCGAACGGTACAGATACACAGCCGGAAAGCGCCAAGGCACTGATACCCAAGGCCAGGGTCAGATTTTTGTTAATAAAATGGTGTTGTATCTTTTTCACGTTTTTCCCGATTGCATTAATTTCTGAATGAATATGTTTTTGTGCAGTCAGCCAAAGCTGAATCACGGATTGTTGCTTGCAGCATTTGATGGAGGCTGGGTGCTGATGTTGCCAACCGTGCTGATATCACCAGAATTTGTAGAAGACTGGTTAGCCTTGATCTCTACGTCGTTACCATTGCCAAAAATAGTGCTGCTGACAATATTCTGTGCGCCGATAGATTGAATAGTGATTGAAGTACCATGCGCATACAGCAACCCTTTTCTGGCTGATTCAACGTAACCTGCAGAAGTACCGTTCATCTGATGCATCATGGATGACTCAAGCGAACCGCCTGTGGCCCATGTACCGCTCGTTGTCACCATGCCGCCGCTGGCACCACCCCACATCACGCCTGTAGAATTTGAGCTGCTGGCAGTATTGCCACTGTAGCTGCTTGAATAATCAACATTGGCCTTATCAGCCGCTACAGCAAGCTGCATGCTGAACATGGTGATAATTAAAAAACCTAATTTCTTAAAACCTGTCATGATGACTCCATAATCATTTCTTAAAAACATCAAAGGCTGTTAGCCACTTGCAGACATTGACCAAATGATAAAAAATTATATATTTAATATTTTTATCATTTTTTCTAGCTATCATTGTATGTAAGTTCCAACACAAGCACTTCCGGTTTCCTAACATAGGAACTTATACTACCTAACGCATTGTTTAATAATATTTTTTATTAAAAATAACAAATGAAACTGATTGCTCACTCGGTTTTTATGCTTTCATTTTTAGCACCACAGGAGTCTTTTTGTCAGATTTTATAAATAATGATTTTCAACAACCTAAGCAGCTAAGAGCACAAAAAACGCTGCAGGATATTGTTGAATCTACAGAGCAATTAATTAAGTCTGGGGATATTGAATCGGTTACGACTGAGAACCTCTCAGCAACCTCGGGTTACTCGGCGGGCGGAATCTTTCACTACTTTAAAAAAAGAGACGATATTTTTGTACACGTACTCATGCAGAGGCGGCAGAAGAAATTTGCAGAATTTGCGAAAATGATTCGTGCGCATAGCCCTCAAGCTGACATCACTAATTTCATCACGGCAATCGTCAATGAATCCATTGGAGAGCTTGGTAAATTCAAACTGAAAGTCATCCAATTCCTGCTTCGAGCCTATCTCAGGCGCACAAAGAGCCCTGAAAATTTTGACGCACACAGTCAAATTCTGGTTGATGACTGGATGCATGCAATCAATCAAGATCAGACCAACACCTTTTCCCGCCTGGATAAAGACGCGCTGATTATCAGCATGAGAGCATTCCAAACGGCGGTTCGTGCACCATTTTACGAGGGCAGCCCGATAGCCGGCACTGAGAAACATAAAACGATTGCAATCAATATCGGCGTTAGACTTTTCGGCAAAGCTCCCCCCAATAATGATTAGGCATACTAATTACCTATGAGTAAAATCAACACTAAGCATCAGGGACTCAAAGTAATTGCCCTCATCAAGGCGCTCCGCGGCACCATAGCATTTGCTGCGGGCATTTTTCTGTTTCGGGTGGGGCCCACGCTTAACGACGCAGGCAAACTAGAGATGATGATTGCAGATGAAACTCAGGACCCCACACTGCTCTGGCTCTTTAATTACCTGGGGAAGATTGATGATGCGGTGATATACAGCATTGGGGCGCTAGCGCTGACCTTGGCCACTATCCGCTTTACCGAGGCCGTGGGGTTATGGTTTAAAAAACGCTGGGCAGAATGGCTCGCGCTTTTAACAAGCCTGGCTTACATACCATTTGAAATATTTCATCTGACTACAGGCTTTAGCTTGGTTGTTCTTTTTATCCTGCTCATCAATATCACGATTTGCGTTTACCTGCTGCGCATACTGCGGTTAAAAGAATCACAGTAACATTCCTGAATATGAATACAGCCCGAACATTTTCAAGGCTGCCATCATTCAATGCTTAAAAACAATGCCTGCAACATAATCTGATAATGCAAAGCCAAGCAACTCGTGCTGTTCAAGGTCAAGATGAACGCCATCAACCTGACTTGAAGTCGTAACCAGGCCTGCATCAAAAAAATGGCAATTCATGTCATTGCAAAGATTTCTATACGCATCAGCCAAGCCCACACATTTCTTTTCGGCACCGCTAAACTTGGCTGCAATATCGCCCCTGGGCTGGGTAATAGGCGGGGCTGCTATAACCAGTATTTCAGGTACAGGCATTCCAGGCTCTATCGGCGCACTTCGGATAGCTTTGATCAACTCCTGCATACCTTTTGCAGCGTCAGAGGCATTGTGGTCGTGATTAAATTGAAAATCATTGGTTCCCAGCATCACAACCACCATCGCCAAGGGCGAATTCACTTCTATTCGCTGCTGCAGGCCAATCAAGCCGTTACGGCCTGGCTTGATTGGGTCCTCATAAATAGTACGCCTGCCGTTTAGGCAATCTTCAATCACACGCACTTCATTACCCTGGCTTCGCAGCTGGTTTTCCAGCACACCAGGCCAGCGCTGATTGAACTCAAAGCGCTTTCTACTCATAGGAATAATGCCCCACGAAAGCGAGTCGGAATATATGAGGATCTGTTTCATATCATGCATTTTACATATAGTGAATGTGATTACCCTATGTGAATAAACACCAGCTCAAGCAGTTATCAGTGGCATATCATTGCGTACAAGAACCACCTTATTACGCCCTGAGTTTTTAGCTTCATATAGTGCCTTATCAGCCATATTCAACAGGTCGTCTATATGTTTACTGTCAGGGCCCAATGCCGAGATACCAATCGAAACGGTAATGTGAATCAGCACACCACTCGAAATTTCAATTTCAGTATTGGCAATATTGGCCCTTAACCGCTCAGCTACATCATTCGCCTCCATTTTGTCAGTTTCAGGAAGCAATATTGCAAATTCCTCACCCCCTACCCGACCGATAATATCCACTTCCCTCAGCGTATTTCGGCATATTTGCGCAAGCCTTTGCAGCACAACATCTCCGGCTTTGTGTCCATGGGTGTCATTGATTTTTTTAAAGTTATCAATATCCAGCATGAAAAACGACATTTTTCTAGCGTAACGAATACCGCGTGCAAGCTCTTGCTCAGCCTGCTGCATAAAATACCCACGGTTATTCACCTTAGTGAGGTAATCGATATGCGCCTGCTGCTCCAGCTCTTTTTGCATAAGTTTCCGTTCGGTAATATCACGCGAGGCGCAAAACAAAAATCTATCTCCACCCAGGTCTATAGCATTGAAGCTGACCTCAACGTCAATTACCTTGCCATCACTTCGGCGATGCTGTGTCTCTGCAACAATTTTTTGATTGGTTTTTAGCACGGCCTGGATTCTATGTTTTAAATCAACATTCTCTAATGTTGCATTCCAGTCACTCAGCTTTAGCTTACCGATTGCTGACTTTTCCAACTTGAGCATATTCAGAAATGCGTCGTTCGCCTGAACCAGCAAGCCATCTTTATCCAGAATATAAATGCCATCATTGGCAGTTTTTAAAATGGTTTCAAGTTTTTCGTGTTCTTTTGCAATGGCTAAAGTAGCAGAATTTCGTGCATCGCTATGCTCTTTATTCAGCACCATGCTCATAACAAGAACTAAACCCAGGCTGCCGAAAGAGCCAAGAGGGATAAAATTGATGACTCCTGTTCTGACCAGAATACCCTCGATATAAGCCAGCACCAGCAAAATCGTTGCAAACAGCATTGCAATATTATTTCTAGAAAAATTTTGATGTACAAGACGAACCAGCGCGTAAATCATATACGTCATCAGAATCAGAAACACTAATACTGCCACCTTATAAAGCACACTGATATGGCCCACTGCCACGATGTATGATTCATGCCACGATAATTCCACTGATTTCAGTTGCGAGATTTCATCAAACTGAAATCCATAAGGGCGAACGATATTAAGAATTAACATCAGCGCAAAGAATACGTTTATTGCCACAAGAAAGTAAACGGGATACCGGCTAGTATAAGTAGCGATGAACCATGTCATAAAGATAATAAATAAGATAATCAGGCTGTAACCAACCTTGGTCGCAAAAATATATTCCGATATTGAACCCGCTGCATTCGTGAGCGCATGAAAAGGTGCGCCGACTGCCATGCACAATGCCATCAACGCGAAAAGAATATGTTTGCGGCCTGCTGGTTTACGAAACCCAACCTGGATATGCGTTAAGAACGCATAAGCACTCACCCCAGATAGCAGATATGAGCTATTAGTAAAAATGACAGACATTCACACCTCCATAAGCAGGGCAAATTCATTTGAAAAATCGAAATAGAGTTTAATGGAAAAGTAAGCCCAAGGCTATAAAACGGCTCAGGGTGCTAAATAGCTTTTAGCATCACCGCATTACTGGACTCAAGTTAATGTTTTACAGTGGATTTTCTACCTGGCGCTGCAGATGGAATAAAGCCTGATACTCGGCATAACATTCCAACAATGGCAACACCATCTTCAAATGAAGTAAGACTGCAACTTGATATTACTTTTCTTAGTTCCAACTCTGCTATAGAACTGCGAACTTGAATAAGGGATATGCCCGTTTCCTTTGCAATCTCTCTATCACTTTGCTGCCCATGCTTCTTTAGATATTCGAGTACCAATGTGTTAAACATTTAAAACTCCTTTATGTGCTGCAAAAGAAAACGGCCTGCATGACTAATCATACAAGCCGATTTTTGGTGGTCTCTGTGAGTCGAATACAGCACCACGGATACAAATGAGAGTTAGCGTTCACTATCGCCACAGAAAGCTACAGATTTGTAAGTGATTTTTAATCGGCCGTGTATTGTACTCTGAGAACTTAACCCATGCCGAACCTTTTTGTCGAAATCTACAAATTATTATTCACTAAAAATCATGCGAAACAATCAGTTACACCCACGCCCAGCTTACGCAATAAAGCCTAACAGATTCTTTATTTGTTGGCGACGCATCGGTTTGCTCTGAAATGAAACTGCACTAATACAGATTTCTGATTATGCTAGCGATGAGCGTCTGTAGTGCCCGCTACACAATAAACTCAATCACATGATTTGCAATAAATATTGCCAGTAAAAATTGTTGGTGATTGCCTGGATGGTGCAAATGTATATGCACCTAATCTTTACGTGCAACACCCTGTGAGTAGAACATAGTACCCACCAGGCGTGTGTACCAGTTTTGTGTAATGGGATAATCAGCTCACTCACTAGCCCCGGCTTTAATGCCAGCGTTTTTATGCATGCCTAAAATGCGCATTTTTACTGCTCTTATCAACTAAAAACCCATTTCCTAAAACACTAGATTCCAACTTAAAATGATTTCCTTCATCTGTCATCAGAAATAAAAATCCATCATTCTTTTTATTTATTAATATTTCTCTTATGTAATGATAACCAGAATGCGAGACTATCAAATTGAGTTCATTTGTCTCTGCACTCTTTGAACATACGCCTAACCAGCCATCTCTGGTACTTACACAATCAGAAGTCACCATGACTACCTGCATATTGGTAAAAGAATGATTATCCTGATCTTTTTTGTCGTAAGCTACTTTGGCATTAATTAATGTTTGCTTGGTCATGCCATTCTGATGAAACCAAGTTGTTTCTTCCAAGCATTTATACAAAATTCCCCAATTCGGTATTTTTTTATCTTTTGAGGATTTCAATTTGATTTTGTCGCAAAATGGTGACAAGTCTCCAATCAAACTGGGATAAATGATAATTTCCCTTCGTTTTTTCAACAAAAACATCAAAAGTATCACCGTCAGTACCAACAAAAATGTATTCATTACTACCCTCTAAATTATTATTTTTCATTTACTCATACTTTTCAATAAGTTAAAAAATAATTATTATAAATAACATTAACTTATTGATTGATATTATATTTTTATCACTTTTACTATTAATTTACGCTGGATTTTGAATAATGTAAATATAAAATGATGGTGTTTTAAATTGCAGTATTAAATTTAGGGGGAGGGGGATTTTTTGGAAACAGTAAATATATAAAATACTTTTCTAAACAACGCTATTCAAAAGTCATTTCAAACAATATTTGAGTAGCGTTAATTCTCTGAAAAAGAGTACATGCAAAAATTAAAAACTACTGCCGTACATGCCACTAAAATTCGAACTTGAAATAAATTCTGTAGCCACTTGTATTTACAAACAAGAAAAAAGGACTCAGATTTCTCCGAGTCCTTCTATTTATGGTGGCCCCCCTGTGAGTCGAACACAGCACCAACGGATTATGAGTCCGCTGCTCTAACCAAGCATGAGCTAGGGGGCCGAAACTTTTAAGTGCGCTATTTTAAACTAATACGACTTAATCTTGACCCGTTTCAAGGAAACTTCTTAATCTTTCTGAACGTGTAGGGTGGCGCAGTTTGCGCAATGCCTTGGCTTCAATCTGACGGATACGCTCACGCGTTACATCAAACTGTTTGCCCACTTCTTCCAGTGTATGGTCAGTATTCATTTCAATACCAAAGCGCATACGCAAGACTTTAGCTTCACGCGGTGTCAAGGATTCCAGCACTTCACTGGTTGCATCACGCAGGCTGGCATATACCGCTGCATCAACGGGTGCCAAAGTAGTGCTGTCTTCAATGAAATCACCTAAATGCGAATCTTCGTCATCACCAATCGGCGTTTCCATTGAAATCGGCTCTTTGCTGATTTTCAAAATCTTGCGAATCTTGTCTTCAGGCATTTCCATTTTTTCTGCCAGTAAAGCCGGGTCTGGCTCCACACCGGTTTCTTGCAGAATCTGACGGCTGATACGATTCATTTTGTTAATCGTTTCAATCATATGTACAGGAATACGGATGGTACGTGCCTGGTCAGCAATACTGCGGGTAATCGCCTGGCGAATCCACCATGTTGCGTAGGTAGAGAATTTGAAACCGCGACGGTATTCAAATTTGTCCACCGCTTTCATCAAGCCGATGTTGCCTTCCTGAATCAGATCCAGGAATTGCAGACCGCGGTTGGTGTATTTTTTAGCAATCGAAATCACCAGGCGCAAGTTAGCTTCAATCATCTCGCGCTTGGCACGGCGTGCACGCGCCTCGCCGGTAGTCATCTGCTTATTGATTTCTTTAAGCTCTTTGGTTGAGATGCCAACTTTTTTCTCTAAATCAATAATGCGCTGCTGCTGATCGAGAATAGAATGGTTATAACGCGCCAGTTTCTCAACATAAGGTTTGTCAGCCTTTAACTCTTCTGCCAGCCAATCCAGGTTACTTTCGTTACCCGGGAATGATTTAATGAAGTGCGGGCGCGGCATACCTGATTTATCAACACAGAAATCGAGCACTTTACGCTCATGGCCACGCACGGCTTCAACCATGTCACGCACCTGGTCACAAAGACTTTCAACCTGTTTTGGTGAAAAACGGAATGCGGTAAGTTCCACCAGAATCTCTGCCAGTAGCGCTTGGTATTCAGAGTCCTGCGAGCCTCTTAACGGTAAGATTTCCATCATTTTCTGATGTGCGGTACGCACTACAGCAAACCGATTAAGCAACTCTTCTTTAAGTTTTGCCAGTGCTTCAGCAGAGATGGCCGCGGCTTTTGCACCGTCTGCATCTTCATCATCATCGTCATCAGTGACTTCAGGCTCTTCATCTTCGTCTGGGTCATCTGTCATGCCATCATCAAGGCCAATATCAGAGTCAATCAGGCCATCTACCAAGTCATCTACACTCAGCTCATCTTTTTCTACTTTATCAACCAGCTCAAGCAAAGCACCTACAGTGGTAGGGCAGGCTGCAATTGCCTGCACCATATGCTTCAAGCCATCTTCAATACGGCGCGCGATTTCAATTTCGCTCTCGCGTGTAAGCAAATCAACCGTACCCATCTCGCGCATGTACATACGCACCGGGTCAGTTGTGCGGCCAAAATCAGAATCTACAGTCGCAAGTGCCTGCTCAGCCTCTTCAACTGCATCTTCATCAGTCACGGCAGGTGGTGCATCAGACATCAATAACACTTCGGCATCCGGTGCTTCTTCATACACCTGAATACCCATGTCATTAATCATGCCGATGATGCCATCGATCTGCTCTGAGCCCTGCACATCGTCAGGAAGGTGATCGTTGATTTCGGCGTAGGTGAGGTAACCACGCTCTTTGCCTAATACTATTAAGCTTTTAAGACGGGTGCGGCGCTCTTCTGCGCTCGCCTCCTGCAACTCGGTGCTGACAAACTCTTCCGTGTCTTTTTCAGCTATTTGATCGCTTTTCTTTGGTCTTGCCATGAATTACCTCTAATTTTTAGCTTTTGCCACAGCTCTGACAACTACCATGAGCATGGCAAATATGGTTACCGTAACCGCGTATTATACCAGAATTAAGCCCTATTTTGGCTGGGTTTATTGCCCACAGATTTCAACATTGCAATTTCATCTTCTGTTAATGCACTCAATGGCTTCTCGCCGATACGCGCTAACAAATTGCTCGATTGCTTATGTGAATAAATGTCCTGCAGCTGACGTCTGGTTCCTGCTAATTCCTCTACCAGATTGAATGTCTCATCCAGCAAACTCAGTTCGCGTTCCAATTCGCGTAAAACTTTGGCTTCGATTCTGTTCTCAAGTTCACGCAACAACACTACCGGTTTAGAATGGGGGTGCAGCAGGCAAGTTTCAATGGTCTGCCTGAGCAATATATCTTCATCTGTCTGCCCATCTATCCAGACCAAATCTTCTGTCCTCGCCAAAGATGGCTGCATCAGCAGCATCAGGCAAAAGCGTTTTTGCAGCGATATTGTAGTGCGCGTCAGTTTAGGCCTTGCCTGGACTTGCGGCTTATTAACATTGGGCAGCTTAAGCAGGCTATGCATTTCTTCTGGCGACAATTGCGCCAGCTCAGCCACTTTTTTACGCAAGTACATCGCACTGCGCGGTGCATGTATCTGCTGCAGGATAGGCTCCGCTTCATTCAGAAAGCGCACACGGTCTTCCTGACTTTGCAGCGGATTATCCTCACTCAAATGCTGCAGAATATATTGAGATAAAGGCATGGCAGCCTTGACTTCAGCTTCGAACTTTTCTTTGCCAAATTCTCGCACGTATGAATCCGGATCGTGCTCTTTGGGCAGAAACAAGAAAGTAAGCTTCAAACCATCGGTAAGTGCCGGCAAGGCATTCATGGCTGCGCGCCAAGCAGCAGTGCGGCCTGCATTGTCACCATCAAAACAGAATACGATTTCATCAGCCTGCCGCATAAGCTTGGCTATGTGGAATGGCGTAGTTGCAGTGCCAAGTGCCGCAACAGCATACTCAATGCCGTACTGCGCCAATGCCACCACATCCATATACCCTTCAACCACCAGTGCACGGCCCGCATCGCGTATTGCACGGCGCGCTATAAACAAACCATAAAGCTCATGGCCTTTTTGAAACAAAGGCGTTTCGGGCGAGTTGTAATATTTAGGCGTATCTTCAGGATTAATCACACGTCCACCAAAGCCGATTACCTGGCCTTTCTGATCGTGAATGGGAAACATGATGCGGTCACGGAAACGGTCATAACGGCGCCCCTGCTCATTCTCCACCACCAGGCCGGCCGTAGTTAAGGCTTCACTCTCGTAGTGGGGAAAAACGCTCTGCAGATTCTGCCAGCCGGCCGGTGCATAACCAATCTGGAACTTGGCTGCAATCTGGCCGCTAAGGCCACGGTTTTTGAGGTAATCAATCGCACGCTGCGATTTTTTAAGTTCAGCCTTATAAAAATTAGCGGCCTGCTGCAGTGACTCCTGCAAACCAACTACAACTTTCTGCGCAGGCTTCTCTGCGTCCCGAGCCTCCTGCGGTACAGTCAGACCTACATTTTTAGCAAGATCCTGCACTGCCTCAACAAAGCTGACCCCCTGATACTCCATCAGAAAACCAATAGCGGTGCCATGTGCCCCGCAGCCAAAGCAATGATAAAACTGCTTGGTAGGGCTTACAGTAAAACTGGGGGATTTTTCATTATGGAACGGGCAGCAGGCCGAGTAATTGGCACCAGCCTTCTTGAGCGGCACACTTCTATCCACCACATCAACAATATCAACGCGGTTCAGGAGTTCTTGAATAAAGCTTTCAGGTATCAAAGTTATCTGCTTTTACCAATAATAACGCCGTTGATTTAATGACCGAATGGCAATTCTAGCCCAAGATTAAACTGCAAGTAAGTCCAAAGCTCCAGTAAGTCCAAACCTAAAGTAAGCCCAAAACAAAAAAGGAGCTTACGCTCCTTATGATGTTTGCTTGTGTACAGACTTACTGCTTTAGCCTAAACGAGTTTTAATCAACCCGGATATTTTACCCATATCAGCACGGCCAGCTACAAGTGGCTTGATTGCTGCCATAACCTTGCTCATATCTTTAATACCAGCGGCACCGGTATCTGTCACCACTTTTTCCAAGATGTCTTTAATTTCATCTTCAGTCAATTGCTGAGGCAGGTAGGTTTGAAGCACTGAAACTTCAAATTTCTCTACATCAGCCAAATCATTACGATTTGCTGACTCGTAAGCGGCGATAGAATCACGGCGCTGCTTGAGCATTTTCTCGATGACGGCAATTACGTTGCTGTCATCAAGCTCTATACGCTCATCTACCTCACGCTGTTTAATAGCAGCCTGCAATAAGCGTATAGTGCCCAAACGCGCGCTGTCTTTAGCACGCATGGCGTTTTTCATGTCCTCAGATATCTGAGCTTTTAATGACATGCCGGTAACTTTACTTGATTAACTTAGTAAAGTTTTGCTGGTAAAGTTTGCTTCATCAGGCGACGATATTGACGCTTAACAGCAGCAGCAGCTTTACGTTTACGTTCCCAAGTTGGTTTTTCGTAAAATTCGCGTGCGCGAAGATCATTCAACAAACCAGTTTTTTCAATTAGGCGTTTAAAACGGCGTAAAGCAACGTCAAACGGCTCATTCTCTTTTACACGTACACTAGACATTCGGTCTCTCTTATCTGCAACAATCAATTATAAGGTCATGCTCAAGTTTCACCTTTACAGGCATAAACATGAGAAAAGTCCGCCATTTTAATCGTATAATTCAATTTGTTCAATTACTTTTATGTAATTGTGTTGTAAAAGTTCTTTTTAAGCTGAGTTTGGACACAAAAAATGTTAGTGCTGGGTATTGAATCTTCGTGTGATGAAACAGGTATTGCCTTATATGATACCGATAAAGGCCTGTTAGCGCACGCCCTGCACTCCCAGGTTGAAATGCATGCGGAATACGGCGGTGTAGTGCCTGAGCTTGCCTCACGCGACCATATACGCCGCGTGCTGCCGCTCACAGAAGCTGCGCTTAAAAAAGCCGGCAAAACCCTGCAGGATATTGATGCTATCGCCTACACACAGGGCCCGGGGCTTTCCGGCGCACTTCTGGTTGGCACCAGCTTTGCAGAAGCCCTTGCCTTCAGCCTGCAGATTCCCACCATAAATGTGCATCACCTTGAAGGCCATCTGCTGGCACCTTTGCTGGAAGATAATCCGCCGCCGTTCCCTTTTGTCGCCCTGCTGGTTTCAGGTGGCCACAGCCAGCTAATGCGCGTAGATGGTATTGGAGAATACGAACTGCTGGGCGATACGCTGGATGACGCTGCAGGCGAGGCATTCGACAAGACAGCCAAACTGTTAGGCTTAGGCTACCCAGGCGGCCCTGCGCTAGCCAAGCTGGCCCTGGCCGGCAAACCGAACTTCAAACTGCCAAGGCCTTTATTAAACAGTGGCGACTTGAATTTCAGCTTCAGCGGGTTAAAAACATCGGTACTGACATTGGTTAACCAGCACCTGCCTTTAGACGCAACCACGCAGGCAGACATCGCCTACGAATTCCAGGAAGCTGTCACTGAAGTGCTAACCACAAAATGCATGCATGCATTACGCGATACCGGGCTGGATAATTTAATCGTTTCAGGCGGCGTTGGTGCCAACGCCAGGCTGCGCGAAAAATTGAATGCCGCCACACAACGCAGGGGCTGCAAGGTGAGCTACCCACGCCTAGAGTTCTGCACAGACAATGGCGCCATGATTGCATTTGCCGGCGCTATGCGGCTCATCGCAACGCAGGATGCCCCTGTTAAAAATTATAGCTTCAGCGTTAAACCGCGTTGGAACCTAAGCGAACTGCAGGCACCTTAATACATGGCATCTTAGACCCTGGCGCCTTAAGTCATGATGCCCGTGTAAAGCTATTTTTTCTTGCCAAAACCTGACTCAGTACCGGCAAGCAATTTCTGGATATTCGTTCTGTGGCGCCATATCAGCCATACAGACATCACCAGCACGGTCAGCACATAATCCGTATATGGCAGCAGATACCAGGCAAACACTGGTGCCAGCAATGCAGCGACAATAGCACCCAGTGACGAATATCGCGTTGCTGCAAATACAACAATCCAGGTTGCCAGCGCCGCCAATCCTAACCATGGAGATATTGCCAGCATTACACCCAGCGCGGTTGCCACACCCTTGCCACCCTTAAACCTGTGATAAATCGGGTACAGGTGGCCAAAGAATACCGCCAATGCCGTAGCGCTGACCACCCACATCAGCATGCCTGACTGCAATGCCAGCCACACCGGAAACCATCCTTTAAAAGCATCTCCCAGCAACGTGAGTATTGCCGCAGATTTTTTACCGCTGCGCGCAACATTGGTTGCGCCGATATTGCCGCTGCCAACCGAGCGCGGATCAGGCAGGCCATATATCTTGCTGATTAAAATGCCAAATGCAATTGACCCCAGCAGATAAGCCGCAACAATCCACACCACAGGCACCAGAGTGACTGGAATAAAACCTAATTCATTCATTTGAAATATCTCTTTGCTGTCATTCCCGCGAAGGTGGGAATCCATTAGTAACACCGCAATAAATAAAAAATTGTGGTTTAATATTTCAGATATTACTGGATTCCCGCCTTCGCGGGAATGACGACATGAAAATAAGGCACTGCAAGTCATTATGGACACCATTTTTTTAAGCGAAGTCAAAGTACAGACCAAACTGGGCGTACCCAACTGGGAGCGCATGGTTGAACAAACCATCATTCTGGACATTGAGATTGGCTACGATTTAAGCCTTGCCTGCAAAAGCGATGATGTTGCCGACACCATAGACTATGGCGCCGTAGTGACCCGCATCCGTGAAACTCTTAAAGATAACAGTTTTAAATTGGTAGAAGCGCTAGCCGAGCATATCTGCCAGCTTATTCTGCAAGAGTTTTCCGCACTGAGCGTAAAAGTCAAAGTGGCTAAGCCTGCAATACTACCTGGACTAAAGGCTCTAGGAGTCATTGTTAATCGTGAAGCATAAATCGATTAATTAAATTACGCCTATCCCCAAAACTAACATATGCAATTTGAGACACCTGCCCCCTTCACCACGCCGAGCAACGCAGGCATAAAGGGAGTTTTCAGCAACCGGCTGTTTGAGCCCAAAGGTTTTGTTGGGCGAGTTCCCGATTGCTGCCCTTTATGGCGAGTAGCGCAGGGAAGGCGTAGCCCGTGGTGTGGGGTGTCTTTTTCTTTCACCTATTTCTTTTGGACAAGCAAAAGAAATAGGTTCGCCGGTCGGGCGAGTCCGACATGGTGAACATTCCACCACTTTACCCTCCCCCTCTCGCTTAAATAGAGAGGGGGAAATCTCTAACCCCGCGGATGATGCTGCGAATGCAGCCTCTTAAGCCGCTCGCGCGCCACATGGGTATAGATTTGCGTAGTCGAAATATCTGAATGCCCTAGCAGCATCTGCACCACGCGCAGGTCTGCCCCATGATTCAACAAGTGCGTAGCAAAGGCATGGCGCAGCACATGCGGTGACATATGCTTGCTAATGCCGGCAAGCAAAGCATAGCGTCTAATTAAATACCAGAAAGCCTGCCGCGTCATTTCCCCACCGCGATTGGTCACAAACAGCGCATCACACAAGCGCCTTTGCAGTATTGCCGGCCTGGCCTCACGCAAATAACGCGCAATCCAGTCAGCCGCCTCTTCACCCATCGGCACCAGGCGGGTTTTACTGCCTTTGCCTGTTACACGCACCACGGCATCCTGCACACTGACTTCAGTGGTTTTAATAGACACCAGTTCAGACACGCGCAAACCACATGCGTACAACAACTCAAGCATGGCTCTATCGCGCAGGCCCGCAGGCTCGTCTAAATTTGGAGCATTCAGTAATGCCACAACCTCATCCTCATTCAAGCTCTTGGGCAGGCTGCGTGGCAATTTGGGGGATTCTATTTGCAGGGTAGGGTCAACACTGATTTTATTTTCACGCAGGCAATAACGGTAAAAGCGCCGCAGGCTTGCAATCAGGCGGCCGATACTGCGCGGTTTACTCTGCGGAAACCTGACAGCCAGGTATTGCTGGATATCATTATGGTTCACAGCCAGCAATTGCGTGTGCCGTGCCTGTGCCCAGAGTGCAAAACCAGTTAAATCCAGACGATAACTTTCAAGTGTATTTTTAGACAGGCCATCTTCAAGCCAAAGATGGTCTATAAACATGTCCAATTCAGCACTGGCTTCTAGCGAAAGTGCATGTTCACCCACTTAGAGTTCCACACCTTCATGCGTTAGCAGCCACTGCTTGATGCGCAAACCATTCTGCTTACCCTGCATGAAACCACCAAGGCCATTTTTGGCAACCACCCGATGGCATGGTACCAGCAATGGCAGGTTGTTGGCGCCACAGGCATTGGCAACGGCCCTGGGGCCAGATCCAACCTGGCTGGCAAGCTCACTGTAAGTACGCGTTTGCCCCAGTGGAATGGCGGCGATTGCCTGCCACACGCGCTGCTGAAAAGCTGTACCGTGCTGATCCATAGGCAAACTGAATGCCGTTGCAGCCTCCAGCAGGTACTGCACCACCTGCTGGCAGGCAGACTTTACCAAAGGGTTGCCTGATTCTTTGGATATGTAAATTGTGCCTGAAGGCAGCACCGCCTGCAGTTCAATGACAAGCCCGCCCGCAAAGGTAATCGCAACTGCGCCAAATGGCGTATTAATCAAGGCATCATCGTTTGTCATCATGCTTCGATGTTAAACCAAAGTGCCCATGATGAAAATGTTTAAGGCAACAAAAAACCCCAACGATTTGCATCTGTTGGGGTTTATTAAAAGCGGCTTTTAAATTATGCGCTTTCTGCTGGAGCCATAACTTCTCTGTCACGTGAAACCAATTTTTCTTTAATACGTGCAGATTTACCTGAACGCTCACGCAAGTAGTACAGTTTCGCACGACGTACATCACCGCGGCGTTTCAACTCGATGCTGGCGATTAATGGTGAGTATGTCTGGAATGTACGCTCAACACCTTCACCAGAAGAGATTTTACGCACGATGAATGATGAATTCAAACCGCGGTTACGTTTAGCGATTACTACGCCTTCGTATGCCTGCACACGTTTACGTGTACCTTCAACCACGTTCACACCAACCACTACAGTGTCACCTGGAGCGAAATCAGGAATCGTTTTGCCTAAACGGGCAATTTCTTCCTGCTCTAACATTTTAATAATATCTGCCATTTTATTTATCCCTTACGGGTTCCTTTTAATTATGAAGAGCTCGTTCCTGCTATCTAATCCTGCTGTAGCAGCCTAGACTCTTCTTTCGTCAACGGCCTTGCGGCCAATAAATCGGGACGTTGATCCCGAGTTCTTTGCAGTGACATTTTCAAACGCCACTGCTTGATCTTTGCATGATTTCCCGACATCAACACTTCAGGAACGCGTCTGCCTTTATATTCATCCGGCCTGGTATAGTGCGGACAATCCAGCAGGCCATCTACAAATGAATCTTCAATCGCAGAATCACTATCGCCTAAACTGCCAGGCAATTGCCTGATAATTGCATCCATCAACACCATGGCCGGCAACTCCCCGCCACTTAACACATAATCGCCGATGGAAATTTCTTCATCCACCTCAGCATCTATCAGACGCTGGTCAACACCTTCGTAGCGACTGGCCAATAACACCAGGCCAGGCTTTTTACTTAGCTGCATCACCTTTTCATGCGTAAGTGGCTTACCCGCCGGCGCCAGATGTACAACCCAAGGCTCAATATTTTCTTCAGCCGCTTGTGCAGCCTTTGCAGCATTGATGGCTTTTTCCAGCGGCTCAATCAGCATCACCATGCCAGGGCCGCCACCATAAGGCCTATCATCTACAGTTTTGTGATTGTCAGTGGTGAAATCACGTGGATTCCAAAACTGCAAATCAAATATCTTCTGGCCAAGCGCCCTGCTGGTGATGCCATACTTAGCGATGGCATCAAACATTTCAGGAAACAAGGTCACTACATCAAACTTGAACGCCATGATTTATAGAACCGGTTAAAAGTCCGGATCCCAATCAACCAGCATTGTTTTTTCTTTCAAGTCCACTTCCAGCACGACTGATGCAATAAAAGGCAGCAATCTTTCATGCGGCTTTTCTTTTACCGGCTTACCGGCAGCAGTCTTATCTACAGCCACGGTCTTAGCTGTCACATCTTTAACAACCAGCACATCATTTGCGCCAGTTTCAAGAATGTCATCAATCACGCCGAGATCGACACCTTGTACATTTTTAACATGCAGGCCTATCAGGTCGGACCAGTAATACTCATTCTCATCCGGCTCTGGCAATTGCACCCTGGGCACCGCAATCTGCTTGCCTTTACAGGCAAATGCTGCATCACGGTCATTAATGCCCTGCAGTTTTACCACGATAACGTCATTGTGAATCTTGGCTGTTTCCACAACCATCTCACGCCAATCATCACCTTTGCCCAGCCACCATGTGGCGTAGTCAAACAAGCCATCAATCGCTTCAGTATCCGGCAGCACTTTCAGCCAGCCAAAAACGCCGTAGGGCGCAACAACGCGCCCCATGACTACCATTGCATCATCTGCCAAAATCAAGTCCCAATCCGGCTTGGCCTAATCACTTGCATTGCCTGAACAAGTTCAGGCAGCAAATCATTAAGCGTCAGCAGCTGGAGCTTCTGTTTCAGCAGGAGCTTCTGCAGCAGCGGCAGCAGCTTCTTTAGCGGCTTCAGCTTCTGCAGCAGCTTTAGCATCGGCCTCAGCTTTAGCTGCATCAGCAGCAGCTTTAACTTTTGCAGCTTCTTCAGCAGCGATTTTAGCTTTCTTGGCTTCTACTTTTGCAGCGTCTTTAGCTTTAGCAGCAATCGCAGCTTCAGGGCCTTTAGCGTGGAATTTCACCAAACGTGCAACTGTTTCAGACAGTTGAGCACCGTTATTTTGCCAGTGAGTAACACGCGCTAAATCGATACGTAAACCTTCAGCGTTAGCGCTAGCTGATGGGTTGTAGAAACCTACGCGCTCAATGAAGCGACCATCGCGACGGTTACGTGAATCAGCCACAACTACGTTGTAGAAAGGAGTTTTTTTCGCGCCACCACGAGCTAAACGAATAATAACCATAATCTTTGTTCTCTTTTGAATAATTTAAAGCAGAAAGGCGCGGATTTTACGTTATATCCGAACCTTTTGGCAAGCGATTTATCTATCAATTTCATTATTAATGTATCTATTTGTTTTTGTAACTAATTACGCAACAAATACAGCACACTCAAAAACCTATTTTCAATTAATCTAAACGTGTTTTTTATAACGGGTAGGGTCAGGTAGCCCGGCCGCCATGAAACCTTCACGCCGCAGACGGCATGAATCGCATAAACCGCACGCCTCCCCCTGATTATCAGCCTGGTAGCATGAAACAGTCATTGCATAATCAACGCCTAATTGGGTCCCCAGTTCTACAATCTGCGCCTTGGTCATATCTATCAATGGCGCATGCACGGTAATGGTTTTGCCTTCAACCGCACTCTTGGTTGCCAGGTTCGCCATGTTCTGGAACGCCTTAACGTATTCACCGCGACAGTCCGGGTAACCGGAATAATCAAGCGCATTTACGCCAATAAAGATATCCTGCGCTTCCAGCACCTCAGCCCAGGCCAAAGCAAGCGACAGCATAATGGTATTACGTGCCGGCACATAAGTAATCGGAATGCCCTCAGAGGCACTTTCCGGCACGGCGATTGCATCATCAGTCAATGCAGAGCCGCCAAATAATGATAAATCCAGCTGGGCAGTTTTATGTGCGGCAGCGCCCATGACGGTGGCAATTTTTTTAGCTGCATTTAATTCTGCGATATGGCGCTGGTGATAATCCAGGCTCAGGCAATAGCATTCATAGCCTTGGCTACGTGCGTAAGCCAATACGGTTGCAGAATCCAATCCGCCGGAAAGCAGCACAACCGCTTTGCGATGCGTTGCTGGCTGGGCGGATATATCCCCTGAAAGTGTTTTAACTTGATTATTCATACAAATCAGACCCCGGGCTTCTCGCCCCATAAAATCTTATGCAGCTGCACCTGCATGCGCACCGGCAGCTTATCCTGCAATACCCATCCCGCTAAATCAGTTGGGTTAATCTGGCTGTACACCGGCGAAAATAGCACCGGGCATTTATCCGCAATATGATGCTTGGCCAACACCTCCTTTGCCCAGTCATAGTCTGCGCGGCTGCATAGCACGAACTTCACCTCATCGGCCTGCTTCAAATGCTCCAGATTGCTCCAGACGTTATTGGCCACCTCACCGGAATCTGGTGTTTTAACGTCCAGAATCACTGAAACACGCTTATCCACGGGACTGATATCGATAGCACCGCCGGTTTCCAGCGAAACGCTGTAACCTGCATCACACAGCTCTTTAAGCAACACCAGGCAGCCCTTTTGCGCCAATGGCTCACCGCCGGTCACCGTGACATACTTCGTGCCGTAACCGGCAACCTTGGCCAAAATATCGCCAAGCTCCATATTACTGCCGCCGCTGAATGCATAAGCCGTATCGCAATATACACAGCGCATCGGGCAGCCGGTAAGCCGCACGAATACTGTAGGCAAGCCTACGCGGCTGGACTCACCCTGCAGCGAATAAAAGATTTCATGGATTTTCAGTTTCATCTGATATTTTGCACACTAAAAAAATAGCGCCAACTTGAATTGGCGCTATTTTAACTTAAAAGACAGAATACTCTAAACCAGAGCCTGCCCGAGCTGATGTTTACATAAGCTGATGTTTTAAAAGATTACTTAATTGCCTCAAGCGCCTTCAAGCGTTTCTGGGCAGTAGGCGTTACTTCACTGTTAGGAAATTTTGCAATCAGATCACGCAAGGTTTTCTTGGCCGCGGGCACCAATCCCAGCTGAATCTGGCTATTTGCCATATTCAGCATGGCATCAGGGACTTTAGGGCTATCAGGATGCATATCCAGCAACTTCTGCTGTGTGGCAATCGCGGATTTGTAGTTTTTTAAAGCAAACTGTGAATAACCCAGGCCATATTTGGCTTCTGCCGCATATGTGCTGTTTGGGTACTCTTTCAGGAATTTGTCATAAGCATTAAAAGCTTCTTTATGCTTAGATTCTTTCAGCAGGCTATTCGCCTGTTCCAACTGCTGCTGTTCCTGGCTACTCTTGTCAGCAGCTGCAGAAACTGGCGCCTCTGCCACAGCAGGTGCAGCAACAGGCACAGTTTCAAGCTTGCGCAGACGCGCATCAGTATCTGCGTACAGGTCTTTCTGGCGCTGCTGGGTAGTATCAAGGTTATGTGCTGCAAGTTCCAGCTCGCCCCTTAATCTTGAAACTTCCTGCTTCAGGTTTTCTACCTGAGTTTGCATATCCACCAAACCGTTTTTTGCTATGGTCTCCAGCGAACCCAATCTCTGTTCCAGCTCTTGCTGATGCTTTTTCAATTCAGCCAATGAGGCCTGATTTGACTGATTCTGGCTTTGCATGTTTTTCTCAAGCTCAAGTATTTTCTTACGCGCTTCAGTATCATCAAACAGCGCCGCATGACTGCCCACCGAAAATAATTGTGCCGTCAGAATTACAGAGGCCAGAATCAGTTTTTTCATAGTATCGGTCTATCGTCCTGGATTACTCTGTCTCGTAAACGATATCTACGCGACGGTTTGCTTGGTGGCAAGTTTCATCTGCACAATTTGGAGTTGCTTTTTCTTCACCAAAACTTACAGTTTCAATTTGCTTGTCTTGCGCACTCAGCAGGTTCAGTGATTTCTTCACCGCTACTGCACGGCGCTGACCCAGTGACAAGTTGTATTCACGTGTACCGCGCTCATCAGCATTGCCTTGCAAAATCACTTTTGCAGAGCCATGCTCAGCCAGGTATTTAGCGTGTGCTTCAACAACTGGGCGGAATTCTGCCTTAACCGTATCTTTATCGAAGTCAAAATAAATGCTGCGTTTTGACAAGATGTTGTTAGGGTCATTCAATGGGCTGTTGCCTGCCTTGCTATCGATAGTCACTTCTTTAATGCCGGAAGTGTCAGCATTGGCATCTGCCGCTGGCTGTGCTGGTGCAGTAGCACTAGGGCTCTTATCCTGCACATCAGCAGGCTTATCAACCATAGGTGTGCTTTTACACGCAGTTAAAGCCATGGCTACCAACAAGCTGGCCAAGAGCTTTTTATTCAAGATGCTTTTGTTCATTTTATTCTCCTAAAATTTAAGTTGCAAATTTGCAACAGTAAGTAAATCTTGCCCCAGGACACCAAGTGCGCTGTTAATTAAGCAATGGGCCCCATGAAGGTTCGCGTATATCGCCACCAGACTCACTCAGACGCTGTTTTACACGACCATCTGAAGATACTGCAGCCAAGGCACCGCGACCACCCGTTCGGGTAGCATATAGTATCACACGTCCATTCGGTGCAAAACTCGGGGACTCATCCTGCGCGCCTTCGCTCAATACCTGCACCTGTCCGCTGCTTAAATCCTGCACAGCAACAGTAAATTTACCGCCATCCCTGCGTATCATCGCCAGCGATTTACCATCAGGCGAGAAATGCGGGCTCAGGTTCTGTCCGCCCTGGAAAGTCACGCGCTGCGCCTCGCCGCCTATGGATGAAACCTTATAGATTTGCGGGTTGCCGCCGCGGTCAGAGGTGAAATATATCCACTTACCATCCGGCGACCAGTTAGGTTCAGTATCGATTGCACCGCTCTTGGTGAGTTGCCTCAGGCCTGTACCATCGGCATTAATCGCATAGAGCTGCGAGTTGTCAGAGTGGGTCAGCACGATTGCAAGCTTGCTGCCATCCGGCGACCAGCTCGGCGCGCTGTTATTGCCCTTAAAATTAGCCAGCGTCAAGCGTTGGCCGGTCGTCAATGACTGCACAAAAATAATCGGCTTTTTCTTTTCAAAAGAAACGTAGGCAATCTTGGTGCCGTCTGGTGACCAGGCCGGTGAAATAATAGGCTCATTTGATGACACCACGGTTTGCGGGTTTACGCCATCGGCATCTGCCACCTGCAGTGAATAACGGCCTTTGGATTTATTGATATAGGCGATGCGGCTCGCAAAGATTGGGCCTTCGCCAGTAAGCTTCTGGTAAATGACATCAGCGATTTTATGCGCGGTGAGCCGGAGCTGGTTTGGCGCGATGTTGTATTCCATGCTGGCAAGCTGCGTTTGCTTCAGCACATCAGCCAGCTTGAAAGTCACCTTGAGGCGGTTACCCGGCAACGACGTGATACTGCCTACCGTGATTGCCTGCGCCTGCAGGGCAGCCCACTCTGCATATTTGATTTGCGCAACATCTGTGGGGCGACTTGCCACACCGCCGGTTTCCAGCACGCGGAATAAACCGCTGCGGCGTAAATCAGCGCCAATAATATCGCCGATCTTATCCTGGCTGGCAGCAGCGGCCTGGTCAAAAGGCACGATGGCAATTGGAATCTGCTGAGCACCACCGCCGCTGATCTCGATATCCAGCGCCGCATTGGCAACAGTTGAGGCAAATGATGCAGCAAGAAATAATGTAGTTTGAAATAATCTGAAAAGTGTTTTCATATTCCGTTTATGTATCAATGAATGGATTTGCATCCAAAGTTTGATGAATTCTACTGCAATACACTGCATAAGCTGCAAGCATTTACATTTGCTTACATTCACGATTGCGGGCAGATACAGCCGGTGCTAAAAAGCCCGACCCGCGACTGAAGCTACAGGTCAATCATTAGGGCGGAATTTCAGGTTCAAGTTCCTGAACTGCGCAAACAATGTGGCATCCTGCGGCAGCGGCAATGGCTCAGATGCCATGATTGCGCGCTCTACGGCATCGTCACAGGCAGGATTGCCACTGGATTTAACCAGCTTGGGCGTACCCGTCAACTGGCCCGTGGGCATTAAGCCGATTTCAAATTTCAATTCGGGATTACCAGTTCCGCATAGCGTTTTATTTACGTTACCGCGGATTTTGCCTTTAATCTTATTAACATATTCATCCACCACGCCTGCACTGGCGGCCGATTTGGCAGCAGCATTTTTTTGCTCGCTTGTAGCCTTATCTTCACTCAAGCTATCTTGCTGCAGTTTCTTCAGTGCTTCATCCGAAGGCTTTGCAGGTTTTGGCTTAGCAGGGTTTTGCAACGCTTCCTGACGCATGGCCTCCTGCAATTTTGCTAGCTTGTTATCAGGAGCGGGCATTGGTTTAGGTGGCTCTTTTTTCACCGGTTTCTTTTCCATGGCGATTTCCACCTTCGGCTCAGGTTCCGTCTTGGGTTCTACAACCGGCTCTGGTTCGGGTGCTTTCTGTACCTCAGGTTCTGGCTTGGGTTCCGGCTTAGGCTCTGGCACCGGGCGCGGCTCTGGCACAGACATACTATCCCACAGCTCGACCTCGGCAATGCTGATTGGATGCACAGACTTCCAGTTGAAAGAAATCAGCAACACACCCAGCAGCACTAGGTGCACTGTGACGGCGAATACGCCGGCCTTAACTGATTCTGATTGTTCGTGCTTACGTAGCATAAGATTTCAGTTCTGTTTAAACCCTACGCCGGCTTTAACAATAATCCGACTTTGTCCACTTTATTGGTTTTCAGCAAATCCATCACACCGATGACATCTTCATACTTAACGCTCTTATCGGCGGCGATAACCACGGCACGCCCAGGTGATTGTTTAAGTGTTGTACGCACCTTGGCGAGCATTTCATCACGCTGCATGGATTTACTATCCAGCTCGATGCTGCCATTTTTTTTCACCGTAACCACTATCGGCGGCAGCTTAGGCTGATTCAGGCTTTGCCCGACCCCCGGAAGCTCTACCACACCGGGGTTGGTCATTGGCGCTGTGACCATAAAAATAACCAGCAGCACCAAAGTAACATCAATATAGGGCACGACATTGATCTGATTCATCATGCGGCGTTTACGTGTACGTGACATCGCGCTAAGCCCCTAAGATTTACGTTGCAGGATATTGGTGAACTCTTCCATAAAACTCTCGTAGCGCACAGAAAGCCTGTCGACCGAGCTGGCAAAGCGGTTATAGGCAATCACCGCCGGGATTGCCGCAAACAGGCCAATCGCTGTCGCAACCAAAGCCTCGGCAATGCCCGGCGCCACTTGGGTGAGCGTAGCCTGTGCCACGTTAGATAAGCCCCTGAACGCATTCATAATGCCCCACACCGTACCAAACAGGCCGATATATGGGCTCACAGAACCAACCGATGCCAGAAACGGCAGATGTGCATCCAAATCATCCATTTCACGGTTGAAAGTTGCACGCATGGCGCGGCGCGCACCTTCCATCACGTCTGAAACATCCATCTTGGTCTGCTGCCGATGGCGTGCATACTCTTTAAAACCCGCCTCAAATATGCTCGCCATGCCCTGTGGCTTGCGGCGGCTTGAACTGATGCCTTCATAAAGCTTGTTTAAATCGCCGCCGGTCCAGAAGGTGTTTTCAAAATCATCTGCATCTTGTTCGGCGCGTTTAATCGTGGCCACTTTAATAAAGATATACCACCATGAGAACATGGAGGTAATCAGCAGAATCAGCATTACCAGCTGCACGGGCAGACTGGCACCCGCAATCAGGGTAAAAAACGACATATCACTACTTGCGTTCATAATTTCTCCATGAGTTTTTACAACACACTAATTTTTAATCCACTAATTTTGGCAGCATGGCAGCCTTTATATCAGCGGGGATTCCCAGCGGCTTAAATGTCTCGGCATTGACAAATGCCAGCTTGATTTCTGCCTTGATTAACAAGGCATGGCCACGCATGATTCTCTGCTCCATCTCGATACTGCCGCGGCCTATTTTAGTAAGCCGGCATTGAATATCGAGCAGGTCGTTAAAACAAGCCGGCGCCTTAAATTCTACAGACAGGCTATGCACAACAATAATCACACCCTGCTCTGCTTTAACTTCTGGCTGCTCAAAACCCAAGGCCCGCAGCCATTCGGTTCTGGCGCGCTCCATAAAGTTCAAATAGTTGGAATGATAGACTACACCGCCAGCGTCTGTATCTTCATAATAAACACGAACCGGCCAATTGAAAATTGCTTGTTTATTCATAGACAAATTCTAACACAGCGCAGATGTTAATATTTTTACATCCGCATCAAGCACGGCAATCATAAGCAATATGCATGCGCCTTGATAGATGAACAACATCACAAAATAAAAGGAGCCAGCGCCCCTTTTATTTTGTTACCTGGCAGCGCTATGCGCCTGCAGCCATGCCAGATTAAAAGTGATAGACAACACCTACTGTTGCCACATTGGCGCCAACATTATTGTCATGACCGCCAAGCTCTTTTACCGCAGCAGTGTAATGATCCCAGCCCATACGCACGCCTACATTGTGGTTTACGTTATATTCGCCACCCAGGCCGTAAGTCACGCCGGTGTGCGTAGCATCATTCATTGGACTCAAATTTGATGAGACCGTTGTTTTAGTGACTGCAACGCCAAGCTTGCCGTAAACATTAAAGCTGTCATTCAAAGGCAATATGCCTAAAACAGCCAGACTGGCCGCATCACCTTTTGCCGAGCCACTGACATTATCAGTGACCTTGCCAATACCGGTATATTGGCCTTCTACTGCCAGATATGGATTGAATTTATAACCAAGCACCACACCGGCAACCGCTGAAGACTGTTTGTCTTCGCCGTTCGGCATATTGATATTAGGTTTACCGATGCCAAGATTCAAACCTGCATAAGCACCGGTATCTTCTGCAAACGCAGCACTGGAAAAGATAGCCGCAGTCGCTAATGTACCCATTAAGATTACCCTGATTGCTTTCATGTAAAACCTTTCGATAATTTGGATGTTATTTTGGTTTTAGCACACGCTTTAAAACGTATTAACCAAAAATCCATTATCCAGTCGCAAATGTAATGCCAACATTGATGCGAGACAGGGGGTTTTAATAAAAACATTAACAATCAAATAGTTGAATAAAAAATATTAATTTCACGGCAATATTTTTCAGGGAATAGGCAACATTTTTTGCAGCATTGGCCGGCTGCAAAAAATGAAACCATGCAAATTTCACATGCTGATTGAATTTTCCGCAAGCTGAAATCCAGGAACCCTGGCAGCCGGCAGGCCGCTAAGGGTTGCGCCGCTTTACTGCTGCCAAATCTCGCCCGAAGCCAGGCTGCTGGGCACCGGCAAACCAAAGTGCTGGTAGGATTGGCTGGTTGCCACCCGACCGCGCGGGGTGCGCATCAGGTAACCCTGCTGTATCAAGTACGGCTCCAGTACGTCTTCAATCGTATCACGCTCTTCACCGATTGCAGCCGCCAGGTTATCGAGGCCAACCGGGCCGCCGCCGAATTTTTCCAGCACCGCCAGCAGCAGCTTTCTGTCCATCACATCAAAACCCAGCTTGTCTACATCCAGCATTTTGAGTGCGGCATCGGCAATCTCGGCAGAGACAACACCATCGGCTTTTACCTGCGCATAGTCGCGCACACGGCGCAACAGGCGGTTAGCAATGCGCGGTGTGCCGCGTGAACGTTTTGCAATTTCCAGTGCGCCGGTATCTGCCATCTCGACATCCAGCAAACCGGCAGAGCGCTGCACGATGCGGCCCAGTTCTTCAGATGTGTAGAACTCCAGCCGCGATACGATGCCAAAACGGTCACGCAGCGGGTTGGTAAGCATGCCGGCCCTGGTGGTTGCGCCAACCAGGGTGAACGGCGGCAGATCAAGGCGCACGCTGCGCGCAGCAGGGCCTTCGCCTATCATGATGTCCAGGCGGTAATCTTCCATCGCCGGATACAGAATCTCTTCAACCACGGGGGAAAGCCGGTGTATCTCATCAATAAACAGCACATCGTTCGGCTCAAGATTGGTGAGCAGTGCCGCGAGATCACCCGCACGCTCCAGTACCGGGCCTGAAGTCTGGCGCATATTCACGCCCATCTCTTTGGCAATAATGTGTGCCAGCGTGGTTTTGCCCAAGCCAGGCGGACCAAACAGCAGCACATGGTCCAGCGCTTCGCTACGGCCACGTGCGGCATTAATAAAAATCTCCAGCTGTGCACGCGCTTTTTCCTGGCCGATATACTCATCCAGTATTTTGGGGCGCAGCGCGCGCTCTAAAGCTTCTTCCTGTGGGCTGACGCTGTCAGGCGCGATTAAACGGTCGGTTTCTATCATAAAACGTTATATGTTCTCTCTGTTTTGCAACGCAACCCAGTGTGTAATCAGTGTTAAACCAACCGCTAACAGCGTTGGCCCTAAAAAAATCCCGATAAATCCAAAAGCAACTGCACCGCCCAGCACACCCAGCACAACCAGCAGCAGCGGCAAGTGTGAAGAGTGGCTGATTAAAATCGGTTTAATCACATTATCCACGGTGCTGATTGCCAGCAATCCATACAGCGCCAGAAAAATTGCCCAGCCGTGGTCACCATGATTATAAAGCCATAAGGCAGAACCGCCCCACACCAGTGGCGGACCAACGGGAATCACCGACAGGAAGAACGTTGCCAGTGCCAGCAGCATAGGCATGGGTGCACCTGCGAGCCAGAAGCCGAACAAGGCTACCGTAGCCTGCGCCAATGCGGTACCAAAGATACCTAACATCACACCTTTTACCGTATTGCTGGAAAGGGTCAGCATTTCCTCACCCAATTCCCCGCCCAGCCTGCGCACGATCAGCACAACGCCTTTCGCAAGGCGGCGGCCATCGCGGTAAAAAAAGAATGCAACAAAAGCAACCAGCAGCAGCTGCAAAAAACCGCCCATCATCATCTGCACCGCCTCCAGCATAAATTTACGCATGGGCTCTGCATACTGGCTCAAAAGCTTCATCAGCTCTTCGTGGCTCACAACGGCCCGCTGCCATGCCTCGGCCAGCTGCTGGCCAACCATGGGCAGGCTGCTCAGCCACTCCGGCGCTTTGGGTTGAAGGTTTTTTAAAGTCACCTGCGCTTCGTCAATCAGGATAGCGGCAGATTCCGCGAGATTGGTCGCCAGATAGGCCATAGGCAGAATAACCGCAACCGACAGGAATGCAGTCATGGTCATGGCGGCCAGCGTGTCGCGCTTGCCAAGCAGCAGCCATACGCGCTCATAAAGCGGCCATGTGAACACACAGAACACTGTCGCAAAAAGTACCGCAGCCATAAAAGGCCGCAATACAAAAAAGCAGCCTACTATCAGCAAAGCAGTCAGTGCGATACGTGCTATTTGGTTGGTATTAATCATATGTGCCTAATGTATTTGCCGATAGATAAAAACCGCTTTCGATAATGCATTGTAAGCGTGGTGAATACCATCAGCAATCGTTTTACTGCGGATTAATCCCGGCCCTATTTCGAGAGCAGTTTCAAGGCCTGTTTGATGCCGTCTGTCACGCTCGTTTCCTTATCCAGCAGCTTCACCGCAGCCATCGCTTCGCGCTCGTTATAGCCCAAAGCCAGCAAGGCGTTCAATACGTCGCTGCTGGCAGATTTTGGCTGGTTGGAATTCATGGCGGCAACACCGTCAATGGTGAATTTATCTTTCAGCTCAAGCAGCAGGCGCTCGGCAGTTTTCTTGCCCACACCGGGCACACGGGTCAGCATGGTGGTTTCCTGCAGTGCTACTGCCTGCACCAGCTCATCAATGGATAATCCGCTCAGGATTGACAAGGCAGACTTGGCACCGATGCCATTGACCTTAAGCAGCTGCCTGAAAGTGGCACGCTCCTGACTGCTGCCAAACCCGTATAACAGCTGCGCATCTTCACGCACCACAAAATGTGTGAGCATCACCACTTTTTCGCCCACCGCCGGCAGGTTATAAAAAGTGCTCATAGGCACTTCGCATTCGTAACCGACCCCGTTGCAGTCAATTAAAACCAAAGGCGGCGTTTTTTCCAGCAGGGTTCCACTCAGGCGACCAATCATGGCGTGTTCCATAACATAATAAGGGTTAACAATAGCGCATGGCCTAGCATGCTAGCAAGTGTAAGCTTGAGTGCAGGCATGCACCACTACGGCAGATTGCAGAAACGTCGGGCGCGTAGCAGAAAAATAGAGGATAAATTGATTAGGGAAACTTGCCCGTGTCGGTTCGCTGACTGACTGGCCCATTAGATAAGCCGCCCGCCGCGTACACGGTAACCGGCGGTTGCCAGCCTGCCCAGCCCCTGGCCGCCATGTGCATGGCAGATTGCGCAAGCCAGCGCATCAGCTGAGTCAGGTTTGGGGGTGGCGGGTAAATTAAGCAGGCGCTTCACCATTTCCTGCACCTGCTCTTTTTGCGCATGGCCATTGCCGACCACAGCCTGCTTGACCTGCAAGGCGGTGTATTCTGCAACGCTCAGGTTACGAATTACGGCGGCACTGATGGCTGCTCCACGCGCCTGCCCCAGTAAAAGTGTTGATTGCGGATTAACGTTCACGAACACTTTTTCAATCGCCACCTGGTTAGGCTTGTAGGTGTCTATCACTTCAAACAGGCTGTCTAGAATGATTTTAAGGCGGGCAGGCAGTTCCTCCCTGTCATCTTCACCTTCGATTTTATTCTTTTTACCACTGGCGGTTTTAATCGTACCGCTGGCAATGTAGATGATTTTCTCACCCACTTTTTCAATCACCCCAAAGCCGGTCAGGCGTAAGCCGGGGTCTATACCCAAAATTCTGATATTGTCCAAATCTCTCTCACATACACCAGAATTATGCTTACGCAGAATGATGACTGTTAATTGCTTACTCTTCGAGTACGGCTGAAGTGTAAACGTCCTGTACGTCGTCCAGGTCCTCCAGCGCGTCCAGGATCTTCTGCATTTTCACTGCATCGTCACCTGTGAATTCCACTTCATTCATCGCCTTCATGGTCACTTCAGCCAGCACTGCTTTTAAGCCGGCGGCTTCCATGGCTTCTTTCACAGCAACAAAATCAGCCGGTGGCGTTATGACTTCGATACTGCCGTCATCATTGGTCACTACATCTTCAGCACCGGCTTCCAGTGCAACTTCCATCACTTTATCTTCAGAGGTACCTGGCTCATAGACCAGGCTGCCACAGTGCTTGAACATGAAAGCAACAGAACCGTCCGTACCCAGGTTGCCGCCGAATTTGGTCAGTGCATGGCGCACATCAGCCACCGCACGCTGCTTGTTATCGGTCAGGCAGTCAATGATGATAGCGGCGCCATTGATGCCGTAACCTTCATAACGAATCTCTTCGTAGTTCACGCCTTCGAGCTCACCGGTGCCTTTTTTGATGGCGCGGGTAATGTTGTCTGACGGCATGTTTTCTTCTTTTGCCAGCGCCACTGCCGCACGCAGGCGCGGGTTCATGTTGGTATCACCGCCGCCTAGCCTGGCCGAAACTGTGATTTCCTTGATGATTTTAGTGAAGATTTTGCCGCGCTTGGCGTCTTGACGACCTTTGCGGTGTTGGATATTTGCCCACTTACTATGACCAGCCATGTCTCTAACCTTTAATGCAATCAAATAACCACGATTTTATCACAGGCTTTGATGTAGGCTAAATAAACGCTGTATGCAATGCCAGGTTTTATTCCTGGGCCATTGCCGGGTCAACCGGGGTATGTTTGCGTATGCTGATGATGGAGATAATTACCAATGAGGCTGCAATCAGGCTCATGCCTATTGATTCAGTCATCGATGGCACCTCATTCAGCTGTATCCATGCCGCCATTACCCCGATTACCGGCGCCAGCATGGATGACATGCTGGCGATACCGGCACTTAAACGCTGTAGCGCATACAGCCACAGCAGCCAGGCCAGCGCATTACAGAATACTGAATTAAATATCACGGCGCCAATCAAGTATGGTGCCCACTGGATTGGCGGTGCAGGCACTATAAATGCCGCCACCACCAAAGGCAGCGAGCCGAACAGCATCTGCCATGCCGTAAGTGACATCAGGTCAAGTTCCGGCGAACGCTGGTGCAGTTTTTTGGCAACAATCACAGACAGCGCCCAAAACACACCCGACAGCACGGCAAGGAACATGCTGAAAGTATCTGTACCCAAATGCATGGGGTCTAATATGAACAGCATGCCCATGGTTGATAATACTGCTGCCGGCCATTGCAGGCCATGCAGTTTCTCGCCCAGCATGGGCCACGCAAGCACCATCACCCAGAATGGCATGGTATAGGTCAGCACCGCCGTTTTACCGGCACCGCCCTGCACCAGCGCCCATATCAACAAGCCAGTAAAGCCGCTGGTCTGCATCAGGCCCAGCAGTATCAATGTAGGCAACTCTTTAACGCGCAGCGGTTTACGCATCACCAGTAGAACAGCAAACAGGCACAGCGCACCGATTACCGTGCGCAATGCCGCAAACTGGAATGCACCGGCATAAGCCAGGGCACTCTTCATCACCACCCAGTTGTAGCCCCAGATGATAGTGAGCACCATCAGTGCAGCAAAAGCACGGATGGTCACTTTTTTACTGTCATACATATTATTTACAGCCATTCAAGTTCATAGTCCAGGCAGATTCTCCTGCCGGCTCCAGTAATTAATTCCAGATATGGGTTACCGCTTTCCAGCTGCCATCTGCCTGTTTACGGTAAACCAGGTGTACATTGCCGCCAAAAGTCTGTTTTTCGCCCTTGTCGTTCATCATAGCACCTGCCCATTTACCGCGCTGATAGGCAAGATTGCCATCTGCTACCGCCTCTGTTAGCGTCAATTGATGCTCGATAACGCCTGCAGTAATCAGACCTTGGAAGAATTCCTGAATGGCAGCCGCACCCACTACCGGCGTGCCGGCTGGTGCAGGCATTACTACTGCATCAGCGGCATACAGTTCACCTATGGCAGCTGCATTTTTTGCATTGAAAGCGTTATCAAATTTTGTATTGATTGCTGAAATCTGTGATTGGATATTTGACATTGATCTAAACCTTTTTAATTAAAATATATTGAAATTGAAACCATCAGGCTTCTTCCGTTTTTACAAACTCTTGGATACCTGTATCAAGTATTCTTAATATCTGCCGCAGCTGCGTGCGTTGCCCGTCGTCCAGCGCTTTCATCGAACGTCTTAACCTGCGGTAATAATCCGGCATGACTTCATCTAGCTTGGCCTGGCCCTGTGCCGTAAGTTTAATCAGCACGCTGCGCCTATCGTCTTTTGTATACGCACGCTCAACCAAGCCATTCTGTTCCAGCCCATCCAGCAGGCCGGTCATGGTTGCCCGCGTTACGCCTGCTTTTTCTGCCAGCACTGACGGTGTAGATGCCTTTGAATCTTCCCGCATCAACAAAACCAGCACCCACCAGCGGCCCTGCAGCAATCCATGCTTGCTTAAGCAGGTGTCTAATGCAGAAGACAGGTCAGTAGCCACCCGCAGTAATTGCAGAAAGGTAGCAATGGCCGTGATATCGGCATCCGGGTAGCGTTCAGCAAATTTGCTTAACACTTCAAATGTAGGTAGATCTTTTAATTGCAGCATGATTAGGTGCATTATAGTTAGCCGGCTAACTATGTCAAGTACTATGTAATCAGCCAATGATATTGGCTAATCATTTTATTGGTGTATATTGAATGCCTGCTCTAAGTTTTTAGTGATTTCCAGGAGATTGCCATGAAAACATTACAACAATTATTAGACGGCAAAAAATACAAAGAGGTGATTACAATCGCACCGCACCGCCCTGTATTTGATGCTTTGGTAATACTTGCAGAATACAAAATCGGTGCACTGGTTGTGCTTGAGGGTGAAAAACTGGTCGGCATTTTTTCAGAGCGAGACTATGCGCGTGAGGTAATACTGAAGGGCCGCTCTTCAAAGACTACGCAGATCAGCGATGTCATGACGCATGATGTGCTGTGCGGCAAGCCGGACGATACGGTTGAGGCTGCAATGACCTTGATGACCAGCAAGAATTTCCGCCACCTGCCGGTTGTAGATGGCGATAAGGTAGTCGGCATCCTTTCACTTGGCGACCTTGCAAAAGAAACCATCAACTATCAGCAGCGACTAATTAAAAAATTGGAAGGTTACATTCAGAATTGATCCTGCATGCAGCCAAATAAAAAGGGAGCCAACAGCTCCCTTTTTATTTTTAACTAATTATTTTTAACTAACGCAAACGCGCTTACAGGTACTTAACCACCATCGCATTGCTCAAGTCACCGGCAGCAATCGGCAAGCGCACAAAATAACCGCTGCCTGACGCTTCCTGAATCGGCTCACCCTTCTTATTGAACATGGTTTCTACCACCACATCCTGATTGCCGCTTGGGTGTATCACCTGCAGGCGGTCACCCACACCAAACTTGTTGCGGGCTTCAATATCAGCCAGGCCTTTTTCTGCATCATAAGCGACAATATCACCTACATACAGGCTGCGGCTCGAGCTTGAGTAACCCTGCTTGTAATTCTGGTGCTCCGCTGTATGGTGGCGCTGATAAAAGCCATCGGTATAACCGCGGTTAGCCAGGTTTTCCAGGTCACCCAGCAGGCTCCAGTCAAACGGACGGCCAGCCAGGGCATCATCGATTGCCTTGCGGTAATTCTGGCAGGTGCGTGCCACGTAGTAACGTGATTTGGTACGGCCTTCAATCTTCAGTGAATCCACACCCATCTTGATCAGGCGCTCCACGTGCTCAATCGCACGCAGGTCTTTGCTGTTCATGATGTAAGTGCCGTGCTCGTCTTCTTCAATCGGCAGCAGTTCGCCTGGGCGGCCTTTTTCTTCGATCAGGTAAACTTTATCGGCCAACGGGTGGCGCGGCAGGCTGCCGCAGCCAGACAAGCTGGATTTTTCCATTTCCGCTTTGAAATCAAATTCATCCAGACGAATCACACCCGCCGCATCTTCAGCTGCATCATGCACTTTGTAATCCCAGCGGCAGCTGTTAGTGCAAGTACCCTGGTTGGGGTCACGCTGGTTAAAGTAGCCGGAAAGCAGGCAGCGGCCAGAATAGGCTATACACAAAGCGCCATGTACGAATACTTCCAGCTCCATTTCCGGGCAGCGCTGGCGGATATCTTCAATCTCATCCAGTGACAGTTCGCGCGACAGAATCACGCGCGTCAACCCTAAACTCTGCCAGAATTTAACCGTGGCATAGTTAACGGTATTGGCCTGCACAGAGAGATGCACCGGCATTTCCGGCCATTTTTCGCGCACCATCATAATCAGTCCAGGGTCAGACATGATCAGCGCATCCGGGCGCATGGCAATTACCGGCTCCATATCCGCCATGTAAGTTTTTACTTTAGCGTTATGCGGAGCGATATTGCTGGCTACAAAGAATTTTTTGCCGCGTGCATGTGCCTCGTTAATGCCGATTTCAAGGTTCGCCATCGTAAAGTCATTGTTACGGGCACGCAGGCTATAGCGTGGCTGGCCAGCATAAATGGCATCTGCGCCATAATCAAAAGCAGTGCGCATACGGTCAAGGTCACCCGCTGGGGCTAATAATTCAGGTATTTTCATTTTTTACTCTATATTTCTAAAAACATTTATTTTCAGCCGCAGATAAACACAGATGCACACAGATAAAAACCGCTATTTTAATCAGACTGTCAGTTTGCTATAGCTTGCTTGGCTCTATAGCAACTCTATCTGTGTTTATCTGTGGCTAATTCTTATTCACCAATAATTTTCACTAATACACGTTTCTTACGGCGACCATCAAACTCACCATAGAATATTTGTTCCCATGGGCCAAAATCAAGCTCACCATTGGTAATTGCAACCACCACTTCACGCCCCATCAACTGGCGCTTCATGTGTGCATCGGCATTATCTTCACCGGTATCATTATGGCGATAGCTGCTTACTGGCTCGTGTGGCGCCAGTCGCTCCAGCCATTGCGTATAATCATGGTGCAGGCCACGCTCGTCATCGTTTATGAACACGCTGGCCGTGATATGCATCGCATTCACCAGCACAAAACCTTCACGCACGCCGCTCTCGCGCAGGCATTCACGCACCTGCTCGGTGATGCGGATGAACGCCACGCGGGTTGGCGGATTGAACCACAGCTCTTTACGATAACTTTTCATAAAATTACTCCTTAATATCAATGCCTTAATTTTAACACCGCATTGCAAAGTAACAAAAAAGGCCTCACATGGAGGCCATTTTTTATAACCCGGAATGACTTATCCCTTCACATCCAACTGCTGCATAAAGGTTTTGCCCTCATTGTCAGTAGCGGTCACTTCCAAAGTGCCAGGTGCGTCAGGAATAAAATTAAATTTCATGTACGGGTCTTCGCTGGTGCCCACACCTACATCCACCGTCATCAGAGGCTTACCGTTATAGGTAAATGCTGTATTTTTGATATAAAAAGCCGGCACATAACCCTGTGAAACCAGGTCACGCTGCAAGCCGGTGCGCATCACGTGCCTGATATTGAATGTAGCCACCACCGGGCTGCCGAATTTGATAGGCGCATCAACATGCAGCTTGATCTTGCCGGCTGCTGCACGCACCGCTGATTCATCGTTATCAACCGTGCCGCCACAACCGCCGGCAGCGCGAATCTCGCGTTTAGCCATATAAAGCTTGCCATCGGCTGTTTCACCCACTAAACGCACGTATGAGTCTGTCTCCATACGGATACGGGTAGCAATCTGAAAATTACCCAGCATATCTGTCAGATGATAAGTTGAAGCGAGCTGGATTGGATTAGCATCCACCAACACATAGATTTTTTTAATATCAACGCCACTGGCCGCAGATTTATCGTAACTGAAAGTGACCGGAACCTGGGCGCCGCTTTCTGCGCGGCGCGGCGCATCGACCTTCATGAATTCAACTTCCTGAATATCGCGCTTGGCAAAAAAGGCCTCTTTAACTACCGGCCATAATTTAGGGTCAGCCTCGGCAAAAGCACTAGCACTTGCCAGAACAGAAGCAGACATCAACACCGTACAGATTATTCGACTGAATTTCATACACCCTCCACCAGAATTTATATAGCCAGGCTAACAACCATTATTCACAAGCTGAGACCCAACACTCACGCTAAAGTTTAGTCTATTTTAGAGACTTCCGGCACAAGCTATGTGACTCACGCCGCCTGCTCGTTCTCCATATGGAAAAACAGCTCGATGCCGTTGCCAACCGGGTCTTTAAAGTTGATCTGCTTCACATTCAATACCGGCAAATCACGAATCGTATACGCAACATGATGTTTTTTGAGATGCGCTTCTGTCGCCGGAATATCGGTACAGGTAAAAGAGATATGGTCCAGCGTTGTCAGCACATCAGTCAGGGGCTCACCTTCGCCGCGATACTCAGCCAGGTGTACAACCGCGTTCTCCGCATCATCACTGATATATAGCCAGTAGCCCCTGCTGGTAAAACCTTCACGTGGCCCAACCTTCAAACCTACTACATCACAGTAGAAGTCTTTAAGTTTGAGCATCGTCTCATACGGTGTACGCAAGTTGACGTGGTTCAGTTCGACTAATGGCATTTATGATCCTTTGAAATGCAATTCACGGAAATGCGATTCACGATGCGAGAACGAGGCACATCCGCGTAGACAGTACGAAAGTACGGCAAGCGGATGTAACAAAGTTATCGCGAAATGTGTGCATTTTTACGCCGCTGGTGTTTGCGTGCGCACACGAATGTGCAACTCACGCAGCTGTTTCTCATCCACTTCATTCGGTGCGTTGGTCATCAGGCACTGTGCACGCTGTGTTTTTGGGAATGCAATCACGTCACGGATAGATTCTGCGCCTGCCATCAGCGTTACCAGACGATCCAGACCGAACGCCAAACCACCGTGTGGAGGCGCGCCATATTGCAATGCATCCAGCAGGAAGCCGAATTTTTCCTGCGCTTCTTCTTTGCTGATCTTCAATGCATCAAACACTTTAGACTGCACTTCCTGTTTATGGATACGTACAGAACCGCCACCCACTTCCCAGCCATTCAGTACCATGTCGTAAGCTTTTGAAAGCGCTGCGCCAGGGTTAGTCGTTAGCAAATCTTCATGGCCATCTTTCGGTGCCGTGAACGGATGGTGCAAGGCCACCCAGCGATCAGCTTCTTCATCATGTTCAAACATCGGGAAATCCACCACCCACAATGGTGCCCATGCGCGGCCATCAACATGGCCTTTGTCGTGACCGACTTTAAGGCGCAATGCACCTAAAGCTTCATTCACCACTTTAGCTTTATCGGCACCGAAGAACACGATATCGCCGTTTTGTGCGCCAGTGCGCTCGATAATTGCGCGCAATGCAGTTTCGTGAATGTTCTTCACAATCGGGCTTTGCAGGCCTTCTTCATTGAGCTTGGTGATGTCATTAATTTTGATGTATGCCAAACCTTTAGCGCCGTATATTTTTACAAACTCGGTATAAGCATCAATCTCTGAACGGCTGATTGCCGCGCCGTTAGGCACGCGCAGAGCAGCTACTCGGCCACCCGCCATATTGGCAGCACTCGCAAACACTTTGAAATCTACATCTTTCATTACATCTGAAAGCTCTGTGATTTCTAAAGTCACGCGCATATCAGGCTTGTCAGAACCATATCTGTTCATAGCCTCGGCAAACGGCATGCGCGGGAATTTCGCCGGCAGGTCTACATCTTGTACTTTTTTCAGCATCTGGCGAATCATCTCTTCAACCAGATCCATGATGTCGTTTTCTTCCATGAACGACGTTTCAATATCCACTTGCGTAAATTCCGGCTGGCGGTCAGCACGCAAATCTTCATCGCGGAAGCACTTGGTGATCTGGAAATAGCGGTCAAAGCCTGACACCATGAGCAATTGTTTGAACAATTGCGGCGACTGCGGCAAGGCAAAGAACATACCGTGATGCACACGGCTCGGTACCAGATAGTCACGCGCACCTTCAGGTGTTGAGCGTGTCAGCATCGGGGTTTCAACTTCAATGAAACCGTTAGTATCCAGGTAATCACGCAAGGTCTTGGCTACGCGGTAACGCAGCATCAGGTTCTTTTGCATGGCTGGACGGCGCAGGTCAATGTAACGGTGCTCCAGACGCACGGTCTCGGTCAGGTTTTCATCATCCAGCATGAATGGCGGCGTAAGTGACGGGTTCAACACCTCGATCTCGGTTGCCAGCATTTCAACTTCGCCAGTAGGCAAGTTAGAGTTTACGGTACCCTCAGGGCGCGCACGCACTTTACAAACCACTTTCAACACAAACTCACTGCGCACTGTTTCTGCAATCGCAAAAGCTTCTTTGGTATCTGGGTCAATCACAATTTGCGCCAGACCTTCACGGTCGCGCAAGTCGATAAAAATCACACCGCCGTGATCGCGGCGACGATGCGCCCAGCCACATAATGTTACAGTTTGACCAATGTGTTCGCGGTTTAAATGGCCGCAGTAATGTGTACGCATCATAATTTAATCGTTTTACTATTTATCTAGTGAGTTAAAGTTTAGTGAGTTAAGGTTTGGGGAATCTTGTTAGCGGGCGCAACCACGCCCATTGAAATAATATACTTAAGCGCTTCATCAACGCTCATATCCAGCTCGATGACATCAGCCCTGGGCATCATTAAAAAATAGCCACCGGTAGGGTTTGGTGTTGTCGGCACAAAGATGCTGACAAAATCACCATGCAGATGATTGGCAACATCGCCACCGGGCGTGCCGGTTAAAAATGCAATGGTCCACGCACCCTCACGCGGAAACTGCACAAGCACAGCCTTACGGAAAGCATTGCCGGAATCTGAAAACAGCGTGTCAGAAACCTGCTTGACGCTGGAGTAGATCGACTTGACTACGGGCAGGCGATTCAGCAGCTTTTCCCAAAGGATGATGACCTGCATACCGAAGAAATTGGTAGCAATCACACCGGTAGTCAGCACAATGGCAAACGTCAGCACGACGCCAAAACCAGGAATATCGCGGCCAAACAGGGTATGCGGATGCCATTGCTCCGGCAGCAGCAACAGGCTTTGATCCATCATGCCGATCAATGATTTGAGCACCCACACGGTAATGACCAGGGGCACTAGAACCAATAAACCTGTTATCAGATATTTTTTCATAAGCTAAAGCACTTGTTAGTGGCAGGCACAGCCAGTGCCGCAAGCAGCTGGCGCTGCGCTGGCCTCACTGGCCGGTTCAGGCTTTTTTGCGCCGCTATTGCCGCCTTTAAAGTCTGTTGCATACCAGCCGCTGCCGGTAAGCTGAAAACTCGGCGCCGAAACCTGCTTGGCAAAAGTCTCTTTACCGCATTCAGGGCAAGCCTCTACGCTCGCTGCGCTTATTTTGCGCATCACTTCAGCCTTATGGCCACAGCTAGTGCATTGATAATCGTAAATAGGCATATGAATCCTCCTTACACAAATATGTTAGACAACCTGAAATTATACCTTAATCCTGCAAAAAGCATTTAACAGGGTTAGCTGTCGTCGTCCTGCTGGTTTTTAAATCGCCTTGCCTTAACGCTCGCTGCCAGCATATCTAGAATATCGAGGGTATCATCCCAGCCCAGGCAGCCATCGGTAATGGATTTACCGTATTCCAATGCACAACCCGGCGTGTGGTCCTGGCGGCCTTCATTCAGATGTGACTCGATCATTAAACCGATAATACGGTCATCGCCGTTAATGACTTGCTCAGCCACATCTGCCGCCACTTGCTTTTGCAACTGGTACTGGCGCTGACTGTTGGCATGGGAGCAATCCACCATGACCTTGGCATTAAGTCCTGACTGCGCAAGCTCCTTGGCTACAGCTTCAATATTCGCAGCATCGTAGTTAGGCGTTTTGCCGCCGCGCAGAATGACATGGCAATCTTCATTACCTGTGGTGGAAATAATTGCCGAACGGCCATCCTTGGTTACAGATAAGAAATGGTGCGGACTGGCTGCCGCCTTGATTGCATCAACTGCAATGCGGATATTGCCATCGGTACCGTTTTTGAAACCAACAGGGCAAGACAGGCCAGACGCCAGCTCACGGTGTATTTGCGATTCAGTTGTACGTGCGCCGATTGCACCCCAGCTTACCAGGTCAGCCGTGTACTGAGGGGTGATGGTATCCAGGAATTCTGTAGCAGCAGGCACGCCTAGCTCATTCACTTCCAGCAAAAAACGACGGGCTAAATCTAAACCTTCGTTAATATCAAAGCTGCCATCGAGATGCGGGTCATTAATCAGACCCTTCCAGCCTACTGTAGTACGCGGCTTCTCAAAGTAAACGCGCATCACAATCAACAATTCATTGGCATGTTTATGGCATTGCTTAAGCAGGCGCTTCGCATATTCGATACCTGCATCGTAATCATGGATGGAACACGGCCCGATGACCACCAGCAGGCGGTCATTCGCGCTATGTAGAATACGGTGGATTTCTGCGCGAGTTTTAACGATGCGGTCTGTAGTGGCCTTACTTGGCTCAAGCTTATCAAGCAAGACGGATGGCGGAGTCAATTCCTTGATTTCGATAATACGCACATCATCAGTAATAATTTTATGGCTAGGACTCATTTGGATAACTCGTTGAATGCAAAAAACAAAGCCCGAATAGCGGGCTTTATTATAATAATTTGGCAATTATACTGCGATAGCAAGCAAAGTGGTTATATAACATTGCGGTTACAGCCAAATCGCGCCAGATGCCGAAACCGCCCAAGAGAAGCTATTGCGCAGTTGCAAAGCCAGAACAGCAAGTATTAGGCTGATTGATAAATGTATTGTTCAGCTGATTAAGACTATCAACCAACTGGCTTTGGACAGATGCCGCGATTCATGATTTCTTCAATGACTTGCTGCACACAGCTATCCAGAGATATAACGCCGGTATTTAACACAAGCTCAGCAGTTTCAGGCGCTTCATATGGCGAAGATATGCCAGTGAACTCAGAGATTTCTCCGGCGCGCGCTTTTTTGTAAAGCGCTTTAACGTCACGCGCCTCGCAAACCTCTATGGCAGCTTCGCAATACACTTCTATAAAGCCACCCGGCCCTGCCATGGCCCGCACACGATCGCGATCTGCACGGTATGGCGATATAAAAGCAGCTAAAACAATAAGCCCTGCATCCATAAAGAGCTTAGCCACCTCACCGACACGGCGTATGTTTTCCTGCCGGTCTTTTTCAGTAAAACCCAGGTCACCGCATAATCCGTGGCGAACATTGTCGCCATCCAGAACATAGGTTTTACAGCCGTAGCTGTGAAGAACACTCTCAACTGCATGTGCAAGCGTTGATTTTCCAGCGCCGGAAAACCCGGTAAACCAGATTATTGCACCGCGATGAGCATTTGCAGCTTCACGCTGCTCCCTGGTTACCCCGGAACGATGCCAGACGATATTGCCGGAAACACCGGGTGAGTTTGATTTAGCAGTCATCAACGAACCTTTCACCCTGCCTGATCAAGCAATACCCGCGGCTCGCAGCAATGCACAAAATTAAAACGGAATATCATCCTCAAAATCATCAAAACCAGAACCGGCCGCAGCAGGCTTGGCCGCTGACTGTGCAGGCGCCTGACGTGCCTGACCCTGGCTTGGCGGTGCCTGGTTGTAATCACTATCCATACCACCTTGGTCCATGCCGCCATCATAGCTCGCATTAGAACCTGCGCCATCACGGCCACCCAGCATCTGCATCTGGTCAGCAATGATTTCTGTGGTGTAACGGTCCTGGCCTTCTTTAGTTTGCCATTTACGCGTTTGCAGACGACCTTCTACATATACCGGGCGGCCTTTTTTAAGATACTCACCCGCAATTTCAGCAAGTTTGCGGTACATCACAATATTGTGCCATTCAGTGCGCTCCTGTTTGGCACCTGACTTATCTTTCCAGCTATCAGTAGTTGCAATACTGAAATTACATACTGCCTCGCCATTTGGCATGTAGCGCACTTCCGGGTCACGCCCTAAATTACCTACCAAGATCACTTTATTTACTGATGCCATACCTATCCCCTCAACAATTGATACACTTGGGCGTCATCCCAATCATGCGATTTATCTAATTTCAATATTACAGTACGCTCTTGCGGCAGAACTGCAGCCTCCATCACGCCAGCAAGCTTCAGCAGCTCGCTCTTGATGCCATTGGCAGCTTCAGCTGTCATCTGGTCAGCGCTGTCACCCATGGTGTACATTTTGGTTCTGACTGCTGGCGGCGCCTGCATTGAAGATGCCAATAATAGCCATAAAAACATCATAACGCTACAGAAGATAAATGCACTGGCAAAACCGTAAGCATGTGAAAGATAGCCGCCCAATGCACCACCCACAAAAATGCCCAACGACTGCGATGTGTTATACACCCCCATTGCGGTACCCTTGGCCGCAGCCGGGGCAATTTTACTGATCATGGAAGGCAGAGAGGCTTCAAGCGTGTTAAAAGCGATAAAGTACATCAAAAGCGATGCAACGATACCCCAGAAATGGTGTATGGAAAATGCAAACATCACCTGCGCCAACAGCATTACCCCAATTGCCGCGACAAACACCTGCTTCATTTTTGATTGTTTTTCCGCATAGATAATCGCCGGCACCATCAGCACGAATGCGGCCAGCACCACCGGCAGATAAATCTTCCAATGCTCGTTCTCGTGCATGCCGCTTGACTGCACAATCGCAAAAGGCACAACAACAAACATCGCCATCTGCGCAGCATGTAAAGCAAAAATGCCGTAATTCAGGCGCAGTAACTGTGTGTTTTTCAAAACGTCCTTCAGCTTGGCTGGTGCCGCGCTGGCATCTGAGTGGTAATGGCTGTGTACCGGGTCAGGCACCAGAAACTTGACGACGGCAATGGCACCCAGCGTCAGAATGCCGGTCAGCGCGAATATTCCCGGCACGCCTATCCATTCGTTCAGTATTGGCCCGCCCACCAGAGACACGGCAAAAGCAATGCCTATCGTGCCGCCTATGGTTGCCATCGCCTTGGTGCGATGTTCATCCCGCGTTAAATCCGCCACCAATGCCGTCACCACGGCAGATACCGCACCGGCACCCTGCAGTGCTCGGCCGATAATAATGCCTTCAATGTTCATTGCCAGCGCTGCCACCATGCTGCCAATCGCAAATATACCCAACCCCAGGTATATCATCGGTTTGCGGCCGTATTTATCCGAAGCCATACCGAATGGCAGCTGCAGCAAAGCCTGTGTCAGTCCATAGGCGCCCAGCGCCAGACCAACCATAAAGCTGCTCGGCTTCCCGGGTAAGGTTGAAGCATAAATCGCGAATATAGGCAGTATCAGAAACATACCCAGCATGCGCAGCCCGTATATAGAGGCCAGACTCATGGTAGAGCGCAACTCTGCCG
>Ga0208392_1000006_pt1 | contig 50254 bp, 38 predicted proteins | sample LakWasMeta3_LOW4_2_FD_183855 | JGI IMG/M metagenome (GOLD analysis project Ga0208392, IMG submission 183855) | Freshwater sediment methanotrophic microbial communities from Lake Washington under simulated oxygen tension - Sediment Metagenome... | ecosystem: Environmental > Aquatic > Freshwater >... | reverse complement strand
GCATTGCGTCAACAAATGGGTGATAGGGCAAGGACGAGAGTCGATGCATTTTTTACGGCAGACCAGCTATACCTGGCATTAAAAGAATTTTATATGGCTTGCGCGGTAGCGAGCCCTGCGATGCTCGTTAAGAAATAAGGGATTGAGAATGAAATTGCTGGTGACCGGAGCAAGCGGGTTTGTTGGAAAAGCATTAATTGCTGAATTAGCCAAGCATGGTATTGAAGTCAGATGCGCTTTGCGTAAGCATTGTTTGTTGCCTGCAGGGGTTGAATCAATCCTATTGAACTCGATAGGCAAAGATACAAATTGGTCTGCCGCGCTGCGAGAAGTGAATGCGGTCGTACATCTGGCAGCCCGTGTGCATGTCATGAATGATACTGCAGGCGACCCTTTAACCGAGTTTCGCAAAGTGAATGTAGATGGCACGCTTAATCTTGCCATGCAGGCAGCGCAGGCCGGGGTAAAGCGATTCATATTCATCAGTTCAATTAAAGTTAACGGTGAGGCTACGCAAGCGGGGCAGCCATTCACGGCAGATGATATTGCAAATCCCCAGGATCCATACGCGGTATCTAAATTTGAGGCTGAGCAGGGGTTGCTGAAAATCGCGCAAGAAACGGGGATGGAAGTGGTCATTATCCGTCCGCCTTTGGTGTATGGTGCAGGCGTTAAAGCTAACTTTTTAAGCATGATGCGCGCAGTGAAGAGAGGCCTGCCATTGCCGCTGGGCGCCATTGATAACAAGCGCAGTTTTGTTTATGTAGAAAATCTCGTAAGCCTGATCTTGAAGTGTATCGAGCATCCGGCGGCGGCTAATCAAGTGTTTTTGGCGGCAGATGGCGAGGATTTATCTACCACAGGTTTATTGCTGGCGTGTGCTAAAGCCCTAGGTGTTAAAGCCAGGCTGCTGCCCGTGCCGCAAAAACTGATTGAGCTGGGCGCTGCGTTAATCGGAAAACAAAATGTGGCGCAGCGATTATGCGGCAACCTGCAGATTGATATCAGCAAGGCGCACCGCCTGCTTGGCTGGCAGCCGCCTTTTTCTGTGGCTGATGGTTTAAAGAAGACTGCTGTAGCTTTGTGTGAAACGGATAAGTAATGAAGCGTATTTTTGATTTGATTTTAGCGTTATGGGCAGCGTTGGTTCTGGCGCTGCCATTCCTGATAGTGGCCTTGATGGTGCGGTTTACTTCTGAGGGGCCCATTTTGTATTGGTCTGACCGTGTCGGGCGCCGCAATGAGATTTTTAAAATGCCGAAATTCCGCACCATGCTGGTAGAAACGCCGGCAGTGGCAACACATCTTTTAGCTAACCCGGAACAGTTCCTGACGCCTGTTGGCTCGTTTTTACGCAAATCCAGCCTGGATGAATTGCCGCAGCTTTGGAGTATCATCAAAGGGGACATGAGCTTTGTCGGGCCAAGGCCAGCATTGTTTAATCAGGATGACTTGATAGCGCTGCGCACCCGGCATGATGTTGATAAGTTGGTACCTGGTTTGACCGGTTGGGCGCAGATTAACGGGCGAGATGAGCTGCCTATACCTGAAAAGGTCAAGCTAGATGTGGAATATGCTGAGCGGCAGTCATTTTTGTTTGATGTAAAAATTATTTTCATGACCTTTGTCAAAGTTTTGAAACGGGATGGTATCCAGCACTGAAGTAACGGATAGCCCAAAATGGCAGATAGACCAAAATGACAGATAAATAAGTTAAGTGTGATATAAGAATTCAAATGAAAAAAACACTGAGAAACCCCCTCACTTTTTTAGCGCTGTTGCATGATATTACTGCGGCTAGTTTTGCCTGGGTGCTGGCATACCTGCTGCGTTTTAATTTTGCAATTCCCGATGAATTCATGGTGAGTATGCTGCACTCGTTAACCTGGGTGATTCCTTTGCAGGCTGTCATCTTTTTTGTGTTTGGTTTATATCGCGGGGTGTGGAGGTTTGCGAGCGTTTCTGATTTAAAGCGGATTTGTTTTGCTGTAGCTTCATCGGCAGCACTGATTATTGCGGCTTTATTTATGACGCGGACCGGAATCATTATTCCGCGCTCGGTGGTGATTCTTGACCCGATATTGCTGGTGTTGATGATGGGCGGCAGCCGCTTTATATACCGGGCCTGGAAAGAGCACCAGCTTTACGGTATGACCTTGAAGCAGGGCGCTCCAGTGATTGTGCTGGGTGCGGGTGAAGCCGCAATTTCTTTGGTAAAAGACCTGGCGCGCAGTACACAATGGCGTGTAGTGGGGCTGCTCGATGATGACAGTAGCATGCAAGGCCGTGAAATCTTCGGCGTGAAGGTATTGGGGCCGATTAAACGCTTGGCAAGTATTCATGCAAGGCTTGGCGTCAGCCATGTGATTGTTGCAATGCCGTCTGCCCATCATCAGAAACGCCGTCAGGCTATAGATCTTGCAACCCAATCAGGCCTTGAAGTGCTTACCGTACCCGCGATTGATGATTTGATTAGCGGCAAAGTCAGCGTGTCGCAAATCCGCAAGGTTGATGTAGAGGATTTGCTTGGGCGGGATGCTGTTAAGCTTGATAGCTCAGGACTGCAGAAACTGATTGAGGGTAATACAGTGCTGGTTACCGGTGCAGGCGGCTCCATAGGGTCTGAGCTTTGTCGCCAGCTGGTAAAGTTCAATCCTGGCATATTGGTCTGCCTGGACATTTCCGAGTTTTCGCTTTATCAGCTGGAGCAGGAATTCAGCGCACAAAGATTAACAACCAAGCTCGTTTACAAGACTTGTGATGTTAAGAATAAGGTCAGAATCGATGACTTGCTGCAGCAATACAAGCCATCCGTTGTCTATCATGCCGCGGCCTATAAACATGTGCCTATGATGGAAAACGGCAATGTTTGGGAGGCGTTGTCCAACAATGTCATCGGTACTTATACTCTGGCTCAGGCATGTAAGGAAGCCGGCGTATCAAGATTTGTCCTGATCTCTACCGATAAAGCGGTAAACCCGACCAATGTAATGGGGGCGAGCAAACGCCTGGCGGAAATGGTGTGCCAGGGTTTGCAGGATAATGTAGCTGAGGAAAGCATAGGCACGCGCTTTGTCATCGTACGTTTTGGCAATGTGCTGGGTAGTAGTGGTAGCGTAATCCCTAAGTTTCGAGACCAGATCGCCAAAGGCGGCCCGATTACTATCACCCACCCTGAGATAACCCGTTATTTCATGTCGATTCCTGAAGCGGCGCAATTGGTAATGCAGGCTGGTTTAATGGGGAGAGGTGGCGAAATATTTGTGTTGGATATGGGCGAACCAGTCAAAATAGCTGCACTGGCGGCTGATATGATTAGGTTATCAGGCCTGCAGCCGGATGAGATTAGAATTGAATTTGTAGGCTTGCGTCCGGGTGAAAAGCTGTATGAAGAATTACTGGCCGATGATGAGCATACATTACCTACGCCGCATGAAAAACTGCGCATCGCCCAGGCCCGAAAAGCAAATGAAATGTGGGTGAACAAGCTTCTGAAATGGATCGAAGGCTCGCATAGCAGTCATGAGAATCATATAAAAGCAGAGCTCAAAGGCTGGGTTGAAGAGTACAGCCCTCAAATTGATGCTACTGCAAACATACAATCGCCGGCGCTTGGTGAGCAGATTATTGTGCATTAACCGCTTTTGCTTAAAATTTTGCAGCAAAAAACCTTTTAACCTTTTTACTTGAACTCAATCCATTGAATAATACATCATTAGACCCTTTGCAGCTGCTGGAAAATGCAGACCTGATTCACACATCCGATGCGATAGAGGCCGCTATTGACAGGCTTGGCCGCGAAATATCAGGTGCGCTGAAAGATACCCTGCCAGTAGTCCTTTGCGTGATGGGCGGCGGTGTCGTGTTTGCAGGGCAACTGCTGACCAAACTTGAATTTCCGCTTGAGTTCGATTATGTGCATGCGAGCCGCTATCAAAATGCAACAGTAGGTAAAACCATAACGTGGCAGTCTCTGCCCAAGCTTGATTTAACCAACCGCACCGTGCTGCTGATAGATGACATTCTGGATGCCGGCATTACCTTGAAGGCAATAGAGCAGAAATGTTATGAACTTGGCGCAGCAAAGGTATTCTGTGCGGTTCTCTTCGAAAAAACACTGGATTGCGCAAAGCCAATTTCAGCTCATTATGTAGGTCTGGAAGTGCCGGATAGATACGTGTTCGGCTATGGTATGGATGTGTACGGCTGGTGGCGTAATTTGCCTGCCATATATGCAATGCGTTAACATTTTTTTGGGCGGGGCTGTCGCTGGCCGCAATGTCGCAAAACTGACATCTGAGTCGAATTTATAACACTTTAGCCAGATTTTTTTAGTCCTCGTTATGTAACTTTATGTTTTATATGTAGTTATTTTGTGGCATTTATTTTGCCTCAAATCAGATGTAGGCAATTTTGCCAATACATCTGGTGCGTATAATCATGGATGCAGAGATTGATAATAGTGACTTGGAAAAAGTACTTTCAGCCGTTAAAAGTTCTTATAAGATCAGTTGCCATGATGATTTTTCGGATTGGTTGCAAACTTCAATCTCCGGGTTTGTGCCGCATCAGGCACTAATCACTGTATGGGGAGATTTTGAAGCCGCTGGTGCTGTTGACTCAAGGCTGCATTACGAATTCACTTATAACGCTGCCGGTATAAGCCCACACATACTGGCGGCCGGTTCATTATCTGCAAATTGCTGTATGGCGAGTTTATATAGCTTGTGGTTAAGCAATAGCAGGCACTGGTATGTGTTGGATAATTTTGCTGGTACCGAGTTTTATGAGAAGTTGAAACTGGTATATCCAAGCCTGTCATTAGAAATTAAATCATTGCTGGTTTATGGTGTTAATGACTTGTGTTGCGGTGCTGAATGTCTGCATGTGTTTTTGAGCACGCAAAGTAAATCTGAAATTAATAGTTCATTGGTTAATTTATTGATGCCGCATGTTGACCATGCGGTAAGAAAAGTTCAATACCTGGATCAAATCAAATCTCTTGATAAAGCGCATGATTCACTTGCTACACTTTGTTTGAGCGAGCGTGAGAAAGAGGTGATTCAGTGGATAAAAGCCGGTAAAACCAATCAGGAAATAGGCTTGATTCTGAATATCAGCGAAAATACAGTGAAGAGCCATCTTAAGCGAATTTTTCAGAAACTTAATGTGGGCAAGCGTGCACAGGCCGTTGCTTTACTTGCTAATCAGTAATCACGCTGCAAAAGCAGCATTGCCCTGCGGCATCTGCAGATTTACAAAACTTAACGCTGCATTTCATCACTTATCTGGCACTTAATCATATAAACTGAAAATCATGCTTTCAGTGGTCAGTATATGTTGGGTATTCAGCTACCAGAAACAATCCATGTTGTAGGCATCGGCGCCTCTGCTGGCGGGCTTGAGGCTATCAAGCCATTGCTTGCCAATTTAAAAAAAACCGGTAAGTTCGTATTTGTTGTGGCTCAGCATATGTCATCGGATAGTCATACCCAGCTAATGGCAAGTCTTATGGGGCGTGCATCTGCACTCCCTGTCTCTATTATTAACCCGAATGAAGTCTTGGAGGCAGACAGGGTATATCTTATTCCTGCCGGTTACGATTGCGGCCTTGAGCATGGTCGGTTCAAGCTCACGCAGCTATCTGGGAAATATTATTCAAAGCCATCCATAGATTTTTTATTTAGTTCTATTGCACTTTCCTGTGGTGGCCGGGCAGTAGGGGTTATCCTGTCTGGCTCAGGGGCAGATGGCGTGAAGGGTTGTCTGGCAATCAAAGCACATGGAGGGCTTGCTATCGCACAAGACCCCGCCACCGCGGTGATGGATGCAATGCCTGTAGCTGCAATAGAATCAGGTGCTGTCGACCATGTAGTTGCCCCGGATAAGGTCGGGTGGCTGCTCTTTGATAATGGGCGTACAGAAAATGCCATTGTCACCAAGTCGGCAAAGCAACATCTTCCAGTCAGTGATGCTCAGTTAGCCAAGCTGATAGCAATAGTATTGCAGGCAACCGGTGTTGATTTCTCCTGCTACAAGGAGGAGACATTAATTCGTCGCCTGCATGCACGCATGAGCACTTTAAAGATTGCAGCGGTAGATGATTATCTGGCTTATATCCTGTCTCATCGTAGTGAGACTAATATGATTCAACAGGCTTTTCTGGTGAGTATGTCATTTTTCTTCAGGGACCGGGCCTCATTTGATTTTCTTTGGCAGCAGCTGGCAGCACTGATTCAAGAAAAACCAGCCGGGGAGTTGATTCGTGTATGGGTGCCCGGGTGTGCAGCTGGCGAGGAATGTTATAGCCTGGCGATACTGCTTAAAGAGCTGCTGGCTCAAGAATCTTTGCCGCAGCACTTTACAATCATAGGCAATGATCTGAATGCAAATGCAATAGATAAGGCAAGGCAGGGCTGGTACCGCACATCTTCCTTTAAGGTGATGAGCCAGGATTTGCTTGCTAAGTATTTCACAAAGGAAGGCGAGGGGTACAGGATTTCAAAGGATATACAGAGCCTGTGTGAATTCAGGCACTGCGATGTTTTTAATATGCATGATGAAACATCTTTTGATTTAATCAGCTGCCGCAACCTTTTGATTTACTTGAAAGCGCCGCTACAGAATGCGCTTATGAAAAAATTTCACCATCAGTTAAAGCCTGGTGGGCTTTTGTTCCTGGGGCAATCTGAAAATGTAGGCGAGCTGGGAATCCAGTTATTTACACCGCTTACTTACTATCATAGGCTGTTTCGCAGCAGGCCTGCATGAAGTGTGGCTAAATGATATTTACAGCTAAATTTTAATAAGAAATATTGTATTATGTTTTTACAGCTAATCACGGATTTCCCGCGCAGAATATAGGAAACAGACGAATGAAAAGATTGTTGTTAGCGCTTGAACAACTTAGATTCATGCCTAAGCTGGTATTTGCAACCTGCGTTAGTTTGCTCTTGCCCTTGGTGCTCGGGATTATTGGCTTGCAAGGCATGAATGCGGTTAACAGTTACACTGAAGTCCTTTATAAGGATGATGTCCAAGGCGTTACCAGAATATCTAAAGCGCACGTCAATTTAAGGCTGATGGGGCGTGCGGTGCGTGATGCTATTATCGCAACCACGCCTGAAAGACGCTCCCAGGCAAAATCTGACCTTATACTGGCAACATCGGAGCTGCATCTGGCTCTTGATGAAGCGCGTACATCGGCGCACCAATATAGCAACAGGCAATTGATTGATCAGTTTGAGCCAGTTGTTGCGCAATACCAGCAAAATATTAATCACACCTTTGACCTTCTGGAAAAAGATGGCTATAAGCTGGGAGAAGCTGCCGCTTTTATTGGCAGTGATGAATACCGCGGTATTGATAATCGGGCCAATCTACTGCTCAATGGCATGGTAGCCAATGCCGAGATGGCAGCTGAAAAAACCACACTTACAGCTGACAGGATTTATAAGAATTTTCGCATTCTTACCATAGTGCTGCTGGTGGCTGCGTTTTGTGTCAGCAGCCTGATGGGCATTATCATTTCTTTGTCTATTACCAGGCCTACACGCAGGCTGCGTGACTATGTAGAAGTACTGGCTGCCGGCAACCTAAACGCACAAGTTCCGCATGCCGCTTACCCTAACGAAATTGGCGCTATGGCACGTTCAATGCTGGTGCTTAAAGATGTTTACCAGAATCTGGAGTCGCAGCGCTGGGTTAAAGCGCATTCCGCAGAAATTTCAACAGACCTGCAAAGGGTCGATGACTTTAAAGACCTTGCACATATACTTCTTGCCAAGGTCGCACCGCTGCTAAATGTTGGCTATGGCGCTTTTTACATCTTTGATGAAGCAAGAAACCGGCTGGTGCTGCTTTCTAATTATGGTTACCCCACTACCAGCGGCCTGAAACAGGAAATCGCTTTTGGTGAAGGCTTGGCGGGCCAGTGCGCCGTTGAAAAATCCATCATTACGCTTAATACGCCCCCTGAAAATTACATCAATATAAGCTCAGCCCTTGGCAGTGCTCCGCCTAAATGCATTGTGCTGATTCCACTGCTGCACAATGACCGGCTGCTGGGCGTGCTGGAGCTGGCATCGTTTACATCATTCAATGAAAACGAAAAGGCGCTTATTGACGAGCTATTGCCAATCACGGCACTGACTTTGGAGATACTGGAACGCAACACCCATACACAGCGCTTGCTGGGAGAAACGCAGGAGCAAGCGCGTCGCATGGAGCTGCAAGCCGCCCAGCTGGAAGAGCAGGCTGTGGAAATGGAAGCCCAGCAGGAAGAGATACGCGAGACCGAGGCCTGGTACCGCGGCATTATAGGTGCTGCGCCTATAGGCATGCTGGTGGTTGATGAAACCGGCAGGATTGTTTTGAGCAATAGCGATGCCGAGCGTATATTTGATTATTCTGCCGATGAATTAATTGGCAAGAGTGTTGATGACTTGGTACCTGAACATGTCAAGCTGAAACACCCCGCCATGCGCAATAGTTTTATGACGACTGGCGATATGGGTAAGCTTAATCTGGGGGTGGAGCTGCGCGGCCGCCGTAAGGATGGTACAGAGTTTCCGGTTGAAATTGCATTAAGCCGCCTGCCAGGCATTGGCATGCATGGAAATTGTGTCTGCGCGTCGATTCGTGATGTAACAGAGCGTAAAGTTGCCGAAGATAAATTAAAAACCAGCGAGTTCAATCTGAAGCTGATTCTGGATTCCAGCCCGATTGCCGCCAGACTGCTGGACAGCAAGACTAAACATGTGTTGTATACCAATAACCGCATGGCTAGATTACTTGGAGTGCCATCGGAAGACATTGTCGGAAAAGACCCTGGCCGCTTTTATTGCAATGTTGAGGAATACAATCAGATAGTGCGCGAACTTGAATCTGGCGCTAATGTGGTTGATCGTACTGTAAAAATGATTAAGCCAGACGGTGAGATGTTCTGGGTGATGGCAACGTACATGCATATCACCTTTAATGCTGAGCCTGCACTCATTGGCTGGTTCTATGACATCACTGAGCGCAAGAATATGGAAGACCGGATTCTTGCGAGCGAGCGTCAGATACGTTACCTGCTTGATGCCAGCCCTGTTTCAGCCAGAATGACCAACATCTCAACTAAAAAAGTAGTTTATCAAAACAAGGCTTGCGCAGATTTATTCGAAGTGGATAAAGAAGATGAGCTGGGGATTAATGCAGATGAGTTTTATAAGTTGCCACATCAGATAGAAGGCGTCGCGCTTAAGCTGGCAAAAGGCGAAACCACGCTTAATATTCCGATGGAGGTTGTGACTAAAACCGGTAAACAGGTGCTTGCGCTGGCCTCATACATTATGGTGACTTATGAAAATGAGCCATGCATTCTGGGCTGGTTCATTGATGTGACCGATCTGAGTCGTGCTAAAGATATTGCAGAAGAAGCTACCAGGCTGAAATCTGATTTTCTGGCGAATATGAGCCATGAAATCAGGACGCCAATGAACTCCATTATCGGTATGTCCTACCTTGCCCTGAAAACAGACCTGACACCTAAACAGCGGGACTTTATCAAAAAGATCCAGAGTTCCGGACAGCATTTGCTGGGTATTATCAATGATATTCTGGACTTCTCGAAAATTGAAGCTGGAAAACTTGAAATCGAACGTTCAGACTTCAATCTGGAAAAAGTGCTGGATAACGTCGCTAATCTGATTTCAGATAAAGTAGGCGCAAAAGATCTTGAACTGATTTTTGATATTGACCGGCATGTACCCAAATTTTTGAATGGTGATTCCTTGCGTCTGGGGCAGGTACTTATCAATTATGCGAGCAACGCGGTTAAATTCACTGATAAAGGCGAGATTGTAGTCAGTGCAAGGGTTCAGGAAGAAACGCCGCACGATGTATTGCTCAAATTTGCCGTGAGCGATACCGGTATCGGTTTGACAGAGGAGCAGAAAGGCAAATTGTTCCAGTCATTTCAGCAGGGGGATTCCTCAACCAGCCGCAAGTATGGCGGTACAGGATTAGGCCTGGCTATTGCTAAGCAGCTGGCAACGTTGATGGGCGGCGAGGTGGGCCTGGAAAGCGAACTGGGTAAAGGCAGTACATTCTGGTTTACCGTGCGTCTGGGCAAAGCAAAAGGTCAGTTAAAGAATCTGTTGCCTAAGCCCGATTTGCGTGGGTTGCGTGTACTGATTGTGGATGACAGCGAGATTGCCAGAAGCGCTCTGGATGACATGCTTAAAAGCATGTCATTCAAGGTTTCACAAGCGGTTGACAGTATCGACGCGCTGGAACAGATCAAGAAAGCTGATCTGGCTCATAAGCCATTTGATGTGGCTTTTCTAGATTGGCGCATGCCGGGTATGGATGGTACGGAGACGGCCAGGGTGATTCGGAGCTTGCCTTTGGAAAAAACACCGCATCTGATTATGGTTACCGCCTACGGACGGGAAGAGATTATTAAAGACGCGCAGGGTGCTGGCCTTGAAGAGATTTTAATCAAACCGGTCAGCCCATCGATTCTGTTTGATACCGTGATGCGTGTATATGGCGTAAGCTTGCCTGAAGAACATGTTGTGCATGACAGCGTGTTGGATACTGCGCATGAACTGGCAAGTATTATAGGTGCATCAATATTGCTGGTTGAAGATAATGTGCTTAATCAGGAAGTCGCACTGGGTTTGCTCAGTGATGCCGGATTCAAGATTGATGTAGCATCAAACGGGCAGGAGTCACTGGATAAGCTTGCCAAGCGAAAATACGATATTGTGCTGATGGATGTGCAGATGCCGGTGATGGATGGGCTGACGGCAACAAGAGAGATTCGTAAATCACGCAAGTTTGCCAAGTTGCCTATAGTCGCCATGACCGCAAATGCAATGAAACAGGATTACGATATGTGCATTGCCGCAGGCATGAATGACCATGTTGCTAAACCGATTGATCCTGATGACCTGTTTGAAAAACTAATGAAGTGGATTAAACCAAAATCTGCAAAAATTATGGCAAAAAATAGTACGAAAGCAGTTCCATCTGCAGATGAAATAGTGCTTCCTGTGATTGATGGTCTTGATGTAGAGCTGGGGCTCAATCGGGTTTTGGGGAATAGGGCACGCTATGTCAATATGCTGCGTAGTTATGTGGCTAACCAGCAAAATATTGGTGGCGAGATTCGCGCTGCGCTGGATGCAAAAGACTTGGTGACTGCCGAGCGGCTGGCACATACAGCCAAGGGGCTTAATGGGAATATTGGCGCTAAAGAGCTGCAGACTTTGGCCGAGGCTTTGGAGAAATCCATTAAAGACAAGGTGGCCAGTAAAATGATTGCCGCTAAGCTCAAGGCGTTTGCCAACGCAGCTTCTGCAATGACTCAGCGTATAAAAGAAACTGTACCGCCGGAAGATCACGGGCCAGTTGCAGATGCGCTGGATATTGAAAAGGCTAAAGATGTCCTGGTGAAACTGGCAGTATTATTGGCTAATGATGAAAGTGAAGCGCACGATATTCTGGATGAGAACCTGGATTTGCTGAGGTTTGCCCTGGGAGCTGAATCGTTTAACAAGGTAGAGCAGCTAATACGCGCTTATGACTTTGATAAGGCGCTGCAACAGCTCAAGGCTGCAGCACATGACCTGCATATTCAACTCTCTTGAGAACTTTGTAATGAAGTGACAGCTAATGATTGATATTATTTTTACTGAACGGTGCAGACAATGGCAGATGTATCTGAATTGATAAAAAAAGCAACCATATTGGCCGTAGATGATACTCCTGATAACCTGACTTTAATCAGTGGCCTGCTCAAGGATGAATACCATGTAAGGGTTGCGAATGGCGGTGAGCGGGCGCTTAAGATTGCACGTTCAGACAACGCGCCGGATCTGATCCTGCTGGATATCATGATGCCTGACATTGATGGCTATGAAGTATGCAAGCAGCTGAAAGCGGATAAGAAAACCAGCCATATCCCGATAATCTTCCTGACCGCTAAAACTGAAGTGGATGATGAGACGCATGGCCTGGATCTGGGGGCTGTAGATTACATCACCAAACCAATTAGTCCGCCTATTGTTCTGGCTCGCGTAAGAACGCATCTTGCATTGAAGCATATGCAGGATTTTTTGCGTGACCAGAACGCATTTCTGGAATCTGAAGTTGTAAAACGCACCCAGGAGATTGTGGCGATTCAGGATGTCACGATTCATGCCATGGCATCACTCGCCGAGACCCGTGATAATGAAACTGGCAATCACATCCGCAGAACACAGCACTATGTGAAAGTGCTGGCTGAAAAGCTGCGGCACCACCCTCGTTTCAGTAGCGAGCTTAATGATGATATGACGATAGCGATGCTGTTTAAATCAGCGCCGCTGCACGACATTGGCAAGGTGGGGATTCCAGACAGTATTTTATTGAAACCAGGCAAGCTTACCGCTGAAGAGTTCGAGATCATGAAATCGCACACTACACTTGGACGTGATGCCATTGTCGAGGCGGAGCAGCATCTTGGCATTGCGGTTCCGTTTTTAAGATATGCCAAGGAAATTGCCTATTCGCATCAGGAGAAATGGGATGGCAGCGGCTATCCGCAAGGCATTGCGGGTGATGATATACCGATTTCAGCGCGTTTGATGGCGCTTGCTGATGTCTATGATGCACTGATTAGCCGTCGTGTATATAAAGCCCCTATGCCACATGCTGATGCAGTGAAAATCATCATGGAAGGCAGGGGTAAGCATTTTGACCCGGATATGGTGGATGCTTTTCTGGAGTGCCAGAAAGAATTTAAAGTGATTGGCGAAAGGTATGTAGATAGCGATTAATGCGCAGCAAGGTAAATAATCCGCTACAGGCATTGTTTTAGGCTGTATGAAACCCCATATACAGTCTTGAGTTTATCAAAATAGTGATTGCAACTTCAGAAGCGGCGCGCGTGTTTCATAGTACAATGGCGCCGTCGAGTGGGGTGATATTAACTTGCAGAAGAAGCTATAAATTTATAACTTCTTGAAATGATTGAATCATTTGGTGCCCAGAAGAGGACTCGAACCTCCACATCTATCGATACTAGTACCTGAAACTAGCGCGTCTACCAATTCCGCCATCTGGGCATTTTTACTATCGTGCTGTGCATTTATTCACATCACGTTGCAAAGGCGTTGAATTTTATATTAAAGGTAATCTTTGTCAATGACAAAACACAAAAAAAATAGCAAAAGATACAATGATCCACATGCAGCACGTGAAGCAGGCCGTTATGAAACGCCTTTGCCAAGCCGTGAACTGATACTGGAAACGATGGCTGAACAAGGCGTTCCACTAAGCGTAGAGGAGCTTTACACGCTGCTCGATATCAGTGAAGCCGAACGTGAAGTGTTCAACAGGCGCCTTGCCGCGATGGAGCGCCAGGGTCAGATCATGCAGAACAGAAAAGGCGCGCTGTGCATTTCTGATAAGCTCGATTTGATTGCGGGTGTGGTGCAAGGCCACCCTGATGGTTTCGGTTTCCTGATTCCGGACGATAAAACCAAAACCAATGGTGATGATTTATTCTTAAGCGCCAAGGAAATGTCGCAGGTAATGCATGGCGACCGTGCCATGGTGCGCATGAGCGGCCTGGATAGAAGAGGCCGTCCTGAAGGCAAGATAGTCGAGGTGCTGGAGCGTCGTACGCAGAGATTGGTGGGCAGGGTGATTCGCTCCAGCGGGGTAACCATTGTTGCCGCTGAAGATAAGCGCGTGAACCTGGACATATTGATTCCATACCATCTGGATATGGGTGCCAAGTCTGGTCAGGTGGTGATGGTCGAGCTTACAGAGCAGCCATCGGCACATGCGCAGCCTATGGGCAAGATTACCGAGATTCTTGGCAACTATGCAGATAGCGGCATGGAGATTGAGATTGCCCTGCGCAAGCATAACCTGCCGCATCAGTTTACGGCAGAGGCGGTGAAGCTCGCAGAGTCTTATCCTAAACTTGTTCAGCAAGCTGATTACAAAGGCCGCATAGATTGCCGTGAAATGCCGCTGATTACGATTGATGGTGAAACCGCACGTGATTTTGATGATGCCGTATTTGCCGAGCCGCAGGGTAAGGGCTGGCGTCTGGTGGTAGCAATCGCCGACGTGAGTTTCTATGTGAAGCCTAAAGATGCATTGGATAAAGAGGCCTATGACCGCGGCAACTCGGTTTATTTTCCGCGCCGCGTGATTCCAATGCTGCCAGAGGCGTTATCGAATGGTTTATGTTCGCTTAACCCGGATGTTGAGCGTATGTGCATGATCTGTGACATGCAGATTGATGGTGCCGGCATTGTCAAGCAATACAAGTTCTATCCGTCAGTGATGCGCTCAAAAGCGCGCATGACGTATACCAAGGTGTACGATATTCTGCAAAACCCGGAAAGCGAGCTGGCCAAAGAATATGACTGGCTGAAACCGCACCTGGAACATCTCTACAGTGTTTATAAAATCCTGCTTCAGCAGCGTGAAAAACGCGGTGCTATCGAGTTTGAATCGGCTGAGACCATTATGCTGTTCAATGAAGAGGGAAAAATCGAGCGCATAGAGCCAAGCGTACGTAATGAGGCGCACAGGCTGATTGAAGAATGCATGCTGGCTGCAAACGTCTGTGCGGCAGAGTTCTTGAAAAAACATGAGCACCCGGCTTTATACCGTATTCACGAAGGGCCTACGCCGGAAAAGCTTGAGCTGCTGAGAACGTTCATGGCTGAGTTCGGCTTTGGCGTAGGCGGCGGTGAGTCTCCGCACGCCAAGGATTACTGCAAACTGCTGGACCGTATCAAAGATCGCCCGGATGCACAGCTTTTACAGACCGTATTGCTGCGCTCCATGCAGCAGGCAGTTTACAGCCCGGATAACGTCGGCCACTTTGGCCTTGCATATGAGGCATACGCACACTTTACGTCGCCTATACGGCGTTATCCTGATCTTTTGATACACCGGGCCATAAAAGCGGTTTTAAACGGCGACAAGTACCAGGCTGGTGATTGGAACGAGCTCGGCATTCATTGTTCGATGACAGAGCGCCGTGCAGACGATGCCACGCGTGATGTGACTAACTGGCTCAAGTGCTTTTACATGCAGGATAGAATTGGCGAGGTGTTTGAAGGCACGGTGGCTGGTGTGACCAGTTTTGGCCTGTTTGTCGCACTCGATGGTGTGTATGTGGAAGGCCTGCTGCACATGACTGAGCTGGGCAATGACTATTTCCATTATGACAAGGCGCGCCATGAAATTTCAGGGGAGCGTACCGGAGTGCGCTATCGCCTTGGTGACAGGTTAAATGTGAAATTGGTAAGGGTTGACCTGGAGACTACTAAAATAGACTTTACTTTAGTTAATAAAGACAATAGGTTAGAAATTAAACCTGAAGCGAATTCTAGTAAAGATTCTACGCAAGTTAAAGCAAGCGTAAGCGCTAAATCTACTGTAAAATCCACCCCTCGATTTGAAGGCGGTAAGTCTGAAGCAGCTTTTGGTGCTAAACCGGCCCATAAGTCTGCACATCGTCCTGCGAACAAAGCCGCAGCTTCAACAAAATCAAGAACAGACAGTAATCCAGCCAAGTCTAAAAAAGTGGCTAAGAAAACCACTAAACGTAAGGTGAAAAAATGAGTGATGCCCGTATCCTATTTGGCTTTCATGCCGTATTAAGCCGTTTGCGCCAGCATGGCGCAAGTGTGCAGGAAATTCTAATTGACCGTGACCGCGTTGATGCGCGTATGAAAGACCTGCTCAACATGGCTGAAGCAGCCGGTGTGCGCACCATGCAGGTAGAACGCTCCAGGCTTGATGGCATGGCCGGCATGAATGGCCGCCATCAGGGTGTGATTGCACGTGTAGTAGATACGCCGATTCCATACAAGGATATTCATGATATTTTGGAATCAGACCTTACAGAACCGCCGTTCTTTCTGATTCTGGATGGTGTTGAAGACCCGCATAATCTGGGTGCATGTTTACGTGTGGCCGATGCGATGGGTGTACATGCCGTTATTGCGCCAAAAGACAGGGCTGTGGGCCTGAATGCTACTGTGCGCAAGGTTGCCTGCGGTGCTGCTGAAACCGTGCCTTTCATTGCGGTGACCAACCTTGCCAGAACCATACGTGAATTGAAAGAGGCGGGTGTTTACGTGGTTGGTACCACCATGGATGCACCAAGTACATTGCTTAACACCAAGCTGGAAGGCCCTATCGCCATTGTGATGGGTGCCGAGGGAGATGGCATGCGCCGCCTGACTGCAGAAACCTGTGATGCACTGATGACTATTCCTATGTATGGCTCTGTGGAAAGCTTGAATGTAAGCGTTGCCAGCGGCATGTGCCTGTATGAGGTGCGCCGTCAGCGCAGCCTGGCATAAAGTTTTATAAATTTATAAAGCTTCATATATGAAAAAAGGCCTTCAAACGTGAAGGCCTTTTTTATTGCTGCCGCGTGCAGCGGGCTAGATGCTCTCTTTAAGCTGCAATGTCTTGAGCGTTCTTGTGCGCACTTGTTGTAGCAGGCTGGCGTCTTCGATGAGTGATTTGCCGTAGCTGGGCACTAAAGCCTGTAATTTTTGCTGCCAGCTTTCATTTTTAAGCTGTGTTTTAAAGCAACGTTCAATCACGTCGAGCATGGCCTGCACAGAAACCGAAGCGCCGGGAGATGCGCCTAGCAGTGCCGCCAGGCTGCCATCGGCAGAGGCGACAATTTCAGTGCCAAACTCCAGCTTGCCGCCTTTGACGTCGCAATTTTTAATGATCTGCACACGCTTGCCCGCATTTTCCAGGTGCCAGTCAGCTTCAGCTGCCTGCGGAAAGAATTGTTTTAAGGTAGCGACGCGTGATTTATGTGATTGCATCGCCTCACCGATCAGGTAACGCGTGAGGTCGATATTGTGGCGCCCGGCACCCAGCATTGCATTCAGGTTTTTACGTGTCACTGATTTGAACAGGTCCTGATATGAGCCTTGCTTCAGGAATTTGGTGGTGAACCCGGCGTAAGGGCCGAATAGCAGGGCCGGTTTGCCATTAATGATACGCGTATCAAGGTGCGGCACCGACATGGGCGGCGCGCCCAGCGCTGCCTTGCCATATACCTTGCTGTTGTGCCGCTGCACGATCTCCGGCTTGTTGCACACCAGCCACTGGCCGCTTACGGGGAACCCGCCATAGCCGTGGCTTTCAGGGATGCCTGATTTCTGCAGCAGTTTGAGTGCGCCGCCGCCGGCACCTAAAAATACAAAGCCTGCATCGATTTTTGTCTTTGTTTTGTTCGACCGGTCTTTAAGCTGAACATGCCAGCGCCCGTTTCTGGATTGTTTAAGATTGGTGACCTCGGTATTGAGGTCCAATTTGAAATTGTCTTTGGTCTGCAATGTTTGAATCAGGCTGCGGGTCAGTGCGCCAAAATCGATGTCACTGCCATAGCTGACACGCGTTGCCGCTACTTTTTGCCCGGTATCGCGCTGCTGCATGATGAGTGGCATCCATTGTTTCAGGGTGGCTGCATCGTCACTGAATTCCATGTCCTGGAATAGAGGGTGTGCTTTAAGCTGCTCGAAACGCTTACGCAGGAAATCAATATCAGCATCCCCCCAGACAAAACTTAAATGCGGAGTAGGGTTGATAAAGTTACGGGGTGCTGGCAGTGCGTTTTTCTCGACCAGGTAAGACCAGAATTGCAGCGAGACTTCAAACGAAGCATTAATGGCCAATGCACGGTTGATTTCAACCTTGCCTTCAGCGTTCATCGGTGTGTAGTTCAGCTCGCAATAGCCGGCATGGCCAGTGCCTGCATTGTTCCAGGCATTGGTGCTCTCTGCGGCAACTTCCGGCAGGCGCTCGACCATCATGATGTTTAGTGAGCTATCCAGTTCTGCCAGCAGCGAGGCCAGCGTTGCACTCATGACTCCGCTGCCGACCAGCAGTACATCTACTTTGTGTTCATTCATATTGTTACGGTTTGATAAAGGTTATTTTGATTCATTAGGCACAGAAAGCTGGACTGCAATGTCCTTGTCATCTACCTTGCCAGCAGGAATAAGCGTTTCCGGCTTATGGTCGCTGTGGAAGTTGTGGCATGACATGCAGCTGCTTGCAATGCGTTTGTGTTTGGTGGTGTTGCCGGAATGGCAGAGCAGGCAGGACTTTCTATCCGGGATTGCAATATCCTTGCTGCTCTCGGATGTTTCAACGTCGTGGCAGCTTTTGCACGGCTGCGAACGGTGCGCGCCATGGTTAAAGCTTGCCTTGCTGAACCAGTCTTCATTGATGTGCAGGGTTGCTACACGCCATGGCAGCGTGTCGCCTTCTTTTACTTTTGCGATTTCATGGCAATATGCGCAGCCGTTTTCTTTAAGGTTGTCTGAGTTGCGTGAGACCTCTTTAGGTGCGTACAGTTTTAAAGCATTGAAAATGCTCTCTTCATCACCATGCGGCAGTGTCAGCCTGTGTTCTTTAGGGCCGATTTCCAGCTCTTTGGCATGGCAGCTCACACAGTTGTTTTTGAAAGACAGCGGTTTGAAGCGCATTTCTTTGCCTTCAGGAATATGGCAGCTGGTGCATGCCAGCTCACGTACATCCCATATGCCGTTGGGGCCTTGCACCTTGCCCACGTGCTGGGAGTGCGGGAATTTAAGTCCTGAATTCTCAACCAGGCGTGCTTTGTCTGCTTGCGAGACGCGTTCTACATCCTTGGCATCAGGGCCAGTTCTGATCGAAAGCCTGAACTCAGGGTGGTCAAGGTCAAAATCATGGATATCCGTCAGCTTTGTATTAGGGTCGGCGGCCTTGATGTTGCCGTGGCATTTTACGCACATACCGTTGTCTTGCCGCGCCAGAGGATGGGGCGCTTTATGTTCTTGATGGCATTCTGCGCAGCGCATGGTGCCGACGAACCTGTGCGCTGCGTTGAAAACGCGCCTTTGCAGCGCCGGGTCTGCAATATGCGGGGCCGTATCACGATGGCAAGCCATGCATGCCTTGTCTGAAACCCTGTTCAGCGGTTCTTTGTGGCAGTTGGAGCATTGTGAGCCAAAGTGCATGTGCGATGGGGAAACCCGCCCCGGGCTCCAGGCCCGGTCAAAGCCGAATGGCAGTTCTGCCATGGTGCTGTGCAGTTTGGGTATCAGGTTCTGTGCTAACGGCAGTGCGATAAAAATCAGGGCAATCAGAATCGCCAGAAATACGGAAAGGCGGCGTTTGAACGATGTACCGCCGGCAAGCGGCTGATGCGTGCGCGATTTCAAGTCTTGATAATCATCCGGCAGGCGATGCGCCAAAGTGACAGAGATAGCCAGATTGACATCCGGCGGTGCAGGTTCTACTTTGATTTCATAAGGCCCCACCATGGCTTTGGTGCCATGGGTCAAGGCGACATTTGAAGAGATTGCGCCTTCAACTTCAATCTCGCCGTTGATTGCCTGCAATACAGGCTGGCCCAGGTCATTGTGTTTGATGACGGCATGGTGCATGGCAATGCGTGGGTCAGGCAGATGCACATTGCATTCAGCACCACGGCCAAAAGTCAGTTCGTGTGCGTTGATGGTGCGATAACTTCTTACGGGCAGGCCGCGCGAGTTGTATGTGACTTTTATTAAAAGGCAATTAATCATATGAGTGAGTCTGTCAGTACATTCCTTTGGCACATCTTAGCGGATGGCTTCTTTCGGCTTTGCTGCTGGCAATCCGGGTAACGCATGGCCGTAATTTTTCATGTGTCTACCAGTAAACAAATACAGCAATGATGTGTGCAGTCATGGCCACGAGCAGCGCGATTGTAAAAGGCACATGCAGGTAGAGCCAGATACCCATCCTTGATCGGTACATTAAATCCTGGCGTGCACGTTTTACCAGTGACAGGCGGCGTACCATGATTGAATACAGCTCGCGATACAGTTTGCGCTGTTCAGGCGAGACGTCATTTCCCATCACGGTCAGCTCTTCAACTGCCATTGCAGAAGGGCAGTTGGGCTGATAGCCCCTGATCTGGTCCAGCAAGCCCAAGCCAATTGAAGTTTCACGGCAGGCGCGCGCAACAGTGTTATTGATATTGTCAGGCATGAGCAGCGCAATCTGGCGTGCGAGTTTGTCGGCTTCTGCAATGCGCAGCAGCAGGCCATCCAGGCTGTCTTCACCCATGTTGTCGCTCATCTGCCTTGGGTAGATCATGTAAGTGTAGTTGCCAAAAAAGCCACTGATGACCACAATCAGCAGCAGGCCATAGGCAAGGGTGTGAATATTAAGGCCGTAATGAAAGCCGCTGTGCAGCGTAACGATTGCCGTCATCGCCGTGCCCAGGTAAATATGCGCTGACAGCCAGCCTTGGGTAGAGCCGCTGCTGCGGTAGCGGCGTTTACGCACGCCATACCATGCCATCCACAATACCATCAGCGCCGAGATAGTGCCCAGGGTATACCCCAGAAAACTGCCGCCATAATGGCCAACCGCAGGTTCAAACAGCAGGTAGGCTGCGAATGCGATAAGAATGACCACAACCGCTATCTTGAAATAGCGGTAGTTTTTGTAATCAAAGATATTCCCGCGCTGCATGTTGTTCTCTCTATGCTTCATCTGTGCCTAACAAGTCAATTTCGCCTGATGTGCCGCTGGCATAGCCCAGTAGCCCTTCAGGGTTTACACGCAGGGCAGCGCCGACCGGACATGCGCGTACGCAGACCGGGCCTTCAGCAATGTCTTTGCACATGTCGCATTTTACGGCGACCTTGCTGCTGTTGGTGCTGGGCAGGGCCTTGGGTTCGATACCCAGTAGCATTTGCCACAGGCTGCGTTCTGGCTGATCCTGTATTACAGCCATCTGAATCACGTCATACGGGCAATTCTGCTGGCAATTGCCGCAGCCGATACAGCTGTCATCGATATACACTTCGCCATGCGGCGCACGATGAATCGCATCTGGCGGGCAATCTTTCATGCAATGCGGATGTTCGCAGTGGCGGCATGATGTAGGCACGCGGATATTGGCAAAAATCGGACCGGTATCGCGATCCAGGCGCGATGCGCCGCCGTGCGTATCAGCACAGGCTTGCTCGCAATGGTTGCAGCGCACGCATAGCGATTCGTCAATCAACAGGACGTCAGTGGCTTCCCCCACGCCTTGCTGAATCAGGAATGAGATCAGGTTAGATTGTGTAGACTGGCTGGAAAAACCGCCGCTGCCGTCGGTTGCATGGTCCAACTGTTCCCGTTTTTCCTGCTCCTGCAGGTGTTGCAGGTAGCGCGCATCAAGCGAACTGCGAATTTCAGGGTTGCGTGCGATAATTTCACGCATCTGTTCCGCCTTGATAAGCACGGCATCGGTCGCTACGGCGGCACGCACAGTGGCATAGCGCGGGTCACCCGATACCAGTGACATCTCGCCCACATAATGGCCTGCCGCCACATAGAACAGTACAACTTCGCGGCCTGCAATCATGCGTGAAACAGTGACTGAGCCGCTTTGAATCAGGTAGAGGCCGTCGGCCTCATCGCCTTCATGAAAGAGTTCTTCGCCGGCGGCAAAGCTCTTCAAGGTTGCATGGCTTGCTACGTCGATTAATTCTTCTTCGCTCAGCGACAGGCCGATACAGACCTGCACTACGCTTTTAATCGCAACTTCGTTCAGCATGCGGCGCATCGATTGCACCGAGTTAATCAGCTTCAGCATCACCCGGCGCGGCGTTTCAATCAATACGCAGCGGCTGCGGGCGCGCACAGTGCCCGGGCGGCGGCGGCCTGAAACCAGGGCCAGCTCACCAAAAAAATCACCAGTTTTGAGTTCAGCATCAGGTTTGTCGTCATCATCAATCAGGACTTCGAGTTCACCTTCAATGATAAAAAAGAAAGTAGTGCTGTAGTCATTACGCTTGAAGATGATGTCGCCAGGCTGCGGCAAAAGAATATTGCTTTCAAGCACCAGTTCGCGCAGCTGTAGTGTGCTGAGCATGGCCAGCAAGGGTACATTTTTCTGTATTTTTACCAGTACGTCATCTACACCGCGGTCATCGCAAAAGGTAGAAAACTTTTCGCGCAGCTGCGCGGTATCGGCTGGCTCTACAGGCTCGCCTAGGATATGTTCTATTACCTCATAACCCTGGTTGATACCCTGCTTGATGAGCGGGTAGCCTGCAAGCGCACCGATGATGTAGAGCCCCGGAACGTTGGACTCATAGCTGGCAGAAAGCAGGGGGAGCGCACCCAGGTCTGCAGTAGGGAATGCAACGCCGAATTTTTCCAGCACTGGCCGCGATGGCAGGGCACCCAGACGGGCAATCACGCGGTGGCAGGGGATGCGCTCAATGCCATTCGGCGTGCTGGCAAAAAGCGTAATCGGAAAATCACCTTTGGCATTGCGTTCGATAGATTGCGGTTTTGTTTGCAGCAGCCAGTCCAAAGCGCCTTTCTGGCGAGCCTCTGTTAGCTGCGTCAGGTTACTGTCTTTAAGGTTGCTGAAGTCTTCAGCACGGTTAAGGATGATCACCTGGTTGCGGCCGGTCAGCGCCAGTGCGTTCTCTACGCCGGTATCGCCGCCGCCGATGACGACGATGGTTTCATTCTGGTAAGCTTCAGGGTCATCAAGCTGGTACTGGACTTCTGGTTGGTCACCGCCCGGAATTTCCAGCTTGCGCAGGTTGCCCTGTACGCCGATTGCCAGCACCACATGGTCTGCTGTGAATTTGTCGCCATCTTCAAGTTCAATTTCCAGATATTTGCTGGCCCGGACGATGCCTGTTACTTTGGCGTTGCAGCGCACATTGATTTTGTAATCCGCAATGGATCTTTCCCAGGATTCAAGCACAGATTCGCGTAGTGATGCAGCAAATGGCAATGGGCTGCGCAGCGGCAGCCCGCGAGGTTCTGCCATCACCAGTTTACGCCGCTGGTAATTACGGATGGTGTTTGCAACAGCGTCTGATGCTTCAAGCAGCAGGTGGGATACCTCATGTTCGGCAGCTCGCGCTGCAGCAGAAAGGCCGCTGGGACCCGCACCGATAATGATAATTTTGTAGTGTTTACGCATGGATAATTTGATTATACTTTTTTAATTTGATTTATAGGTGCCATATGTAAATTTTTACGTCAAAATACACTATCTTGAGATGTCATAAAGACATGTATTGATTCAAGGCAAACGGCAAGCCAGTGTCAGCTGTAAAATGGTCGAAAATCACGCAAGCAAGAGGTTTAAATGGATAAATTCATGCAGGCAGCTATAGCAGAAGCGCAGCTGGGTTTGGCAGAGGGTGGCATTCCTATCGGGTCTGTCATCGTTTATCAGGGGCGTATCATAGGCCGCGGCCATAATCAGCGAATTCAGAGCGGCAGTGCTATCCTGCATGGCGAAATGTCAGCTTTTGAGAATGCAGGGCGTCAGCCTGCAAAGGTGTATCAACAATCAGTGCTGTATACTACCTTGTCACCATGTGCTATGTGTAGCGGTGCTATCCTGCTTTACGGTATTCCGAAGGTAATCATTGGTGAGAACAAGACTTTTATGGGTGAAGAGGATTTGCTGAGATCACGCGGAGTAGAAGTTGAAGTGTTACAGGATGCTGCCTGCATAGCAATGATGCGTAACTTTATAGCCGAAAAACCAGTGCTGTGGAATGAAGATATTGGTGTTGATGAGTAACGGTAGGTGTTATGTGATGATGGCAGAGGTAATGTTATAAAAGATTCTAAATTCATACGCTGGTTTGACCCTATTCCTGGACGCCATGAATCGAAACAGGGTGCGCAGCAAATCCCGCTGGTGCGCTGGATATGGCTTTCATATTTTCGTACTTCGCTAATCCCGTTGCTCATTGTCGAGGTTGCATTGATTTCGCTGTATTTCATCAGCAATGCAATCTCCAACCGCGAGAATATCAACGTGGTGCGGGCGTTAGCCGAGCACGACGTTACGCAGACCGCGCAGCGCGAAGCCTCTGGTATCAACCGTCAGTTAGAAGGCATTACTCGCGCTACCGAATTCCTGAGGCAGCAGACTGCTTTGGTAATGGCCGGCAACAAGTCCGCTGAACGGGATGATCCTGGCCGTTTTGCTTATTCCAAAGACGGCGCTTTTTACACTACGCACGACAATGGCGGAGCCGCGGTTTTTTATAGTGGAGTGATGCCCATAGGCGAGAAAGAGCGTGAAAAAGCATATCGCAGTGCGGGCTTGGATCAATCCTATATCGGAATCAAGAACGCATTCCCATTGATAGTGCAGCTGTATTACAACACTTTCGACTCGCTGAACCGTATCTACCCATATTTTGAAGTGCTGTCACAATATCCATCCAAGATGGATATTCCATCCTACAATTTTTACTATGAGGCGGACCTGAAACATAATCCGCAGCGCAAGGCAGTCTGGACGGATGTTTATGTTGACCCGGCAGGCCAGGGTTGGATGACTTCATGCATTGCCCCTGTCTATTCAGCCGACTTTCTCGAAGGTGTCGTAGGCCTGGATATTACTGTAGGCAGTATTATTCACGATGTACTTAACCTGGAGATTCCCTGGAGCGGTTATGGCTTGCTGGTAGGGCGTAATGGCACGGTAATCGCATTGCCGAAAGCAGGGGAGTCTGATTGGGGCATTCATGAATTTACCAAGCATGAATATTCAGAGGCTATCCAGAAAGATACATTTAAACCGGCAAGTTTCAACCTGTTTGAACGCAGTACCAATCCTGCACTGTCAAAAGCTCTGCGTGAGCAGCCTGACGGCATGATGCACGCCGACCTGAACGGCAAGCGTATCGTTTCCTGGGCGACGATTCCAGAAACCGGATGGAAACTGCTGGTGACTGTGCCGGAAAGTGCAGTCTATGCACCGTCGCAATCATTGGCCAGTCGGCTGAATGCTCTGGCATGGTTGATGGTAGGCGGCATGCTGACGTTCTATGCGATATTTTTTACTTTACTTTACCGTCGCGCCAAACACATGAGCGAGTTTATTTCGCAGCCGCTTGAGCAGATTGATAGCATGGTTAACAGTGTGGCGGCCGGACATTACCAGCAGCAAACGCCTGATTTTTCAGTGGATGAACTTAGCCGCACTGCAAAAGGCATTGTGTTGATGGGCTCACAGATTAATACGGCAATCAAGTCACGGGAGGTTGCCGAGCAGGCGCTGGTTGAATTGAGCCGGCGACTGCAGTCCATTTTTGATTTAAGCCCGGACGGTTTTGTTTCAATTGATGCCGGCGGCGAAGTGATATTGGTAAACCCCGCCTTTTGCCGCATGACAGGTACCGAAGCCAGCCAATGGCTAGGTTTGCCTGAAGCTGATTTGTGGGTGAAGCTGGCGTTACTTGTCTTGAATCCCGATGCGCAGTTAAGCCAGCAGCACAACTTCAGGCTGGAGCTGCTGCAGCCTACATGGCGTGTTCTACAGTGTGCTGTACGCACGATAACCTTTGAAGACAGTTCATATGCGGGTAAGGTGATTTACTTGCATGATACTACGCGCGAAGTAGAGCTGGACCGGATGAAGAGCCAGTTTCTGGCGACAGCAGCACATGAGTTGCGAACACCGCTGACCAGTGTGATGGGTTATGCCGAACTGCTGCTGAACAACATGGTGCCTGAGGCAAAGCGTGGTGAAGCACTGGGGGTTATCGTCGATAAATCCAGATGGCTGGTCAAGATTATCAATGAACTGCTGGATCTGGCGCGTATCGAAGGCAGCGGTTTGATGGACTTTAATATCGCCAGCCATGCAGCTGATGAAGTTGCCATGAACGCTGTTAACGCATTTTCAGTGCCGGCCGGACGCAGTGCGGTGCATTGCGATTTGCCTTTAAACCTGCGCGTTAGTGTGGATAATGAAAAGCTGAAAGCTGTACTGTTTAACGTGCTGGATAATGCCTACAAATACTCAACGCAAGGTACTGTATCTTTGCGTATTGTACAAAAAATAGATGATGGTATTGCCTGGGTAGGTTTTGAGGTGAAAGATGAAGGCATTGGCATGAGTAAAGATCAGTTGACGCATGTTTACGAGCGTTTCTGGCGTGCTGATAACAGCGGCAAGATTCCTGGTACCGGGCTCGGCATGGCAATTTCTTCTGAAATCATGCGCCTGATGAATGGCTATATGGATATTGCAAGCCAGCTTGATGTGGGTACTACTGTCACTATATGGCTAAAACGGAAGGATTAAACAGCATCATGGCGCCTAAAGTATTACTGGTTGATGATAATGCCGACGTGCGCAACCTGTTGCGCCTTACTCTTTCTTTTGATGAGTATGATCTGCGTGAGGCCGATAACGGTGTCAATGCGCTGGGAATCATCCATGATTGGCATCCTGATGTGGTATTGCTGGATATTATGATGCCGGGTGAAAAGGATGGCTTGCAGGTATGCAGGGAAGTGAAGCAGGACCCCGCGCTTAAAAATATTTTCATAGCGATTCTTACAGCGCGCGGTCAGAAAAAAGATATAGAGAATGGTGAAATCGCTGGAGCCGATGCTTATCTGACCAAACCTTTCAGTCCCATGGAACTTGCAGATAAAGTAAAAGGGTTTTTATCTGCCAAAAAGTAAAACTCGAAGAGTTTTTTAACTGTTAATAGCTGATTGCTTGAGCAAAGCAACCCAGTTTAAAACATGCCGGGAATCAGTAGTTTCTTCTCCAGCTTGCGCGCAATGACAACGATCACGGAAACCAGCGCAAGATAGACCAATGCCGCTAGCATGTAAGCCTTGAAAAACTGGAAATTGGTGGCCGCCAGCTCCTGAATGCGGGCAAAAAACTCTGTGAACTGAATGAGGAAAGCAACCGAGCTGTCTTTCAGATTACAAATAACCTGATTGGTCAGCGCCGGAATCGACAGCCTTAATACCTGCGGTAGCGTAATCAGTCTGAATATCTGGTGCTGGCTGAAGCCTTGAGCTCCGGCGGCTTCTAACTCTATATAGTCAAGGCCGTTGAATGCTGTGGTCAGGTAAGCCGCATTGTATGCTGCCACATTGAATGTGAAGCCAATCGCTGCGACTGTGAATGGGGCCAGATTTATGCCCCATTGCGGCATGCCGTAATAGATGAGGAATAGCAATACGATCAGAGGCATGCCGATAAAGAACGAGATGTAGCCATTGATGCAGTTTTTTATAACGCGATTCTGGCTCAGTGATAAATAGAACACAACGATACCCAGAAGCAGACCTGTGATGCTCACTAATCCAGCCAGTTGCAGTGTTTTAAGCAGGCCAGCCATAATCAATGGCATCTGCTCAATCAAATCAGTCCGGAATGCTAACCATTCATGCATCAGGTTCTATCCCCGTGCAGGAAAAATGAACGAACCTTTGCATCAGGATGTTCATTTGTCAGATATTTGATGCTTTCATCAGCTTTAATTAATCCATGGTCCAGAAAAACCACACGGTCGGATATGTTGCGTGCCAGCTGCAGGTCATGGGTGACACACAGCATGGTGACGCCTTCGTTATGCAGCCTGCTCATTAGCTCGCCAACCTCGCGTGACATGACCGGGTCCAGTGCTGAAGTGGGTTCGTCGAACAGCACGACAGCCGGGTCCATCGCCAGTGCGCGGGCAATCGCCACCCGCTGTTTTTGTCCGCCTGACAGTTGCCCGGGAAATTTGTCGCGATGGGCTGACATATCCAGCCTTGCAAGCTCGAATGCGGCTTTTTCCTCGGCTTCTGTACGGCTCATGCCACGCAGTTTGCGTAAGGCCAGCGTTACATTGTCCATGACTGACAGATGCCGGTACAGTGAAAACTGCTGAAACACAAAACCTATGCTCTGGCGTATGGCGCGAATATCCACATCTGATGCTGTAATGTTCTGCCCGCGAAATGTGATGGTGCCGGATGATGGTTCAACCAGCCGGTTGATGCAGCGCAGCAGGGTCGATTTTCCACAGCCTGACGGACCCATGACGACTTTAAGGTCGCCCTCGAGTACATCGAGATTAATGCCGTTGAGAACAGTCTGCTGGTCAAATTTTTTAACCAGGTTGCGTATTTCAATCAGTGCCATGCGATGCTCTTCAAAATAGGTTTCATTGAAATTACCTGGTGATCATTCCCGGGATGCGGTAGTGCCGCTCCAGCGCATTAACACCTACCAGTAAAATTCGGTAAATAGCGAAATAAATCAGGCCAACTGCCAGATAGATTTCTACACCACGCAGCGTAGTTGCCGAAAGTGTCATCGCCTGCTTGGTAATTTCAGGCACGCCTACGGTATAGGCAAACGGTGAATATTTAAGAACAGAGGTAAATTCATTCACCATGCCCGGTATCGCAAAACGCAGCATCTGCGGCAATTCAATTAAATGGAAAATTTGCAGTCTGCTCATTCCCATGGCTTGCGCTGCCGTGATTTCTGCAGTGTCGATCGAGTTCAGTGCACCACGAAAGACTTCAGACAGGTATGCGCCCGAGATTAAACCGAGGCTTAGTGCCATTGCCAGCAACGGTGATGGTTTAAAGCCAATGCTGGGCATGCCGAAATAAACGACAAAGAGCAGAACAAGTACCGGCACACCGCGAAAGATGTAAGTGAAAGTGTCCAGCAGCGGGTCAACCCCAATCGCCAGCCTGCGCATTGCAGCAACGGTCAGGCCTGTCATTAAGCCGGTGGCGCTGCAAGTCAATGTCACAAGTACAGTAAAGCCCAAGCCTTGCGCCAGATGCGCAAGAATCTCAATAATATTCGGGGCAGCTTGAGACAAAACTTACTTCATCCATTTATCCAGGATCACCTGGCGTTTTTCAGGCCCCAATTCAATCAGGTATGCGTCAAAGTCTTCACGTAATTTTGAGCCTTTGGCAAAAGCAAAACCTAACTGGTCAAAGCCTGTAAAAGCGTAGCTGCTTGAGAAAGGCATATGCAGGTTCTTTTTGTAATTTGCCAGTACCGGTTCTTCAATAAATGCCAAATCCAGGTTGCCATTTTGCAAATCAGAGATGACCTCGCCGTAAGAAGGATAGAGTTTGACCTGGCTCAGGGAGTAATAACCTTTGGGCTCAAGCTCATTTTTAATCAGTTCGTTATAGGCCATTCCGCGCGGATAACCGATGGAGTAATTTTTTAACTGATTGAGGTCGCTGATCTTGATGTTGCGGCTTGTCATGCTCACCAGATGCCAGGAGTTGTCATAGTAAGGCTGTGAGAAATCCATAACAGCTTTACGCTTGGGTGTAATTGAAATCGCAGAAAACGCCACATCGGCCTGGCCGCTGCTCACCGCTCCCAGCATGCCTTGCCAGTCGTAAGGCGTAATTTTCATGGTGCATTTGCGCGCTTTGCAATAACCTTCAAAAATGTCGAGATCAAATCCTTTTATGACACCATTCTCTTCATACAGCATGGGAGGGGAGGCCGGAGATACTGCTACTTTGATTACTTTTGCTTCTTCCTGATTTGAGCATGCAGTCATTGTGCCTATTAATGTGAATAGCAATCCGATGCCAAGTAGATATGATGTGACTGATGATTTGATTTTCATTGATTTAGCTTTTTATGAGTGTCAGGTATAAAAATATTGTCTTGCAGCATTGTTGGCAGTAATTCTGAATCCGCTTATTAAGGAGAGCATGCTCTCTTGTGTGCAAGCAATGGTAATGATTACAGCGCTATGTTAATACATAAAAAGTGATAAATGTGATATTGATTTATTTAATTCAGGCGTTGCTGCCTGCTGCGTGGCAGCAGTTGATGGCGGATTTTTATGTATTGGCATGGCAGGCACATGCATGCATGGCAGATGATGATTGCTGCCATCATGGGGCCTGCGCTGGCATTTTTTGATTTGTAAGTATTTCTTGAAAAATATTTCATAAATAAATGTTTTTCAATGTTTTTCGCGCTAACCCAGTCATAGTGTGGCTTAGCGCAAATGCATGTAAGTGGAATTTAACGAGATGTAACCAAATTGTAAAAATAGTTGTTGCTATTAATATCTACAACACCTACATTGGTCGCATTCCACGAAATGTGGAGTGCCAATAACAGACTAATATCTACTCAATTCTGTATTTATATTCCCGTTATTTTTTAAATCAAATTCAAATAATTTTTGGAGATTAATATGCAAATCAACAAAATCAAGTTAGCACTTGGCTTAGTTGCAGGTATGACAGTGGCAATGCCATTGGTAGCATCAGCAGCTGCGGATCAAGAAGCAGCTTTGAAAGATGCGAACAACTGGGCTCACCCACGTGGTCAGCACAATAACCAAGGTTACAGTGCTTTGGCACAAGTGAACAAAGGTAACGTTAAAAACCTTAAAGCAGCTTGGACATTCTCAACCGGTGTAAACCGCGGTCACGAAGGTTCACCATTGGTTGTTGGTAACGTGATGTACGTTCACACAGCATTCCCAAACAACGTATACGCACTTGACCTGAACGACAATCAAAAAATCGTATGGTCATACTTCCCAAAACAAGACCCATCAGTACAAGCAGTATTGTGCTGTGACAACGTTTCACGTGGTCTTGGCTTCGGCGACGGCAAAATCTTCCTGCAACAAAACGACGGTAACTTAGTTGCTTTAGATGCAAAAACAGGTGCTAAAGTATGGTCTGTACAAAACACAGATCCAAAAGTTGGTGCAACCAACACTAACGCACCACACGTAATCAAAGACAAAGTACTGACAGGTTGTTCAGGTGCTGAATTCGGCGTACGCTGCTTCATCGCTGCATACAACTTGAAAGACGGCTCATTGGCATGGAAAGCCTACTCAACAGGCCCAGATGCTGAAGTGTTGATCGGTGCAGACTTCAACAAAGACACACCAGAGTACAGCGCACTGTCAGTTTACCAAGACGTAAACGGCGGCAACAAACAAGGTGGTTCTTTCAAATCATTGCCTAACGACCAAATCAAAATTGGCGAAAAAGAATTAGGTACACGTACATGGTTGAAACCACAAGCAGTTAAAGACGGCTGGCAACATGGCGGCGGCTCTGTATGGGGCTGGTGGCCGTATGATGCACGTACAAACCTGGTTTACTACGGTACAGGTAACCCATCAGTTTGGAACCCAGATGTACGTCCAGGCGACAACAAATGGTCAATGACTATTTTCGCACGTGACTTAGACACAGGCGTTGCAAAATGGGGCATGCAAATGACTCCACATGACGAGTGGGACTACGACGGTATCAACGAAGTAATCTTGTTCGACAAAGGTGGCAAAACATACGCATGGCACCATGACCGTAACGGCTTTGCTTACACATGGAACGCTGGTAACGGTAAATTGGTTGCTGCTGAAAAAGTACACCCATTCGTTAACTGGGCAACTGGTGTTGACCTGAAAACTGGTGTACCAAGCAAATTGGCATCAGCTTCAACTCACCAAGACTACAATGCTAAAGGCGTTTGCCCAGCTGCATTGGGTACAAAAGACCAACAACCAGCTGCGTACTCACCAAAAACTGGTTTAGTGTACACACCATTGAACCACGTATGTATGACATACGAGCCAGTTGAGTCTAAATACGTTGCAGGTCAACCATGGGTTGGTGCTACTTTAACGATGTTTGCTGGTCCTGACGGCGTAATGGGTGGCTTCGGCGCTTATGATCCAATGACCAACAAAAAAGTTTGGTACAACAAAGAGAAATTCTCAGCATGGGGTGGTTCATTAACAACTGCTACTGACTTGGTATTCTACGGCACATTGGATCGTTGGTTCAAAGCTGTTGACGCTAAATCAGGTAAAGAACTCTGGAAATTCCAAGTGGGTTCAGGCGTGATTGGTAATGCATTCACATACGGCGTTAAAGGTAAACAATACGTTGGCGTGCTATCAGGTATCGGTGGCTGGGCTGGTGTAGCGATGAACCTTGGTATGACTAACGACACAGACGCACTTGGTGCTGCTGGTGGTTACAAAGAATTGACTAAATACAACGCTGCTCCTGGCGGCGGTGCTTTAACAGTATTCAGTCTGTAATAAAAATTATGCTCATTCTTTATGAGTGGGCATAAATTCTTACCGTATCAATTCAAATCCAAAGGAATTGGTATCTAAGGTGCCCCGCTCAGGTGACTGAGCGGGGTTTTTGCTTTTATGCTACCAGATGTTACCTGCGCTTAAAGGCTGCATTAATCTACATTCACGCAGCGTGATTGCCGCTTATTTCTGCGCATTTTGTACCCGCTGAGTTCCACAGATATTTGCCATACCTTGCATGAGCAGGTGATTTTTAATTGTGGTTATAAACATATAATATTTAAGTATTAAAAGTTATAAGAGTGCCGTTATATTATCCAGCCAACTTGAACTGGGAGTAAATTATGGGACATATAGCATTTAATGAGTTCGGCGAGGCTGAATATAAGGCACTAAGCGGTCCTTCTGTCATCACTTTTAAAAATCCAAGTCAGGTAAGTCTTTCAATAAGGGCTAGCGCACTGGTCTTTGAAGACCCTGAATCACGCAAGCTGCTGTCTTTGATTGAGCGAGTTGCGCCAAGCGATGTGACCGCTTTTATCATGGGTGAAACCGGAACCGGTAAAGAGCTGGTTGCCCGTCATTTGCACGCATTAAGCCCACGTAAAAATGGCCCTTTTGCAGCAATCAATTGCGGCGCTTTTTCTGAGTCTCTGGTGGAGAGTGAGCTTTTTGGCCATGAGAAGGGTTCTTTCACCGGTGCCATTGCAAGCAAGCAGGGCTGGTTCGAGAGCGCCAATGGCGGAACGCTGTTTCTGGACGAGATAGGCGATTTGCCATTGTCTACACAGGTTAAATTGTTACGCGTGATACAGCAGCGTGAAATTGTCCGTGTTGGCTCCAGAAAAGCCGTGCCTATTGATGTGAGGCTGGTTGCCGCGACCAATGTCAACCTGGAAGATGCCGTGAAGGCAGGCCGCTTCAGGGAAGATCTGTATTACCGGATTAATGTTGTGCCGATTCAGATTACGCCGTTACGAAACCGCACTGGCGATATTTTGCCATTGGTTGAACATTTTTTAAGCATCTATAAAGACCGGCTGCATACAAAACAGCCGGAGCTTGCTGCTGAAACTGTGCGGCTGCTGCATGAGTATCCTTGGCCTGGCAATATCAGGGAGCTTGAAAATGTGATTCACAGGGCTTTGCTGGTGAGTGACGGTAATGAACTGCGCCCGCGCGATTTGAACCTGCCTTCAATACAGCTTTTATCAGGCAGCGCTTCAGCAGGCGTATCACATGAAGATGCTTCGAACAGGGCAGGGTATCAGGAATGCACGCTGGATAAAGCGCTTGGTGAAATCATCCAGCAGGAGCCAGAAAAGCTGTACGAGACCGTAAACCGTAAATTAGTGCTAAATGCTTATGCCTATTGCCGGCAGAATCAGGTGCAGACCGCAAGGGTGCTTGGAATAAGCCGGAATATATTACGTACACTACTTAAACAGTTCGGCGTTATCCAATAGCTGCAAATACCTAATAATTGTAAATATTTATTTTGTTATCTTTTCAACAGCCCTGCTTGCAATCAAGCAGGGCTGTTTTTTTATTAGCTGCAGATTCAACAAAAACAGCTGTTTTCAGTGATTTATTGCAGGCATGAATCGTGCTGGTATCTATGGCTATGTTTAACTTAATTTACGCATTATTCGCATAAGGATTAAAAATGAAAATTGTTGGAATATCAGGAAATATCAGCACGCCGTCACGCACCAAGTCGCTGGTTGAAAGTATTGTCAGTAACGCTGCGCTTAAAGCGCATACTAAATTCACGCTGATCGATATTGCCAGGTTTGCGCCTGAACTTGGCAGCACGGTGACTTATGATAACTTCCCGCCAGTGCTGTCAGAGGCATATCAGGCGCTTGCAGAGGCTGATTTGATCGTAATTGGCACTCCGGTATACAAAGCTTCATATACAGGCCTGCTGAAGCACTTTTTTGATTTGCTTGACCCCAAGAAACTGGCTGGCAAGGTTGCAATCCTGGCAGCTACCGGCGGTACAGATCAGCATGCACTGGTGCTGGAGTATCAGTTAAGGCCGCTGGCCAGTTTTTTCGGGGTGGCAACCGCACCTACGGCAATCTATGCCCGCGACAATGAGTTTATAGATTACCGCCTGAATAGCGAACCTATCGAAAGCAGAATCGATGCTGCGGTCAATCAGGCGTTCAGCCTGCTGGAGCATAAGTCTGCACAGGCACTTGCTGCATAACTTCTGAGATTGTTAGATGCTAAAAAGCCCATGCATTTTGCATGGGCTTTTTAATTTGTGCGGCTTTGGTTTGGCCGCATTGATGTTTTACCGCATTTAGTTTGACTGCGTTATTACGGCAAGTTTGGTGATACCAGAACGTTCGATAGCTGCCATCACCTTTGCTACAGAGCCATACCGTACAGATTCATCTGAACTCAGGTGGTAGACTGAGTCAGGATTGGCGTCATGCCTTAACTTGAGCTCAGGCTCCAGTGCCGCAAGTGTCACCGCCTGTTTATCAATGTAAACATTGCCTTCGGCATTTACGCTGATGGTGACTGGCTTGCCAGGGTCAGGCTCCTTGGTCACTGCGGTTTTAGGCAGGTTGACGTGTATGGCGTTGTTTAACAGCGGCGCTGTGACAATGAACACCACCAGCAGTACCAGCATCACATCGACTAAAGGCGTGACGTTAATTTCGCTCAGAACGTCATCCCCATCACTTTGAGAAGAAAAAGCCATTATGCTACTGCTCCTTTCAGATTATGCACCACAGCTTTTTCACCCTGGTTACTTACCGGCTCGACAGTTCTTTTGAAAGTCGCTTTGCGTGACAAGGTAATCAAGTCTTCGGCAAAATCATCCAGGTTGTTGCTGCTGGTTTTCAGCCTGCGCAAGAAGAAGTTGTATGCCAATACTGCCGGCACAGCCACGGCGATACCCACTGCGGTGGCAATCAGCGCTTCGCCAATCGGCCCGGCAACCACGTCAAGGCTCGCTGAGCCTGATTTGCTGATTTCAGTCAGTGCGTGCATGATGCCCCAAACGGTGCCGAACAGGCCCACGAACGGTGCTGTGCTGCCTATGCTGGCAAGTACCACTAATCCGCTTTCCCTGGTGACGCGTTCTTTCTGGATCTGCTGGCGTAGTGCGCGCTCCAGCACATCCTGCCTGTCGCCAAAATGCTGCAAATCATTGGCTGAGTTTGAATCAATATCTTTCAGCACGCCAAAACCTACAGTGGCTACCCTGAATGCCGGGCCATTGTGGCCATCAAGGTTCGCGGCTGACTGAAAATCAGGCGCGCTCCAGAACGCGGCGCGGAACTTGACGTTTTGCTTGCGTATTAGCCATACCTGTAATGATTTGGCGAGTATCAGGGTCCAGGTAATGACAGAAGCTGCAATCAGCGTGAACAGCACGCCCTGTACCACGATTGATGTAGAAGTAGAAAAATTAAACATATTTATATCACCTTTATTTAGCTAGTTTGAATTCAATTGGGACAGTAGCCCAGCCATCAATGGCGGTATTGCCACGTTTGGATGGAATGAATGTCCAGTATTTAACGGCGCTAAGCGCCGATTCATCCAGCGTTTTACGGCCGCTGGATTGTTTTATTTCCACTTTGTCTGGCTTGCCGCTTGCCAGCACGTGCACGCGCAGCAGCACCTTGCCTTCCCAGCCCTGACGTTGTGCAAATGCCGGGTAATCCGGTGGCGGGTTATTTAAATAAGCCGCGCTGCCGGTTGCCTCGGTAATTGGCTCTTCAGCCTTTACCGGCTGCGTCACTTCCGGAGCCGGTGGCGTAGCAACCACAGGGGCGCTGCTCACAGGCGCTTCGCGGTTCTCAGGCACGGTAAGTGCCTCAGGGGCTACATTTGGCTGTGCCGCAGCCGTGCGCAGGGCAGGTGCAGGCTTGGCCACAGGCGGCGGTGCCTGCTTGGCGGCTTTAGGCGGTGGCGGCGGTGGTTTAGGTGGCTCAATCACTTCAGGCGGTTTAGGTTTGATAAATTCGATTTCCACCTTGTTAACCTTTTGCACCGGTACCGCGCTTGTTTGCGGATAGTTCAAATATGCAATTACAGCCGTGCCATGCAGTAAAGCGGCCAGTCCGCCTAAGGCCCAGATGCTGCGGCTATTGGATATGGGGGCATTAATCCCTTTCCGGTACTGAAAGTCAGCCTGAGCGTTATGCGGACGTACAGCCGCTTCAGTTTTATGCGGCTTTGCCGGTGGGTTTTCTATATCAAAGCCGGAAAATGCTGTTGAGGAGCTGCTTAGTGTTGCCATGTTATGCCTCCTGCCAGATATGGTTGTTTACAATATGCATCACTCAACCTCAACCATTGCAAAATCAGCCATCACATCGGCCTTGATGCGCTGAAACAAAAATGAAGACCTGTCACGCGGGCGGCCCAGCGGTACGGCAACGATACGTTTGATGCGGCCAGGGTGTGACTCCATGACCACGATGCGGTCTCCAAGAAATACGGCTTCTTCAACATCGTGCGTGACCAATATGGTGGTCAGGCCTTCATGCTCCCAAAGGCGCTGTAGCTCCTGCTGCAGTTTTAAGCGGGTAAGGGCATCCAGTGCGCCAAACGGCTCATCCAGCAACAGTAGTTTGGGCCTTAATACCAGCGCCCTGGCGATTGCCACGCGCTGTGACATGCCGCCAGATATCTGGTGCGGGTAGGCTTTTTCAAAACCATTCAAGCCGACTATGCTGATCTGCTTTTCTACACGCAGTTTGCGTTCTTCTTTAGAAACGCTGGTCGCAGAGAAAGCCAGTGCAATGTTTTCTTCTACGGTGAGCCATGGGAACAGGCGATGCTCCTGAAACACAATGCCGCGGCTGAGGTCGGTGCCGGTAATGGCCTTGCCCTGATAGATGATTGATCCGGTGTAGCTGGTATCTAGCCCTGCAATCAAGCGCAGCAATGTAGATTTTCCGCAGCCGCTGGCGCCTACTATCGAAAGGAACTCGCCTGGCTTGATTTCCAGATTAATGTCGTTAAGTACGTTTAAAGCGGTGTCCTGTAATTGATAGCTCTTGTTTACATCTTTAATGCGCAGCGATGCGTCATCAACACCTTTATTGCTTTCTGCAATGACCAGATTTTCATTGTGGGCAGTATCTGAAATGTAGTCAGCTACTACCTGAACTCTGGGCAAGGGCGCCAGCCTTTTTACAGGACTGATAGCCACGTTATATGTTGTCATGCCTTTAATTCTCCATACCGATAAATAATAGCCATGAATGGCCCTGCATCTATATTGCAATAGCCATGCCACAATTATTTTCTGTTTTAAATCAATTGCTTGTTTAATTTAATGTTGTATTTATGCGGCGGCTTTGCTGTTTAAGCAACAACTGTTCAATGCATGCTGTTGAATTAGCAGCACGCTTCATTCGCTGCACCACTTAGCCAGGCTGTTGCCTGCACAGCAGTGCTGCTGTTGTATCCACATGCAGGCTGCATTTAATTCAGCAGTGAACAATGAAAATTCAAATGAATTTACCTAATATATTGATTATTAATGATTTTAATTTCTGGCACGAAGTGTGCTGAACCATACACACAAAATCAGGCGCAGTGCCGCATTTATATAATTTAGGAGACATTCATGAGTAAAGCTTTAGATACGCTTTGGTATACACGTTGCCCGGTGCCAACAGGATTAGGAATCGCTGTGCAGAAGGGCTGGCTGGAAGAAAGTTTCTGCGCACAATCCACCAGGATTCAATCGTTACGTGAATCGGCAGACAAATCTGTACGTGAATCACACTTTGACCATACGCTGACTAATTCTGTCAGGCATGGCGGCAATATCCCGGCGATATGGGCACGTTCTATTGGCCGTGATACTAAAGTGATAGGCCTTTCATGGGCTGATGAAACCCAGCTGATTCTGACGCTGCCAGGTTCCGGCATCCGCAATGTGCGTGATTTGAAAGGACGCAGGTTCGGTTTGCCTAAATGGGTGAATGTGCAGATTGATTTTGTACGTGCTCAGGCACTGCGTGGACTTGAGAATGCGCTTAGCCTGGAAGGTCTGGCAGTGAGCGATGTGGAGATTGTGGATTACGCAATCGATACCGGTTACAGCGATGCCCCCGCCAAGAAAAGCGAAGATGGCAGCTATATATTCGGCAGCCAGTCAGGCAGCCGCAACGATGAGCTGGTAGGTCTGCTGCGCGGTGAGGTCGATGCCATATTCCTTAAAGGTGCAAGTGCCGCGGCGCTGGCTTATCAGTTTAACCTGGTAACCGTCATCGATACCGGTGCCCATCCAGACCCGCTCATCCGCGCCAATAACGGTACGCCACGTACACTGACTGTAGATTCCAATCTGATTGAAAACCATTTTGATGCTGCAGAGCGCATTGTTGAACAAGTGCTGCGTGCCGAGGATTGGGCGCATGCACATCCTGATGAGACGCGCCGCTTTTTAGCCAAAGAGACCAACAGCAGTGAGTATTGGGTAAGCATTGCCTATGGCCAGGATGCACACTTGCACCTGCGTACCGATTTTGCCCGGGAATCAGTCGATGGTTTGCAGGACTTTGTGAATTTCCTGCATCGCTGGAAATTCATTCCCAACCAGTTTGATGTGAATGACTGGATCGATACCAGGCCTTTTGATGCAGTCATCAGCCAGCGTCTGGCCAGCGCAGCTTAATTGAATGGGGCCTGGCTTCGCCAGGCCCTGTCTTGTTTTTGAATGTGAGAATAGAATGAATTTTAGTGTTAGAAAAAATATACCTCTGGCAGCTTTGTTATTGGTAGCCATATCCTTCGTGTTTGGCTTGCTGACAGACGCGCAGGCCGCCGATAGCGCGAAGGAAGTACGAATCGCCACAGTCGCTTACAACGTGAATGGGAAGATAGGCTTTAACGGCAGTGCAGCCATTGTAGAAAAGCAGGGCTGGCTAAGAAATGAACTCAGCAAGCAGGGCGTCAAGCTCACATGGGTGCCGGTAACGGCGCAATCAGTGGGGGTGACAATCAACGAGGCTTTTGCGAATAAGAGCATTGATTTTGCCGGTTATGGCGATTTGCCATCCATCATCTTAAACTCAGGCGGTGTTGATACCCGCATCGTGGTGCCTGGCGGCCGCGGCAATAACGTGTATCTGGTGGTGCCGCCAGGTTCGGCTGCCAAAAGCCTGGCCGATCTCAAAGGCAAGCGTATCGCATTGCATCGCGGCCGCCCTTGGGAGATTACATTTGCCCGCTATGTTGAATCCAATGGATTGAAGTTCTCTGATTTTAAAATATCCAACCTTAACCCGGGTGCCGGTGCCGCTGCCCTTGCTGCCGGCAACGTTGATGCATTTGTAACGCTGAGTGATGCCTACCAGTTGGAAGACAAAAAAATCGGCAAGATCATATGGTCTACGAAGGCATCGGCCCAGGATTGGAAAATGCGTGCTGAGCTGTGGGGTGCCAAGGACTATATTGCCCAGAACCCAACCATTACACAAACCATTGCCACCGCTTATGTAAAAGCCGCCCATTGGACTTCGCAAGAGGCGAACTTTGACGAGTATCTTAAAGTTGCCAACCAGAATGGCCAGCCCGAGAATGTGTACAGACGCGAATATTCTGATGATTCTGTTTCTTGGAAAGCCCGCTGGAGCCCGCTGTTTGATGACCTGGTGACAGAGCATTATGTAAATGCAGCGCAATACAGCCGCAAAGCAAACCTGATTCGCAAGGATGTAATCACTGCGCAGCTGTTTGAGCCGCGTTTTTTAAATGCAGCACTTAAAGCACTGAAACTTGAAGATTACTGGCAGCCGCGCAAAGTGGCCGCCAAAGCTTCTTGATGACTGGGGTTTAATGATGACTAAACTACGCGGCTGGGCTGACAGCTTTAAAGCGCATTCAGTGTATTTTGTATCGCCGCTGCTGCTTTTGATGATCTGGGCATGGGCTTGCAGTGCCGGCATTTTTCCAGACCAGATTCTGGTCTCGCCGCTAGGCGTTTATGAAACCAGCCGTGAGCTACTGGCAAGTGGCGAGCTGCAGGCGCACTTGCGTGATAGCCTTTACCGGCTGGGCTGGGGTTTTGCAGCCGGCTCATTGCTTGGCTTGCTGTTTGGAGTGCTGATGGGCCTCTTTAAAGCAGTGGATAGTTTTTTTGCGCCGTCATTCAACGCCATACGCCAGATACCTACCATCGCATTCATACCGATGCTCATCATGATTTTTGGCGTTGAGGAGACATTCAAGATTGTGGTGGTCGCCAAAGCCGCGTTCTTTCCCGTGACCTTGGCCACCTATGATGCGGTCAAAGGCATTCCACGGACTTATTTTGAAGTGGCCAGGGTGTATCAGTTGCCGCCATGGCATTTGATTACACGCATTGTATTGCCGGCAACCACACCGCCGATTCTGACTGGCTTCAGGCTGGCTTTGGGGCGCTCATGGATGGTGCTGGTGGCAGCCGAACTGATAGCAGCTGACAGCGGCATCGGGCAGATGATGGAAATGGGCAGGCAAATGTTCAGAATAGACATTGTACTGGTGGGGGTGCTGGTGACCGGCCTCATAGGTTTTCTGTTTGACCGTGGTTTACGTGCTGTAGAAGCGCACCTAGGTAAATGGAAATACAGGTAGGTAAATGGAAATACAGGTAACGAGGATTTAATGATGAAAAAACTGAAGCAATCTGTATGGCGTTCAACGCATCTTGGTGGGCTGGTGTTGCCGGCTGCCGTGGCACTTGTCTGGGAAGTCATGTCGAGGCAGGGTGATGCCTATGCTTATACTTTTGTGCCTTTATCGCAGATATTCATTGGCCTGCTTGATCTCCTTAAAAGCGGGGAGCTCTTGGTAAATCTTGCGGCGACATTGCAGACTACAGTCATCGGCCTCTTGATAGGCGGTGTTGCTGGCCTGCTGGTTGGCGGCTTGATGGCAGTTTCGCCCACTGCCAACAAACTGATTGGGCCGCTTTACCATACGGTGCGTCAGGTGCCCTTGCTGGGCTTGATTCCGCTGATTGCGCTGTGGTTTGGCAATGGGCTGTTCTCAAAGATACTGATAGTGAGCCTGGCTGCGTTTTACCCGATTGTGCTCAATACTTTTGAAGGCATGCGCGGGGTAGAGCACAAGTATATCGAGGTATCTTCGGTGCTTAAGTTTAACCGTTTGCAGCTGTTTTTTAATGTACTGCTGCCGGCAGCCATGCCATCTATCTTGACCGGGGTCATGCATGCCTTGGCTTTTTCCTGGATTTCTACAGTAGGCAGTGAGCTGCTGTTCTCAACCGGCCCCGGGCTAGGCGGCTTGATGCAAGCGGCGCAGGAGGCATCGAGGATGGATATCGTCATCATTGCAGTTGCCAGCATCGGCTTGACAGGCTTGCTGATGAACACCGGATTTGCACGTGTTAGCCGGTATCTGCTGCGCTGGCGCAGCGTGAGATGATGTTGTTTTATTAACATCAGCAATCAATCAGTTTTATTAGCAAGCAATCAGTGAATGCGGTGCATTGAAAAATGCACCGCATTTTTTGTATCCGGAGCAGTCATCAGGGCCAGTTTATCTCCAGATTTATCTCATCATTCAAGCTTTATATTTACATCAAAACAGAGTGCGCAGGCCTGTTTCTAAGCAAACAACTGTTTAGCGCCCTGTTGCCTAAACAACACGGTTGACACACAACTATGGCATATGATTTCTATTTATTTTCAATTAAATCAACTGCTTGTCGTTAACTCTGCCTTTGGCACGGATTCTGCAATATATCTCCTGTTACAGCGCATGGCAGCGCTATGCAAATTTTTTAACAGTAAAGAGAGTATTCAATGACAAATGAAGTAATCAACAGCGCTCAACAGCGTCACGGTAAATTTAAACTGAAGCCTTTGGTCAAGTCTGTATCTATTGCGCTGGCAATTGGCTATGGCACGGCTTTAAGCAGCGCGTATGCTTTTGCAGAAGAGGCGACGCCTACCCAGGCAGAAGGCAAGGCTCAGGCAGAAGACAAAGCAAAAGTGGATGACAAATCAAAAGCGGAGGGTACGGCCCTGCCTTCTGTCACTGTTACTTCTCAAAAACGTGAAGAAAGCGTGCAGGAAGTCAAAACCGCGATTACCGCATTGAGCGGCAAGGATCTGCTGGACCAGGGCGTTGGCCGTTCTGCTAGCGAAGTGCTGAACTATGTGCCTAACGCTTCTGCCGGCACCCAGTTGCACGGCCGTCCACGCTGGTGGATTCGCGGTGTTGGCGCTGGCCAGCAGCAGTTTGACCTTGCAAGCCCGGTTGGTTTTTACCTGGATGAAGTCTATATCAGCAATGCCACCGCTACCGGTTTTCCGCTTTTTGACCTGGAGCGTGTAGAAGTGCTGCGCGGCCCACAAGGTACGCTGTGGGGCAAAAACACTACCGGCGGTGCCGTGAGTGTGGTTTCCAAGAAGCCGTCATTCAACGCCGATGCGAAAGACAATTATGTGAAGGTTGATTACGGCAGCTATAACGACAGAATCGTAGAAGGCGGCATTGGCGGCGTGATTATTGATGAACGCCTGGCAGGCCGCATCTCATTCCATCAGGAAGACCAGGACGGACGCCTGAAAAATGACTTTACCGGCGGCAAAGATGGCGGCCTGACCGATGGCGCTATCCGCGGGCAACTGTCAGCCATTCTGACACCAAACCTGGAAGCATTGCTGAACGTGCACTATCGTAAATATGAAACCGATGGCGCCATCACCACCACAAAAAGCTATGCGCCGAACGGCGTTGTGCGTAATGGCTATGCGCCGAATACCGACATCACGCATGTCAGCACCAACGCGCCGGATTCAAGTGACTCAACGCAGAATGGCATCAGCCTGAACCTGAAATGGCAGCTTGGCCGCTATGCGCTGACTTCAATCACCGGCTATGAAGATTTTGAAACCAGCATCCTGACAGATAACGACTACACGCCGCTTGAGGTTTCCAGATCCCATACTGACGGCAAAAGCAGGCAGTTCACGCAGGAGTTCAGGCTGGCTTCACCTAAAGAAGACCGCTGGAACTGGCTGGCAGGTGCGCATTACTTCAATGAGCATGTCGATTTTGCTACCCAAGGCGCAAAACTGCCTTCTGCATCAGTGCCTGGTTTGGCTGGTGCGCCTCCTGGGGCGACTTACAACAATTCAGACCTTAACCATAAGGCAGAGAGCTTTGCATTGTTTGGCAGCAATACTTACAACTTCACCGAGCAGCTGAATGCCACTTTAGGTTTGCGATGGACCCGCGAAACTAAAGAGTATGACCTCAACAGAAAATCCTCAACAGGTGCCGGTACCTGGGGCAACTTGTCACAATGGTGGAATTCTTACACCGGTGCCTATGCAGCTGCCGGCCCATTGGGCTCAGGTACTTTCAGCAGCAGTGATTCTAAAACCTGGAATGCGTTTACCTACGACATTACGCCTGAATACAAAATCACGCCGCATGACCGTGTGTATGCAAAATTCTCGCATGGGGTGAAATCAGGCGGCTTTAATACCGCGGCTACCAGCCTTGCAGCTGTTAACACGGTTAAACCTGAGACGCTGGATGCCTACGAAGTTGGCTACAAGTCAGAGTGGCTGGAAGGAAGGCTGAACTTCAATGCAAGCCTTTTCCATTACAACTATGAAGATGTGCAGGTGAACGTGGTTGGCTTCAACGCTAACGCAGGCACCACGGTTTCATATCTGCAAAACGCTAAAAAGGCGACAGTGAACGGTGCCGAGTTTGAAGTAGAGGCGCTGCCTATCGAGAACCTGCATGTCAATGCAAACCTGGGCCTGCTTGATACTGAATATGATGCATTGAATGTACTCAATGGCGGTGCTGACCTGCAAGGCCGCTCACTGGTGCGCTCACCGCATTTAACAGCGCAGATTGCGGCCGATTACAAGATTCCTGTGCAGTACGGAAAAATCATCATCGCGGCAGATGCACGCTACCAGGGTAAGCAGTATTACTTTGTTGACCCGCAGTCTGAGGCGCGTGCGCACTTGAACCAGGATGGTTATACATTGGCTAATGCAAGGGTTTCATTTGCAACACATAACGACAAGTATGTGTTTACAGGCTATGTGAACAACCTTTTTGACAAGGAATACAAGAACCACTCGCTGCCAGCCTTTAATGCGGCAAACGGCGTAAACGGCGACAGCGTTTACTGGGCAGCACCAAGAACTGTAGGCGTCTCTGTGACTACCCGCTGGTAGTTTTTAAAGCAGGGCCGACTTAAATGGCGCCAGATTTCCTTAAGGTGATCTGGCGTTATTTTTAGCGCCTAATCCATTCAGTATACGGTCAATAAAACCTGTCAATTTAACAGTAGTTATTCAATTAAACATTGAGAAATCATCAATATGAGCCAGTCGAACACGCTAAATCCGCAACGTCCATTATTAGCGACCAATCATTTCACACTTGCATTTGTAGGCCTGGCGCTTATGAGCGGCATCACCATCGGCATGAACAAGATTCTAGTCACGCTGCTGGCATTGCACCTCAATGCTGAGTCATGGCAGATTGGCCTATTGATAGGCGCCGAGAGCCTTTCCATGATGCTGATGTCATTGCCAGCCGGCATATTCATCAGCCGCTTCAGCGCACGCTGGGTTTACGGCATATCCAGCCTGGGGGCGATGGCGCTCTATCCATTAATCGGATACTCAAACTCATGGTATCTGGCGGCATTGTTTTTATTTATTGCCGGCATCTGTATCCCGTTCCGCGTGGTTGCCATGAACACCTCATGGCTGGAGCGCCTGCCGGAGGTAGGCACCAGCAGGGGAGGCTGGTACCGGGGCACGCTGATGCTGGGCATAGGCCTGGTAGGCCCGCTGTTGGGCAATCTTGCTTCCAGCCATTTTGGGGTGCATGGCAGTTACTGGATCACAAGCATTTTATTCGCCGTCATGTCGTTTTACGGTTTTACTATCCTCTCGCATACACGCGTCATCGATAACGGCAGAAGTGTCAGCGGCGGCGTGAAAGATATGCTCAAACACCTGGCTGACCCGATGGTACGCCAGGTATGTGTTTATGATGGGCTGGGCGGCATGGTGCGTGGATTTTTTGGCACCTTTATCATCATCATTGCCGTCAGGCAGTTTAACTGGAGCGCGCAGCAGGGCATTACGCTCATGGTGGTAGAAGGCGCGACATTTGTTGCCGTATTGCTGCTGCTCGGTCATTTTGTGGCAAAGTTGGGTGAAAAAATCACTTATAACTTAAGCCATGGCAGCCTGATTACCGGCCTGCTTTTTCTGGGCTTGAGCAGCGGCGTTGTCGGGCTGCTGATTGGTGCCGTGCTACAGGCGATTGGCCAGGCGCTCAATCACCTTGTCAATATTTCGCGGCTGGCACATTCAGGTAAAAACATGGGACATGTCTCGGGATTATTCACCATGGTAGGCATGGCCGGTGGTTTTGCCGGCGCGACCCTGGGCGGCTTTCTCAGCAAAGGGTTCGTGCTGCAGGATATATTCCTGCTCTGGATTCCAATCTGGCTGGCGGTATGCCCAGGTTTCAGGGTTTTTATAAGAAGTATTTTCAAAAAACAGGCATAAAGCCATACCAGCATCTTTCTTTTTCATGGTTTGCAAAATCAACAGCGCTGCTTCCGGCTTTGTTGATTTTGCAGCAGCAATTCCATCACTGATTGCGCCACAATTCATGTCTATTTAAAAATACCTATATTAATCATGTGGATATAAGTATTTTTATTGAATTTTAATGTTGGCATGCATCCTGCAAATCTAAGGCTAGTGTCGCTACAGACTTTAATGTAGCTAACGAATTCTGCTTAACTTAAGGAGTAAATGCATGACGACTGAATTTTTATGGCAATTACCTACCAGTGGTGATGGTCGCTATGGAAATAGTAAAAAAGAACGCCGCGGTGAACGTAGTTCATCACGCCATCCTTATTCAGAAGGGGTGACTGACCCGCGCGGTTTGAATTTTAACTATTTTGATTACCTGCACCAGGTAGCCCGTGCTGCCGAGCTTGCCGGCTTTGAGGGCATCCGCATTCCTGAAGACATCAATGGTGATGAGCCGTGGATTGTTGCCGGCTATGTTGCGCGCGGCAACAGGCATTTGAAGCTATTGACCGAGTTTGACGCTTCGCGCGGCTCATCAGTGTATGCCGCAAAAAACACCGTGAGCTACCAGCGCTTCACCGATGGCCGTTTTGCATGGCAGATCAGCGCTGGCGGCAATGCGCAGCATCGCCATGCACTAGGTGACTTTGCCGCTGATGACGAAATCATCCCCCGTATTGAAGAGTTTGTAACCGTTGCCCGCGGCGTTCTGACCCAGTCACCTTACACCTTCAAAGGCAAATACTTTGAGGTGTTGAATGGCGGCTTCCAGGGCGCGCTGGCTAACCATAAAGTGCCGCCGGTCTATCTTTCCGGCAATAGCAGAGAGGCATTGGCACTTTCTGCAAAAACCGCTGATGTGCATATTTTTGATGCTGCTAGCATCGATGAAATCAGGCAGCAGGTTGATGCATTAAGTGCACTTGCCAAACAGCATGGCCGCCAGCCTGGCTTTGGCCTGCGCATAGATGTCGTTGCCCGTGAATCAGAGCAGGAAGCCATTTTTGATGCGCGCAGATTCTGGGAGCAGTCAGACAAGAAAAACGGCAGCCACGCCCCCCTGGTTAAAGGCAATTTATGGGCTGGCCTTTCAACCGATACGACCGGCGCAAACGCTACATTGGTGGGCAGTTATGAGCAAGTGACGCAGGCGCTGGTTGATTACGCGGCAGCCGGCATCACAAGCTTCCTGCTTTCATCAGTGCCCCATTTTGAAGAAGCCTACCGCCTGGGCGAATACGTATTGCCTGCTGTGCGCGCTCAAATTTCACGTGACCAACGCCGTGCGGCTTAACTAAATAAAGTGGTTTTTTACTAAAGGAATATTTTATGACTATTGATGTTTTTTGGCGTATCCCCACGCATGGCGAACCCAGCTCTCACCGTAATCGAACTCCGCACCGCGGTGACTGGTTTCCCGGCGATGATACCAAGGCAAAATCAGGCAGCGTAGGCAGCGGCAGTGATGGTGCCAATTACATAGATTATATTGCCGAGATTGCACATGCCGCCGAGATTTCAGGTTTTCAGGGCGGCTTGATTCCGTCATTTCCAATGACCGATGAGCCATGGGTGATTTCTTCATTGCTGGCGCGTGAAACCTCAACCTTCCGTTTCATGATTCCATTCCAGCCTGGTTTTCTGAACCCGGTCGTTGCCGCGAGAATGACAGCAAGCCTGCAGCGTGCAACCGGCGGCCGCGCCTTGTACAACATCATCACCGGTGGTGGCGGCCCGGCACAGCTATGGTGGGGCGATTCTGCATCGCATGATGACCGCTATGGCCGCACTACCGAGTTTCTGGATGTATTGAAAGGCGTCTGGAATGGCGGCCCATTCTCGTACCATGGCAAGTTCTACCAGGTGGAAGATGCCGGCCTGGCCGACCCGTTATCTAAAGAAGAATATCCTGAAATCTATTTCTCAGGCTCGTCTGATGCGGCGCTCGCCTCAGCCTCTAAACATGCTGATTATTACCTGACATGGCTGGAGCCATTTGACCAGCTGCGTGAGAAATTTGACCGCGTCAAGGCACGCACGCAAATCCTTGGCCGCAAGATCAAGTGCGCGATTCGCGTTGATATCGTGGCGCGTCCGACAGAAGAAGAGGCGTGGGCCGAGATTGAAAAAGGCTTTAATGGCCTGAGCCGCGAAGCTTTAGATAAATTTCAGAATCCAGACGGCAGTGATTCAGTAGGTGCGGCACGCCAGCGCGGCAACCGCCCGGCGACGATTAACAGCTATAAAGACCTGATTATCGAGCCTAATGTCTGGTCTGGTTTCAGCCTGCTGCGCGGCGGCCAGACTAACGGCATTGTCGGTAGCTATGAGCAGGTGGCTGAACGCCTTGATGAGCTGGTGGCGCTGGGTGCTGATGCATTCATTCTGGCAAGCACCCCGCATCTGGAAGAAGCGTATCGCGTGGGTGAAGAAGTGCTGCCGCTGCTGCGCGGCAAAACCGATACGGCAATCCTGCGTGCGGTGGGTTAATCGATATGGCAAACCAATTATCGTCACCTCAGGCTGACGCATCAGCACTGAAGGAAATATGGTTTACCCGCTGCCCGGTCCCAACGGCAACCGGCCTCGCGTATCAGCTGGGCTGGCTTCAGGGCGAGTTTGCAAGGGACGGCATATCGGTGGCTACCATACAGGATGCCCCCAAAGCACTGGCACGTCATCATTACGACCATGAAATCAGCAGCCTGATTCGCGAGGGCGGCAGCCTGCTGGCGCTTGCGGCAAAAGCACAGGGCGCCAGAACAAAACTCATCGGCCTGACATGGATAGATGAGTGGCAGGTCATTCTGGTGCGGCCTGATTCCGGCATCAGCAAGCCGGCTGACCTGAAAGGCCTGCGCGTGGCTTTACCGGCTTATGTGGAACGTGAGATACCTGCACATATCCGCGGCAGCAGCATCGCCCGCGGCATGACGCTGCAAGGCATCAAGGGTGCGCTGGCACATGACGGCCTCACGCTGGATGACGTCACTTTTGTAGAGGTGGGTTCCGGCCAGGGCACTCATGGCGGGCTGGGCAACCTGTGGCAAGGCCTGGAATATCTTGCCCGCGGTGAAGTGGATGCGGTTTATGTAAAAGGCGCCTCTGCGGTAGATGCGGCCAAGCGTTATGGTGCAGTGGTGGGGATTGATATCGACAACTTTACCGACCGCAGGTACCGCGTTAATAACGGTACGCCCAGGCCTATCACGGTGCACGAAGATTTCATTGAAAACCACTTTGACCTTTTGGTGCGGTTTCTGGCGCAAACCTTGCGCGCAGCAGACTGGGCTGCTTCTGAGCTGGAAGGCGTGCATGCAATATTGAAAAGTGAGACCCGCTCCGGTGATGAAGGTGTTGCCACCGCATACCGCAACGGTTTTCACAAATCATTGCAGCCGACTTTATCCGGAGAATTGCTGGATTTATTCAAGATACAGAAAAACTTCACATGGCTACATGGCGTATTGGATCGTGATTTTGATCTGGATGCATGGGTTGATCCACGTCCTTTGGCTGCTGCCCGGCAGTGGCTGGATGACTATTACCAAACGCAGGCTAAAGCTGCGTAATTTATTTAACTGATGATTTAAAGGAGTTTTAAAATGGGAAAGATTGATACTGAATTAGCGGCTGATGTTACGGCATTTGCACAGAGCGTAGCGCGTGATGCAGCGCATGCCTTCAAGGTGCTGCGTGATACTGACACTACTACAGCCTATGGCACGGTGGGTTTTACCGTGCGTGTGCCAGGCCATGAAAAGCTGGTGGTGGTGAATGACCCGGGGCCTTGGAACAGGGGGGCTGAAATCACACCGGCAATCATCGGCTTTGACGGTACTGTGTATGCAGGCCATCATACTGGCGGCAAGCGCTATAACAAGCTGTTTATCGAGCGCCCTGAAGTGAATATCATCTCACACGTTCACACTTTGTATCTGGCGGCATGGGGGCAAACGCACCGTACCTTCCCGATTAACTATGTTGCCTTGAACCGCCACCATCTGGTGCGCGAGCTTCCTGTGTACATTAACCGCTTGCAGCCTGAGGTGGATTTTATTGTAGAAAAAGTGAATGAAAACCCGCACAACTTTGCCATTGTAGAGGCGAACGGCGGCGGTACCGTGTGGGGTAAAGGCGGCGTTCGCGAGCTGACAGATACCATTATCCTGCTTGAAGAGGCTGCTCGCCTGCAGTTGTTGGCTGAGGTGGTAGGCGGTTCACGCAATTATGGCGCTGGCGCCTTAAGGCAAAACTGGAAAATGACCGGGCTGTTTGATGAAGCCAAAACATTAGGCCTGCTGCCTATTACAGACATCTAATCAGTCTTTATGCCGCTGTATCCTGGCGGCCACTTTTTTAAACGTGTTATAGCTGTTCCATTAAATAATCCGATGATGTAGTAATTCTGCATATTCGTCATTCCCGCATAGGCGGGAATGACGGATAATTAAGTGGAATAGCTAAACATAAAACCTGTTTCAGGTTTGTGAGCATTGTAAAAGGGGGTGGCTGCCAGGATAACGGCGGATACATTCTTATCTTCATTTGCATTTTTTCGTGCAAACATCACTGCAAACAACTAGCAGACATCGTTGATTCGTCCACTGCCTATATATTCATTCAGCCAAAAATTGCTTATTGCCGTTAAATTCACTAATATCCTACTAATTTAGTAAGGATTGGTCAGCATGGAAATGCCTAATGCGTCGCAACCCGAAGGTAGCGGCT
>Ga0208392_1000003_pt1 | contig 63984 bp, 52 predicted proteins | sample LakWasMeta3_LOW4_2_FD_183855 | JGI IMG/M metagenome (GOLD analysis project Ga0208392, IMG submission 183855) | Freshwater sediment methanotrophic microbial communities from Lake Washington under simulated oxygen tension - Sediment Metagenome... | ecosystem: Environmental > Aquatic > Freshwater >... | reverse complement strand
AAAGTGCCGACCCCGGATGGAAGCGTTGACCTGAAAATACCGCCCAATTCCCATCAAGGCAGCAAACTGCGTTTAAAAGGCCGCGGCTTGCCGGCCAAAGCACCGGGCGATTTCTTTGTCGTGCTGCAAATCGCCCTACCGCCGGCAAACACTGACCGCGCCAAAGCGGTTTATCAAAAAATGCAGCAAGAACTTGATTTTAACCCGCGCCAGTCGCTTGGGGTATAAGCCTATGAATTCACATGATCTATTGCCCGTGCATACCGGAACAGTCATTGAAGACGACAACCTGACCCTGGAGCAGTTGTGCCATGTCTGCGACGTTCATGCCGACTGGGTTATCAGCCTGGTTGAAGAAAGCATTATCGAACCGCAAGGCGATGAAAGGCACAGGTGGCGATTTTCAGGGACATGCGTGGTGCGGGTGCGTTCCGCGCTCAGGCTACAGCGCGATCTGGGCGTTAATCTGGCCGGTATCGCGCTGGCGCTGGATTTGATGGAAGAACTGGAAAGCCTGCGTACTGAACTGAAAAGAATGCGGCAGGGCTGAAAAGCTCATTGCTTAAGGTCTATCCTGCCCACTGATTGCAGCCTCTTCTTGCCGAGCGACTTTAAAACATTCAACAGTTCCGTTCATTTCATTGGCTGTAAGTAAATAATGCTCGCCATCCACAACATAGTGGGCAATTCCTTCGGGCGACTTGTCTTCGTCGCCGACAATCTTGCCTAAAGCAACCACTTTAGGGTGAAAAGGGTCGGCTAGAGAAACCAATTCAACCGATCCTGCTCTTTCCATGCCTACGGCAACATACGGTACGCCGTCCAGTTCCAGGGCAACCAGCATTTCAGGTTCTGAGCCTTTTTTGTTGCTGCGCCGATCCGGGTAGACTTTATTCGCGAAAGCAAACTCATCAAGCTGATTGCCGGTATCGCCCAGCAAAGTGCCTGTCGCCGCATCAAAAACACTGACCGAACGCCCGCCGCTGACCGGCTGATCCTTGCCTGATGCGGAACCATTATCTTCGTCTGTGTCGCCTTCATCGGCAGTGACGAAATAACGGCCATTAGCTACCGTGGTTATCCCGTCAGGTTCGCGAAGTCCAGTCATCGATTGGTCAAATTTCACCCAGCCGTCATAACGGGCATCAACTTTATGCTGGCTCGCACCCAAGCCGTAATAGCCGATGACCTGCTCGCTGGTTAAATCGACGACCGCAACCGCATCGTCTTCCTGTAAGGTGACATAGGCCTTCTTTGCATCCGGCGCAATGGCGATATATTCCGGCTCCAATAGGGCTGGAGAATGGGTTCTTATCGGGATGAGTACTTTCTTCTCGCCTTGAGTTTCCGAGCCGAAAACTTCCCGCCCTTCAATATATCCAAGCAGGACCTTTTTCTTCTCGATCTTGCCGTTGCCGTCAAAATCCATGTTCTTGCTGATAGTACCGTCGCCATTCCAGTCGATTTCCCTTTCCATAAACCGGCCGCCTTTACTTACCACAAAGCCTTCATAGTTCATCGAGTTAGCCAGTTCCAGGTTTTTATGGCGCTCAATATGGCCGTTGGAGCTCAAATAAACGATGGAAATGCTGCCTTCCGGCGTGAAAAACTGCTGGCTTGACGGTTCAAACAAAAAATCTTCGCCTTCATTGGCGATCATGGCAAACTTGCCGTCCCCGGAAAAAACCACCGAATCAGGCCCAAAGCCGACGATGACGCGGTCTATCAATACACCGGTTGATGCCGAACGAATCTCCAGCCTGCCGGGCTTGTTACCGGCATCGATAACCGCTGCAAACACATCCAGCGTAGGATGAAACGCAACCGAGGTCAGTTCCTCGCCTATACCCAGCCTCAGGTTGAAGCGGGATATCCGGCGCAAGTGCTCAGGTTTGCTGACATCCAGTACATCAGCTTCGCCTGTCTCAAAATTGCTAAGCACCGCCCGCAATGTGGATTGCTGCACACTGACAATTTCCGTGCCCGCTTTATGGCCCGAATGATAAACACTCATAGGCTCTATGCTCCAATTACCGGTAGTAGGCGGAACAGGAGCCGACGCACATCCAGCTAGGCACAGGACAGGTATAAATTTAATAAAATGACTAATTTTCACTGCTAACCTCATTGATGATACTTTGTAAGCCCGAATAAATCTTTCGCACACAAGCGATGAATGAGCTTTTCCGGCCCGATGCTTAAGCATGTATCATATATAAATTCTTGCCAATAAAAAAAGCCGCGCTGGAAATCCAGCGCGGCTTTGTATCCAATCTAATAAAGATCTTGTCTTAGTACGCTAACTGTCCGCGTATAGTGAAGGTATCGACATTATCCGGATCAGCACCTGTTCTTGTTTTGACAGCGGTGTTGTTCATATCAAATGCCCTGTTGTAATCAGCCATTAAGCGGAAATTGTTGTTAAAGTACCAGTTTAAAGCGACCGTTACATTCGATGCTTTACCGCCATGGAAAGCGCCATCATTCAGGTCAACAGCAGAGTAACGTGTCGCCAATTCCCATGCGCCCCATGTACCATTTTTCAGACTGAAATTCTTAGCCGGTTCCACTTTATAAAACTTACCTTGCTTGTACTTGCGTGATTCGCCGGTGATTGTCCAAGCGGCATCGGCATACCAGCCATCCATCTCAAGATTATTATTGCCATTCGCCAATGCAGTTCCTTTCAGCTTTCTGTCAATCCACATGCGGGTATATTCAGCGCCGACAGAGAACGGCCCGTATAAGCCTGAAGTTTCCAAGCCTAATTGCTTGATGTTGTCTACATCCTGAACGGTGGTATCCAGCAACATGAGGTTGGACATATGATTGGTTTCATAATCGAATCGTAACGCTTTATTCTGCGCTACGTCGCCAGTTTGATCCGGCGTGCGGTAGTTGCCGGCAACACCAAAATGCAACACTTTGGTTTTATCTTCAATCGGCGCATAAGTTGCACGACCGGAAACGCTCCAGCCTTCATCCCCTGCATTGGCAACTTCCGGGGTACCGTTTGTTCTAGCAGGCGCAATTGCATTGCCGTAAACACCTAATGCAGCCGTCCATGTTTTTTTGGCTTGACTTGTCAAATTCAGACCGATCGCACGATCAACAACCGGGGCATTAAGTACGTTCATCAATGAACGTTCGGTAAACATCAGATCGTTAGAGCTTTCCAACAACTCACGGCTGAAGTTTTGCTTTTGTTGACCGCCGGTGACATTCACATAATCCAGGCCGGTATATTGCATAAACAAATCTTTCATCGCAACGCCGTTATCAGCGAAATCCGCTACAGTTTTAAAGCCCCAGTCTTTATAGAAAGTACCGCTAAAGTCTATACGTGCGCGGCGGAATTCCGTACCGTCATTGGCTTCAACATGAGTAGGAGGCGTTGTTGTTGCCAAGCCTGTTTGTGGGCTTGTTGCTATAAAGTTATCATGGTTAGTGTAATTTGCGTCAGCCTGAATACGTCCGCCCAGTTTAAATTGGAAATTTTTATCCTTGGTTTCAAAGTTAAGACCTTTATTATCCAACTTAACATTAACCGAATCAGCCGCTGAATCCACTGCGGCGTGCTCTTCCAATGCTTTGATGGCGTTTTCCTTTAACGCCAGATCTTCACGAATCGCTTTAATTTCCGCTTGATCCAGTTTTTGTTCTCTATCAACTGTCTTGGCAGCTTTATCGACTTTTTCGAAGGAACCCATCAGTTCCCGGCCACGGCCCGGCTCTGCATAAATCTGCTTGGTTTTGGTGTCAACGTAAAGATCCATCGCAAAAGCGCCGGATGTTGCGCTCGCACCTAACACGGTAGCGACAGCTAATGTAAGTTTAGATATTTTCATGTCTTGCTCGTGGTAATTATCGAAAAAGTTATAGTTGTTATCGAAAAGATTGCGCAAGAATAGGGGAGTTAAGTGACAACTTAATGACGGTTTTATTACAGTTTTGTTACAGCACAACAATTCGGCGAATGTTTTGTAGATTTACAAAAATCTAATGGCTCTTGCTGGATATCTTTGTTATTTTCAACAAGAATTCAAAGCCTTATAAATTACCCTTTTTGCAACAAATATTGAGCAACAAATATTTATTTGGCAAAAATACCTTTTGAATTGAATTCCTAGTTGTTCGGGTTCAAAGCTTGCTTTGCCCAGCCTAAAAGACACACGCAAGCTATCAAAGATATGCTTTACGAATGTATTGTTGGGGTATTTATTCGTAGCCAATGTCTAACATTGAGCGTGAGTAAAGTAATGAAACGAAGATCTAGCGGATGATTATGGGCTTGATCATTCCTATGTCAGCAACGTTTAATAATGCATGCTGTTAGCCGGCTATATTAATCAAGCCCTCTCACAGAAATTTACTACGGGCGGTGTGGAAAATAAACTTTGAGCCGTATTGCTATAAACAGACTTTCAGCCGGTCGTTGTAAGCTTTTTGACAGCCTATTGCTTTATACTCAAGCCATTCAAGCAATCAATTTAACGGATTTATATTGAACACTAACTTTTCCGTTCAGCCCAAAAACTTCAGTTCGATGATGCTGTTTGGCTTAAGCCTGACCAATTATATGATGATGTATTGGGCGAGTATTTTTCTGGCCAGACATCTTGATATCGGTGCTTTCGGAGATTACAGCGTGGCCATGTCCGTTATCACCTTGCTATCGACGCTGGCGACATTGGGCCTGGAAAAATACGCGTTGCGGGTAGTTTCCCTGTATATCGAGCGCAAAAACTGGCCGCGTTTGCGCGGCTTCTGGCAGTTTTCGCTGCGCACTATCGTCCTGTTCAGCATTTTACTGATGGGGTTACTCAGTTTGTGGCTGGGAATTTTTTCGCCATTGCATAAGACTGATTACCACATGGTAACTATTGTCTACTCCGGCTTTTTGCCGGTAATTGCAGTATGCCTGTTTCTGGTTGAAGTCATTACCGTCTATGGTGTACAGATTCTGGCTTTTGCTTTATATCGCTTTTTTCTGCCTGCGACGTTTTTGCTGCTGATTACCGGTTTAACTATTTTTCAATCTGAGCTGACCGCTGTTTCCGCAGTGCTGTGTTTTGGTATAGCCTGGTGCTTGACGCTGGTACTGATGATAATCACGGAGCGAGCAGCCAGGCCACGAGCACTGAGGCAGACAGAAACCGACACAAAAGGCCAACGCTGGTGGCTGAAAAAATCGCTGCCGTTGTTAATCAGCAGTTTGATGATGACAGTGCTCACCAGCGTCGGCATTATCATTCTGGAAGTGTTACACCCCTCCCAAGCCGTGGTCGGGACTTACGCTGTTGCCATGAAAACATCAGCCTTGATTTCGCTGATCGGCACCTCGACCAATCGTTATTACCTGCCAATGCTAGTGGTTTTGCTGGAGCGCCGGAACCAACGCGGCGTCAAAGCCCTGCTCAATAAACGCATGCGCTTGATCGGAGGCTTTATCGTGGTTTTTCTGAGCATTATCGGTGTTTGGGGGCAAGAAATACTAAACCTGTTTGGCTCTGATTTTTCCCAAGGTTATCTGGCCTTGTGCATCTCCGCAGCCGGTGCCGCTTTTAGCACCCTGTTTGCCGACTCGCCGTACTATCTGCAATTCATGGGCAATAACCGGCTGGTCGTTGGCCTAATGTCCTTTGCTGCAATCAGCATGATAACCCTGAGCTATGCTTTGGGACCTCACTACGGCGCAACCGGCGTTGCCCTGGCTTATGCGGTGCCGGTCATGCTGCTATTTATCAGCCTGAAATGGCTGGCCAATCGGCATATGCGGAATTTGTTCAGTAATAGCTAAATTCAACCTGCTCTTACGGCTCTTTAAAAACCAAGCCGATGCGAGTACCGCCTGCGGCACTGACGCGGCTTAGCTCAAGCTGCGCCTTATGCAGATCGGCAATCTCCTTGACGATTGGCAACCCCAAGCCGCAACCATCGCCGAAGGTTCCGGGAATACGATAAAAACGTTCGAAGACCTTATCGATTTCAGCTTCCGGTATGCCTGGACCATCATCTTCGACACTCAAACGAGGCGATGGATAAGACTCGACTTGAACCGTTATATTGCCCCGATCGCGCCCATAACAAATAGCGTTGTCCAGCAAGTTAGCCAGCAACTCCCGTAATAGAACTTCATCGCCACGCACATACACTGACCGTTTCGAGCCTTCAAAGCTCAGTTCCATGTGCCGCTGTAATGCTTTAGGCACCCAATCCATGCAGGTTTCCTTGGCCAACTTACATAAATCGATCGGCCGCAATTCAAAATCGCCGTTGATCGGCTCCGACTTGGCTAAAACCAGTAATTGCGTAGTCAGATGCGACATACGGTCGGCACTGCCCTGAATCTGAATCAGAGCGGGCTTCATTGCCGGCAAATCCGGTTCGCGCAGCGCGCGCTCAACTTGCAGTTTTAACCCTGCCAGCGGAGTGCGTAATTGGTGCGCGGCATTGGCGATAAAGCGTTGCTGGGCGGCAATAGCGTGCCCCAACCGTTCCAACAAATCATTGATGGTATCCGTCAACGCCCGCACTTCCAGAAAAACGTGCTGCTCTGGAATGGGCCGCAAATCGCGCGGCGAGCGCTTGGCAATTTCATTCGCCAAGGTATGTAGCGGTTGTAAGCCGCGCCTCACCCCGACCACCAGATAAATACCGGCCAGCAGAACCAGCGCCAATTGCGGCACCAGGTCGGCCAGCAAAATATCGAGCATCATGTTCCGCCGTTTATTTAAAGTCTCGGCGACGTGGACAAAAACTTTTTCCGAGGTGCCTGCAACAGTAATTTGCATGGACACCACCCTGACCGGTTCGCCATACATCTCATCATCAAAAAGAACGGGGCGCATCCAATTTGTTTCCACATCGAACGGTTCGGGCACAAATTTATCGCCCGCCAGCATGCCTTGGTCTTCCGAGATAATTTTAAAATAGGTTTTGTCGGTCTCATCCCATTTAAAAATCTCCAGCGCGGCGGGCGGCAATTCGACCACTACTTTGCCTTTGCGCACTTTAATTTCCTGAGCCAGCGACCGCGCGGAATCTAGCATCCAGCGGTCATAGGCGATGTCAGCATGATGCAGCGTGACGAAATAGGACAGCACGGACTCGAGGCTGATAAAAAAAATCAGCGGCACGGCCAGCCGCAGCAGAATTTCCGTCTTGAGACTCCGCTGTTTATTTCTCATCTGAACGCTCCAGCAAATATCCGAGTCCGCGCACCGTCCGGATCACCACACCATACGGTTCGATGCGTTTGCGCAGCCTATGCACATAGATTTCCACGGCGTTATCGGTCAGCGCGTCGCCATCCACAGCCAGGCGCTGGGCAATGCGGTCTTTGCTGACGACTTTGCCGGCCTGCATCAGCAGGATTTCCAGCACCCCGTACTCACGCGCGGACAGGTTGATAGTCTGGCCGTCGACCAGCACCTGATGATTATGGGTATCCAAAGCCAGCCGGCCGACCTGTATATCGTTGCTAAAGCCGCCGTAACAACGCCGAATCAGCGCGTGAACCCTGGCTTCCAGTTCCCGGAGTTCGAAAGGTTTGGTCATATAGTCGTCAGCGCCCTGCTTAATGCCGGTGATCCTGTCGTTGATGCCGTCCCGCGCCGTCAGGATTAAGATCGGCAGCGGGATTTTCCGGCTGCGAAATCTGCGCAACAGCTCCAACCCGTCCATATCCGGCAACCCTAAATCCAGCACGATCAAATCGAAATCCTGCGCCAGCAGCAATTGTTTGGCGCGGGCGCCGGTCGTAGCGGAAGTTACCGAATAGCCACTATCGCTCAAGGTGTGGATCAGTCCGTCAGCCAGCACGGCATCGTCTTCTATCAATAAAATGTTCATGCTCTCATGGTGTTATGAAAGGTTTTTGAAAGGTTGAGGTACTAGCATAGCAACGTACTCAATGGTTGCCGACTGAAAACTCTCGCCGTTAAAGCTTAGAGTTACAGGATGGGCTGACCAAAGAAGCCATAAGGAACAGCATGCCCCATGCACGAGGATACCATCTATGATTTTGCAACGATTAAAACTTTTCAATACATTTTTTGATAGTCGCTGGGAGGATTTAACCCGCGACACCTGGATACAGACAACGTACCGGGACTTTAGCGCCGGCTTGATCGTAGCATTGACAGCCATTCCGATGGCTATGGGTTTTGCAATGGCAATGGGGCTTCGGCCGGAACAAGGCATTATTGCCGGCGCCTTGGCCTGCGCGGTTGGCCGGACCTGGGGCGGCTCAAAATATCAGGTGTACGGCCCTACCGCAGCCTTTATTCCTTTAATTGCCGGGCTCGTGGCCAAATACGGTGAAGCGGGCGGCGGAACATTGCAGACCGCGCACGGCTTTCTGGTGCTGGTGTCGATCATAGCCGGCGTGATACTGATGCTGATGGGCGTATTCGGCCTCGGCAAATACGCCAAACTGGTGCCGAATTCGATCGTCGTCGGCTTTACCGTCGGCATTGCGGCCGTTATCGCGCTGACCAATGTCGAGGATATCCTGGGCCTGGAAAACTTCAAGGACTTGCTTGGCCAGGATGAGGACATGACCGGCGGTATTTTGCATAATGTTGAGCTCGCCTACTCTAATCTGAACAAAATCAACGCCTGGTCGGTAATGATCGGCTTGGGTACTTTTTTCCTGACCAAGTTTCTGCTGCGCGTTTCAATATTCATTCCGGCCCCGCTGATCGCCATCGCAACATCGACGCTGGTCTCAGCAACATTGCTGGCTGATAAAGGCATTATCGTCGTCGGCGATATTTACGGCTCCATCCCGAATCACTTTTTCGTGTTCACGCCGCCTATATTACCGGCTATGACCTCAGGCGTTCTTGTTGACATTGTTTATTTCGTTTTAGCCATCGTTTTTGTATCCGGCGTTGAAAGTCTATTATGTTCATCAATGGCCGACCGCCTGGCCGACAACCGCAAAACCCCGTTCGACCCTGACAAGGAATTCTGGGGCCAGGGTCTGGTGCAAGTTATCGTACCGATGGTCAACGGCTTTCCCTGCACCGGCGCCTTGGCCCGGACCGCGACCAGTATCAAGGCCGGAGCCGTTACGCCGCTGGCCGGCTATTTCAAGGCGATCCTGAAACTGGCGTTGGCTTATTACATAGCCAGCTACCTGGAACTGGTACCGATGGCTTGTATCGGCGGCATTCTGCTGTGGGTGGCGAGCAATATGTTTAAACCGGCTGAGATCAAGGAAGTCCTGAACCACAACAAATTTCATGCAGGCTTGATGACTTACACCGCAATCATGGTACCGATGACCGACTTTTTGACCGGCGTTCTGTCAGCGTTGGTTCTTTATGCAGTGCTGTTCAAGTTTCTGGATAAACCCGTCAAGCACGAAGAAATGCAGCCTGCCGAAGTCACTGGCGAACTGCAAGCAGTCACTGCTTCGCCCGGCTATTTCAACTGCGTTACGGTTCCACTGGCAATGACTGATGAAGATGCCGAATTACTGCAATATGCGGCCAAGCTTGCCAAGCAGGAAATCAGTAAAGAGTTCCATTTCGTGCATGTGGTTCCGCCGCAAAAACAGCCGATTCAGCCGAAACAGCAGGAAGCCATCAAGCAGCGCATTCGCGATGAAGTTGAAAAATATTTCGACACGCCTATCGAAGGCCTGAAATTGAATCATGAAGTCATGAGCGGAACTTCGCGCCTCGACAAGCTGATCGAGTATACTGTTACGTCCGATTCGGACCTGATTCTGCTTGGCCATCGCAAAAGCCGTTCCGGGCAGCGTTCATTGGGCCGCCGCCTGGCGATGGTCACCAAAGCCTCCGTCTGGATGGTTCCTGAACATACCGGCCGTGACATCAAGCGAATTCTTGTTGCCATCGACTTTTCCGCGCCTTCGGCAGACAGCTTGTCGCAAGCAACAGCATTGGCAAAACTGCACGGGTTAAGCTCAATAACGGCCATGCATGTTTATTTCGACGATTCGACGGTGCGCTACGAGGAACATGTCAGCGAAGTTAAATGGCATGAGGTGCACGCCTTTGAGGAATTTTTGTCTACCATCGACACTCATGGCATATTGGTAAGACCTGATTTTGTCGAAAGCAGCATCCCGGCCAACGCCATCTTGCGCAGAGCCCAAGAGCTGGAAGCCGACCTGATCGTAATGAGCACCCGCGGCCACAGCTCCGCCGTGACCATTCTGCTCGGCAGCGTAACTTCGCAGGTTATGTCGGAATCGCCGATTCCGGTTGTTGCAATCAAGCATTTCGGCAACCAGTTGGGGCTTTTCGATACTTTAATCGCCAACCGTTTCTGGGAACAGTCCGATACTAAAACCAGCTAACCTTTGCTTCAGCTAATGCCGGCCTGCAATTGCCAGGCCGGCATTTTTTTTGTCCTCCGTAATTGCACTTCAAGCTGGTCAGCTTGAAAATTGCCCCTTATCCGACATACTTAAAAAGCTTTTACGCGTATTAACGCAACAAGGCAGTGAACATATCAACTTTTGCCAGGAGTAGGACATGCAGCAATTTACCTTGAAAATGAGCCACGCTTTAATCCCCGCAATCGCCGCAATACTGGTGGCCGGCCCGGCGCTCGCCGACAAGCCTGCATGGAATAGCCATGGCAAAGCTGATAAACACCAGCGGCAGGAAAGACACCATCATGACAGCGACTATAATGATCGATCGTTTTATCCCAATGGCGCAGACGACTTTAAAGATCGCCACTATTTCGAAGACCGGCATCGGGCGATTGTCCACGACTATTATGCTGAGCAGTTTCGTTCCGGCCGCTGTCCACCAGGCCTTGCCAAGAAGCACAACGGCTGCATGCCGCCGGGGCAGGCAAAAAAGTGGGCGATTGGACGGCCGTTGCCCAGAGATGTGATTTACTACGATCTTCCTTCGGCAGTCCTTGCACAAATGGGGCCGCCGATGCCGGGTTACCGATATGCGCGAGTGGGTTCCGATATTCTATTGATCGCGATAGGGACGGGAATGGTTATGGACGCTATTATGGATTTGAACAGGTTTTAACGGCGGGCATATTCAAGTGTGTGGAGGCGGTTTCGCGCCAGGGCTTAATGAATGCAGCGTTGTAGGTGCGGTTAGGGTAATCGCACCTACCTATCAGAGACAGCCCTGTTACGCGGGCTATGATTGATGCGTTGCAATCCAAATCGGCTGTAACAGGCTTTGGCATTGCTGCTCAAACGACTCACCCAGCACCAACCCGATGTCCGCTACATTGCCGTAAAGCCGCCTGAGTTCAGGCTCGTAGGGCTGCTGGGCGGCTCTGGACAAATGCTCGATTGCGGCGTCCAGCGGGGACTTTGACGCTCTGCTGCTGCCTGCCAGCTTATGGGCCTGCTTAATATAGGCCAAAGCCGGGTCGACAAAAAACGCATCGGGCTGTTTACAGCCCAGACAATAAATTTCTATCAACGCCGCCAGCTGGTCCGGCTGGCAATGCTCGGGCAAGAAGCTTAAGTCTTCATCGGTGCTGAGCAAAAATGTCGAGTGCATGGCTGCGGCAGTGCCCGGCATGGTTACGGTATTTTCTCCGGCCAAAAAGGTCAGATCGGAAGGCAACAATCCAAGGCCAGGAGAAGAATGCAGTGAGCGGTTGCCGATTATAGACGACTGCTGTTGTACTTGATTGACAATCAGGTGATGCAGCAGGGCGCAGATAAAATCCCGCCCCTTAAGGTCGGCGTAGCGATAAAACAGGCTGCCGCATTCGTAACGATTGCCGAGTTTGCCGATCAGGCGGTAGCCGTTGACGGTTATATCGATCGGCAAATCATCCAAAGGCGCGCCCAGATTTTTAGACTTTATTCGTGCGACAAATTCATTGATTACACGTTGTTGGCGCTCGAACTCCAACTCACCCGGCACACCCGCCAGCCATCTCCCCTGGGCCTGAAATTTCTTCACCGATACCGGCTTGCCGTTTAGTGCATCGCGTATCCATTCATGATAAATACCGTAGCCCTCCAGCATGGTAATGCTGAACGGCTCGCGTTCTTCGGCATTGATCCTCATGCCGGTAAAGCGCAGATCCATTTGCCGCTGCATGAAATGGCGTTGGGGATGCCGGAAAAAACTGAACAATTCGTCCAGCTCGATCACTTCCGTTTCTGCATTAGTTTCCGGAATGGCTCCTTGCCACCATAAACCTATCGAAGCTAATGCTTGATCGCTCCGGCCGGATAATGCCTTGGCGGTTTCGTAATCGGACTCGGAAAAGCTGAACAAATTTTCCGTCCCGTCAAAGTAGCGCCGGCTGAACGGTTGCAACGGATGCCGGATAATGAGTTCTTCCCCGTGCGGCAAAACTTCCAGCAATTCGCTGACTACCACCGAGGGCGGAATGAGATCGTTATGGCTGATCGACTGGCCAATATAGGTCACGATCAGCTGCTGTCTGGCCGACAGCAGGATTTCCAGGAACTGATAACGATCATCGCTGCGATGCGAGCGGTCGCCCTTGCGAAAGTCTTTGGCCAGCAGATCAAAGGTCGGGTTGCGGTCGATTTTGGGAAACTCGCCGTCATTCATACCCAGCAGCGCAATCACCTTGAACGGGATGGAGCGCATCGGCAGCATCGAGCAAAAAGTCAGCTGTCCGCGTAAAAAGCCGTTCGCGGATTTATGCTCGGCAACCATGCCTTTCAGCCAGCTGATGATCACTTGCAGATCGACATCGTCGTTATGCACTGCGGCCAGTTCGGCCGACAATTCCGCCAGCAGTTCGTTAAGCTGCTGGCGCTCGACCGGTTCCGCAGCGGCCAAGAGCTGGTCGGCATAATAGTAAAGCTGGGTACTCCAGCTTTTCAATGGCTTTGCCTGCTTGAGCTCCTTGCTGGCTTTAAACAGCAGTTGCATGAAATCGCACAGGCTGCCCAAGGCCTGCGCCGATGAGCCTTCAATGTCCCGGTAGGGCAGCACTTCCGCAACGAAATCCTGATCGCTGCCCACCGCATAGCCCATCAACAGCCTGTCCAAGCTCGCTTGCCAGGTGTTTTCGCTGAGTTCGGGCAGGCCGAGTTCCTGCTTGTGCTGTGCCGATCTGCCCCAGCGCACGCGGGTGTCCCGCACCCAGTGTTTAACCAATTCCAGGTCGGTTTCTGATAAACCGAAACCCGGATACACCACCGGCTGTTCCAGCAAATCCACTACGCTTTGCCAGCCGAAACGGCTTTGGCTCAAATCCAGAAAACGGATGAAGGCGTCCAGCGCGTTGTTGCTCAGGCGCAAGCTCCGGTCGGCGATGGCATGTTGGATATCGTCGAACACGGCGAAAATAAACGGCTCATACACCTGAATGTCCGGCGCCATGACCACAATATCGCGCAGCTCCAGCGTTGCATCGTTTTCCAATGCTTGCAGCAACTGGTTTTTTAGCACTTCCACTTCGCGCATCCGGGAATGGCAGGCATGGATGCTGATGGAATTATCCGGCTGCAAAAGCTGTCCGCCCAAGCGGTTGTTCAAAATGCCGTTTTGCAGCCATTGCAGATTCGTGCGCGCTTCGCCAGGCTCAAAGCTTTCCGGTTCGAAGTCGAACTGCGCCTGCTCCAGCAGCATCTCCTGAAACTCGCGCCCCTGCTGGCCCAAGGTCGACAACAGCGGATGCCCGCTAAAGCTTTCGTCATGGCTACGCTGCCGTTTGCTTGCCAGATCGGCCCAGAAGTCCTGCGCCGGATTGAGCAGGAAAAGATGCAACTGGCAATGTCTGGACAGGCCTTGCAAATAGCTTAAGAATAACGGCGGCATGGTATTAAGACCGAACACCGAAATCCGCTCCGGCAGCTGCGAACTGAATGCGCCTTCCTCTGCGCCATTGAGTTTGGCGATCACATCCTGCCACAATGAGCCGCGGTGCCTGCTGCCGGTCTGTCCGGTTATTTGCAGCCACAGTGCCTGCTGCCATTTTTCAGTCGTTGTCTGATACAGCAACCGGCCTTTTTGCCACGCCTCCAGCATATCCGGCCGCATCATCTGGTACTGGTCGAAAATCTGCGACAGCTGCTGGGCTAGTTGATAGCGCTTTAAGGCGACATTTTCGCCGGACAGGTATTGCGTCAGCGGCGTAAACACGTCGCCGTCGAGCCTTCTCAACAATCCTTCGATCCGCCACAGCATCAAATGACGCTCAAAAGCCGCATCGCTTAAGCGGCTGTCGATGCTCTGCGCCAGGGAGCTGAAAAACTTGCCCGGGAATAAAAACTCGTAATTGCCCCAGACCTTGAATTGACTGGCCAGCTGCTGCGATAACCAGCGCTCCATGCCCTGACTCTGGATCAAAAAAACTTCCTTGGCGAAAGGCGATGACAGCGGAGAGTTTTCAATGACCGAGGTCAAGTGAAAGACCAGATTTTCGGTTTTATTAGAGCTGTGCAGGATGAACATGAGCGCTTGAATTTATTGTCGACATTTTAAAAATCAGCTGAGGAATCTTCGGTTCTGCGGTATTATCACACACCATTTACAGTCCCTTAACTAAAATCAGGAAGCTTCATGACTCAAGATGAATTAAAACAAAAAGTGGCCCAAGCCGCGATAGACTATGTTAAAGATGTCTCCATCGTCGGCGTAGGCACAGGCTCTACGGTCAAGCACTTCATCGATTATCTGGCCGATTTAAGAGGGCAGATCGAAGGTGCGGTCTCCAGTTCCGAAGTGAGCACAGCCCATTTGAAAAAAGTCGGTATTCCTGTGCTGGACCTGAATGCAGTCGGCACTTTGGATGTCTATGTTGACGGCGCCGATGAGGTAACTCCGCACAAACACATGGTCAAAGGCGGCGGCGGCGCATTGACTCGCGAAAAGATCATTGGCGCAGCCAGCAAACAGTTTGTGTGTATTGTTGACGAGAGCAAATGCGTCGATGTACTAGGCAAGTTTCCGTTGCCGGTTGAAGTGATCCCAATGGCCAGAAGCTATGTTGCCAGAGAACTGGTTAAATTAGGCGGCCAGCCGGTGTGGCGGGAAAACTTCGTCACCGATAACCACAACGTGATTCTCGACGTACACAACCTGGACATTATCGATCCGATCAAACTGGAACAAGTCATCAACAACATTACCGGCGTGGTCACGGTCGGCATTTTTGCGATGCGCCCTGCGGACGTAGTGCTGGTCGGCAAGGGTACCGAAGTTATTACCCGTTAAGCTTGTTGGCAGGCCGGGCCGCTGCGCCCGGCTTGTTCCCTGCATCTATAGCCGGCAGATATGTTGCAGCAAAGGATGCAGGAACAGCGCGGCGATATGCCGAAGCGGCATACCTGCCATCAGCGTCCTCTCACCTATTGCACTACCGAGCCCTCTGGAACAACGGGTCTTTCCTCGTAAATTCCGGTTAATTTCCGTTTGAATTCATCTGAAATCAGCCTGGAATCCTGCTTGCTTTTTACCACGCGCGGCGTGATCAGGACCACCAGCTCATTTTTGGTTTTATCATGAGTTGTATTGCCGAATAATGGCCCTATCAACGGAAGATCGTATAAAAAGGGAATCCCGTCTTTGTTCTCAGTGTCTTGCTCATCAATCAGGCCGCCTAATACTATCGATTCCCCGTCTCGTACAGCCACAGAACTCTCAATCTCTTTTTTATCAATGGTAGGGGTTTGTTGTTGAGTTTGAGTGGCACCTGTAGCCGGTACATTCACTACGCTACTAACAATTTGCTTGATTTCCATAATAACCATACCGTTGGCATTCACCCTGGGCGTAACTTCCAGGGTGACACCGGTATCCTTGTATTGAATGGTATTGGATTGAGCAAAGGAGGGAGCCACCGCCCCGCCAGAGAGTGGAATCGATGAGGTGCCGGTTGATATGGGCACTTGTTGACCGACATTTATTTTCGCTTGCTGATTATTCAACACCATTAAAGACGGCGATGAAATGACATTAACGTTACCTTTAGTGGCTTCCGCATGCAAAACAGCTTTTATATCACTAGAGTTCTGCACCACGCTGAGCCCCCCCGTTCCAAAGGCTTGAGCCCCAGCAATAGCCAGATCTCCCAGATTAATTCCACTCAATCCGCCTTGTCCGCCTATATTGCTACCGATTGCGGTGTCTCCCTGTCTTAAAAACCACTCTATGCCGTACTGTAAATTATCCGTCAGCCTAACCGAGACCACGGACGCATCAATCAGCACTTGCAGCGGCAATACATCGAGCTGTTTGATGATGGGGAGCATCACCTCGTACTCCTGTGGCGTGGCAACAGTAACTACCGAATTGTTAGCCACATCAGCAATAATCTTTACCTCGCCCACATTAGCCACTTCCGCATCTCCGGTTTGCGAGGCGCCTCTGCTGGCTGGCGGTTTTTTCTGTTTGTCAGGCTGTTGCTTAGTGCTTACTTCAGCCGCATCTTGCCCTGGAGCTACTTTCGCGGCTTTTTCTTTCCTGGGGGCGCCGGTAAAAATCTCGTTTAACGTTGCCGCCAGTTCTTCGGCATCGACATTTTGCACCCTGTAGACATTCACGCCGCCTCCGGATGCCGTATTGGCCTTATCCAGACGGAATACCCAATTCTCTATATCCCTTAAATAGCTGGCCTGATGCGTAATCGCCATGACGGCATTCAGTCTTTCAACGGGAATAAAACGGAAAAACTCGTTTTCTTCCCCTTCCTTACCCTTTTTATAAAAGATCTGCTCCAGTTCCTTGATTAACGTTTCCGGTTCAACATGCGTCAACGGAAACAGGCCGAATGACCGCCCTCTCATTATATCGGTATCGAAAGTGCTGACCATGTCCATAACCCGGCCCACTTCATCCGGGGTACCGGACGCAATCAGGATATTGCGCGCGGCATCGACATTGAGGATGGTCTTATCCTGCACCAGCGGTTTTATCGCATCGGCAATGTTTTGCACGGGCACATTCCTGACCGGGATAACCCGGACTTGGAAGCCTGTCTTGCCGGCAGCGCCGGGCGCTGAAAAACCGGAACTGTACATTGCCTCGCTGGCCGGTTCGATATGGTAAATGTTCGCATCCCTGATCAGCACGGCATTATTCATGCGCAGCAGCATTTCCAGGGTGGGAATGAGCTCGTCCTTGGCTAAAGGTTCCGTTGTTTGCAAGGTGACCTTGCCTGCCACTTTAGGGCTTAGCACGTAGTTCAGGCCGAGGATGTCGCTTAACACTACTTTGGCCACTTCCCCCAAATCGGCTTCGTCAAAATTAAGGCTATATGCGCCCTCTCCGGTGCTTTTGCCTTTCCTGTGCGGCACGGTGGTATCGCTCACAAACCGGTTGGTGCCGGGAAACAACTCAGGCTTGGCCTGGGCTTCTCCGATAGCCGGCGCTTTGTTTTCCAGTTCTTTTATAACCGCATCGGGCTGGTCTTTTTTTATCGGCGTCAACGGCAATTTGGCGGCTGGTTTGGGTCCGAGCAATTCACAACTTGACAGTGTTAAACCTACGACCACTAGACAGGAGGCTGCTGTTATTTTTTTTATGTTAGTCATTGGTTACCCTCAGATGTGTCTCCGTTATTTTCTTGTGGAGGTGGAGGTTCAGATTCCGGTGTTGGTGTTGGTGTTGCGGCCGGTTCAGGGGCGGGCTTAGCCGGCGCTGCGCCATTCGCGTTTGGTAATGGTATTTTTGATTTTGGTTTTCGAAGCAATAGTTCTTTCTCTTTACTGCCTTGTTTGAGCACGGCCCTGTCCTTGTTTATTTCGATCAATTTCCAGCCGTCAAGATCCTCGCCTACGGTTATTTTTCGGTGATTGTCTTTGGCAACTTTCGATTTAGCCCGGCTGAATAACGCCGATACGGTTTGCTTGGTACTGTAAACTCCGTTCAGCTGCCAATCGAAAGTCTCCGGTTTAGCGGCAGCTTGCCCGGTTTCACGAACCGGCTCATCGACAGGTCTTCTGCCTTTAATAAATAACGGCCTGGCAACCAGATCGACGTAATTGTCTTCCGGCTGGCTTGCCAATTCTATTTCGGGCAACTTATCCGCTTTGTATTCCTGGGGTTGTTCCGAAGCGATGGATTCCAGCAAACGATGCTGCATATAGCGTGCGTATAGCCATTCTCCGGCAATAACCAAACACAGGCCTATGCCGACAGCGACCAGCAATTTTATAAGCTTAATATTCATTCCGGCTGCTTTCTCATAAAACTGACCGCTTGAAAATTAATATCCAGTTCGTTGCTCAGCTCAATCTGCCGCGTTGCCCTGCTTCTAACGCCACGTACCGGCCTTATCTCTATCTGGTTGATAATAATCAGCGGCATTGATGTTTCTATTTTGTGCAACACCGACCGCAACACTTTGCTGTTGCCTGTCATCCTTACGCTGACGGTTATCCGGTTAAATTCGTTCTTACCGCCCGCTTGCGCGGATTTAGGCGTCCGGCCATTGCCGGGAGTAAATGCCGAAACCGGCAGCGCCTGGGTACTGCTCAGCTGCCCCCCGGCCTCTACAATCGTTCGTTTGATAAAATCCTGGAGCTCAGCGGATGCCAAAGCGCCGGTACTCTGCTTATTCAAAAGCCCACGGGCTTGATACTGCTCTTTTAAGGTAGCCATGTTGTCAATGACGGCATCCTTTCTTGCCAGAATCCGCTCATATTGCTGTAGCTTAAAAGCAAGGTTATTTTTGTCCTCATGCAGTTCCAGGCCTTTGTTAACGACGGGCGTTATAACGGCGAGGATGACGATCAGCACCGCTGCAAGCAACAGGCCGACGGCCAGCCATCGCTGCATTTGCTGACTATTCGCCTTGGTCATTTGCCCCTCCCGGAGCCGGCGCGGCGGGCGCCGGCATGGATGAAGGTTCAGCTGCCGGAATAACGTCAGCGGTAATCTGGAACCGCTCCTGTCCGGTAACCCTATCCTGAGTGACCGGCGATACAAAACGGGCATTGGCAAACCATTTAGAGTCTTCCAGAACGCCGATCAATGCGGAAGCGGAGGGCGACTCGCCCTGTATTTGCAGATTTTTGTCCGCGTATTGCGCATAGGACAGCCAGGTATCGTCTTTTATCAGCATACTTAAACTATTCAGCATATCCACTATGGTTGGAGCCGCGTTTTTCTCCGCTATCAATAGCCTGGTTTCATCGATCATCGCATCAATCTCCAACTGCATAGCCTTTACTTCTTTGACATCCTTTTCTATGGCGTCGATTTTTTCCTGCAAGGTGTTGACCGTCTGATATTCAAACCAGACCGGCAGCACCAGCGCGGCGCCCAGCAGTAACAGTATGCCTGCAATCAAGCCGGTATAAATCAGGCGCGGCGCTGTTGCAGGTTTTTCCCTTAGGTTTTCCGGGAGTAAATTGTAAATGTCATAACGTTGCTCAAGATCATTCGGCGTCGCCTCATAATCGACGAACAGCGGCGACACGTCCATTGCCCTGATGAATTCGTATAAGGCGTCAAGCGTTTCTCTTGGCGTTAACACCAGCATGGCCCTGATTTGCCCAGGCTCATGCTCGCCTTCCAGCAGCTTAACCGCAAAATAAACCTGCTCCGCCTTAAACGGCGTATAGCGGTCAAGTTCGTAGGCAACAACCTGGAACAGGTTTTCTTTTACCGCGGCCGGCAAGGCCAGCTCTTTTTGAATCGCTTCGTTGCCTGTCAGCCGGAGTATCACGTCCGCTTTAGCCAACCGTTCATCTTTGGCGCGCAAAGCTTTATATTGCTCTATGCCCGAGGCGTTGCGCTCCAGTGTCGCCAGAGGCTCGGCTTGTTCATTCAGCACATAAGTCAGCGCCAGCCGATCGTTTTCGGGACGAACAATAATGAATCCCTGTTTCTCATGAACCAGTCGCCTGATTTTTTCCGGCACCAAAAAGTCAAGTTCGCGCAGCCACCAGCGGAAGAACTTTTTAACATCCAGATCAATTGTTGAATTGAGGTTCGGCATACTGTCCTATTAGCAACTCATCTTTTTCATTCGTAAATAACGATTCGTCAACTGCGACATTACGCTGCCATTTCAGAACCTGAAACGGCGACGTCCCCGTCGGACTCTCCTGTCTTTTTACCAGCGCCCTGATAGCGGCTGTTGTGCCATCGCCCAGCATGGCTTCTGCAACCACGGTCATTGCGCTTTTTTGTTCCGCTCCGCCGCTAACAGCCGCTGCGGGTACATTACCGCCTGTTTGCCCGGCAGGTGCCATGCCGGATCCAGAAACTATCGGAGCTGGCGGCGGTGGCAAGCCATTGATAGCATTTTCCCGTCTTGCTGCAATGTATTGGTCTATCAACTCAACATCTATGCCCGGCAATACATATAAAACCTCTTTGGCAGCCTGAGCCATATCGACATTCGTCTGTTCAGAGTGGACCGTAACCCGGCTTTCAAGCCATTTGAATATCTGCTCATTCACGCCCAATACCATCTGCAACTCGTCAACAGACTGGAACGGCTTGTTGCGGGGCTGATAACTTAGCCCCGCTTTCTGATATTCTTCTTTCTCCGCGCCATCCATGCGCACCAGGTCATCCCCATCGCGCCAATCGAGAATCGCGTTAAGCAACTTGGTTTGCAGCTCTTCATCAACAGGCGCATGCATCATCAGTTCTCGCAGCAGCGCTTCATCCGCACTGTTCAAATCCACTTTGCCCGCTTCAGACAGCAGGCGAATGCGGACTGTCGAGTCCGCGTAATTAATTTGGTAAATGCTGCCATCAGTATGCCAGCGCTGCTGCTGATCCGGATTCATTAACATCAGCTCTGCAATGGCCAATCCCGATTCCGCGATAGCCACGGCCTGGGCATTATTGCTGTTGCCGGCCACAGTGCCCGCTTCCCGCCGCATACTGAGCGCAAAACTGCCGGCCATGATGGTCATCAGGCTCAGTACCCACAACACCAGCACAAGGGCAAAACCGCCAGACCGGCTCATTTTCACTGGCTGCCCTCTAACGGTTCTGTATTGGCTCCACTCCCTGCTCCCGCCACTTTTAGCGCAATGACCATTTCCGGCCAATAAACGCCATCTGTCGTGTTGATGTTGATCTTGACCAATTGCGGATGAACGTCTTTTTTCAGCCATTGATCCTGCCACTCGTATTTGTCCGTATTTTCGACAGCGCCAAAATAGGAAAGCTCAAAGTCGCTTACATGCCTTAACAACACCACCTCTTCCTGATTCCATTCCTCGCCTTCCGCTAGCGGGAAAAACGGCGTCAGCGTCACCTTGAGCACTTGCTCGTTATCTTCTTGCTGCTGCTCTATTGAAAACAGCTGCATGCCGGCCCTGCCAACGCTGGCAGGAAAAACCGAAACAAACTGCAAGGCGTTTTTCCGGCCTTGAAAAGAGAATGTCTTGTTCAAGTTTTCCGTGTCCGCGCCGCTGTCGGCCGCCGCCCCCGTCTCCGGCTGGTTTGCCGAGCCCACTTCATCCCCGGCGATAAAATCGTTCCATAAAGGTATGGCCGAGGCTAAATGCTTTTGAAAAAAGTTATAGACTACGGCGACCTCGCTCACTTCGGCTATTTTGTTTTCCCCCTGCTCCCAGCTTTGGGCGCAAATTCTCAGGCTACCGAACAATAGCGCGACCATCAGGCTTAGCAGTGTCATTGCGATCAGCACTTCAATCAGCGTAAAGCCCGCGTTTCTCAACCTTGAAGCTTGTGCCGTGGCTTTCCTCATAGCAATTTATTCGCCAGTTTCAGTGTCAACAGCTCGACCTGCCGGCCATCGGTGCCGGGATCATCACCCCAGCTGACAACAACCTTAACCCTGTAAAGCACTGCGGCTATGGTGGTAACATCCAAATTCTCAGCCGTGAATTGGAACGGGCTAACGGACACGCGCCAATAGTATTTTTCATTTTCCGTCCCGGTAGCTTCGCCTTGCTGCAAGGGCGCTTCCACGCCCGTTCTAGCCATGATCGATTCAGCTATTTGAACGGCCGCGTTATATTCCTCGGCAACGCCGGCGGTGTTAACGCCGGCAGAAAATATTTTCAGCAAGATCCCCAGGGAAAGCGCCAGAATTGCAAACGCAATCAGTATTTCCAATAATGAAAAGCCGCGTTGCTTATTCATTTTCAGGCTCAACCTGGCCGGTTAACCAGTTTATGTCGATCTTCCACACGGTCTGCCCCCGCTCCAAGGTGACTCGTCCACCCGTGGAGGAGCCGTCGGGGAAAAAGCGGATGTTCGCACTGCCTTCCCCGGTCAGTTCGGTTTGCGCGGTCACTACGGTCACGTCAATGCCATCGGGAATTTGATAAAGCTTGTCCCGGCCGCTGACCGTATAGCCGTTGCTTTCCAGGTCAAGAGTTACCGTGGTTTCCCTGTGGGTCATTAGAGCCTGCCCCCTGGCATAACGCAGCGCCGAAACGATATCCCTTGCCGCCGCCTTGATCTTTGTTGTGTCGCTCCCTGATGACAGGTTAAGGCCGATCACGGAAAATCCCAAAACCACGACAAAAAGCACTACCACCAGTTCCAGCAGGGTAAATCCCTTACAGCACTGTGCCGTATGCGTCATTCCCAACTAACAATATCCTGGTCTTCGCCTGTACCGCCTTCCTTGCCGTCCGCCCCCAAGGTGTACAAATCAAATTTACCGTGCTCGCCGGGCGCAGTGTAATGGTATTCCTGATTCCATGGGTCCAGCGGCATTTTGGATTTACGCAAGTAAGGGCCGTTCCAGCGTTTGGCGCTGTCCGGCGATTCAATCAGCGCCTTCAAACCCTGCTCGGTGGACGGGTAACTGCCCAGGTCCAGTTTGTACATGTCCAGGGCCGCCGACAGGTCTTCTATTTGCACTTTGGCCGCCTTGGTTTTGGATTCGCCCATGTGCTTCATGACCTGCGGCCCGACTATCCCGGCCAGCATTGCAATAATGCCCAACACAACCAGCAACTCAAGCAAGGTAAAACCCGCTTGGGTTCCCGGACGGTTTGCGGCATTCATACCTTCCCTGGCGATAGTTTTTTTCATTGGTTTCATAATTTCGTGTTTCCTGTTTAAAAAGCTAAATCGTTAACGCTCAGAATAGCCAGCAAGATCGAGACGATGATGCCCGCGATCATCAGTCCCAGCGAAATGATCAACGCCGGTTCCAACAATGCCAGCATACGCTGTATTTCCACTCTAAGTTGTTTATCGTAAATATTGGCAACGCGCAGCAGCATTTCTTCCAGCCGCCCTGTTTCCTCGCCCATTTTTATCATCTGCATGGCCATCTTTGGAAATATCCCTTTATCCAGCAACGCATCCGACATGTTTTTACCCTGTCTTAACTGGTCTTCGGTGTCTTGAATCGACGCCGCCAGAACCAGGTTGTCGACTGTTTCGCGAACGATAACCAGGGCCGACAATATCGAAACGCCGTTACCCAACAAGGTCCCTAAGGTGCGGCTGATGTTGGCGGTTTCCTTGTTCAAAATGATCGTCCCGACTAGCGGCAATTTTAAAAAACGGCCGTCCCAGACCTTCTTTCTTACCGGATCGGCCATTTGCAGGTTCATATACCCGGTGATGACGACAACACCCAAAATCAAAACCCACCAGTAGCTTTGCAGCCATTCGGCCAGCCCCACCACGATCTGGGTCGGTACCGGCAGCGCCTTGCCGGCGCTTTCGAACATTTCCGAAAACTGCGGCACCACGAAAGTCAGCATCACGAACAAGGACGCCACCGACATGATCAGCAAAATGGCCGGATAGATCAAGGCCGTGCTGACCGTATCCTTTAACTCGCGGGAGCGTTCCAGGTATTCGGACAGCCTCGTTAGTACTTCGCCCAAACTGCCTCCGGCCTCACCGGCGCGTATCATGTTCAGGTAAAACTTGCTGAATATGCCCGACTGTTTTTCCAGCGCATCGGCCAAGGTGGAGCCGCCTTTGACTTTATCCAGCACCCTGCCGATCAGCTTGGTGACCCGCTCGTTGTCTTCAGTCAAATCCATCAATACCAGCAAGGACTTATCCAAAGGCAAACCGGATTCCAGCAAGGTTGCCAATTCGCTGGTGAACAACGCAATATCTTTTTGCGATAATTTGGACTGTTTCAAGCCCAGCGGTAGGCCCAGAAACGATTTGGCGCTGGCCGGTACCACACGGACAGGGATATATCCTTCCGACTGCAAGGCCGCAATCAGATGCCGATCATCAACCGCATCCCTGACGCCTTCTTCAATCTCGCCGAAACTATTAACTACTTTATAGGCAAATAACATTATGTTTCCGAAGTTACCCGCAGCACTTCTTCCAGAGTGGTAATCCCTTGCAAGGCTTTGATCACGCCGTTTTCATACATCGTGGTCATGCCTTCTTCAATGGCGAGCTTTTGAATGGCCCCGGCCTCTTCATGCGCCATAATCAATTTACGCAGCGGATCGGTCATTTGCAGGAATTCAATGATCGCCAGCCGCCCGCGGTAGCCCAAGCCGCCGCAAGACGCGCAGCCGACCGGTTTGTACAGGACAATATCGCCTTGTGGAGCAAACTGTCTCAGCCTCATGCCTTCGATAATATCCGAGGGCGGCGTATAAGGTTGCTTGCAGTCGGGGCACAGTTTTCTGACCAGACGTTGCGCCAATATGCCGTTGACCGTGGACGTGAGCAGATACTCTTCAAGGCCCATATCCAGCAATCGGGTGACACCGCCGGCCGCATCGTTGGTATGCAGCGTCGATAACACCAAATGCCCGGTTAACGCCGATTGCACGGCGATTCTTGCGGTCTCCAGATCGCGCATCTCGCCGATCATGATCACATCCGGGTCTTGGCGCACGATGGAACGCAGCGCCGATGCAAAGGTCAGTCCGATTTGCGGTTTCGCCTGGATCTGGTTGACCCCTTCCATCTGGTATTCCACCGGATCCTCGACGGTGATGATTTTCCGCTCGGAGGTATTGAGCTGCTTTAATGCGGCATACATCGTGGTCGATTTTCCGCTTCCGGTCGGCCCTGTGATCAGAATGATGCCATGCGGTTGAGACAGCACATCAATAAACTGCTGGAGATGCTTGCCGGAAAAGCCCAGTGCGGCAAAGTCCAGCACCGTGGTTTCCTTGTCCAGCAAACGGATTACCACGCTTTCGCCATACATCGTTGGTATCGTGGAAACCCGCAGATCCAGCTCTTTGCCCAGCATTTGCACTTTGATACGGCCATCCTGAGGCAAACGGCGCTCGGCGATGTTTAATTTGGCCATGATCTTGATACGCGAAATCACCGCTGCGGTGGATTTGACCGAGGGCGCATCGATATCCTTCAATACCCCATCGACGCGCAACCTGACTTTCAGGGATTGCTCAAAAGGCTCAATGTGGATATCCGAGGCCCGGGTTTCGATCGCCCGCTGCATGATCAGGTTGACCATTTTGATCACCGGCGCTTCGCTGGCCAAATCTTTTAAATGCTCCAGGTCTTCTTCGCGCAGATCGTCGACGCTCAGATCGTCGGCCAGCTTGTCCGTTTGCGCGTGGCTTTCGCCATACTGCACTTCCAGTGCGGCATCAATCTCCGACAGCAGCCCGACTTTGGGGATAATGTTCTTTCCGGTCGCCAGTTTTAACGCATCAATGACAAACCGGTCTTCCGGATCCATCAGGGCGACGGTAATGTCGTTATTGTTATGCAAACCAATAGCATGATAATTTTTTAAAAAGCGCAACGGCACGGTTTCCGGCAGCTGCATTTCCAGCGGATATTGATCCGGCGAAACTTTTTCGAACCGGCCTGATTCGACAAAAGCATCGGCCACATCAAGCTCCGAACACAAGCCAAGCTTAACAAGTAACTGCGGCACGCTTTCCGATACCGAGGTTTTTTGCATGCGCTCAACTTTTTTTAACTCTGTCGCAGAAAGTTTCTGTCTATCTTGCAAAACAGTTAGCAGCGATTCATATGCCATTATCCAAAAAAGCCCGTAGGTATTATGTTAGTGTCTTAAGAATAGAACGTTACACTTGCTCAATCAATAGGCGCAATTACCTATCAAATGAGCCTGTGCTTCAGCTGGATTCGATTAAAATGTCAGTAAGTGATTTTGATTTTCTTGAGGATTAAATTTTCTGCTTTTAAGTTGAACTATGGGGGTTGCGGCACATAAAAATTTGTCCGCTCAGTAATATCAGGCAATACTTATATAGCTTGATCATTAAGGCCGACTTAAACGCACACCGTTGATACCCAAGAACGGCCCCCCTATTCTTATTGCACTGAATACAGTAACGCAACCTAATATCTCTGTAGAAAAGTAGAGGCTTATGCTCTCTAAATCCGAAAAGTCCGGCTCATTACTGCGAAGTACACGAGATTCGGCACAGCATTTTCCTCTGTTGTTGAAGACCCGGCACGGATGAAGCAGCAGAACAATGTAGGGCTATTGAATTGATTCCCTTCTTTCAGGCTCACTTAATCTATTGGAAAACACTTTAACGAATATTACGCACTAACCGCAATGCAAACATATCGGCTTCGTAATTCGCACTACCGTAACCATAATCGAAATAAACAATCCAAATATAATGTTGACTGCCTTCTATTGGCGTTGATGACCATTGCCAACAACTATGCCCATCGTGGTGTGCGGCGCTACGTGTGGCGCCTTGGCAATTTGGGGTGGGGAAAACCGTTTGATTGATATTAGGAATTTTAACCATCGGCACGGCGGTTTCTTTATCGGCCAGCGATTTTAATTCCTCAAAGGTGGGAATACGCCAATCGTCAAAATCGGCATACGTTGAATTTTTAGCCAATTCCTGGGCTTGTTGCCAGCCGTAACTGGCGGCTTTGTCTTCGCAAGTTGTACCGTTCCAAGCAGCGCCCAGCAAACACCGCGTCCACATTAAATTGCTGCGCGTATCTATCACCACATGATCTTGAACTTGAAAGCGACCGATGGTTTGCTCCAGCTGCGTAGATTTGGGTAATTCGCTACACGCCAGGGCTGACAGCGATAATAACGTGCTAATAACGATTTTATAACTCATAAGAAATGCACAAGAGGTTTTTTACGGGGTTAATTTGATTAGCCGCATGAAAAGTTGAAGGAGGAGTACAAACTTAAGTTTGTACTCCGGGCAAGCAAAAACGTTTAGAACGTCACTTTTCCATACGCCGTGGCATAGGCGGGATAAGTGCCGTCGGCATTGGCGCGCAATTTTTTATAAGTGACCTGCGGATACCAAGTGCCGCTGGTCGAAGGCAGGGTTGCAATCACGTCGGCCCGCTGTCCAGGGGAAAGCTCCAAACTGGTCACCGTTTTCGCCACCGGTAACGCCCGCCCATCACGGATATACACGGTAAACGGTTGCAATACACCGCTGCTGTTTTTAATTTCAAAACTGGCATTGGTCGAATGCAGGCCCACTAAACGAAACGCCACTTTTTTACTTCTCATTGCCGCCAAGGTCATGGCCGGCGCCGATGTGGTTCTACCTTCCTTGCCGGTAATGAGAAAATAGCTGGGATTGTAATCGGCAAACACAGGCGAATCGCCAGTTGCTGTGTGGTAGGCCGGGTCAACGGTGCTCAAGATGTAATTTTGCGAATAATCGTAAGCGGTTGCGATATCAAAATTCAACCGATTCAAAAACGCGCCATTGGAATCTCTAGGGCGCACGATAATCGCGCTGTACATGCCCATTTCCAGATGCTTCACGGTGTGCACATGGCAATGGTACATATAGCTGCCTTCATGCCCTACCTGCGGCGTCCAGGTATAGGTATCGCCCATGACCATATTGCCGTTGGTTTCAGGCACGCCGTCTTCCATCGTTTGCACATCCGCGCCGTGCAAATGGATGGTGTGGCCGTTATAGGGAGCCGATTCCATGGTCATCATCCCCATCGGCGAGAAATTGATGTTTAAGGTGTCATTGACGCCGATCTCCATGATCGGCCCTGGGACAGTGGCCGTACCGCCCATACCACCCATACGGCCACCGCCGCCGCAATCGCTATAACCCCAGAAGGTCACGGATTTACCCGTCGATGAAGAGCCGTATAAGGTTTTGCTGAGCGAACCCACGCAAAGGCTCTTATTGATCGTCACCGCTTGGGTGCATGGCGCGCCTAAAGCTAATGCCGCTAAAATGATCGTTTGAGTTAATTTTTTCATTGTTTCTTCCTCCGTGAATTAGTGCATCATAATCATCGTTGCCGCGCCGTTCAGATAGACGCCGTTCGCGCCTTCCGCCTGGGCGGTATGAACGTGCATCGGATAATCGCCTGTCTGGTTAATAGCGTATATCACTTCGGCCGTTGACATTGGCGGGATATTGATGGTGTCCCATTCTTCAAACGGAAGCGGTTGCCTTACCCCGTTGATGCTAAGCACTTGAAAGTGATTGCCGTGAAAATGCAGCGAATGGCTAAATTGTCCGGCATTGACGATGCGCACCAAGGTTTCTTGCCCCAACGTTCCCATAATCATGGTGTTGTTATCCATCATCGCATCGAAACCGCCCATGCCGTTGATCATGAAATAGTTCGGCTTGTAAGTCGCCGTCGCCACGGTACCGCCAGTTGAGGCCACATCGTTCCAACGCGGCTTATCCATTTCACTGACAACCCAGACCTTTTCATGGTCGTAATATGGGCCACCTGTCCAAGCGCTATTGCTGTCGTCGGCAGGGCGGACGATAAACGCGCCGTATAAACCCATTTCGCGGTTGATCGCCGTGTTCAAGGTGTCGCTATAAACATAAGTGCCCGCGGCGGGCGCGGTAAACGAGTAGGTTTTGCTGCCGTTATTAGCCGCAATCGCCGTTGCATCGGTAGTGACATTTTTGATCACAAAATTATGCAGCGCATTGCGATGGTTATACACGGTCACATTGACCGTATCGCCCTCGTTGACGGTCAAGGTTGGCGCAGGCACGGTGGGCAGGCCGGCGCTTTCGCCGTAGCCCCACACCGAAAGCGTGGTCCCGCCGGTGCCGGTTATCGTTAAATTACCGTTGTCGATATGCAGTGCGAAATTCCGCACTGCCGCCTCAGCTCCATTTTGTGCGATCAACAGCAGCACATAAAGGCCAATTTTTTTTAGCATTTTTATCATTCCAATTGGTTGTGTTAGAAAAATCCTACCTCTGGGCAGCTTGCTTTCATCACGCCGGAGACTTATGCGCTCGCGCCCGAACAGCTATTAGTGCAAATAGCGCGCCAACATTCATAAGCAATAAAAAACATTGAGATAGAAACAACATATTGGAGGCTTTAAAAAAGTAGGCCATATGCCGCAGTTGACTGCGGCATATGGCCTATTCTCGACCTAAAAACCTAGTCTGATAATTTCGGATAAAGGCGCTTTAATTTAATTCGAGCCTCGTTGGTGGTGTAACGCCAGCCGACAGGTTTGTTGGATGGATTTCGTTTCTTTGTCCACGCCGGCACCTCAGCGGTGATCGTCTCGATATCCGGGAGTCGCCGATTCAGGCACTGGCGGCTCAGTATGCTGAATTCATGTTCGGCCCTATTGAGCCAACTGCCATGCTTGGGCGTGTAAACAAGTTCAACTTATCCGACAGCAAACGCGCCACAGCCTTATCCTTAATTGCCGCGCAGCTGGCAAGTAGAGTTGACAACAACTACCAACGGAGTACAAACAAAGTTCTCGCGTCATTACGCTCCGGCAAGGTAATGACTGTTCACTGGATAGGCAGGTCACCCGAGATCGGGGAACCGTTCAAACAGTTGAGGAGAAAGCGATCATGAGTAATAAAGACGACATTTTTTTGCCGACGACGGAAACGCCGATAACAGAAAAAACGGCTGGCAGTGCAAAAGACATCATAATCATTACCGGCATTGGCGGCTTTCTCGGACTTTCGATCAGCAAAGCACTGGCACAAGATTACAAAATTGTCGGCCTGGATAGAGATTGTGCCCCCAATCTGGGTAGCGAAACCGAACCTTTGCAGCATGTTTACTGCATTCCTTGCGATTTAACCTCGGACAATTCGGTCAACAAGGCCATGGACGAGTTGCGAAAACGTTTCGGCAAGCGCATCGCCTCGGTTATACATTTTTCCGGCTACTATGATTTCACCGGCGAGCCCAATCCGCTCTATGAAGAAGTCAATGTCAAAGGCACCCGTCGTCTGTTGCAGGCCTTGCAGAATTTCGAGGTTGAGCAGTTCATTTATGCCAGCACCATGCTGGTCCATGCCCCCTCCGAGCCCGGCATACCGATCAATGAGGATTGGCCGTTACAGCCCAAGTGGGCCTATCCGCAGTCAAAGCTCGAAACCGAGCAGGTCGTCCAAAACGAGCATGGCGCCATTCGCTATGCGCTGCTTCGCATTGCCGGCGTGTACACGGATCAAGCCCAGCCGCCGACCCTCGCGCATCAGATACAGCGAATTTACGAACGCCAGTTTACCAGCCGCGTTTTTGCCGGCGATATTTCCCACGGCCAGGCGTTTATCCATATCGACGATCTGGTTGACGCTGTCTCCCGCACTGTCCGGGTGCGCAAGCAATTACCTGCGGAAACCCGGCTGCTGCTGGGCGAACCGTCGACGATGGGCTATGAGGCGCTGCAAAATGAAATCGGCTTTCTGATCCACGGCGAAACATGGGACACGGAAACATTGCCGAAAATGTTCGCCAAAGTCGGCGCCCACTTGCAAGGACAGATGGAGATTGTGATACCGGATTCTATCGACAAAGGCGAGAAACCTTTTATCAAGCCGTTTATGGTCGATTTGGCCGATGACCACTATGAGCTGGATATCTCCAACGTTCGCAAGCTGCTGGATTGGGAACCGAAACATTCGCTACGCGACGCGCTGCCGTCGATTATCAAAAAGCTGAAAGCCGACCCGGTGAGCTGGTATAAACGCAATAAACTCAAGCCAGCCGAGTGGGTCGAAACCATGGTCTCGCAGCCTGAGCCCGCCGACCGTTTTATCGAATCCTATAACCGGTCGTTGCGCGATGAGCATCGGCAAAATCTTTGGGCGCATTTTCTGAATATGGCCATGGGCACTTGGCTGATGACCAGCCCGGCCATTCTGGGTTATCAACAGCAGGCGATGATCGTCAATGACTTGGTAAGCGGCGCTCTGGTGCTTGTGTTCGGAGCGCTGTCGCTATCGCAACGGATGACTTGGGCCCGTATCGCCAACGCCGCGGTAGGATTATGGTTGTTGTTCGCGCCGTTAGTGTTCTGGACGCCCAGCGCTTCGGCTTACCTGAACGATACGCTGGCGGGTTTGCTGGTGATCGGCTTTGCCGTGCTGGCACGCCCCATGCCGGGCATCGGCGTGGTGGCGCGCATGACCGGCCCCGACATCCCGCCCGGCTGGGACTACAGTCCATCGTCGTGGATCCAGCGCATACCGATCATCTTCCTGGCATTCATCGGATTCTACATCTCCCGCTATTTGGCCGCCTATCAATTGGGCCATATCGGCAATGTCTGGGACCCTTTTTTCGGCGACGGCACCGAACGCATCATCACCTCCGACATCTCCAAGGCATGGCCCGTTCCCGACGCCGGCCTTGGCGCTGTGACCTATGCGCTGGAGATACTGACCGGCATCATAGGAGGCCGCGATCGCTGGCGCACCGTGCCCTGGCTGGTGGTCCTGTTCGGCGTGATGATTGTGCCGCTGGGCATCGTCAGCATTTTTTTCATCATCATCCAGCCCATCCTGATCGGAACCTGGTGCACGCTGTGCCTGTTTGCCGCTGCGGCGATGCTCATCCAGATTCCTTATTCGGTCGATGAACTGGTTGCCACCGGCCAGTTTCTGGCGGAGCGCCGCCGCCAAGGCAAATCGGTGCTGCTGGCCTTCCTGCGCGGCGACACCATGGAAGGCGGCAGTAAAATGGCAACCGAGAATTTTGACAGACCGGCTTGGGCTGTGCTCCAGGACATGTTCGGCGGCGGCGTTAATGTGCCGTGGTCGTTGGTTTTGAGCATGGCAATCGGGGTTTGGTTAATGTGCACCCGGCTGATTTTTGCTACCCAGGGCGAGCAAGCCAACAGCGACCACCTGATCGGCTCTCTGGTCATTACCGTGGCTATTACCGCGTTGGCGGAATCCGCCCGTCCTGCGCGCTTTATCAATATCCTGCTGGCCATTCCGCTGATGATCGCGCCCTGGATGCTCGACGGCGGCAGCTTGGCCGCCGATTGGGCCGGCATGTTGGCAGGTGTGCTGCTGATCCTGTCGAGCATACCTCGCGGCAAAATCGAAAACCGCTACGGGAATTGGAGCCGGTATCTGGTTTAAACCGGGCGGAGCTTTTAATCCAGGCATAAGGCATGTCAATGAAACCGGCCGATATGAAATGCCTGATTGACTCGGCTGGCAACAGCCCATCATGAAGGATGGATTGCCCGGCAGTCGTAGCCGAATCCATCCTGCGCCTTGCAGCTTAAAATCTGATTGGAGGTCTATATGTTATCGTTTTTTGCACATCTCATTCTGACAGCAGGCTTATTGCTGATCATGGCCCACTTCGTCCGCGGCGTTCAGATAGAAGGCTGGGGAGCCGCTCTGATCGGCGCGCTTGTGCTCGGTTTCGTGAATGCCGTGGTCCGGCCGGTGATGGTTTTTCTGACATTGCCCCTTACCGTTCTCAGCCTGGGGCTGTTTCTGCTGGTGATCAACGCACTGATGCTATGGCTGGTGGCGGCCCTGGTTCCGGGCATACGCGTTAATAGCTTTTGGGCGGCGTTGATAGGCAGCCTGGTGCTTACCGGGCTCAATCTTATCGTTGATATTTTTACGTAATCTCGCAGAGAGATCGGGCGACTGTTTTTCGCTGCCCGACGTTCCGCTAGGGTTTCAGAATGGAATGCTAAATTAACTATCTGATATTACGCATATGCATGATAAAAAAGCATAGTCCACGAAAGGCACGAAAAAAACGGAGTACAAGGAAATAAGGAGGCCGTCAGAGTGTAGGCCGGCAATCGGAACCGGCGTGATGCGGGAGGCAGACCTTCCAGGTTTTACGACTGCCATGGATGGCGGAAGTGCTGGGGCCGCCGGGAGCGGCTCCAGTAAAAACCTGGAAGGTCTAACCGGTAGCAATCGGCCCCCCTACGGCTGCTATTTTTCGTGCCTTTCGTGGACAGTGCATAACATCAGTTAACTATGACATTTTCTGCCTGATGGGAAAGAGCGATAGGCCAACATTATGCGCATAGCAATGTTCTTGCCGGAACGAACTGCGCTCTTTTCTTATCCGTGACACAAGTTCGCTGAAGGGTTCGGTCAGGAGGCCCTCGTCATGTGTTTTCATAAGAAAAGCCATGGCATCGCTTTGTTTGTCATAACCGCTACGGCTGGCATATGCACTATTAAAGCAGTCGTCCCATGCGCTCGATTCCGGGCCCAGCCAGTATCGGGCATGAGGCATAGTGAGCGCTATTTCCAGTCCTTTGGGGTCCATGTCGCTGAAGACGATGACGGTTTTGCCGGCGCCGAAACGCTGCAAAAAATCGCAGCAGGCCTCGGCCTTGGCGCCGCTTTTATGATCGCCGCGATAGAGCCATAGGGCATGAGGGTCAGCCAGCGACAGTTGCCAAGTGTGGCACAACGGCATGATGGTCAGGTTTTCGACGACTACGATAATCTGGTGCTCGACTGTCTGAATGCTGGCGTTCAGGCACAGCAGGCCGGCCGTCTTTATGCTTTCGGGATGGAGTTGTATTTGCGCGCCGTTGACGCGGACGATGCCGTCCGCGCTGTTCAATAACAGTTGGTCGTTGCCGGCCGGCTTGGCGGCCAGTTTTTCGTTGGCGTGGTATTGGGCCATCTCCAAGCGGCCGTCCGGAAGTTCCTCCGTGAACGGGTCCAGGCCCATTTCGTCCTTTACTCGTTGGCGCAGGCGGCGCTTGTCTTCGAAGCGCAGTATCAAACGGCTGTTGCTGACATAGCCGCAACCATAACGCGCCATCACCTGTTGGCTAAGTGGTTTGATACTGCGCTTGCTGTCTTGGTCCGGCTTCTCTCTGACCAATTTACTGATCCATTGATACATCTGCCGGTTCAAATCAGGCCACCCGTTGCAACAGGATTTCTTCGATAACCTGGTTGCCGTCGAAGCCTTCCAGGATTTCACCTTGCATGTCCAACGCAATCGAGCGGCGCATGCGTTGCGGCAAGCAGCAATATTGCGCGAACACCATGTCCAGCCACAGCTCCGCTTTGATTGCCAAGCCTTGCTCGCCCCAGTAACGCAGCGCCGAAACCTTGCGGCCGTGCTGCTCAAGGGCGCGCGCAAACAGGTTTTCGATGTGGCTTTCGTACAGGTCTTGATCGTATTCGACCTGGCCTGGCATCTGGGTGTCCAGCGGCGCTGCGGCGCTGTCCCTGGCCAGCGGCGCGACCGGTTTGGACTGGCGCCTTAGTTCCTGGACAATGGCGGCCAGATCGGCCTGCAACACCGGATTGGCGGTGTTGATGCCCGGCTGAAGCTTCAGGCCGGTTCCCCGCCGCAACAGATCGGGAACGGCGGCTTCCGCGCTCCAGTCCAGAGGATCCCATTCCGGATGTTGCCTCAAAAACTGGGCCATTGCCCGGCAGCGGTTGGCGGTTTGCTCCTGCAACCTCAGTTTGAACAACAACTCTTTCATGCGCCCGACGATGCCGGTCAGCCGTTCGACGATGCTTTTGTATTGATCGATGAAACGGATGATTTTCCGGCTCAGTTCCGGCGGAATGTCGCTCCAGCTCAGCCAGTCGTAGCAGTCGGTGATTCTGACCTGGTTCAGCTCCTGCACCAGCTGTTGCGCATAGGCCAGCGCCCGCTGGTTTTGCCGGATTTTGCTGTTCAGCGAACTAACGAAACCGAACTGGCTGGTGATCGCCGCAAACATCACGCTCAGGCTGTTTTCCAGCGCTTCGATCGCTTCGTACAGCGTATCGTCGATCTGTTCCAGATGATAGTGGGCCTCGTCTTGGCTGTTCTGTTCCAGCGCCCGGCGGTAGTCTTCAATGTCCTGCTCGACGCTGACGATCATCTTGGCCATGTTGATGTTTTGCTGGTAACGCTGGTTGCGCAGCAACAGCCGGTCGATCAGGCGTTTGAGATCTCCGGTCAGGCGGTATTCATCGCTGGTATCGGCGCTGCGCAAAATGCCGGATTTCTTCAGGCTGTCGATTGCGTTGCGGTTGTCGTCGTCGGCAAACACCGTGCCGTTGATATAAGTTTGCGCCAACAGTTGATCGGCGCCGGCCAGCTTGCGGATTAATCCTGCAATCTGCTCGTGGTCGAAGCTCATAAAAACAGTTCCTGCTGCTCGCCGTCTTCGCCGGCCGTATGCTGGTCCAACTCCAGGTTTTCGGCATCGTTCAAAAAGGCGATGATCCGATGCAGATAATTGATCTTGCCGGTGGCGATATAAACCGAGGCTTGCGCATTGGGCCGCGCCAGGTAGCCGGATTGTTCCAGTTTTTGCAGCACCCAGGACAACTGCTCGGCAATCGTGGTTCTGTGGGTCTTGAACAGCGTCAACTGGGTCAGCCGGTTCAGTTGTTCCGACAGCGACGGCTCATGCTCGATGACTTGCAACAGCTGGTGCAGGCGGATTTCGTCGCGGGCCCGGATCGGCATATCCTGGCCCAGCGCGGTCATGACCATATCCATCCATTCGACTACCGGCCGCAACTGCGAGCGGGTTTCTGAGAACGCTTCCCTGATCGCCGCGCGGTTGCTGTCGTCGACCACCGTGTAGGCGGCATAATAGAGTTCGTCGTCCAAGTTCAATAATTCCCGGTCCAACAGCTGCAAGAACGCATTGATCTTGTCCGCGTTGGCCGGCTGCGACAAATACTCGAAAGCGTCGGGATAAGCGGTCGGACAGATGAAGTGGCCGCTGAGCAGGGCTTCGGCGACGTGCTTAAACATGGGCGGCCTCCTTCGGCAATGCATTCAACAGTTGATCCAGCTTGCTTTGCGGCAGTTCCACTTCGTGCAGTTTTTGCTGGTTTATCAGATAGCGGCGTTTGAACAAGCCCAGCACATGGCGGTCGGCGGTCGGTGTCGCCGACAAAATGTGGATATTCTGCTTGGCTAACAGGTTCATCATGGCTTCGATGTTTTCCGGGGCCAAATCGCCCAACTCATCGATCGGCCAACAGATAGCGGTTGGACTTTTCTTGCGCAGCATCGACGTAACGCCGGTGAAAAAGGTGATCAGGGCCAGATAGGACAGCCCGGTGGAACTGACATCTTTCAGTTCCTTGGCGTTGCGGGCATGCTTGAGCTGGCCGTTTTCGAAGATGCTGAATTCGATGTCGAACAGCGCCAAATGCTTGATCTTGACACCGGTGGCCGGCAGCAGTGCGGTCAGCTCGCCCATCGCCTGCACCAGCGCATCGGGAATATCTTCCTGGCCGCTCAACTCGGCGTTATCGCGATACTGGCCGTAGTGGTCGCCGAACTTCTTCAAGGCTTGCCAGTATTCCAAATCGCTCATCTTCGAGCGGATGTTGACGGTGATCTCGCCCAGCGCGGCAAAATACCGTTCTTCGCTGACGTACCTGGACAGCTCCGCGCCGGTGCTTTTGATCGCACGGTCGAAGTTATGCAAATGCTGATAAAAGGTGTTGACACTGGAGGCGTGCAATTCGATTTGCTGGGCCGTGGCCTGTTTGACATGGCCGACCATCTGCAACACGTTGATTAAAGGCTGCTCGATTTCCAGCGCTTCGGCCTGGAAAAACTCGCTGTGATGGGACGAAGCGTCCAGGGCCTGCGACCAGGCTTCGGCCAATTGGCTGCGTTGGTGCTTGTTAAAGAGCTGAACCAGATCCTGTCTGCCGCTTTGAATGTCGCGTTCCTGACGCTTGCGCGCCTTCAGGGTGTCCTGGGTCAGGCGCGGCAACGTTCCGGGCGCGTACTCGGGCTGGCCTTCCGCGCAAATCGGCGAGCAGTTCCGCAAGTGCTCGATACATTGTTCCAGTTGCGCCAACAGGCTGTTGTTTTTTTTCAGTTGCTCTTCCTGAGCGGTTATTTGTTGATTCAACTGCGCCCGTTGCCGTTGATAATCCCGTTTCAGCCGGTCGATCTCGTCTTGCAACTGCTGAATTCGGCGCAGACAATCGTCGCGTTGCCGACAGTGTTCAGGATGTTGTTGCCAGCGCTTTTGCAGCCAGTCTTGATAATCTTCGGCCTTGCGTTGAAAGCCCCGCGCCTCGCTTTCCAGGCGTTTGGCTTCCTTGAGCTTGGCGGTCAGTGTAACGACAGTATCGTCGGTGCCGCTGGCCTTTAAATCGCTTTTCAGTTGTTGCTCGATGCGCCGTTGTTCCTGCTTGAATTGATCGGCATCGGCTTCGGCTTGCTCGGCTATCGTTATCAACAGGTTTTTGCAGTCGGACTCGATGATGCCTTTGCGCGCCAGGTGTTCGTCTTGCAAGTCCTTTAGCGCCTGCTGGTGTTCGGCTTCGATGCCGGTCAAGGCTTGGTCGCAGACTTTGATCTCGGCGGACAAGCGGTTGATTTCCTGCTCCAGTTGCTGCCTGGCTTTCTCGGTTTCGGCCTTGATCTGGTCGGCCAGCGCATTGGCTTCGCTGCGCAGTGTTTCCTCCTGGTGCTCGGCCTGCCTCACGCGTTGTTGAGCTTCGTCCAGCGCCGACTTGGCTTGCTCGCGCAGTTTATTGGCGGCCTGCAAGCCAGCTTCCAGGCCGTCGCATTCTTTGTTGAGTTTGCTTACCTGCTCGAACAGGGCATTTTCCTGTTGTTCCAGCCGGGCCTTGTCGGCAGTCAAGTAACTGCGGTCGGCCAGAGCCTCCAGGTTGATGTCAAGACCGTAAAAATCGTTGCCTGGCCGGTCGCTCCAATGCGGATTCAGGCCGGTATGATCCAGCAATTCCGGCGCGATGACCCGGCCTATGTTCTGCTGCCAGCCTTCGGCTTCCTGTTCCAGAAAATATTGCAGCGAGCCGGGTTCCGGCCGCAGGCGTTTCTGGCAGTCGGCATGGCGCTCCCGGCTGCGTTTCAGTTCGATTTTTTTGTCCTTGAGCTCCTGTTCGGTTTGCTGGAAGTGGCTTATTGTCTGTTGGTAATCGCTTTGCGCTTTGGCCTGGACTTGATAAGCCTGTTTGGCCGCTTTGCCGGCGGCTTCCAAAGCGTCCCGGTTTTTCTGCTGTTGTTCGGTCAACGCGGCCGGAATCGGCGGATTTTTCTGTTGGCTTTGTTTGACTTGAAAGTCGGTCGAAAATTTCTCGCGCTGCTCTTTAACCGGATGCAGGCGGGCTTCTTTATCATGAAGCAAACGATCCTTGCGCTGCTGGAATTCGGCATCCGCTTCCCGTAAGCCTTGGCTTTGCCGCAGTTGCGCGTCGGAGCGCTGCTGTTGGTAGAGTTGGCTTTGTTTTTCGTGCCGGTGCTGCAATTCGCTTAATTGTTTTTCGTAAAACTGTCTGATTTGCTGGGTCTTGTGCTCCAGCGCGTCCAGCTCAGCCTGAATGTCCTGCTGCTCTTTAGCGTATTGCTGCGCTTTGACGGCTTTGATCGCAAAGCTTTCGGCGCCTTGTTCTTCAAAATCCAGTTTTTTCGCTTCCAGCGTTCCGATCTGGTGGTTTAATTCTTTCAGGCGGCTGTTGGCTTCGATCAGCGCATCGTCTTTGGGCTCGAGCTGTTGCTTGTGGTCTTGCTGCAATTGCTCGCGCTGCCTGCTTAACTCTTTCAGGCTGTTGTCCAGCGTCTCTGTTTCCTGCCGGCAACTTTTGTATTGGCCGTGCGCCAGAAAATGCAGATGGGATAAGGATTTCAGGGTCTGCTTCAGTTCCGTTATGGTATGCAGCAAGCGGTCGAAATCGGCGCGCTTGGCTTCGATTTCCCGCGCCGCGTTTAAATCGGCCAGCCAAGCGTCGATGTGCTGCTTGTTCAGCCGGAAAGGTTGTTGTTCGTCTTCGTTTTGCAGGAATGCCTGGCTGAGTTTGCCGCGGGAAATATCGATCAGCATTTGCTTGATGACGTCGAAATCGCCGATTTTTTCGATCACCGAGCCGATGACTTTTTCGATATGGTTGATCGGCGATGAGGCCATCGCGTAACGGCTTTGCAACAGGCGCAGGTCTTTTTTGCCGCCGCTCAGGTGATGGCATTGGATGACGCTGCAATAATCGTCGACCGCGACGAATCTGGAAACTTCCGCCGTGCTGCGGTAAAGCCGCTCTATGCTGAGGCTGTCGCGCGGGTAGCCGTTTTCGTTGATATACAAATCCTGCCGGTACGGTGCATCGATAAATTTGTATTTGGCGGCGCGGCCGTCGCTTTGCACCATCACATGACAAATTTGTCCGTGAGGACGCTGGTATTCGTAAACCAGATAACTGCTGGCGCGCGGCAGGTAATAATCCAGGAAGCCTTTTTTGCTGCCGCTGCCGCCGACGATGTTGCTGGGCCGCTCGCCCCAAAATAACTGCATCAGGCGCAAAAACGTGGTCTTGCCGGCGCCGTTGGTGCCGCTGAGGTTGGTGTGGCCGTCCAGTTTCAGTAAAACGGTTTTGCCGGACCAGAAGCTGTCGATCAAAATAATTTTTTTCAGCTGATAAATATCAGTCATGGTTTTCCTTAAAATCAGTATGGCTCACACGGCCCTGTAAACTTGCTTAGTGAAGGGAGCGCGCAGCAGTTTTAACCCGTGCTCAATATGCCGGCTATGAAGCAGTCCCGCTTGCCCATCAGTTGGCAGCACAGGCTTGGCAAATATGCTTGTTATTCACAGTGACAAAAAAATTTTTGCCTGTTCGATAACCTTATGCTCATCAATGCCGGTACCCGTAACCAATACATTCAATAAATTCATAGTTTTGACCGCTGAGCTCCACCTATTCCGCAACAGCCAAGTCGTTATTTCATCAGGATTCTTTTTAAAATTACGTATTCAGACGTATGGTGAAAATCGTTTTTTCTTATAAAGTAATTACAAGCTCATCAATTCAGATAATAACTACAGCCAACATAGAGAGGGGGTACATTATGTCTAATTATTTACTAGCACTACTTTTATCTATTTTTTTAGCTTCAGCCGGGGGCGTTGTTTATTTTCAGAAATATCCGGAGCACCGACATGTTGCGGAAGATTTTGTTAAGCACCATAATTCTACCCCTCACGAGAGAGAGGCTCCTGAGACACCAAATCACGGCGGCGTGGCACGTGCGCCGGAAATTAATGCATCATCAGGAACTAATGCAATTGCTATCTTAATTGGCGTCTTGTTGTTAGTTAGCGAAAAATATCGAGCTAACCGCTGTTAAAACTGCTCACTGCGAGCTAAGTTTATGTCCTCCGGAAAAAGCCGGAGGGCTTATTGATAAGCTCATGCAGACATTGCTTAGCTTCCGTCAAATCCACTTAAGACCAATGCCGGACGCCGGATGGGCCTTATGGAAACTGCAAAGCCCTGGAGTTAACCCATTCCTTTTCTTTACAACGACAATAAAAATTTCGCCTGCTCGATAATCTCACGCTCATCAATATCCTTAATCGAATAATCCTGCTTGTTGAGTTTGTACGGATTGACGATGGATGCGGACTTGACCACCTTGTTGATATCGGTCTGGTAAACCCGGCTGACCGGCGTCGGACCGAAGATGGTGATTGACGGCCTGTTCAAGCCCCAGGCCATGTGGGTCGGGCCGGTATCGTTACCGATCAGCAGATCGGCATTAGCGATCAGCGCTTTCAGGCTGTTCAAATCCATTTTGGGCGTGACTTTGATCAGGTCGGATTGCGTCGCCATCCACTCTGCCGTGGCTTTTTCCTGCTCGTTGCCCCAAGTGACCAGGCAGTTCTGCTGCAAGGCCTCGGCTATTTTGACGTATTTATCAGCCGGGTAGTTGCGGCTTTCCCAGGTCGAGCCGATCACCAGCACGATATTGTTTCGGTCTTTTGATAGAAGATCGTATATTTGCGGATCTTCGTTATTAAAAAACAAAAACGGCTTTTTATTGAGGATTTGCTCGGTACTGATATTGATCCCTAGAGGGCTGGACAGTATTAGCGCATTTCTGTCGATAGTGTTGGCATCATAAGCGCAGGCCACCTTGATGTCATAAAACCATGACGCGGCTTTTTCCCTGACTGAATCGGCATCGAATCCTGCAACGCCATTTTCTCGCCGCATCTGCTCCTGCCCGGTATTCGCCATAAACATAGTCCATGGCAAACGCCGCGCCTGCTCCCGGCAGGCCTGCGGCATACACACCATCCATGGCGATACCAGTTTGGCGATGACTGCCGATTTGATCAGTCCTTGGGCATCAATGACCAAATCATAATTGTTGCCGGCATAACTGCGTATTTTTTTAAATTGCGCAAAAATACCCATCTTGTTAGTTTTTAAGGCTTTCAGGTTGACCGGCAGGATGTTATCGATGTCGGGATTGTTTTTTAAAACATCGACAAAGCGCTCTTCAACGATCCAGTCTATCCGGATTTCCGGAGCATGCGCTTTGATAAATTGGAGAGCGACCATCGCGTGCACGATGTCCCCCAAGGCAGAGAGTTTGACAATGGCGATTTTCACTTACGCCCTGACTGGGTAAGCGTTATGGATTCAAGCACGCGGTCCGGCGTAATTCCGGTCAGGCAATGGCTATGGCCTAACGGACAGTCGCGCTTGAAACAGGGTGCGCATTCAAGATTCAGTGAAATAATCTCGGCCTTGTCATTCAAAGGCGGCGTAAAGCCCGGATCCGATGAGCCGTAAATGGCAATGACTTTTTTGTCCAACGCGGCGGCGACGTGCATCAGGCCCGAATCGTTGCTGACTACGGTATCAGCCAGCGACATTAAATCCACCGCTTCGGCTAGAGAAGTTCTGCCGGTGAAATCGGTGCAGCGCCCTGAAACCGCCTTGTTGATTTGTTCGGAATCGGCTTTGTCCTTTTCGGAACCGAACAGCCAAACCTGCCAGCCTTGATCGAGTTTCTGTCTGGCGACTTCGGCGTAATGCTCGCTAGGCCAGCGCTTTGCCGGGCCGTATTCGGCGCCGGGGCATAGAGCCAAGATGTCTGCTGATAGGGTTAATCCGAATTTATCGATGACTGCCTGCTGCCGGTCTGTACTGATTGTTAGCGCGGGCTTTGGGCACTCAGGCGGCATGGATGCATCAGGGGGAAGACCCAATGCAACGAACCGCTGCACGGTCATGGTCAGTCTGTTTTTATCCAGCTTTCTGGCATCGTTCAGCAAGCCCCAGCGGCATTCGCCGATATAACCGGTACGGACGGGAATGTCGGCAAAGAACGGAGAAATTGCCGATTTCCAGGAGTTCGGCAGCAGGATAGCCTGGTCATAGCCTTCCGGACGCAGGCTTAGCCCCAGCTTGATGCGTTCCATCAAACCAAGCTTGCCTCGCGGCAGCGGCATCGCAATGGCTTTGCTCACTTCCGGCATCCTTTCCAAAAGTGACAGCGTCCATGCCGGAGCCAGCACGTCAATTCGGCAATCTGGGTGATTTTTTTTCAGGGCGATAAACAGGCTTTGCGCCATCACCATATCGCCGACCCAGGAGGGGCCGACGACTAGAATCTTGTGATATTTTTTCAAGATCTTATCTGACTATATATTTATAAACCCGAAGTAGGGTACGCATCGCGTACCATTTTTTCCAGTATCACCCAAGTTCAACAAAGGTACGCGATGCGTACCCTACATAACGTTTACGCGACGTAAGTCAGCCAGTCGGCATGATCGTCCCGGCGTCCATGCACATAGTCGAAATACAGCGACTGTAACTGCTCGGTGACCGGACCGCGGCTGCCGGAACCGATTGTGCGGTTATCCAGTTCCCTGATCGGCGTCACTTCAGCCGCGGAACCGGTAAAGAACGCTTCATCGGCACAGTAAATCTCATCGCGGGTGATGCGTTTTTCAATGACTTCATAGCCCTGTTCTCTGGCAATGGTCATGACGGTATCGCGGGTAATGCCTTCCAATGCCGAGGTGGTTTCAGGCGTATAGATTTTGCCGTTGCGCACGATGAACAGGTTTTCGGCACTGCCTTCCGCCGCAAAGCCTTCATGGTCCAGCATTAATGCTTCATCGTAACCGTTGGCGCGCGCTTCTTGTAACGCCAGGATGGAGTTGATGTAATTGCCGTTGGCCTTGGCTTTGCACATGGTGCTGTTGTGGTGGTTACGGGTGTAAGACGAGGTACGGATACGGATGCCGTGCTCGATGCTTTCCGCGCCCAGATACGCGCCCCATGACCAGGCGGCCACCATGACATGCACTTTCAGGTTGTCGGCTCTCAAGCCCATGCCTTCGGAACCCAAAAAGCACATGCTGCGGATATAGGCGCTGTCCAGGTTGTTTTTTGCCAGTGCATCCAGCTGAACCTGATTGATCTCGTCCTTAGTGAACGGCATCTTCATGTTCATGATATGCGCGGAACGGAACAGGCGATCGGTATGGTCCTGCATCTTGAAAATCGCCGTGCCTTTTTCGGCGTGATAGGCCCTGATGCCTTCAAATACCCCCAAGCCGTAATGCAAGGTATGCGTCAACACATGGACTTTAGCTTCACGCCACTCAACCCATTGCCCGTCCAGCCAAATAACGCCGTCTCTATCGTCCATCGTCATCGTTTATTCTCCAACATTAAGTTTATCTATATGGCAGGGCGCTCACCCTATTCCATGTATTCATGCCAAATCTGCTCGACTTGAGCGCTCATTTTGGCGACATCGGTTTCGGCTATAACAGCCTTGTCGCCTTGTAAAACCAGCTTATGTCCAAAATCCCGATAGGTGCAGTAAGCGTTTTTAAGCATTTGCTCATCGGTTTTGGAAATAAACCCCTGCTGCTGCAAGCCTTCGAGCAGCCGGACATTATCGGTATAGGTCGTCAACGCTGCATCTGCAGGCGCCTGATCTAAAATGCCAAATTGTACTATAAACTCAATATCCGCAATACCGCCTTTGCTCTGTTTTAAGTCAAACTTGTCCTTATCTTTGGTCGCCAAAGCCTCGCGCATTTTTTCGCGCATCTCGCGGACTTCTTTTTTCAAGCTTTCGGTGTCCCGAGGCTGGCTCAAAATCCGCCGGCGTATCTCTTCATACTGCGCCTTAAGCCGGGGATCGCCGGCAATGAACCGGCCTCGAACCAGCGCCTGCAATTCCCAGGTCCAGGCCTGGTTTTTCAGGTAATCCTCATAAGCGTCAATATGGCTGACCAGCAAGCCGGAATCGCCATTGGGACGCAAGCGCATATCGACCTCGTAGAGTACGCCGGACAACATCTTGGTATCGAGAATATGCCGGACTTTCAGCCCCAATCGGCCGTAGAACTGGGAGCAGGAAATCGGCTTGTCGCCGTCAGTCAGCGCATTGCCGTCCTTGCAGTCGTATAAAAACACCAGGTCCAGGTCGGAGCCGTACCCCAGCTCGATGCCGCCCAGTTTGCCAAAACCGATGACCGCAAAGTCGATCACATCGTTATCGGTGCCGGGCGGAAAGCCATGCTTGTCGGTCAGCATCAGCCAGGCGCGCTCGACAACATGGCTGACGATGCTTTCTGCGATATAGGTCAGGTAATCGCTGACCACCATCAAGGGAATGACGCCCATGATATCGGCGGCGGCCACGCGCAAGACATTCAGTTGCTTGAATTGGCGCAGCGCGACCATCAACTGCTCAAGGTCCTGCACCTCGATTTGAGCCAGCAAGACCTTGAGTTGCTGATCAAGATCAGCTTTTTTCAGCGGCTCATACAGGGAGCGGGTATCCAGCAATTCATCGAACAATACCGGATATTGCGCCAGGTAATCGCAAATCCACGGACTGGCCGATGACAGCTTGATCAATTGCAGCAAGGCGCCGGGGTTTTCAGCCAATAACGATAAATACACATTCCGGCCGACTACCGCTTCAAACAAATCGAGTATCCGCGCCAGGGTTTCATCCGGATTATCGATTTGCCGCATGGCTTCCAGCAATTGCGGCATCAGCCGGTCCAATACGCCTGCGCCTTTGGCCGTCAGCCTTTTGACCGCCACCGAATGCTTAAAGTCTTTTATCGCAGCGAGCATGGCTCCGGTGTCTTGAATACCGTATTCTTTAAGATGCTCCATCAGCTCCGTTTCATCCGCCACGCATGCCCAAATCTTCTGGCTGTTCTGCTGCGCACTGTCCTGTTTGGACAGCGAAAAGACCTGGTCGAAGACTTCATGCACCTGCTGCCGAACCTGGTCCAGCTCCTTTTTAAAACCGGGCCAGTCCGGATAATCCAGCGAATAGGCCAAAGCCTGCTGCGCTGTCGGGTCTGCCGGCAAGTCATGGGTTTGCCGGTCCTGGTATTGCTGGATATGGTTTTCCACCCGGCGTAAAAAGCCATACGACTGCTTTAGCTGGTCGGCGTCGCTTGGTGCCAATAACTCCCGCTCGCCCAGCAATTGCAAAACATCCAGAATGGGACGGGTTTGCAAGGCTTTGTCGTTGCCGCCGCGGATCAGCTGGAAAGCCTGGCCGATAAATTCGATTTCGCGGATGCCGCCCGGCCCCAGCTTGATATTTTCCATGCGGTCTTTACGCCGCAACTCCTGGGTTATCTGGGCTTTTAGCGAACGCAATTCCTCAAACGCGCCGTAATCGAGATAACGCCGGTACACAAACGGCCTGAACATAGCCATCAGTTCGGCACCAACCTTAAAGTCCCCGGCGACTTGGCGCACCTTGATCATCGCATAACGCTCCCATTCCCGGGCCTGGGTCTGGTAATAGTTTTCCATGCCGTCAAAGGTCATGATGATTGGACCGCTGTCGCCGTATGGCCTTAAACGGATGTCGGTGCGGAACACAAAGCCGTCCACGGTGATCTCGTCCAGAACCTTCACCAGATTGCGGCACAGCCTGGTGAAAAACTCGCAATAGCTCGTTTCCTTTCTGTCAGGCAACACGCCGTCCTCGGCGTAGGCAAAGATCAGGTCAATATCCGAAGAATAATTCAACTCGTAAGCGCCCAGCTTGCCCATGCCCAGCACCACGATTTGCTGAGGACTGCCGTCAGAAAGCAAGGGCGTGCCGCGCAGCGCGCAGGCCTCCCGGTAGAGAAAATCCAGCGCGTACTGAATGCAGGCATCGGCCAGATGCGATAAATCAACCAGCGTCTCCGAAAGTTCGGCCCAACCGGCCAAATCCCGCCAGGCAATCCTGACCATCTCCCTGCGCCGGAAATGGCGCAGCTTCATCATTAATTCGGCTTGCGTATCAACCGGTGCCTGCGCCAGTTTTTCAACATAACTGTTTTCGCTGTACTTGGCCGATAAATCGCCGGAGTTGACCAGATCGGCCAGCAATTCGGGCTTGCGGGTGCAGCTTTCAGCAACAAACAGGCTCGAACACCAGACTTTGGCGATAGATGCAATAAACTCCGGCGTTTGGCTGATGTTGATGTTAAGCTCCGCAAGCCGCTCATCGAAATTGTTCAGCGAACCAGTTACCGTTGCTCTTAACTGGTCAGGCAGCGCTGCAAATTCGGGTTCGAGATTTTTGATAAAAGACATGGGCGAGAGCCATCAATAAAAAGCTCCATGATAACGAAAACACGCCGGTAACAAGTAGCGCTATTTATAAGCGTCTTGCTTGTAACCTCGAAGATGGGTAGAACGTGGCTTAATAAAATGATAAAGTTGAAGAATCTTGTTAACTATTTACCATTTAAATCTATGAAAACGCTCACATTGACCAAGAACTTCTTTTTCGCTGCGCTGACCAGCGCGATTATCGCCTTATCGGTTAGCGGCTGCTCGGATGACGAAGAAAAAATTGCCGCAGAAAAACCGGCAGCGCCCGTCGCCGTGCATAATCCGTTCGACCATTCCCATGACACCCCGGTAACCGATATACAAAAACACAAGTTTGAGCATGATTTTGCCGACCAGTGCGTACAACGGGAATTGAAGAATTCAACTAATAGAGAGTTCGACAAGAACCGCTATACGACGCCTTGCATGTGCATCGCCAAGTATTTGATGAAAGATCTGACTGCCGATGAAGCTAAACTGTTTCTCGACGAGCATAAAAATGCCCAGTCATTAGTGATCAAGTATGAGAATGCCGCTTATCACTGCCTGCAACAAAACGCCCTGCCTAAAGGACCGGACTTTACCAGAGTGCCGCAGAGTCAAGCCCCGCAGACTGAATAATTGGCTTGAAACAATATAATCACCTTCTTAGCTAGTCTTTTCAGTATCTGCGGGACATTGTCATTCCGGCAGTCCTTTATCTAGCGTTAGGCGAGAAACATGCCGATAGGCAGACCTTCCAGGTTTTAAAAACCTGGAAGGTCTAACTCGTAACGTTCTCAGCAGATGTAGGACAGCAAAATCGATTCTCGCTACCGCTCTCGCTCTAATCGGCTTACTGGTGCCCTGTGGGTATTCCGGCCTATACCGCTGTAATAACCGTCTTTTCCGCCAGCTCCCTTAATATCTGCAAACCGCTTGCAATAATCATGTCCGGATTGGGATGTTGCAATTCCTCGGCAACCTGTTTCAAGCAATCGACCACCAACAACTCTCCTTCATGCTCCTGAATTATTTGCAGCAGCCGGTAAGTGATCGGGGTAATTTCAATAAAGTTAACCTCGTCCTCCGGGTTGCGGTAAACCACCAGGAATGTAGCCTGCTCCGGCGCGCTTTCAGGTAAAAAATCGGGCGATATTTTCTGAACCGGGTATTGATAGGCTAACGGCCAAGCCAGAGGCGACAAGCAGATATGCTGGTCAAGCAGATTATCCAGGTTTTGTAGATTGGCGGACACGGTGTCTTTGGCGATCGACAAGGCCATTTCCACCCATTCGTAATGCGCCAGTTCCAGCATGAACGGGAAATCTTTCGAACCGTCCCGCTCGTTTTGCAGATATTCCAGAAACTCTTCCGGAATCTCTGAAAAATGCGGCGATTGGCAGGCATGCTTGGCAAAAAAATCCTGGCCCAGTTCAAACCATTGCCGGTCATTCAATATTGCCCGCAACACCGGAAAGTTGGCTGACAGGAAGCTGTCGATATTGTTAAAAAACAGCTCCCGGTACATGGCCATCCGTTGCGGCTTGACATCGGCAGGCGACGGGTTGTTTTCGGGGTCACGGATATACGCTGCAAACTCAAGCTGTTTGGCTTTAAAATCGGCGCTCATGCCAGCCTCAAGCGGATTGCTGCGCATGCTGGTTTCCCCAGGCTTTTTGTATTGCGCTGATGGTGTTTACTTCCTTGATCAGTTCTTCCATCGCGGGAATATTGAAATCCCGTTCCAGTAATGTTGGAAACACGCCGTAAAGCTCATAAGCTTTGCCCAGCAGTTTCCAGACCGGGTCGATCACCTCGGCGCCGTGGGTGTCGACCAGAAAATCGTCAGCTTCGACATAATGCCCGGCGATATGGGCGTAAGCGATACGGTGTCCGGGCATGGCCTTTAGGAACGCTTCAGCATCGTAACCGTGGTTAACGCTGTTCACGAAGATGTTATTGATATCGATCAGCACGTCGCAGTCCGCTTCCTCGACAACGGCATTGAAAAAATCGATCTCGGCCATTTCCTGACCGGGAGCGGCATAATAGGACACGTTTTCGATGGCTATCTTTTGCTCCAGAATATCCTGCACGCGCTTGATCCTCCCGGCAACGTGAGTGACCGCCTCCGAAGTAAACGGGATTGGCATCAGATCGTACAAATGTCCGCCTTTGCTGCAATAACTTAAATGTTCACTGTAGAATTTGATTTGGTGCTCGGCCATGAATTGTTTGACTTCACGGACGAATTTTTCATCCAGCGGGTCCGTGCTGCCAATCGATAGCGACAAACCGTGGCAGACAAAATCGAAGCGCTCGGTCATCGCGCGAAACTGCTTGCCGAACTTTCCGCCGATGGTGATCCAGTTCTCCGGCGCGACTTCATAAAAGCCGACCTGTTCGGGAGGGGATTCAACAATCTGGCTTAGAAAAGACCGCCTAAGGCCTAAGCCGGCACCTCGAACGAGATTTTGGGTTGTGTCCATAAGAACAACCTTGCTGTGACTTGATAAGAATTGGAGGGCATAGTTAACCATACCCTCCCTGTACTAAAGGCTTAGGCTTATTTACCGGTTGCGTCTTTAGGCATGTTGCCGCAAGCGCCTTCTTTGCCTTTCATCATTGCGCCGCAAGCCGCTTCCATACCGGGCTTCATTTTGCCGTCTTGCATCATTGCGCCGCATTTGTTTTCGCCGCATTTTCCTTCAGTAGCTTTAGCTGGCGCAGGTTTGTTGCCTGCACATGCGCCTTCAGCCGCCTTAGGTTTTTGCATGCCACCCATTGCTGCGCCGCATGCCATTTCACCGGCTTTATCAGCCTCTGCAACTTGCATATAACCGTTTGATAACTCAGTCATTCCGAAAGGATTGGCTTCGGCATTAACTGCGGTTGCAGTGAAAGTAGATAGAACAGCGGCACCCATTGCAGCAGCTAGAGGTGTTTTATTAATTTTTTTCATGTTGACTCCAGTGTGTTGAGATAAAACATTGAGCTTCAATTCGTTCCCGGCTGTTAAGCCGAGAAACGCATCGAATGCACTCATCATACCAAAATCGACTGAATAAAGAATGAATTCCTTATCTTCCATAAATTCCGTCAGCTTACCGTCTTGGCTTCCTTGCTATCCTGTTCTTCGTAGCTGGTTTTATACTGGTACTCGCACAAATCTTCAATGACACAACTTGGGCAACGCGGCTTTCTGGCAATGCAGGTGTAGCGGCCGTGCAAAATCAGCAAATGATGCGCATCTTTCATATGATTTTTGGGAACGCATTTTTCCAGTTTTCGCTCCACCTCCAGCACATTTTTTCCGGGCCCGATGCCGGTACGATTGGCAACCCTGAAAATATGCGTATCCACCGCAATGGTATGCTGTCCAAAAGCGGTATTCAGTATGACATTGGCGGTTTTTCTGCCGACTCCTGCCAGCGCTTCCAGTTCATCCCGTGTTTGCGGCACCTGTCCATCATGTTTATCAAGCAACTGCTGGCAAAGCGTGATGATATGGGCAGCCTTACTGTTATATAGCCCGATGGTCTTGATGTATTCTTTCAGGCCCGCTTCGCCCAGCGCCAAAATCTCACTGGGCGTATTGGCGACGGGAAATAATTTGGCCGAGGCTTTGTTGACGCCTTTGTCGGTCGCCTGCGCCGATAAAACGACCGCAATCAGTAATTCAAAAGGGCTACTGTAATGCAGCTCTGTAGTCGGATTAGGTATGGCGACCGCCAATCGATCAAAAATTTCCAGACGTTTTTTTGCATTCATAATGTTATGGCGAGCTCATTGATAATGAGCCCGTATTCTCAACATAATCGAACAACGGAACAAGATTTTCTGCAATTAAAAGCCCGGAGGCTGCGTGTTTTCTGTCCGTATTGAAAGCGGAGATGTTGCCTATATTGGTTGGAAATGATGTCGGCACGAGTCAAATTGTGATTTAAACTCGTGGCCGTTTTGTCGCCATTATTAAAACGGCTGCGGCTAAACTTAAAACCAGTGTATCTTCATGAATGACCGTTTACGTCATTCAAATAATTCCGCTTGCTGCAAACTCATGCCCTGCACATCCTTTGCAGATAGTGCCGGCGCTGTTGGCAAGGGCCAGTTTATAGCCAGTGTCGGGTCATTCCAAAAGATGCTGCGTTCATACTCTGGACGCCAATAGTCCGTAGTCTTATAAAGGAACTCGGCTGACTCGGACAGCACCAGGAAACCGTGCGCAAAACCTTCCGGTATCCATAACATGCGTTTGTTGTCGGCGGTCAGTTCCACGGCGACATGTTGACCAAAAGTCGGCGAGCTTTTCCGGATATCCACCGCCACATCCAGCACGGCCCCTTGCACCACGCGCACCAGCTTACCTTGGGGCTGCTGTATCTGGTAATGCAGGCCGCGCAGCACGTTTTTTACCGAGCGTGAGTGATTATCCTGCACGAAATCCACGTCACGTCCGACAAGCTCTGCAAACTGGCGGCGATTAAAGCTTTCAAAAAAGAAGCCGCGCTCATCGCCGAACACGTTGGGCTCAATGATCAGCACGTCGGGAATCGTGGTAGAAACAGCTTTCATAGATAACTCCCTTCTTTCAGCAGGCGTTGCAGATATTGCCCGTAACCGTTTTTAGCGAGCGGGAGCGCTAATTTCTCCAGTTGTTCGGCATTGATAAAACCTTTGCGGTAGGCAATTTCTTCCGGGCAAGCCACTTTCAAGCCTTGCCGGTGCTCGATGGTTTCGATGAAATTGCTGGCTTCGATCATGCTTTCATGGGTACCGGTATCGAGCCAGGCGTAGCCGCGTCCCATGATTTCCACGTTGAGCTGGTTGCGCTCCAGGTAAATGCGGTTCAGGTCGGTGATCTCCAACTCGCCCCGGGCTGACGGCTTCAGATTGGCGGCCAAGTCCACGACCTCATTATCGTAAAAATACAGGCCGGTGACGGCGTAGTTGCTCTTTGGTTGTGCCGGCTTTTCTTCCAGGCTGGTGGCAAGGCCTTGGGCATCGAAAGCCACGACGCCATAGCGTTCAGGATCTTGCACATGGTAGGCAAAAACGGTGGAACCTTGTTGGCGCGCCATGGCTTCCTCAAGCTGGATCGGCAAGTCATGGCCGTAAAAAATATTATCGCCCAGCACCAGGGCGCTTGGGGCATCGCCAATGAAATCTTTGCCGATGATGAAGGCTTGGGCCAAGCCATCCGGGCTGGGCTGCACGGCGTAGTGCAGGTTAAGGCCCCAGTCGCTGCCGTCGCCGAGCAATTGCTCGAAACGCGGCAAATCTTGCGGGGTGGAGATGATCAGGATGTCCCGAATGCCCGCCAGCATCAGCGTGCTGAGCGGGTAGTAGATCATCGGCTTGTCGTAAATCGGCAGCAGTTGTTTGGAAACGACTTTAGTGACCGGGTAAAGCCGGGTGCCGGAACCGCCGGCAAGAATAATGCCTTTGCGTTGGGTCATAATTATTTCTCAAGAATTTCAGTAAGCATACGGGTCATGCCGCTTTGCCAGTGCGGCAAATTCAGGCCGAACGTGTTCTGCAGCTTGCCGGTATCCAGCCGCGAGTTTTTAGGGCGCGGGGCCGGCAATGGAAAGGCGCTGGTCGGCACGGGCTGGATGGCCTCCGGCGCAACCTTGATTGTTATACCGGCTTGGCGGGCAAACTCAATGACGTAACGGGCGTAGTCGTGCCAGGACGTTTGACCATTGGCCGCCAGATGATATACGCCGCTGACCTCCGGATGCTGCAACGCCGCACGGATGGCATGAGCGGTAACATCCGCCAGCAGATCGGCGCCGGTGGGCGCGCCGATCTGGTCATTAATGACGGTCAATTGGTCTCGCTCCGCCGCCAGCCTTAACATGGTTTTGGCAAAATTGCCGCCCCGCGCGGCATAAACCCAGCTGGTGCGAAAAATCAGATGCCGGCAGCCCGTGGCGCGAATGGCCTCTTCCCCTTCCAATTTGGTTTTGCCGTAGACGCTCAACGGTGCGACCGGGTCGGTTTCCCGCCACGGTTTGTCGCCACTGCCGTCAAAGACATAGTCGGTGGAATAATGGATCAGCCATGCTCCGCTGTTCTTGGCTTCCTGGGCTAAAAGTCCGGGCCCCAGGGCGTTAATGGTGCGGGACAGATCGGGTTCGCTTTCGGCTTTGTCAACGGCCGTGTAGGCCGCGGCATTGACGATGACATCCGGGGCAATCGTGCGCACGGTTTGAGCGATGCCGTCCAGATCGGTGAAGTCGCCACAGAGATGCTGACTGTCAGTCCCCACTGCCACCACCTCACCCAAAGGCGAGAGGCTGCGTTGCAACTCCCAGCCGACTTGGCCATTTTTGCCGAACAGGAGGATTTTCATGTCGTGCTATCCTTGCGCGACACCCTGCGGGCGGCTGCACCGTGCAAATATGTTCCTGACATATTTTTCATGTCGCGCTATCCCCGCGGGCAGATGAACACTTCACAGACGATTCCAGCCTATTTGTCATGCCACACGCTCGGCGTAATTTTTTTCAACCCATGCGCGGTAAGCGCCGGACTGAACATTGGCGACCCAATCTTGGTTTTCCAGATACCACTGCACGGTTTTGCGGATGCCGGTGTCGAAGGTTTCCGCCGGTTTCCAGCCGAGCTCACGCTCTATCTTGCTGGCGTCAATGGCATAGCGGCGGTCGTGGCCGGGGCGGTCTGTGACATAAGTAATTTGCTCGCGATAGCTCTTGCCGTCCGCTCGGGTGCGGAGCTCGTCCAGCAGCGCGCACACGGTATGAACGATGTCGATGTTGGGCTTCTCGTTCCAGCCGCCAATATTATAAGTTTCGCCCAGCCTGCCCGCTTCCAGCACGCGGCGAATGGCGCTGCAATGGTCTTTGACGTAGAGCCAGTCCCTGATTTGCTGGCCATCGCCATAGACAGGCAAGGGCTTGCCGGCCAAGGCATTGACGATCATCAGCGGGATCAGCTTTTCCGGAAAATGGTACGGACCGTAATTGTTGGAACAGTTGGTGGTGAGTACCGGCAGGCCGTAAGTATGATGGTAAGCCCGCACCAGATGGTCGCTGGCGGCTTTACTCGCCGAGTAGGGACTGTTGGGCTCGTAACGGTGATGTTCGGTAAAAGCCGGCTCGTCTTTAACCAGCGAGCCGTAAACTTCATCGGTGGACACATGCAGGAAGCGAAAGTTTTGCTGGGCTTCGCCTGGCAGGTTATTCCAGTAGGCGCGCACCGCTTCCAACAGCCGGAAGGTGCCGACGATGTTGGTCTGGATGAAGTCTTCCGGACCGTGAATGGAGCGATCGACATGGCTTTCGGCGGCAAAATTGATGACGGCCCGGGGCTGATGTTGAGCAAGTAGACTAGCCACCAAAGAGGAATCACCGATGTCGCCTTGCACGAAAAGATGCCGCCGATCCTCTGCCAGTGAGGCCAGATTCTCGCGATTGCCTGCGTAGGTCAGTTGGTCAAGGTTAATGACTGTTTCATCGGATTGGGCCAGCCAATCCAAGACAAAATTTGCACCGATAAAACCGGCTCCGCCTGTTACTAGAATCATTCAATATGCCTGAAATAATAGCTGTTTTTCTCGGCAAAATGCTTGCCGAGGGTATAAGGGTGTAGTTGCGTTTTTTATTAATCTTGTTGTCAATCTGTCTAAAAGTCAGCCTGTTACTCAACAGTTCGCAATATAGAGAAAGCAGTTTCTTCACTCAATGAGTACGATTACCTATCAGGTAAACTTGCCATCGCACTGTCTAATTAACGAACAACATTAGCACATGGCTTGACCATACCTTATTACTTTAATCTAACTTTAACCTAACCTGCTGAGGATGAGCAAATTCTCATGGTCGTTGAGATTAGGGTAGCGGCATCCACAAATGTTGGTTACGCCATACAGGCTATAAAGCTTATGCCACTGGTCCAATTGTAACTTAGATATTTTACCGGCAGGCTTGATTCTCAAACCCTTAACTGAACATGCATACCGCCTACTAAAACTATTTTTCTATTTGAGCTATCAAGTCAACACCAGCACCTACTTTCAACGTTAGAACAATACTACTCCAATTTCCGGGTTTTAGCGTTACATTGCGGATATTCAGCGGCCTTTAGAAATATAGGCATGATACTGCGAAAGGATATTGTTATTTACTTAAGCCATTGGTCTAAATAGTTATTTTTTCATCTATTGACTTGCTATAATGCCTTAAGCTTACACAGAGTGTGGTTTATTCTTTCCCCTGGCTTACTCTAATTAAGACCCTGTTTTTCAAGAAAATAACCGGCTTGGCATAATTAATCTAAACTTGTAAGAATATTTCACTCCTTAGCGGAGTCCCATGTTTTGCCTAAGGAACGCATAATGGATGAAGTAACCCATGCAGATGCCCTGACATTCAGACTGGATGAACACAACAAGTTGCTTGCTATGTTCGAACCGGGAGAATCCAAAGTTTCTTTGGATACGGCAGCGCTCCGCGAAATGCTGACCCGTCAAGGCCTGTCCGGCCTGTATCTGGATGAACAAGCGCTGTCACGCTTGGTGCAGCTGTACAACAATACCAATGCGGGCTTTGTGCTGGAAATCGGCGAACGCCGGGATGGAGAATTCATCATCACAGTTTCCGAAGACAAGATGACCGCCTGGCTGACCATGACCCCGGCTTACGGCGGCGCTCCGGTTACTTTTGAGCAAATCCGGCAGGCCCTGAATGAAAAAGGCATTGTCAGCGGACTCATCAAAGCCACTGAAATTGAATCCCTACTGAAGGAAGGCCATGCGAAAGATTACATCATTGCTCAAGGCCTGCCTCCCGTGCCAGGACTTGACGCGCAATTCCATAGCCTGGTGCCGGAAATACAGGAAAGGCGTCCGCAAATCGATGAGCGTGGCATCGCTGATTTTCGTGACCTTGGCAACCTTATTGTGGTGAAAAAAGGCGATCCGCTCATGCGCCGCATTCTGGCAACGCAAGGCAAAAAGGGGAAAAACATTCAAGGAAAAGTGCTTGCACCTAAGCCCAGTCAGAACACGCCTTTTTCTTCTGAAATAAAAGGCGCCATGTTCGACCCGGACGATCACAATCTGCTGGTGGCCGCGATCGTCGGTCAACCACTGCTGATTTCCAATGGCGTGATGGTGTCGCCTACTATTACCGTGCCGCAAGTCGATATCTCGACCGGAAACTTAAGCTTTGACGGCACGATTAATATTTTGGGCGATGTCATGGAAGGGATGAAGGTTTACGCACTTAACGACATCTTCGTAGGCGGAACCGTTGAAGCGGCAGAAATGGAAGCCGGCGGTAATATCACTATCAAAGGCGGCGCGATTGGACATAGCGAGTCCGGTGGCGGCCCGGTTACTTCAATGCCCGGAAAGATTTCCTGTAAAGGATCGGTCAGCGCCCGCTTCGCCAAGAATATCACTATCGAAGCCGGCACCAATATCTCAATTGCAGAGTATTCCATGAATAGTCAATTGACGGCGATGAATCAGATTTTAATAGGAAAGCCTGGCGGCAAAAAAGGCCTTATCATCGGCGGCACTGCCCGTGCCATGATGCTGGTCCAGGCGGCTTCAATCGGCTCTAGCGCTGGCGTCAATACTTATATCCAGACAGGCTTGAATCCGCTTACCCAGGAGCAACTGAATAATATCGACAATGCAATTGAGGCGAATGAAAAAAGCCAGAACGACATCAAAAAAATTATCGCCTTCGTTGCAAACAATCCCGAAAAAAACAACAACGGCCTGTTAGACAAAGCCCAGCGTACTTTGGAAAAACTGACGGCCGAACTTGCCCTGCTTATAACTGATCGGGAAGGCCTTATGGCCGACATGTCGTTTGCGGAATACGCCAAGATTGTTGTGGAGCAGCGCCTTTATAACGGCGTTGAAATTCGGATCGGCGACAAGAACTGGAAGGCTAAGGAAGAGCGGGGCAAAACTGTTTTCCGGCTCATCGACAGAAAAATCAGTTTTGAGCGCTAGCTTCATACCTTAGTCTTAGCGATAATCCCATTTATTCATTTTCAGCAACATCCGCCAATAATTTCTTTCTGATCAAAAAAGCCGCACCGATCGCACATAGGGCCGGTATTTGCAGAAGCAAAAAAGTTCCGGTAGCGCTTTTAGCCACTACGCCTGAAAAAGCGTTAACCACAGTCAGCTTAACCGCCCACCAGGTGATCCAATAGCCAATCACTCCTGTAATAGCCCAATTGATAGGCGACGCCCCTTCTTTATCCTTTGCCGACAAGTAGAACCATATAAGAACCGCAATTCCAGCAAATTTAGCTAAATGCAACATTTTTACACCTCATTTTCATATAATAAACAGATAATAATTGGCTTTTTCCAATTAGCCTTTAACCGGCAACAGTCGTTACAAGTAGATCATCATTTCCATAATTGATCGTCACTACATTTTACGCAAGGGGAACATTATGGCAAAACCGCTTAAAATCATCCTATCGGCAATTGCGGCACTGGTTTTGTTGCTGATAGTTGCCGCCGGCATCCTACCATTTATCATTAATCCCAATGATTTTAAGCCTGAAATTATCGCTGCCGTTAAGGACAAAACCGGCCGGGAACTGGCGCTGGACGGTGAATTAAAACTTTCGCTGTTCCCTTGGACCGGTATTTCAACAGAAAAAATTGTATTGAGCAATGCACCGGAGTTTCAAGACCGCCCCTTTGCAACCATTGAAGAAAGCAATATCGGTGTGCGTTTGCTGCCGCTGTTATCGAGGAAAGTAGAAATCAGCCGCATCGTTTTAAAAGGCTTGGTTTTAAATCTTGCTAGAAATAAGCAAGGCGTCACAAATTGGGATGACCTGACCGCTTCCAACCTCAACACCCTCCCCGCCGACAAGCCGGATGCCCAGCCAGTACCCGAGCGGACAACTTTTTCCGTCGGCGCCATTACTATTGAAAATGCCCGAATTAACTGGGACGACCTGAAGACCGAAAAACACTTTGAAATAAAAGACTTCAACCTGAATGCCGATAAATTCGCCTTTGCTGAGCCAGCCAATATCGCGGCCTCCATGTCCGCTTTGAAAAGCGGCTCCACGTCAAGCCATGCCATCAAGCTCAATACCGAACTAACCGTCAATGAAAAGCTCGATGCTGTTGCGCTACATCAAAGCGATTTGCAAGTTACTTCTTCAATTGAAGCCGCACCCGGCCAATCGTTAACAACAGCATTGACCATCGCCGATGCCGCACTGGATTTGAACCAGCAAACGGCCAAAATTCACGGGTTACAACTTACATCGGGCGACATGGCGCTTACCGCTGCTGAAATGACCAGCACCTCTATCAAAGACAAGCCTTCTGTTCAGGGAACTGTTACCGTTGCGCCGTTCAGCCCCGCCAAAGTTATGCAGCAACTGGCGATCCCGTTGCCGGCAATGCAGGATGCCAACGCCTTGAGCAAGTTATCCGCCCAAGCTGATTTGACCGTGACCAGCGATTCGGCCGATCTGCAAAATCTGGCGCTAACGCTGGACGATACCCGGATTACAGGTGCTATCAATATCCAAAGCTTTAGCGATTCAATTATCGGTTTCAACCTGGACATTGATGCGCTTGATGTCGATCGCTATTTATCGTCCCGCAAAAAAACCTCCAAGCCCATCGCCAGCCCTGCCGTTTTATTGGCTGCGGGCCTGTCCGCCCTGCCTGTTGAGACCTTGAGAAAACTCAATGCCGATGGCACCGTATCGGCCGGCAAACTGAAAGTCAACGATCTATCCATGCAGAATGTCCGTATAAACCTGAGCAGCAAAAACGGCATGTTTACTACGCAGCAAACGGTCAAGCAGTTTTACCACGGCAGCTATTCCGGTGATCTTCATATGGATACGCAGGGCGACAAGCCGGCATTGGCAGTCAACGAAAAAATAGACCAGGTACAAATTGAACCGTTACTGAAAGACTACCGGGGAGAAGCTTCCATAAGCGGCCTTGTTAACGCATCCGCGCAGTTGCAAGGACAAGGCCATAAAACCAAGGACTTGAAAACCTCGCTTAACGGCCAGTTGAGTTTCTTGTTCAAAGACGGGGTGGTCAAAGGTTTTAATCTGCAAAAAATCATCGATGAAGGCAAAGCACTTATCAAAGGCTCCGCCCTGCCCTCGGATAATAAAAATGACCAAACGCTGTTTTCGGAAATGACCGGCACAGCCACGATCGCCAACGGTCTGATCCAGAATAACGACCTCGTGGCCAAATCTTCCAAATTACGGGTCGACGGCAAAGGCAACGTCAACCTGATCTCTGAAACCATAGACTATAAAATCGATGCCAAATTGCTTGATGCAAAGGCCGCTGCCACTGAACCCGAACAAGTTAAAGGCGCTGTCGCGATTAATGTTGCCGGAACGCTCGACAAGCCGCTGTATACCATAGACGTAGCCTCATTATTGACCGATAAAAACAAAGCCAAGGTTGAAAAGCTGATCAATAAAATCGACAAGAAATTAGGCTCCGGCGTCGGCGACCTGTTGAAAAATATTTTAAAGTAACGAGGGCTAAGCCCTGCACTTCCATGACTCCATCCGCTTTTCAACATCATATCCTGGCCTGGTTTGATCAACACGGCCGCAAAGACCTGCCTTGGCAAGAAGACTTAACGCCTTACCGCGTCTGGCTTTCCGAAACCATGTTGCAGCAAACCCAGGTCGCGACCGTCATTCCTTATTTCAATACTTTTATGGCAAAGTTCCCGGATATAGAAAGTTTGGCGAACGCGCCTGTCGACGAGGTCCTGTATCTTTGGTCGGGACTGGGCTACTACGCGCGCGCCCGCAACCTGCACAAAACCGCACAGCTTATTGCCGCACGGGGCCGTTTTCCCGATACGCTGGATGAACTAAGCGCATTGCCCGGCATCGGCCTGTCAACGGCGGGAGCCATATTAAGCATCGCTTTTAACAAAAGCCACCCGATTCTCGACGGCAATGTTAAAAGGGTATTAACCCGGTTTCGGGCCGTTTCCGGCTGGCCCGGCAACAGCGCCGTCAACAAAGAACTGTGGGCAATCAGCGCCAAGCTGACCCCGATAGACCGCGTTGCCGATTATACTCAGGCCATGATGGACCTGGGCGCGACCGTCTGTACCCGCAGCAAACCGGCTTGCGAAAATTGCCCCCTTAATGCCGAATGCCTGGCCAGACGCGAAAATAACGTATCGGCATACCCAACGCCAAAACCTGCCAAAACCTTGCCGGTCAAACAGGTGACCATGTTGTTGCTGAGCAATGCCGACAAGCAGATATTGCTGGAAAAAAGGGCTCCAACCGGTATCTGGGGCGGCTTATGGAGTCTGCCCGAATTCGACAGCATTGCCGAGGCGCACGAATGGTGCCTGGCCCGGAACATTCATATTGCCGATCAACAGATACTGGCAACCCGGCGCCATACCTTTTCCCATTATCATCTGGACTATACGCCGCTGCTGATCCAAGCCGATAACCCTATAAATTTTGTGATGGAAGCCAATCGAACTGTCTGGTATAAAGCCGGACACCTTAATAAACTAGGCTTAGCAGCGCCGGTCAAGCAGCTGCTCAACAATCTGATAAAGGAACAACATGACTAGAATGGTTAAATGCGTAAAATTGGGAATTGAAGCCGAAGGCCTGGATGCGCCGCCGTTTCCAGGCCCCAAAGGCCAGGAAATATTTGAAAAGGTATCCAAACAAGCTTGGAAAGAATGGTTAGCCAAACAAACCATGTTAATCAATGAAGGAAGGTTAGCCAGCTTCGACCCGAAAACCCGGGCGTTTCTAGCGGAAGAACGGGATAAGTTCCTGTTTGAAGGTAACACCGAAATGCCGGAAGGCTACGTGCCGCCCAAAGGCTGATCTTAAGCCTGTAAGGTGGATTCGCCGATAGGCAATCCACCAAACTTCGGAGAGATTGGCGGCTTGCTATCGCAGGTGAATCTGTTTAAAAGCTAGCGCTTCATCGACTCAAAAAACTCGGCATTCGTCTTAAAGTCTTTAAGCTTGCCGATCAAAAATTCTGAGGCTGCGGTTTCATCCATAGGCTGAAGAATCTTGCGCAAAATCCAGGTTTTTTGCAAAGTATCGGGATCAACCAGGTATTCTTCCCGGCGCGTACCGGAACGGTTGATGTTAATCGCCGGATAAATTCTTTTCTCGGCAATTTTACGGTCCAGATGCAACTCCATGTTGCCGGTACCTTTGAATTCCTCGTAGATCACCTCGTCCATTCTTGAGCCGGTATCAACCAGCGCAGTGGCGATAATCGTCAAGCTGCCGCCTTCTTCTATATTCCGGGCCGCGCCGAAGAACCGCTTTGGTTTTTCAAGGGCGTTGGCATCGACACCGCCGGTTAAAATTTTGCCCGACGAAGGTACGACAGTGTTATAAGCCCGGGCCAAACGGGTAATCGAGTCTAACAAAATGACCACGTCGTGTTTGTGCTCGACCAATCGACGCGCTTTTTCGATGACCATTTCCGCAACCTGTACGTGCCGGGTTGCCGGCTCATCGAAGGTACTGGAAATAACTTCGCCGCGAACACATCGCTCCATCTCCGTTACTTCTTCCGGACGTTCATCGATAAGCAAAACAATTAGATAGCACTCAGGGTTCTGTTCCGCAATCGCCTGCGCCAGGCTTTGCAGGATCATGGTTTTACCGGCTTTGGGCGGCGATACGATCAAGCCGCGCTGGCCTTTGCCGATAGGGGCGATTAAATCGATGATGCGGCCGGTTAAATCTTCGCTGGTGCCATTGCCGCGTTCAAGGACGAATCGTTGTTTGGCAAAGAGCGGAGTCAGGTTGGAGAAGGTGATTTTGTTTTTGGTATTTTCGGGGGGTTCAAAATTGATCTGGTCAACCTTGAGCATTGCAAAATAACGTTCGTTATCTTTGGGAGGTCTAATTTTTCCGCTGATCGTATCGCCGGTCTTTAATGAGAATCTTCTGATCTGGCTGGGTGAAACATAGATATCGTCAGGGCCTGCTAAATAGGAACAACCGGGAGTACGTAAAAAACCAAAACCATCCTGTAAGATTTCCAGCACGCCATCGCCTGATATATCGTCGCCAGCTTTTGCCTGTTTTTTCAAGATGGCAAAAATCAAATCCTGCTTTCGTGAACGGGCAACGTTTTCAAGCCCGAGGGATTCGGCGATTTCAATAACTTCACTTATTTGTTTTAGTTTTAACTCAGTTAGATTCATAAAAAAGAAACTCAAGGAAAAGTAAATACGGCGTTGAACCGCAACTACTAGGACAGGAATAATTCAGGGATGTAGTTTATCGGACGATATGATTGGGTGCGCATGATTATCGCACCGCATAAGTTTAACCCAAGTACTCAGCCCCGTCCAACCTTTTGTGACAGGCCTGAGCCGAATCTTAGCTTGATCTAAGTAATTGGGTAATGAGTTTAAATGTTGCTGTCAATAAACTTGGCAAGTTCCGATTTTGACAAGGCGCCCACTTTAGTGGCTTCCACTTCGCCATCCTTGAACAGCATCAAGGTCGGAATACCGCGAACGCCATAATGTTGAGGAGTATCTGGATTCTCGTCTATATTTATCTTTACAACGGTCAGCTTGCCGGCGTATTCGTTTGCAATATCATCCAGAATCGGCGCAATCATTTTGCAAGGTCCGCACCATTCAGCCCAATAGTCAACCAGGACGGGACCCGCAGCTTTAAGAACAGTTTCGTTAAACTCGCTATCGCTTACATGAAGGACTGAATCGCTCACTTTATTTCTCCAATTGTTAAAATCAAAACTATAGGAGGGATAAAGCTGGGAGTCAATCAATTTCAGCTGATTTGATTTTTACGTTATCCTATAGCCTATGAACAATACACATTTAACAGAAATCCGCTTCAGCAATCTTGAATTGTCTGATTCTATCCTACGCAGCTTAAAAGACACCGGCTTTAACCACTGCACCCCGATCCAAAGAAAAGCCCTACCCTTATTGTTACGGGGCAAGGATATTGCGGGACAGGCTCAAACCGGAACCGGCAAAACCGCCACTTTTTTGCTGGCTACTTTTCAGTATTTAATTAATGATGCCGAAATCGACGATGCAGAAGATAAAACGGATGCAGATGCTGTCGATGGAGAAGGCCCCGAGCCAAAAGCCGTCGCCATAAGCAAAAAGGTTAAGAATCCCAGGGCCATCATTCTCGCGCCAACCCGTGAGCTGGCTATTCAGATCCATAAGGATGCGTTGCAACTGGGCAAACACCTTCCTTTTAAAATGGCTCTGATATACGGCGGCACCGATTATCAAAAGCAATTGGATAGCCTAAAGTCCAACATTGATATCATCATCGGCACGCCCGGCCGCATCATCGACTTTTACAAGCAGAATGCGTTTACTCTGGATAACGTCAAAGTCACGGTGATGGACGAAGCCGACCGCATGTTCGATTTGGGCTTTATTAAAGACATCCGCTATTTATTGCGTCGCATGCCGCCGCCGGAGCAACGCTTGAACATGCTGTTTTCGGCAACGTTATCCTACAAGGTAACCGAGCTGGCTTATGAGCATATGAACAATCCGGTCTTGATTCGCATCGAGACCGAAGAAGTCACCTCCAAAGCCATCCAGCAAAGCGCATTTTGCCCATCGAATGAGCAAAAAGTTCCGTTATTGGTCGGCATTTTGAACCAGCACAAACCTCAACGCAGCATTATTTTTGTTAACACCAAACGTTGTGCCGAGCAGCTTGAGGACACACTGAATGCTAACGGCTACAAAACGGCCGCACTGAGCGGAGATGTGCCGCAGGATAAGCGCCAGCGCTTGTTGAGCGATTTTCAGGAAAACAAAATCACCCTGTTGATTGCGACCGACGTCGCGGCTAGGGGCTTGCATATTGCCGATGTCTCCCATGTGTTCAATTACGACTTGCCGCAGGATGTGGAAGATTATGTCCACAGAATCGGCCGTACCGCGCGCTTCGGCGCCAGCGGCGTCGCGATCAGTTTTATCTGTGAGGAATATGCTTACTCAATGCCGGATATTGAAGAGTATATCGAGCAAAAGATTCCGATTTTGCCGATTACAGACGACCTTTTAGCCGAAGTCGTAGAACCGGAAAGAAGACCCAGAAAACCCAAAACCGAATATCCGGGAAAACGTCCTGCTCAAAATAAAAAACGGGAGCCTAAAGCCCAGCCATCAGCTCCCGAAAATCCTCAATAGCCGGATAACCGGCTATTAGCCTTTTTGGCTGTTTGGTATCCGGTTTGCTCACCGAAATTAAGTGAGCGATGCCAAACTGCTTGGCAGCGTTCAATACCGCCACACTGTCATCAATCAACAGCGCGCTTTGCTTTTCAAACGGCAGCCGCTGTTGCAGCAACCGCCAAAAATCGGCATGTTCTTTCGGGAAGCCTAAATCGTGAGAGCTGATGATCTCGTCGAAAAATCCATGCAGACAGGTTTTTTCCATCTTAAGTCCCAGGCTGCCCCGGTGCGCATTGGTAACCAAATAGATTTTTTTCGGCGATTGATGCGCTTTTTCCA